>Ga0194120_10001440_pt1 | contig 43364 bp, 43 predicted proteins | sample TA2MahCa65mmetaG_FD_148642 | JGI IMG/M metagenome (GOLD analysis project Ga0194120, IMG submission 148642) | Freshwater microbial communities from Lake Tanganyika, Tanzania - TA2015019 Mahale Deep Cast 65m | ecosystem: Environmental > Aquatic > Freshwater > Lake | place: Tanzania: Lake...
AGATTGGAGAAAACTTTTTCCTTCAGGACAAATACGCCGAGGCAGAGCCGTTTTACAAACAATCTCTCGGTATCTATGAGAAAGCGCTTGGCCCGGATCATCCCGGTGTTGTTGACGTCCTGAACAGATTAGGGGAGCTTTATCAGGACCAGAAGAAATATGCAGAAGCTATACCGCTTTACAAAAGAGCCCTGACCATTGAAGAAAAAGCACTAGGCTTAGAGCACCCCGACCTTGCCTCTGCAATAAACAACCTGGCAACGCTTTATCACTACCAGGGTGACAATACTACCGCTGAGACCTTTTATAAAAAGGCGCTTGAAATATATGAAAAAGAATATGGCAAAGACCACCCGTTAATTGCAACCGTACTGGAAAACATGGCAGAATTTTATGAGAAAACCGGAAGGAAAGACGAGTCGAAACAATTAACAGACAGGGCAAAGAAGATTTATTCAAATTATCAGAAGTAAAACATGATGTTATTTTTCCAGACGTCAGGGTAAAGGGCTTGACATAAAATAACATGAACATATTTTTCCGTCTATTGCATAAGGGGTGGCACGGACAAACTTGTTTGTCCGTGTTCTTCGTCAACTTTGTTTAAGAAAGAGTACGGTAAGATGTTTATGTTAATTATTGTCACACCATTACGATTTCATCAAACGACCTAACCGCTCTTTAAGCATATCCTTCATGTAGCAGTTTATCTCCCACGCATCGGCAATGGGTTTTCCGGTAAAGGGGAGGGTAGCCATATATGGAGGCGGACCAAACTCTGAACATATCGGTAAATATTCTGCGTGGTTCTTTTTGTGACGTTCCGCTATCTTTTTCCACCACCGTATATGCGCCTCAACGGCTTCTTTCCACTCCGGTGCTCTTGGATCGGTAATCTGCGGAGAGATTGCGCAGCCGACCCTTGCATGAATGTAATCGGCCCGTTCAATAACGCGACTAACAGCATCGTGCTGATCCTGAAGCAGGGAATTGTGTACGCAGCACCAGTGTGAAAAATCCGCAGTGAATCGTATCTCCGGCACGGCCTCAATGATATCCATGGTCACCGTCGTACAAAAGGTCGCCCTGCCACGGTGCGTCTCATGCAGCACCTTTATCCCGCATTCGGCGGCAAAACCTTGGGCGCTTGCAATCACCCTTCTGTTTTCCTGAAAATGCCAGAAATCCTTGCCGCAATGGACGTTCACAAGCACGGGATTCAACTCAGCGGCTTTGTCTAGCCCTTTTTCCAGGGATTTTATTTGCACGTCAGCGGTTGCCCCTTCTGCCCTGACCTGAGCAACCAAATCCATCCCAATCTTATTGAGCAGGACGCCAAGCCTGTTTCTCCCGGCGCTGTCTCCAGGAACCATCATTTCAACCCCTTCAAACCCGGCATCATTGATTACCTTGAGGTTGTCCTCAAGGTAAGGCCGATTCATACCCCACAGGGTGCACAACCACTTAATTTCCATTTGAGTAAGTATTTATATGCACATTACGTTACTTCATAACCATACTTTCTAAACCATCTCAGTACCTTTGAGTATAAATCCATAATCAAAGTCGCCTTTATTTCATGCTCTTCCGGCGGCATGGGCGCCCCATAGGGGTAAATACCGTTAAAAGTCAGCGTTAATTCTACCGGTAACTTGCCGGTGTCCATGATTCTCATTTTTGCTTGATAAGAGAGACCTTCCCGACATTTTGGATGGTCGAATCGAGCATACAATTGAGTTTCTTCTTCGTAAATAATCAGGGATTTCTTCATTTTTCTTATGCCTTCCGTGATAATGTATGTGCTTACTACGAGATCTATCAAGCGATATCATATCTCTCCGGTATAGGTAGATGACCATCCAAGTAATTTTTTTAATTTCTGGCTCGGATTGAATTTGAATGCGCACGAATGCCCCCTAAAATCCAGATAAAAACTCCCCAATCCCGTCAGGGAAACGCCTTGCCCTTCCTTAAAGGTTTCATAGAGCGAATCGGTTACACCATCCACCCAGTCAGAGGCCGTTTTTTCATCCGCGTTCATTTTCATTGCAAGCTTTTGTATAAATTCTTTTTTTGTAAGGGATTTGCTCAAGGGTGTTTTTCTCCTATGGGCCCAGCCGAAAACAACTTGTTTTTGGCTAAACCCTATTCAAGTTTGTTCATTATACAAGGGTGGATGAGGCGAAGCGCATCCACCAAAAACAATAACACCGCAAAAGCACAAACGACGTAATGAAAAGGGAAGAAGTAAATGGTGGATACCGCGATACAAGACAATCGCCTTAATCCACTCTACCCGCTATTTGAGAAATCTCAATTGCTACTTTTTCCCTCTTTCATCTCAAGTATTCTTTTTGCGGCCTCATCTAAATTCATATCATAAAGCTCTAATGCTTCCATTTCATTTAAACATATGTCAAAGGCCTTTTCTATATCACGGATCTGTTTGGTATCTTCGATTGTATCAGGGGGATTGACCGTTGACCACATACAACACATTTGATGTGAGTCCGGGTTGTGTTTGTATGCCTTCTGGTACTTTTTGTAAATTTGGTATAATTTCGCGTATATTTTGTTATATTCGGTTTTCATGACGCATCTCCAACACAAGTCTCGTACCAATCAAATCCTTGTCTATCCGTAGTACTGCATTAACAGTTGTGTAGGTTGGGTAGAGTAAAGCGAAACCCAACAAATCAAATTATTCATGCCCTACTTTTACATCAAATGTCCAAATACAAAGGACTTGTCTGCGCGCAAGCAGGTATGATCAGGGAGTAAGACAAGTACAAGAATCCTCAGCGAGTGTTGCTTGACAACATGCTGGAATGCCTTTTTTGTCGGCATTACAATGCTGGAGATTCGTCTGTACAGTTAGGAGGGAAGGGAGATGAAAACCTTCCCTCCCCCTATGAATACTTAATATTTAAGACGCGACCCTCATTCCTCCATTCCTCACTCAATAGGAATATCTTCGGGCTGGATACAAACAACCTTTCCGTCTTTCCATGACGCAACGGGATTGCCCGCTATTTTGTGCTTTAAGAGCGCTTCTTTTACAGCTCGTTGTAAAGCTTTGTCTATTTCACTGCCATCGTAAAAATATTCATCAATATTCTTTTTTGTTTTACTCATAATCTTTCTCTAATGGTATTCCACAAATCCGCATTATAAACTTTTTCTTCGGTCTTTTCTCCTGTTGCAATCAAGTCAGGGCCTGATGGATATGAATTATTGTATAGTCTCCAAGTATCAGCCAGTGGCTTGTAAAGGCTGAAAAAATTCCTCATGCCTTTTGCATATCGCCTTCTTATCGTTTCTTCAGGTACATTATGTCCACCAATCCGGACCCTTTCAGCTACCCGTGCTATTGCAAACTCCTCATTGGGAAGCCAGAGAAAGACAAGGTGAAAAATATAACGTGTCTTTTTAAGGTTGTCTATTCACGGAGTAATTGCAAAAAAAATATTGACATATTAACATGAGGATTGTAGCCTATGATTAGCTCATCTACCATGTGTGGAAGGAGTAACAAGGTCGTCTCCGCAAGGAGGCGGCCTTAGCATTTTAAGATATTTGATTCCTCCAGTATTCCTCAAATTCTTTCTGGAGTTTCTGCCTCCTGTGATCCTTATCTACCATATAAGCCGTCCACAGTAAGACGTAATCTTTTCTGTCAGCCAGAATCACTAAATATTCCAAAGATTCCAGCCACAAGCATATTCTGATTTCCCGTCCTCTGATATTCTTCCAAACCTTTACACCGTTCTCGTGTGAATGCTCTATTACAGGTCTTGGCCAGCGGATACGTTCGCACCTTCGCATGTCCGGCAATCTGTTTTCCTCAATATTACCCTCAGAAATTATATGCCAAAAAGTTGCCGCTTTTCCCTGTGACTCAGGATGGCGCTTCATCCCTACTCGCCTGTCTTCAAAAGTTGGTTTGCTTTCAATGAAATCTTTTCTAAAGAAATCGTATAAGGCATTTAAATAACGATGCCAATCGCCTCCATAATTTCCGTCATCTTTTTTTCCCTGTCAGTTCGAATTTTTATATCCAGATGTTTATGGCAGTCAGCGCAAGTTTGTTGCAATAGTCCAACTTACAGCCTTTGTAAACTCCATTCGTGCCGCGTCAGAATTACAAACTAAAAGAGTAATGACAAATTTTTTAGTTGTCTTTCTCTTCCTGAAATCAAAACCAAGATCACCGGATTCATCGAGAAAAATTATCACCTATTTTTATCCTCGACAGGAATATCTTCGGGCTGGATCCAAACAACCTTTCCGTCTTTCCATGACGCAACGGGATTGCCCGCTATTTTGTGCTTTAAGAGTGCTTCTTTTACAGCTCGTTGTAAAGCTTTGTCTATTTCACTGCCATCGTAAAAATATTCATCAATATTCTTTTTTGTTTTACTCATAATCTTTCTCTAATGGTATTCCACAAACCCGCATTATAAACTTTTTCTTCGGTCTTTTCTCCTGTTGCAATCAATTCAGGGCCTGATGGATATGAATTATTGTACAGTCTCCAAGTATCAGCCAGTGGCTTGTAAAGGCTGAAAAAATTCCTCATGCCTTTTGCATATCGCCTTCTTATCGTTTCTTCAGGTACACTATGTCCGCCAATCCGGACCCTTTCAGCTACCCGTGCTATTGCAAACTCCTCATTGGGAAGCCAGAGAAAGACAAGGTGAAAAATATAACCCGTTTGCTTGAGTCCTTGTATCCAGGGTGCAAAAGTACGACTCGCAAGGGTTGTCTCAAATGCAAAGTCTACCCGTTCTTTTGCAAGAAAACGTATCCGCTCCAGCATAATACGGCCCGCATGAAACGCTGCGCCTTCAGGTTGAAAGGCGGAAAGCCCCTCGGCAATTGTGTCGGCATTTACAAATTCAGTGACTCCAAGCGTGCCTTTCAGCAATGCCGGAGCAGTCGTTGATTTACCAGCCCCGTTAGGCCCAGCGATAACAATAATATGCGGTCGGTGTTCTGCCATAAGATATTAAGAAGTTGTGTTGCAAGGCGCTCCCAATAAAAGCGAGTTAATCCCTTACCAAAGGGGGAAAGAGGGGGTTGTGTTTTTTCTTCGAATGAGAATTATTTACAACCCCCTTTTTCCTCGTTTCCAAAGGGAGATTTTTATGATACTACCGTCCTTAAAACTGCATGAACAAAATGAAAATTCCTTACCTTCTAATGGTGCTAAATGCTTGCTTCCAGGCATTGCATCTTTAAAGAAGTCTTCGTAATCCATGTTAAATACTGAACCCATACCTGACTTTAACTTCTTTTCAAACCTTTTCCATTCCGGGTATGCATGGGAAACTTCTGCAATCTGAAATTGGTCGAGATGTCCGAAATGTTTTATTGCAAACTCCAGCGCCTCAATATCAGAATCTGAGAAAACATTTACATCTACATCATGTACAGACCGAATATCATACATGCCTTGTTTTTCGATATATTGTTTATTATATTCGCTCTCAATGGTATCCAGAAAAGAGGTATTTTCAGCAATATCTTTCGTTTTAGAGCCTACCGGACCATATCCCATTGCAACATATTCGTCGTTTGTTACGGGCCGACCATATTTACGCAAATGATACCTATCGGCAAAATAAATAAGCTTTATGGCCTTCATTTTATTTATCTTTCCGCCGGACTTTTTTGCAAGGTAGTTCAAAGACTGAGCGGCTTTTTTGAAATCAAAATTGAAATGGATACACATACCTCAAATCTTGTCCTCATGTAAATGAGGATAGGATAGAATTATAATGGGATACAGGGTTTGTTGCGATTAATTATAGGTCATTGGGGAAATTTATCAATAATGTTTCAGGCGTAATGTGTTATTTTTATTGCCGGTTATCAAGGCAGGGCGTTGGGTTTCGTTTCATTCAATCCATTCTACCGGAATCAATTTTTTCCCATATCGCCATTCCTCGACTTCATGGACACCTTCAATTCCGCCATATATACTATTATCTGCATGATCAAGAATAATGCATTGCCATGCACCTTCTTTATCTAAAACCGATTTGGCGAGAGTTTTGAACATGCTCTTTACTGCGGCAACATCTTCATCACCCTCATATTTAGGATCATTTTCCACATTCTCAACACCTCTCTTTACTTTGGGGAAATATACCTGGCTGGGTTGATCAAAAATTACGAAACTAGGAACACACGATGTCGCTCGCTCCAAAAAATATTCTTGCAAAGAACACATTAAAGCAATATGAAAAGACACCCAGTTTGAAGCACTACCAATTTCAGCAAGAAAATGCCAATGATCATCATCACTCAGTACTGAAATATTTAAATCTTTAACACTAAATTTAGGAGCAATCTTTCGATACTTATCCTCTACATCCAAAGACTTTAAATGGTTAAGAATCCCCTGAGAGATGTGGGCCGTTGCGTTGTCAATACGTTGTTGTACGCCTTTGGGGTCGACCAAATTTATCAGACTTTTATATTCCTCTTCCAAGATGGATATATCTTTTTGAAATTCACCACCATCTGCAAGGCTTTCAAATGTTTCCATAGAAGCTTTTAAATGTCCGAGAAATAGAAACATATTTTTCCTGCGCTGAAATTCTTCCTGCGCTTTTTTATCCCGTGCCATCAACAAATCAAATCGTTTCTGATGCTTTTTCATTTGATCTAAAAGGTTCTCCAATTCTAATTTGATTCGCTCTTCTTCTCTTGCAAATGAAGTAGGCACTGCCGCTACGCTTTTTGCTTCATCTTCATACTTCTTGAATGCAGAGGAAATCCTAAAGAGTTCAGAGGTGCTATTAGGGTGTTCAGAACTCCCGCAGGCGGGACATCCCTTCGATTCTGATGCTATATTTTCCAACCATTGTGAAATATGTAATCTATCGACCCTCTTTCGCACAGAATTCCCATAATCGAGTAAGCCAGATTTCAAGCGTTGAATATCATTAAGTCTTTTTTTGGAAACACCAATCTCGGCGCTTATCCGTTCCTCTTCAAGTTCCAATTCTAAGACTTCTTTATTCGCTTTTTCAATATTTTCAAATTTTGTCTGCGAATGTTCAGGAATATGCTCAAAGATACGTTTTGCTGCCGCTAGCAAATCTTCCGGGCTAGTCGCATCTGAAACATTTTCTTCCAGTATTCCATATTCCTTTGCTACTTTTATATGACCAAGCATATTAGCCATCCATGCAGTAGATATTGCCTTAGATTTTTCAAACTCTCTTCTCAATTGATCGAGCCGCTTTTCGACAATCTGAAGACGTTGTCTTGCCGTTAAAATTTCAATATTCTCAGCACCCAAAATGAAAGGAAACCAATTCCTCAACCGTTCCCGATGTTCATGCGCATGAGTTTTATAAAACAGTATGTTTTGATTAGCCACAATGTCCTGGTTTTGAAAAACCAATGCCATCATATCTCGAAACCCTAATCGAGATTGATAACCTTTTTCCCCATCCTCACCATCCAAACGAAGATAGGGTACAGATGAAATGGTGTTCAAAATATGCTTTACACCTTCAGTATTTTCGTTTGCCTCTTTGATTGCAGGCGGGATGCTTTCTATTGGTCCACGCAAAAGATAAAAATCATTTGAAACTTTATTGCCATGAGGAATTTTTCGAGAAATCAGAATTTGTTCTGTTTCTGTTTGGAAAACAACCCCATACCAAGATGCATAATTACGAATAGTATCTATAGGTATAAAACAGTCACTAGAAGCTAAACAATAATCAATAATTGGAATAATCGCAGATTTCCCTGTACGTGATGCCCCAGTTATGACGTTCACTTTTCCCGGTTTGAAGTCTACAATTCTTGGTGGAAATGCATCAGACTTTGGCCAAATGATTAATTTTAAAAGTTGAAATTTCATCAGAATACCGCCTTAAGATAAGCTGCAATGGTAGACAGATCGTGTTTAGAAAACCATTTCCCAAGAATCTCAGCCTTATTCCCATCGTCCCTAATTTGTCCTTTCAAACTTTTTTTGCGACCAGGGCGTTTTGTTAAATCGCGAGGATACAATTTGCCACTATCAGCATCCCAGACCATTAGTCCTTCAGCAATAGCAATATCAATTGCCGCCAAAGTATATTCACGCTTCTCTCTTGCCCGCTCCTGTATGGTTAACAATATGTCTGAGTCTTTTGAGACTTCAAAGCTACGAGCAAATGATTGTAGATCATTTCTTCTATTGCTTATTGGTTTAAGAAGTGTCTTATTCGTCAGTATGGCACTAGCCACAAAATGTAAAAGCCCAATTGGAGCATCCCCGTGCGGATGTCCATTGCAGTATCCTTGAGTAAACCTCCAAAGCAAATAGGCGCCTACCAGAGGAGTGTTCCAGAGTTTTACTTCCTCCACTAATTGTCCCATAATCAAGCCTCCTTTTGTTTTGGAAATAGTTTTTCCCAATTAGGATGCCAGCCAAGAACTGGTTTATTAGCCAGAGCATGATATGTCCCAGCGATCGTTGAGCATGGAGGCGACATATCTCTGATTGTTTCCTTCCTTGACTTGCAATCCCCTAAAAGCAATTGTCCTTTATCTTCTTCAGTTAAACTATTTTCAGTAATGTCTATTCTTTTTCTTTGGTTTTTCCAAAAGTTAATTAACTTTGTCTCAAAATCAGAAGCAACGTTTTCGTCAATGATTCCGCTCTCTATCCACCGTTCACGATTTACATCTGCTCTCAAAAAATCTGACACGGCCTCTAATATATCATCATCAGTAGTGCCGATTGCATCAAGCTGTTTCAGATATATCGGATGAACCTTTACCTGATTTTGGATATCTTCATTCTTTGGGGGATACTGCAATGTAAAATCAAGAAGTTCTCGACGACGAGTACGATCAAACAGAACTGAAAACTGGCGATCAAATTCTTCCCAACTTATGATTACTAGTTCCCGTGCTGCAATTTTTTCAGTAACCACTTTCTGTAACCAACCACTGATTTGATGCATAAAAAATTCAATCTGGCTTTCTGGAACATGCTTGCGCTTAATTTCGTAGCGCACGTTATCATAACCAGCATCACTTCCGATTTGAAGTTCAAATCTTTCCACTACTTCTGCCAGCAAAGACTCGTTTTGATTAACCACGAAATCATAGTATTCCCAAATATCGTGGTCCTTTTTTATATCATTAAGTACTTTTTTTGCGTCATCAATTGCAGATTGCGCTTCTTGTTTGTTTTGCGCTGAACTAAATTTACCGACAATACCTTTTCTTCCAGACTGATTACAATACAGGATAAATTTCATTTTTCCTACATCTAGGTCTCTACTTATGATTGCTTCTATCCAATTTGAAAATGTTTTCCACAAATCGGTCGATTTGTTGGTCAGGGGATTTCCAACTATTGAAGATTTGTCTTCCTCGGCAATTACCCCACCATCTGGTTTAAGAGTTGCTACATCGCCCAGAACCTCAACACAAACAGCATCACCTGGACCACTTATAAGAAGGTGGTACAATGCACGTGGAAACTGAATTGTATACCCTAGTAACTGACCTGGTGCATTTGATTTCATTCGTATCCGCCTATTAGCATTCCAGAGAAGTCTCTGTCATTTCACGAGAATCACCCCTAGAAAATTAGGAACAGGCCTATTTATTTCTGCTTTTGTTTCTTTGGCCTGCCTCCTGGCAAAACATTTAATATTCTACCTAACTACATAAAGCAGTATGTCCTTAAAATCTAACGTCTATTTTTGTCTTTAATTCTATAATTGCCAGCATATTATCGTATGATATACAGCATGTCAAGCCATTATCGGCATAATTATGGTGAATGTTATGAAGACATTTTCAATAGAAAATTTGTTTGAGAAAAACCCTATTTGCGAATGATTGTCTTCTTGACCCGACTGTCATAACAACAAATCAACTTAATCCTCTTTTATCGTCAAAGCAAACTTCAACTCACGTTTTTTCTTGCCCGTGACGACTTTGTGCCGCACTTGTTACTTTTATCGGTATATTTCATCATGCGTACCGATATCAAGAAGGGTTATCTCTTTTTCTGCAATGACAATCGTCAAAGATATTCTCTATTTGTCAGTTATGCTTACGGCCTGAATGCCTTTGAGCTTTCCGCCGAGACGATGGTATTTCAGGTGGGGTTGAAAAGGGTCTTTTTCGGGGTCGCGCAGGACACTGGCAAGTTTTGTTTTCAGTTCAGGATGGCGCTTTTTGAACTTTTCCGCTGAGCGCGTGAAATGGGCAGTCCATACTCACCGGTACATGCTCAATCTTCGAGCCCCAGTTCCCTGATCAGTTCTTCGGCAGTGCCCCTTTTTGCCCTGCCTACCTTTACATCCTCAAGCGACGCACGCACGCGGGCAATATATGCCTCATCTTCCGCCTCAATCAATTCCCGATAGCGTTTCCCGGAAAGCACAACATACCGGGGTTGATTGTTTTTGATCACATGGACAGGACCTTTTTTCAAGGCATCTTCAACTGCACTGATTCCCCGTCTTTTAATATCCTGCGCTGCAATAGTATTCATATTTGGACTCCTTTCAGTACCCCAATTATACAAATTAATTACACCCGGTGGCAATACATAGAATAGTTATCTTGAGAACTAATATTTCCATAGAAAATTTCGTTTGAGAAAAAATCCTGTTTGCGAATGATTGGCTTCTTGCCCCGACTGCCGGGAACAATGAATCAGGTATTTAAGGAATGCAATGAAATCCCTGCTCTTCAAAATGGGAATCGAAGGTAAAAATAGTTTTAATTCTTGAATTGCGCATAATTTCAAAACTTATGCAATCAACAGATAGCCTCATTTGCCGAATGCCTCTGCAAGATATATATCGTGCTTCCTTGAGATATCACGCTTGCCGGAACTGAATCTGCCCGCGATGTCAATAGCCCTTTTCCGCCTTTCTTCGATGTCAACCATTGTATTAGTACGGATAACGGTATCAACCGCCTGCCTTATGATCTCTGCAATAGATAGATGCCGGGATAGTGCAATTTTTTTTAATGCCTTTACCTGTTCTTCTGTCAATTGAATTTGAGTACGTACCATATTAGCCTCCAGTGATTACAGTTTTGGTTCAATGATAGCAGATTTAACCAGACATGTCAAAAGGGCATATTTTTACTTTTAAAAGGAATGCATGATCTATCATTAGGCCGAAAATACTGTATTTGCCGTGCAAAATCAAGGGGAATATAGGGAATAGACAGGGTTCATTTGAAATATATTTTTCCTTAATATTGTGCTTGTCTTTTCAGTCGGGTGGGGTATGGCATTGCCAGCACCTCATTCAATTCATAAAAAACCACAAACTGCCGAAGCAATAAATTAATCATCTTCCGTCATCGAAGCAAACTTAATCTCGTCTTTTTTCAGTACCGGACTCTTTAATGCCGCGAAATAATATTCCAGGTCACCCTTCAGTTCCTCCAAAGTTTCTCCTTCAGGCACAATGGGGTCTTCTGAGATGGCTGTTATATCACCGGCATCATTGTAATAAACCTCGTGAATCCTGAATACTTCTTTATCCGCTATAACTCTATAATTCCACGTCATAACCATTTCCCTCTCACACAGCCCAGTCCACAACCTTTAAACCCTTTATACGCTTAAATTCCCTGATATTGTTCGTAACAAGGGGCACGCCAATACTCAGGGCATGCACCCCAATCAGCGTATCCAGAGAGCCGATAGGTTTACCGGTCTTTTCAAGCTGCGAACGGATGAGACCATACGTTTCTGCGTTTCAGGCTGAGTTCTTTCTGTCATAAAATCATCAGAAAATTTTTCGAGACTCCTGATAAGTGTGTCCCATGTCTTTTTTTCAGGAATAAATACCTGATCACCCTTGAATCTGAAGTCATGACATGTGTATACGACTTGCCAGACCACCATGGGTTAAACCCGTAAAGAACACTAAGAGCCTCTGCTTGATTAAAAAATTGCCTCACAATTTACCTCTAAAGCGATACAATAGTTAAAATATATAAAATATACTATGCTTATGATCGTATATATATCGCTTTTTTCAATTGTAAAAGTTGTACCGCTAATAACGAACTATTCCGGTCACACTTTGGGCTTTTAAAAAAAATGGCGTATGTCTTTTCAACCCAAAATCGTACGAAAATTCTAAATTATTACATGAATGATAATTATTTACGGAATAATTTTTTTTAAATTCTAAAGTATTACTTTTTCTGCTGTTTTATTATTCCAAATACTATCATCATTTTGCCCTTATCTTCTTTCCTCGTGTATCAAACCAAGCAATGTGTGTATTTCTTTGTGATTTGGGTTTAATGCTAAAACATTTTCTGTGGTTTCAAGCGCCTTGTCCGGCTGTCCGTTTTGGAAATAGGCAACGCTGAGATTGTAATATGCGTCTACGTTGCGGTTATCATATTTTACTGCATTGATCAGCGCCGTAATAGCTTCTTCATTTAATCCTTTTCTGATATAGGTAACCCCGATGTTGTTTAATGCTTCGGAGTAGTCGGGTTTGTTGTGAATGGCTTTCTTAAATTCATCAATTGCCGTATCCAATAGATTCGCTTTGGCGTAAATAAGGCCAAGGTTGTTGTGGGGGAATGGGTATGATGGGTTTATTTTCAATGCTGCCTTATATTCCTCAATGGCCTCCTTTATCAAGCCCTTTTTTTCGTACGTAATGCCAAGATTATTATGTGCCTGGATATAGCCGGTATTCAGCGTTAGGGCATACTTAAATTCACGGATAGATTCGTCCAGCATGCCTGTTTCCCGATAATGATTGCCAATGTTGTTGTGTGCCCTGAAACTTGCCGGGGTTGTTTTTGCAGTGTTTGCCCATAAGGCTGTGTTATTGAACCACGTAGTATTTCTTTTTATGGTAATAATCGAAAATGCAATAAAAAGGGATATTGCGATAGATAGTGTGCAATAAGGTCTTCGTATAAAACGCAACTTCCTGTGACAATTTTTTATGAAATGTCCGGTTATCATGCAGAAACCCAGCGATGGCAGGTAGAGATAGCGGTCTGCCATAATGTTTTCGATGGGGATAATGTTTAATACCGGCAATAACGTGGCAAGGAACCATATGAGGGAATAAAATACGGTTCTTGAGTAATAAAAAGATTTACCGACAATGATGGTAAATGCTGAAAGGAAAAGAATCGATAGCAATGTGGAAATACCGGTATGTGATGAGAAGTAAGGAACAACATAATCCGCGCTTAAATTGGCGGGGATAAAGAGTAGTTTTATGTACGATGCGAATACTTTGGGCATGATGAATATATTTTCAACGATACTATTATTGGGATATGAGACGTGGGTTTCCATCGGATTGCGAAGGAGCACAAATCTTACAAGAATATAAAAGAGAATAGCCCCGATATAGCCGGAATAGTATCGGGTAAATTTATATTTTAACTGTATGTTTTTTGCGAGTGTCACATCATAAAGGAAAATGAGGAATGGCAGAGTGATTGCCATTTCTTTTGAAAATATGCCAAGAAGAAAACATATCACGGAAGCAAAATAGGGAAAGGGGGAAGAATTTTCTCTTGTTTTAATATAGAGGAGAAAGGCAGCTAAAGAGAATGTGGCAGCAAGAAGATCATCCCGGTAGCCGATGGCATTGACCGTTTCGGAAAGAACCGGGTGGCAGAGAAATATAAGTGTGCACAGGAAGGCTGTGGTTTTGTCTTTAAAAATCCTGTTGAACAGAAAAAATGACAGTGCAACGTTAATGGTATGCAAGATAAGGTTGGTAAGGTGAAAACCGAACGGAAGCAATTTCCACACGGTATAATCGAAAAAATACGATGCCGTGGTTACCGGCCGGTAACTCAATTCGCCGGAAGATTTAAAATAATTTGCGTTGAAAAGATTGGGGAGGTTGCTTAATGTTTTTACAAAGTAATTCGTTGCCAGGATGGTTTCGTCGTCGTAAACGAATTGATTGGATAGGGAGTTTAAATAAATAAGTATCGGGAGGCATATAATAAGGGAGATGGGAAGGTACGTGACAGGGTACGCGGTGTTTTTTTGATTTTCAGGCGACATAGGGAATGGTTGATGTATTTCGTCTGAAAAAGTTCTGACGATCTCCTGAAAAGCATGGGAAATTAGATAGCGCTAAGACCAAACGTTTTGGGAAAAAAGAAAATCAAGTTCTTATTTAGAAATCGCCATTAATGTATTTTCATTCACAATAGTCTCGAAATGTAAGCGCGTTGATGAAGAAAAAACGTCATTAAGGGCATCCGTTATCTTTTTTTAATAACCTTTGTTATGTGTCGTAAAAGAACCAATCGTGATACAATTCCCACGACTTTGCCGTTTCTTAGCACGGGAACGGCATGTATTTTTCTGTTCAGCATGGCAGCCGCGACTTTTATTATGGTGTCGTCCTCGCTTGCGGTGGCCGCTGCAATTGGTTTTGACATGATCTTGGTGATATCCATGTCTTTGCATTCAAGACATCTTTTGTCAAAATAATCTTCACCCATAATTGAAAATAATGCATCATCAGAATTTAAATATTTTGGCATGAGAACCTTTAAGAGGTCTGTTTCGGTTACTACTCCGACAAGTTTTTCATTATCGTCTACCACGAATATGACGTGAAATCTGATCTTTCCAAGCATTTCCATAAGATTGAGAAATGTGCCCGACGCAGGCACTACCGTTGGATCCGTTACCATAATATCCCTGATTTTCATATTATATAGTCCCCTTCTGTGAAAAAGAATATTTAATAATTTTGCTAATAATTATAGTTTCTGTTTTGGCGCTGCTGCTAATTAATTATCTGTAAGTATTCGCAGAGAGTTTATCTGCCCTTTAGTGATGAAGAATATAATTTATATCAGATAGTAAAATACGATTACAATAAAATTTTTGGAAATGAATTTTTTATGTTTTTAATTGAAGTTATTTATGATATTCTGTTTTCTTTTATGTTTTTAAACGTGATAATCAATTGTTTTGGTTAAATCATAAGGAATCAAAATTATGGTCTTCTGGATTGCTACTCTCATATTTGTTGTATCTTTTGGACTGATTGTTTCGGAAAAACTCGATAAAACAAAAGTAGCGTTAATTGGCGCGGGTTTGATGATTATCCTTAAAATTGTCAGTCAGCACGAAGCCTTTTATGAGGAACATTATGCGATAGACTATAATGTAATATTTTTGTTAATAAGCATGATGATTATCGTAAATATCCTGAAAAAAACAGGAATATTCCAATTTGTCGCGATTAAATCGGCAAAACTCGCAAAAGGAAAGCCGTTCCTGATTCTCGTTTTTTTTGCGTGTATAACGGCGTTTGCATCCGCGCTGCTTGATAACGTTACGACAGTTTTGCTGCTCGTTCCTGTTACGTTGTTTATAGCGGAAGAATTGAAATTGGATCCTTTCCCTTTTCTGCTTTCCGAGGTTATGGCCTGCAATATTGGTGGCACGGCAACGCTCATCGGAGACCCTCCGAATATTATGATTGCCAGCAAGGTTCATTTGACGTTTATGGATTTTATTTATCATTTAACACCTGCGGTGCTATTCGTATTTGCCGGGTTTCTCCTCACCATTCGATTCCTTTTTGCAAAAAAATTACATGTCACGGAAGAAGTGCGGCAGAGGATTCTTGCTATGGACGAATATGCATTGATTAAGGATGCCGGTTTGTTAAAAAAATCCCTTTGTATTCTGGGGTTGGTTATCCTTGGATTTATCTTTCATGGTGTATTTCACTATGAACCGGCGACAATAGCGCTTGTTGGCGCCGCAGTGCTGCTGATTATTTCCAAAGAAGATGTGCATCATGCATTCCGGGATCTGGAGTGGTCAACACTTTTCTTTTTTATGGGGTTGTTTATTATTGTTGGAGGAGTTGTAAAGGTCGGTCTTATTTCAAAACTTTCCGAGGGTTTGATTGCGCTGACAAAACCGAGTGCGGAAGGGATGTTTACTTTGTCGATTGTCTTATTGTGGTTTTCGGCGATAGGTTCTGCGATTGTCGATAATATCCCTTTTGTTGCCAGTATGATTCCGCTGGTAAAAGGTACGGCAGAGGCCGTGCTGCCACAAGACTGGAATATTACGCCGCTTCTTCACCATTCAACCCTTATGCCTGTCTGGTGGTCGTTGGCATTAGGGTCTTGTCTTGGGGGGAACGGCACTCCGATTGGCGCTTCTGCAAATGTTATTACCATAGGCCTTTCGGGAAAAGCAGGATACCCCATAACTTTCAAAAAATTTCTTGTCTATTCAGTGCCAATTACTTTGGAAACAATAGTCTTATCTACTGTCTATATCGTAGCAAGATATTACGTATTTTCCTAATGCCCAAGGGTTTATTACATTGTGTTTCCCTTCTGGCGATATCCATTTCTCTTTTGGTTTAATAAAAAACATGGTTTGGTGACAATGATATGACAGCATGTGTCCATTTATGGACACTGTTTATGTTATTTGTTATTGGATAGATGAGACTTATTATTGATATAGAGATATTTAACGATGACCATTTGCAGTCTTTCGATGGCTTTTTAGGATAATGAAAAATTTTGTATTTTATAATCATAAGATATTTTGTCATAGCAGATTATGTTATTTGTAAATTCTTGTTTTCCTATTATTGTGTGAAATGGCGTATTTATTGCATACGTTGGTTATCAGACAATATTTCTATATTGTGTTTACTCAATTCAGATTCTTTTATTTTCAGAAGGAGGTGAATGGACAAGCAAGTATAAGGGTAAAATTAGTAGTGTTTGTGAGTTAGGATTTGGCAGTTGCTATGAATTTTGAAGGAGGTAAACAAGGAATTATGATACGAAAGGGAATGATAGGAGCGGTGATGCTGGGAGCGGCGATAGCGTTGGGGGGAGGAGTGACCAATGCGGGCTGGATACAGGGGACGCATGTTAATACGGATTTACCTGGCCCATTTTACATTACGGCATCTCCGGATGGCGGGACGTTGTTTGTATGCAATCAGTCCGGCAACAGTGTGACATTTGTCGATGCAAGGACGCAGAAGGTAACGGGAGAGGTAACCGTACGGACACAGCCTGAAGCTGCGGCGGTAACACCTGACGGGGCGTTTTTGTATGTATGCAACGGAGAAAGTGACAGTGTTTCAGTGGTGGACATATCCCGGAAGCAGGAGATAAAAGAGATAAAGGTAGGCGACTGGCCAAGTGGTGTAAAGATCACTGCGGATGGCAAGACGGCCTATGTATCATGTTCCGGTTGCATGTGGAACACGATAGATGTGATAGATACGGGCAGGATGGAGAAAGTAAGGTCCATCTACACTTCGAATTATGGTCCGAGGATGGTTGATATATCTCCGGACGGGAAGACCCTGGTAGCGATTCTTGACACGGTAGGGTCGATCAACCGGAGCGTTGATTTTATCGATATTGCCAGTGGCAGGATAATGGAAAACAGGGTAATTCCTGAGAGCGCCAACCTGAGAGATGTGGTATATACGCCGGACGGGAAGTATGTAGTGGTAACGTACCAGACCCCGAAGAACTGGTTGCCGGTATGTGAGGCAGAGAATGGTCAGGTATTTACGAACAACATAGCGGTAGTAGAGACCAAAGCGGGCGGCAAGGTAGCGCGTATACCGCTGGATGAGCTCAACAACTACGATGGAAACCCTTATGGTTTGGCGATCGATCAGAAGGGAAGATACTTGTACATTGGGGTAAGAGGGATGCATCGTGTAACGATACTGGATATGAACAAGGTATTGGACATCGTAACGGGCAACAGCCAGGAAGAGCTTGATTACCTCAGGGATGATCTCGGATTGGTAAGGGATTATCTTGTTGCGAGGGTGCCAACCGGGTTAGGGCCAAGTTCCGTATGCTTGTCGCCGGATGGCAAGTTTTGTTATGCAGCCAACTATTTTTCCAACAATGTAACCGTAATAAGAACAGCGGCAGACTAAGGATGAGTGGTGCGGGAGTGCGTGTTATTTAAACTTGGAAAAACGAATGGTAATAGAGAGGAAAATTAGGAGGATAGAGATAATTATGAAAAAAGGAATGGTAAAATTAGGATTAGTTGCAGTCCTTGGGGTATCGGGGCTGATGGCGGCGGGAAGCGCAGATGCCGGAGAGCCGCGCGTGGTAGCTACGATCCAGACGGGAGCCGAATGGGAACCGCTGGGAAGGGAAGAACCGTTGACGGTGCCTGAAGTGCATTTCAGGGTAAAGCATTCGCCGTTTAAGAGTGAGTTGGTAAGGTACGGCCAGTTTCAGTTCAATGATGCAGCATGGAGTTTGCAGGGAGAGTATTCATGCGCGAGTTGTCATTATGAAAGAGGACAGACAACCGGGTTGATCTGGGATTTGGGAGATGAAGGATGGGGAAGCTGGAAGAACACGAAGTATATTCGCGGCGGTCGTTACCTTCCTCCGTTCAGGCACGAAGGATTCACCGGACATCCTGACGAAATCGTAGGCGCTACGAGTTCACTTGACAGGGTATGCGGAAGAGACCCTGGATTTGTGTTCAGGAGCGAGAACTTTTCTCCGATGAGATTAGAGGCGCTCATTTGTTACATCAGGGCGTTGGAATTTACCGGAAGTCCGTTCAGGAATGCGGATGGCAGTTTCACCGAGGCGCAGTTAAGGGGTCAGAAGGTATTTGAGGATCCGAAAGTGGGATGTCTTGAGTGTCATCCTGGCGATCCGACAGACCCAAGGGCATTGTTCAGCGATGCGCAGACGCATGATGTGGGAACCGGCAGGGTAGGTTTGAATGGTTTCAGGTCGACCCCCGGAAAGGTATTTAACATATCGGCGATGGAGGCAGGTGAGGATCCATATGGTGAGGAGAGCAACACGCCGATCATCGGATTGGACCTTGTAAAGGAATTTGATACGCCGACATTAAGGGATATCTATGCATCAGGAACCTATTTCCATGATGGCAGTGCAAGGACTTTGATGGATACCATCAACAACACGGTAACCGATAAGGATATGCACGGAAGGACCTCCCACCTGACGCAGCAACAGCTTCAGGATTTGGTTGAGTACATGAAGGCGTTATAAGCGAAGGAAAAGTTGAGTGTGTAGAGAGAGTAGTAAGCAAGAAAAATTTAAGGAATAAGTGAAAGGAGAAGGCCAATAGATGGGTAAGAGGAAATTAGGAATAATAGCATCGGCATTCGTGGCGGGTGCGTTGGTCTGTGGGAGTTCCCTTGTAAATGCTGAGCCGGTAATGACGGGTGGTCCGGTGCAGGGGAAGGCCTTATGGACTGATTATTGTGGGATGTCAAAAGAGGTGCAGGGTCCTGTAAACCAGATATTGTTTACACAGTCGCCAAGGACTGCCAAAGGGGATCCGTATCAGAACTATCCGCACTATATCCCTGAGGGAAGCAGGATAGCGTTGTATGATTTGAATTCAAGGGAACTGAAGGTATTAACCGATGATTTTGCGACAGCCTTTGATCCATGCACCTACTGGAACGGCAAGAAATTTGCGTTTGCCGGAGTTCATAAAAAGGGTGGTGGTTGCCAGATATGGGAAATGAACGTAGACGGCACCGGGTTAAGGCAGATGACGGATATGAAGGGATCATGCCGTTCCCCGATTTATTATGCAGCGGGAAGCATTGAAGAAGGTGAAGGCCGCATCATATGGCGTGACAGGTATTTTGAAGGAGACTGGAAAGAGCATGGCACGGTAGAGAAGACCGGTATGATCATCTTTTCAGGCGCCAAGGAAGGCGTAATGGATGAGTTCCACAATCCATACGCATATAATCTTTACCGTTTGGATACCCAGGGCGGCAAGGTAATCCAGAGAATCACCGGCCACGTATTGTCAGGTATCGAATGGCCGCACATCAACACATCGGCTGATCAGATCACGTACAACGTAAGCTCGAACTTTGATCCATGGTTGACTCCGGATGGAAACATCCTTTTCTCCAGCGTGCAGGCGAATGGAAGCAGGGCAGGCGGGGTAGGCAGGGTAATGCTTTGCGTGGACAACTGGGATGGCGCGTATCCGAGGCCGATCTATGGAAACTGCGATGGTGAAATTGGCGGCGCTTGCGGAAGGTCACAGGCGAAGATCACCTTTGGCGACAGGAGACTTGTTTATGTTGAGTCGCCATACATGAACTGGGGTGTAGGGCAGTTGGCAGCGGTAAGCTGGGATGCCCCGTTCAACAAGACGTATGAGAGATTAACCGGCAATGATGGCGGATTGTACAGGAGCCCATATCCTCTTCCGGATGACAGGATGTTAGTATCCTATGCTGAGAGGGGAGATTTTGGCATATTCTGGTTTGATTTTGGCAAGGGTGGCGCAGGCGAAAAGGTATATGATGATCCGAACTGGAACGATCACCAGCCGGCTCCTATTTATGTGAAGTATAAGCCAAGGTGGATTAACACCTTTACTGCCGGAGACAGCTTCGGTGTAACGACTGTAACGTATCAGCCGTTTGATCAGGTGAAGGTGGAAGGATATCCGCATTCATGGGCAACATGGATTTGTTTTGATACGACAATCTCAGATATTCCGGTAGGTCCATATCCGCACCAGAAGGCAAAAGAGATTGGTCATGGAGATATCAAGGCAGTAAGAATCATCCAGGGATATCCATGCGTAGAGGCGGATTCAACCCGTTTCAGGGTAGGCGCGGGTGCACATCTCTTAGGTGGAGCAAGGTCAAGCAGCAACTCAGGATCAGCGTTCCAGCAGAGGGGTATCATTGGCTACCAGAAGGTAGAGGATGATGGTTCAACCGTTACCTCACAGTTGGCAGACGTACCTTACTACATTCAGATATTGGATGACAAGGGCATGTCAGTACAGACCGGTTTATCATGGGCATACTTAAGGCCGTATCATGGCAGGATCTGCAGTGGATGTCACTATGGATCATATCGTGGAAGGGCGTTTAAGAATCTCCATTCAAAGGCGTTGTACAACTGGTGGTATGATGACAGAAGCCACTATGATTCACCATTTGCGTTCAGGTATTTGAAGTTTGACAATGAGGGAACATACAAGGGTGTGAAACATGGAGAGGATGTAGTAGTGCCATCCGATATTTACTATGGTGGTCCATCCGGAACGACGTCACAGCCTGTAGAAGGTTTGACATTGGATAAGCAGAGGACGGTAGATTTCCGCAGGGATATTCAGCCGGTACTTGATGCGAAGTGTTCGAAGTGTCATGATGCGAACAATCCGCCGAACTTAAGCGGTGGTTTGGAGTTGGTAAACGTAGACGGCATAGCTGCATACAGCCGTGCGTATAACAGCTTGCTTGCGCCGCAGAGGGGCAAGGACGTGAACATTGGCGGTAAATACGTCAATCCGTCTGCTGCGATCAACAGTTTGCTGGTATGGAGGCTGTATGAAGAGGAGTTAAGTGAGAATGCTCCTGCTGCGAATGTATTCCCGGTAGAGGGACGCGTATTGCATGACAAATTCCTCACCCAGGACGAGAGGTTTGCGATAGTAGAGTGGATCGATCTTGGAGCACAGTGGGATAACATTCCAGGACCTGACTTCTATCCTGGATATCAGGTAAAATAAGAGGGATTGTAAATATCGTCTCTTAGAGAGCAGTAAGAAGTAAGAAAAGAAGTAATAAACAAGAAATAAAATAATCAAAGAGCCGGGAACGTGACATATCACGTCCCGGCTCTTTGTGTTTCTGTTTCAGGTAAACCCACGCATTCTCTGACTTTATTGTTTACTCTTTTAAACTGTATTGTCTAAGGGTGAATAAGATTTGGAATATCAATTATTTTGTTGAACAAATAGATAATTCACAATAAGATTAAATCCATGTCAGAAAAAAAGGATTATTATGAAATATTAGGGGTAAAGAGAAATGCCTCTAAAGAAGATATTAAAACTGCATATCGGGTGTTAGCAAAAAAATTTCATCCTGATCTCAACAAAGATAATCCGAAATTAGCGGAAGAAAAATTTAAAGAAATATCTGAAGCATATGAAGTTTTAGTGGATGATAATAAACGTGCCAGGTATGATCAGTATGGTCGAGCAGGTGTTGAAGCTGATTTTGGGAAAGAAGGTTTTTCATGGCAGAATTTTAGCCATATTAATGATTTGGAAGATATATTCGGACACGATATTTTTTCAGATTTTTTTGGAAGAGGAAGTATTTTTAGTGATTTTTTTGGTTCCAGAGTGAGAGGATATGAAAGACCGGAACGAAAGATAAAAAGAGTACAAGTTGAAATTAGTCTGGAACAGGCATACAGGGGGATTAGTACCGAAGTAGCAATACCACATATGGAAAAATGCAGTGAATGTAATGGTTCGGGCGCTGAAAAGGGAACATGTACGAAATTGTGTTATAGATGTGATGGAAGAGGGGAAGTCAAGCAGGAACAATTACAAGGGTTTGGCAGAATAATTAAAATTGGTGCATGTCCTGTGTGTAATGGTCGTGGGAAAATTATAGAAAAATTGTGCCAGAGTTGTCATGGTATTGGCGAAGTTCAAAAACTGGATAAAATTAAAGTAAAAATACCTGCGGGCGTTGATAACGGCACAGCATTAAGAATTACACCAGATAAAAGCGGCGGCAGGTTGAAAGAGGATATATATGTGTTTATTTCAATACATCCACATCCTGTTTTTCATCGACAGGGAAATGATGTATATATTGAAAAAGAAATTTCATTAATTGATGCAGCATTGGGTTCCAAGATAGAAGTTCCCACATTGGATGGAAATGCTATGATGAAAATTCCGCAAGGTACTCAGACAGATACATTATTCAGATTGCGTAATAGTGGCATGCCAAATTTAAGAGAAAACGGACAAGGCGATCAGTACGTCAGAGTAATAGTTAAAACACCAAAAAATTTGACAAAAAGACAAAAAGAGCTTCTTGAAGAATTTGAAAAAATAGAAAAGGAGAAAAAGAATCAATAGTAAGATATACTGCATTTTTTTAAAAGATTTGAATTTTCTATAGACGAAAGATTTTCTTGAATATTGCAATTATAACGTTAACGGAAAAAGGGATTGATACGTCGAAAAGAATTGTTTCTTGTTTGGATACCGTTCATTCACTCTATATCTATAAAATGAGTGGTAAATATGAAAATATTCGTGATGAAGGTATTTTGAACAATATCGTTTGTTTTGATGAACCTCTGAGCCAATTGGTCAGAAAAATATTCGATAATTATAATGGACTTATTTTTGTAATGGCTACAGGAATAGTTGTTCGGGTGATTGCTCCGTACATTAAAGATAAATATACGGATCCTGCGATAGTTGTAGTTGATGATGTTGGACGTTACGTAATCAGCTTGCTTTCAGGACATGAAGGGGGCGCCAATCAGTTAGCATATAAAATTGCCGGTATATTGCATACAAATGCGGTAATTACCACAGGAACGGAAGCACACAAAGATATCATTGTTGGGATAGGTTGTAAAAAAGGGATTACTTCAGATGAGGTAAAAATTGCATTAAAAGATGCTCTTGATACTGTTAATCAGCGGATGGATAATGTGCGATTGCTATCTACCGTTGAAATTAAAGCGAAAGAACCCGGATTGTTGCAAGCATCCGAAGAACTTGGAATTCCTTTGGGAGTTGTATCATTACCGGAAATTGCTACATGTGTTAAAGAATACAGTAAATCAAATTTTGTAAAAGAAAAGATAGGTGTTTGGGGTGTCTGTGAACCCGCTGCACTTATGGCAGGGAGGAAAACACAATTAATTTTAAGGAAAAAGAAATATCCGGGGATTACAATAGCTATCGCAAGGGAAAACTTTATGTGGTAGGCATAGGTCCTGGGGCGAAGGAAGACATGAGTCTCAGGGCGCTTGATGCGGTAAAAAAATCAGATACGATTATAGGTTACAGCCTATATATTGATTTGATACGTGATATTGCCGGCGGTAAAGAGATTATATCCTCGGCGATGCGCAAAGAAGTTGAGCGTGTGGAATTGGCTATTCAAGAAGCACAGAACGGCAAGACGGTATCTATAATCAGCAGTGGCGATTCTGGTGTGTACGGAATGTCTGGCCTTGTACTGGAGATTTTGTATAAAGAAAATATAAGTTTGTCTCTTGAAATTATACCCGGTATACCTGCCGCAAATACCGCGGCTGCACTCCTGGGTGCGCCTCTTATGCACGATTACGCAGTAATAAGTCTCAGTGACTTGTTAACACCATGGGAAATGATTGAAAAACGTGTAAGAAATGCGGCAGAGGCTGATTTTGTAATTGTCATTTATAATCCTAAAAGTTCTCAAAGAGATTGGCAGCTTAAAAAGACCATAGAAATTATTTTAGAATACAAGAGTACTGCAACACCGGTAGGGATAGTGAAAAAGGCGAAGAGGGAAGGAGAATCTATACTCATTACCACTCTCGATAATATAGAGCAAGATTTAATTGATATGATGACAATAATTATTATTGGTAATTCTTCTTCGTTTATATTTCAGAATTACATGGTTACGAAAAGAGGGTATGATATATAATAAAAAAGCAATTAAGAATAATATATGCGCGTATTGATTGATAAAAAAGACATTGGCTTCTTTTTTGAAAGTCTAAAAGAAGAAAATACGGTTTACGGTGTCAAACAAAAAGAACCGGGATTTTATGTTTTTGATGAAGCAGAGACATTTTCCGATCCTCTCGATAAGTATACTCCAACGTTACTTCCCCCCAAGAAATATCTTTTTCCCCAAAAAGAAACTCTTTTAAAATTTTCCACAACCCCTTCTCTAAAAGTAAAGCAACTGATTGAATTCAAAAAACAGGTGATCTTTGGTGTCCGCCCCTGTGATATTCATGGGATTAAATTGCTTGATAAGGTATTTACAACCGACCATGAAGATAAAAATTATACTCAAAAACGTGCCAATACCATCATTATTGGGATTGATTGCATGAAACCCTGCTATAAATATGCTTATTGCGAAAGTGTCGGATGTTTGGATGTAGAAGACGGTTTTGATGTTTTGTTGACGGATATGGGAGATTGTTTTTATGCTTTAATTGGCACTGCACAAGGCGAGGCAATAATTAGGAAGAATGCTCGTTTTATCAATGCGAATAAATCCGATGATGAAAAAATTAAATGCATGAAAGAAGAACGAAGGGGACTATTTGAAAATAAATTTGCGACTGATATATCTAATTTGCCACTTCTCTTTAAAAATGCGGATAATGATCCGGTATGGGATGAGTTGAATGATAGATGTTTGGGTTGCGGACGATGCAATATTGTTTGCCCAACCTGCTATTGTTTTGATGTATTTGATTGTGTGGATTTGAATATGTCATCAGGCGAAAGATGTCGCCAGTGGGATGCCTGCACATTAAAAGATTTTGCTGTAGTTGCGACGGGTGAAAATTTCAGATCTACGAGGGGGCAGAGGCTGCGGCACAGATTCAACCGAAAGTTTAATTATTTGATGACAAAACACAATACCTCTTTTTGTGTCGGCTGCGGAAGATGTTCCAGATCATGTCCCGTAAAAATTGATGTTGTGGAAACAGTAAATGCAGTTGTTAACAACAGAAAGACGAAATGATAAATAATAATTCCCTCTATCTCCCTGAAATAGCAAGGATTGTAAGCGTTAGGCAGCTAACGGAGATGGAAAAATATTTTGAAATAAGCACTGAAGGTAAAAAAGAATTTTCATTTAATCCCGGGCAGTTTGTCCAACTGTCCGTTTTTGGAATTGGCGAAGCACCAATTTCAATATCATCATCTCCCTTTAACAAAGATACTGTAGGGTTATGCATCAGAAGAATGGGAGACGTTACCACAGCAATTCATAAGCTTGAAATTGGCGCATCTGTGGGAATCCGGGGACCTTTAGGCAATGGTTTTCCAGTAAGAGAGTTAAAAGGAAAAGATATTTTATTTATTGCTGGCGGACTCGGTTTAGCGCCGTTGCGTTCAATGATTAGTTACGTGCTTGAAAAAAGAAAAGATTTCGGAAGGATAATTATTCTTTATGGAACAAAAAGCCCCGGAGAGCTTCTATTCAGGGATGATCTGGAAACGTGGAGACAAATAGAGGATATAGAATTGATTATCACGGTAAATAGACCAGATAAGGACTGGACGGGAAGAACGGGAGTCATTACCAGATTTATTCCGTCTCTCGAATTGGAACCGCAAAATACCTATGCATTGGTGGTAGGCCCCCCGGTGATGTACAAATATGCCTTGCTCGAACTTCAGGAGAAGTTAATTCCGGAAAATAATATCATAATGTCATTGGAGAGGAGAATGAAGTGCGGTGTGGGGAAGTGCGGTCATTGTCAAATTAATGGGGTATACGTGTGTCTTGACGGGCCTGAATTTCGCTATCATACGTTAAAATTTCTTTCGGAAGCCATATGAGCAAAATTAAAGCAGCTTTTTTCTCATTTACCAGTTGCGAAGGGTGTCAGCTAACTGTATTGACATTGGAAGAACAACTTCTGGAACTGGTTGAGTTAATCGATATTGTAACATTCCGGGAGGCTATGAGTGAAAAGTCAGATGTGTATGATTTGGCAATTGTTGAAGGAAGTATATCCAGAAATTCAGAGATTACACAGGTAAAAAAAATCCGGGATACAGCGAAAGTTGTTGTCGCTTTGGGAGCTTGTGCGACGATAGGAGGCGTTAATTGCCTGAAAAATCAATATGAAATGGATGCCGTGAAAAAAATTGTATACGGAAGTATGGCAGATAACTTTGATACCATACCTGCAAGGCCAATTGAAGCAGTCATAAAGGTTGATTACAAAATACACGGATGTCCTATTGATAAGGATGAATTCGTAGAAGTAGTAAAGGCGATTCTTCAGGAAAGAAAGCCGCGTATTCCTGAATATTCTGTCTGTGTTGAATGTCAGATGAAGGAAAACATTTGCCTTTTCGAAAAAGGTATGGTCTGCCTTGGGCCAATAACAAGAGCAGGTTGCAAGGCTATCTGTCCCACATACAACGATGGATGTGTGGGTTGCAGGGGTTTGATAGACGATCCCAATGTGTCTTCACATAAGAAATTATTAACAGATCACGGATTAACCATCGATGAGGCTATTGCAAAATACATGTTATTTGGAAGTTACAATAAAAATGCGTAATACTACTCAGAAGGAATACTGAATGCATGATTTAGATATCAATATTGAGCATATAACGCGTGTTGAAGGACACGGGAATATTGTAATAGACGTTAAAAACGGGAAAGTGAAAGAATTGAGGCTTGACATAATCGAGTCTCCAAGATTCTTTGAGGCTATGGTACGCGGCAGGACATACAAAGAGGCCGCTCATATAACATCGCGCATATGCGGTATATGCGCTGTTACTCATACGACAACTTCTATAAAGGCAATAGAGGTAGCCCTCGGTTTCATGCCGTCGCAGCAGACGATAAAATTACGAAAGCTATTGCTTAACGCTGAATTTATTCAGAGCCATATTCTTCATATTTATTTTCTGACAGCCCCTGATTTTTTTGGCGTGCAGAGCATATTTGGTATGGTAAAGGACAACAAGGAAAGTATCGTCAGAGGCATGCGGCTTAAGGCGCTTGCCAATGATTTATGTGCTTTGGTTGGCGGCAGACATGTGCATCCTATAACATTAAACGTAGGATGTTTTTCGAAAATTCCGGAGAGGAAAAATCTTGAACGATTGAGAGAAAGGATTGAAGATTCGAGGGGAGATATCGAAGATACGGTAAAATTTTTTAAGAGTTTAAAGACTCCGGAATTTGAAAGAGAAACAGAATATATTTCACTTACACATCCCGATGAATACGCCTTGTACGATGGCAATATTAAATCGAGCGATAACGGAGAAGTGAACCCATCGGAATATCTCAAAAGAGTAAAAGAATATATCGTAACCCATTCTACCGCAAAACATGCGAAATCAAGGAGAGATTCGTATATGGTAGGCTCGCTTGCCCGATTCAATAATAATTATGAACGCCTTCATCCAAAAGCGAAGGAGGTGGCGAAAGAAATGGGTTTAAAGCATCCCTGTTATAATCCGTATATGAATAATGTTGCGCAAATTGTCGAAATATCTCACTGCTATGAAGATAGTATCCGACTAATTGATGAATTGCTTTCGGACAATCTGAAGGAAGAAACGGTGGGATTAGTCCCAAAAGCGGCAAGCGGCGTTGGCACCACAGAGGCTCCTCGTGGCACATTATATCATGAGCATGAATTGGATGATAACGGAAAGATTACGTATGGGAATTTTATCATTCCAACAGCTCAAAATCTGGCAAATATAGAGAATGATTTAAAAGCCTTTGTTCCTGAAATATTAAGTAAGCAAAGGGATGAGATAATTCTTGATATAGAAATGCTTGTGCGCGCATATGATCCATGCATATCATGTGCGACACATTTAATGAAAGTTGATTTTGTAAATGAGTGAGCATCATAAAACAAAAATTATAGGGATTGGCAATCTTTTGTTGATGGATGAAGGTATCGGAATCCATGTAATAAATGAATTGATGAAATATCAATTGCCGGAAAATATCGAAATATATGACGGCGGCACCGGAGGGTTTAAACTTCTGGAATTGATGCGTGAATCAGGCAGGGTTATATTTATTGACGCGGTGGACAATGGCGAAAAGCCAGGCTCGGTAATTTGCATCAGAGCGGAGTCCGTTTATTCTTATCGGAAAAACAAATATTCCTTGCATGATACGGACTTGCTTGAAGTAATTAAAATGGCAACTCTCCTTGGCAATCTTCCTGAAATAAAAATTATTGGCATACAGCCGAAGACGATTAAACATGGGATGGAGCTTTCAAAGGAATTAAGGGAATCAATGCCTGAGATAATAAAAAAGGTAGTTAACGAATTTAGGGATAATTTTATATGACAAGAAAGAAAATACTTATCATAGACGATGATCCCGATATAGTCGAAGCAATGAGAATGCCTCTCGAAGCGAATAGTTACGCGGTAACCACTGCGAAAAATGGAAAAGAGGGGTTGCAAAAAGTGAAAGAAGAAGCGCCGGATTTGATAATCCTTGATGTAATGATGGATACTGATACCGAAGGATTCCATGTTGCATATACATTGAGAAGTGAAGATGCCGATTCCGAATATAAAAAATACAAGAACATCCCTATTCTTATGATAACCGCAATATCCGGCAAAAAGGGTATGAAATTTTTGATGGAAAAAGACATGGAATATTTGCCGGTAGATGACTTTATTGAAAAACCTGTCAAACCAAAGGATCTTATAGAAAAGGTAGCAAAGCTTTTATAGATACACTATGCTATGTTTTCCTACTCAACAATACCTGAAAAATCCTCAGTAGAAAAGGAACTTGCCGAAAGGATTTCATGGTTTATAGCACTCCGCTGGATCATCGTTTTTGGAATAAGCCTTGTCAGTCTCTTTGCCCGTTTCATTATGGGCATAAAGTTGCCCATCACGAAATTATTAATTATTTGCCTCTGTGTTTTACTCCTGAATGGCATCTATAGCGGTGTTCAAAAAAGAATAAAATCCATAGAACTATTTGCCAATGTCCAGATATCTGTAGATTGGATAATACTTATATTTCTTATCCACTATACTGGCGGAATTGAAAGTCCCATGATATTTTATTTTATATTCCACGTGATTATTAGCGCTGTGCTTCTCAGGCGTAAAGAATGTTATCTTCAGACTACCTTTTCTGTTTTGTTGATTTGTGGCCTCTCAGTCCTGGAATATGCCGAAATTGTGCCGCACGTTCAGATATGTGAATTGTTTCCCATGCCCGTCTATAATAATGGTGTTTTGATCATATCCGTACTCTTTTTCACGGTAACGACATTATATGTATCGTGCTATCTGGCGACAAGCATTACTCATCATTTGCGGAAAAGAGAGAATGAAATACTTATTCTTAAAAACACTGTTACCGATGCATATGAAAAATTACAGGCAATTGATAAGGAAAAAAACGAATTTACCTTTAAAGTAACACACGAACTCAGGTCGCCGTTAAGTGCGGTATATAGTCTGCTGAAATCTATCGAAGAAGGGTATGCGGGCGAGGTTTCACAGAAAGCGAGAGATTTGATTGTACGATCTGAGAAAAGGATTCGTTTTTTGCTGACGTTAGTGAATGATCTCCTTGATCTGGTTGCAGGGAGATCAGAAAAGCCAAGAGAGGGTGAGAAAAAGCAAATAGACATTAATGATGTGGTAAAAAGAAGTGTTCTTCTTGTTGAAGAAAAGGCAAAATTAAAAGATGTAAAGTTCGTTATTAATAGTACAGGAACAGTGTCTTACTTGTTTATGGTTCCTGATGATCTTGATATCATATTATCAAACCTGATAGATAATTCGGTGAAATATTCCTATAAAGGCGGCACAATAACAATAACGAATAAAATCGTAAATAAAGAAATCATGATAGAAATATCAGATACGGGAATCGGCATTCATGAAGATGATTTAGACAAAATATTTAATGAATTTTACAGAGCTGAAAATGCAAGGACTGTGGAATATGAGGGGACAGGATTGGGACTTTCTATCGTCAGGGCTCTCGTAAAAAAATATGGTGGGAATATTAGTGTGACTAGCGTTTTTGGCAAAGGCGCTACTTTTGTCATTTTGCTTCCGGTCGGTTGAAGTGGTTGTTAAAGGAAATAAAACCTCCTCATGCAAGGGAAAAGATATCTTTATTTTTAGTTAATTTCGGGCTCTGGTTTTCCGATAAAGAACCCTTGTGAATAGTCCACTCCTAACTCTTTTACTTTTTTATATACTTCAAACGAATCCACATACTCTGCCACAGTTTCAATATTTAACTTTTTTGTAAAATTGACAATGGTTTCAACGATAATTTCTGAATTGATATCTTTATCGATATTTTTAATGAGTGATGCGTCTATTTTTATGTAATCTACATAAAGTTTTAAAATGTGTTCGAAATTGGAATACCCTGACCCGAAATCATCGATGGCAATTTTACATCCATAGTTTTTCATGTCTTTTATAAATTTGAGAACAATCTCATAACTTTCAATACCTTCGCTTTCTAAAAATTCAAAGACAATTCTTTGGCCCAGATACTCATTATTATCAAGTTCTTTTCTGATGAAATCGTTAAACGATTTATCGAGAATGTCTTCTATGGAAAGATTTATTGAAAATGTATAATTGTTATTTTTAAAGGCATCGAAACTTTTCTTAATCATTATTTCAGTTAAGGAGGCGTACAGTTTTGATTCTTTTGCAATTTTTAGAAATGAAACAGGATATAAAACATTGCCGTCTGCGTCATTAATCCTGATGAGACATTCATATTTATCAATTTTTCCGGTTTTATTATCTAAGATTGGTTGAAATACAGAATATACAGCATCATTCTTAATGGCATTCTTTAATAATTTTACCGTGGTTAAATTTGATGATATGTTTTGATAAAGGTTAAGGTGTTCATTGTATTCCATATATTTTATTCTGGTATTTTTTTTCAAATACTTTAATACCATGTCTGCTTTTTCCAGGAGAGGGATTTCTTTTGAAATGCCAATCGTAATGCTGATGGAAATGTCATAGTCATGATACATAATTACATAGTTTTCTATTTCGGTAATAATTTTGTTCACAAGTTCTTCGTATTGAAAAGTCGGAGTGTTTTCGCATAATACGCCAAAATCATCTCCTCCCAGCCGATAAATTTTTGCATTAATATTTTTTGGGATTAATTTTAGAAGTTTTTCTGATATTTTTTTCAATAAATAATCACCGGCCTGAACTCCGTAAAAACTATTTATATGTTTGAAGCCATCAAGGTTTATTAACAGAAAAACCGGATTTGCAAACGATTCCTTGTCTGATTCAAAAGAAAATCGGTTTAAAAGATTTGTTAACCGGTCTTTTATCGCGATTTGCTTTAATTCTGAAGTTCTTTCCTCTACTTTTTTTGATAATTGTTGGTTCAGATTTTTTTGCTCTATTTCGATATCCCGAAGCTTCCTGTTTTGATTAATCATGTTTTCGTATGTTGAAACAAGTATGGCAAGAATCTTTTGACTATTAGAGTTTATCGCATATTGTTTTCCTTTATATATGAAGTCAATTACATCATCTGACGTATTAAAAGAAAGGTTTTTGTTATTTGAAAGAAGATCGTCTACCTTTGAGAGGAGAAGTTGATCGTCAAAAGGTTTTGTCATATAACAATCCGCTCCGACCTGGATGCTTTTGATAACTTCTTCCGGATCTGATAGGTTGGTGAGCAATATTACGGGCAAATTATGCAGCAGTTTATTGTTTTTGACAGAGCGGCACAGTTCGTAACCATCCATTTCAGGCATCGATATGTCGCTGATTATAATAGAGGGGGATTGTTTATTTATTTTTTCTAAAGCATCGACGCCATTTAATGCAACACAAATATCGTATCCGTTATTTAAAAATAAGTGTCTCAGTAATTCAATTTGTGTCAAACTATCTTCAACGATAAGGATGGTATGCTTATTCATTATCCAACTACTGGGAAAAGGAGCGGACAAAGTAAAGGTTTAAATTACGAAGCATTATTATTTTCAGAAGGTGTGGCATGAGATGATGTTTTAAAAAGCACAGTAAAATGTTTTGGAGTTAACATACCGCCGGAAAACAGCGTTTTACATGCCTCTTCAACAGAAAGGTTTGTATCCGTAACAGAATTTTCTTTAATATATATTAAAAATCCTGTTGTGGGATTTGGAGTTGTTGGCACAAAAACACTAATATATGTATCATTGCCGTTTTCTTTTATAGCGCCGCCGGTTACAAAACCAATTGATTTTGTGCCTTCTCTTGGGAAATCCAGTATAACTACACGTTTAAAAGCTTGTTTGCCTGGTAGGCTTATTAGATGTACAATTTGTTTTGCAGAAGAATAAATAGTGCTGATACCAGGTGTTTTTGTTAAAAGATTTTCAAAATAATTAATTATTGACTTTCCGATAACATTCGCGGCAAAGATACCAATAAAATACAAAGAGGCGAATGTAAAGATGAGTCCGATAAAAGTAATAATAAATTCATCGATAGACGTTCTCGGCAGTTCTGCGCCGCATAAAAGAAATATTTTTTTTATAAGAGGGGAAAGGGTTCCCCCGATAAAAGTGAAAAGAAATTTAACAACAAAAAAAGTTACATAAATGGGGATGATTAATAACAAACCCGTCAACATCCTCTTTCTGATATCTATTTTTAATAGGTTGAAAAATTTATTTAAAGGTTCCATGATGATAGTAATATTTCAGAATGTTAGAGATTGCCATAAAAGAGTCATAAGGCCGGCAAATATAAAATTAAAGTCCGATATTGTTTCCAGAAACAATCCTTCCGTTATTATTCTCTTCTGGAAAAGATATTGATAGCCGGATGCATACGCTATGCAGGGAAGTAAAAAATATCCGAGTGTTGATATCCAGCCGAGAAGTGTGCCTGTTATAAGAAGTAATGCCATGAATAAGGTAATGCCAATAAGAATCTTTTTCGTACGCTCTTTTCCGATTGCTATCGGAATTGTTTCTTTTCCCAAAATGCGGTCACCCTGGATATCCCGTATATCAAGAACGACAGCACGGATAAAGGCGAGGCTGAAAGCAAATGCGATGGCAATGGCAAGCGATGGTATGAAATTTCGCTGCACTCCCAAAAATGAAATTAAAGCCGTGCTTACAGCCCACGCTATGCCATAGAAAATTTCTTTCGATCCGGGTATTTGTTCGAGGCTTCTGTAACGAATAAAATTGGAAAGGCTTTTTGGTATAATCTGTAGCCGATAGAAAATACCAAAAAGACTGGCAAGAAAGATACAGAAAAAGATGGATTTGCTATGGAGCAGACCAAGTGTCAACGATCCAGTCGCTCCCAGTATCCCCAAAATAACAAAGAGCGCTTGTTTCTTTTCGTAAAATTTAGCCCTTGCCGGTTCGTTGAGCGCTACGGACTCTTTATTGGCAAAGTGATTGAGCACCTGCATTGAAAAAATGAAAAGAGCGGCGATAAGGCAAAAAAGCAATTTTGGTTGAAAACCAAGCAGCAATGAGCACGCGTAACTCATACTTGCCGCTCCCAATCCTACATAAGTGCAACTGCCTATTAAAAAGTTAAAGATATTTTTTGTGGTAAAGAGAATTCGTTGGTACTTGTTAACTTTGTATGATCTTACCTTGTCAACAACTCTTTTAATCATCCAATTTGGTGTGGATGCTCCTGCCGTTACACCGACAGTATTGTATTCTTTTAACTTGTTGAGGTCTATTTCTGCGTCTGTTTCAACGTGAAATGTGGGGGTTCCTTGAGATTCGCATATAGTGACGAGCCGTGTGGTGTTGGCGCTTCCCCTTCCGCCTACGACAATCATCGCGTCTACCGATTTACAGAGACTGACCACTTCATCTTGTCTTTTATACGTGGAACTGCAAATAGTTTCAAAAGATTCTGAATTCGGATAGCGTTTCTTTATTTCATCGATTGCTTTTTTGAATAAATGTCTGTCTTGGGTTGTTTGCGCTACAATGCATACTTTATCCATTGGAGGAAGAAGTTCTATATCTTCCAGGTTTTCAACAACATATCCCTTTCCTTCCGCATAACCAAGCAACCCTACAACTTCCGCATGTCCGTTGTCGCCGACAATTATCGTTGAATATCCCTGTGTGGCGTATTTTTTAATTATCGATTGAACTCTCATTACATGCGGGCAGGTAGCGTCACATACTTTTGCGCCTTTACGTTCAATTTCTTCTCTTCTGGAAGGTGTAACCCCGTGAGCCCTTATAACAACAGTGCTTTTGGAGAGATCCGTGTTTTCTTTGACAATTTGGATGTCTCTTTTTTCTAAGTATTCAAGCACTTGCGGATTATGAATCAGCGGTCCATCTGTGTAAACTTTGACGCCTGCATTCTTTTCATTTGCAGCATCTAAAAGGATGTCCATTGCTCTTCGAACACCCATACAAAAACCAGCAGTCTTAGCAACGATTACCTTCAATGATAACCCAGAGGAAAAATAAAGCGGATAGAACTATATTTATTTATTTAATATAAAAAATATTTCGCAACGCAAATAAATCGGAGTGTAGAGCATCACCTCTATTATTTGCAAGATTTATAATTTTTAGGAAATTCTATCAGGTGCAATTGTAGTTGTCAATGATTTAATAAGATGCTCGTTTATTTAATATAAAGTGTTTAATGGTGATTAATTTCATAATTAGTAATTGACAAATATATTGATAACTTATATACTTCGGCTTTGTTAATTCAAGGCATTAAAATAGAATATCTGATTACTCAAAGTAGTTTTTTATGAATAAATTTACAGAAGGGATAAGTATTATGGGGAAAAAAATGCGGTCAATGTTTTTAATAGTTGGTTTGTGCAGTATTTTGTTTAGTCTTGCGGGCAGTGTCTATGCTTCGGACAGTTTGGATGATGGCATTCTGTGGCTGACGAAAGAACAGGTTCGGGAAAAATTTGGCGCTCCTAATTATCTTTATTGCGAAGAAGAACCGTACAGGAGATATAGAATAGTTACTCCGGAAGAAGAGGAAGGTTTAAGAAAAACATTTTTGTATGATGTTACGGTGCATGACCTCTATTATTTGAAAAGAAATAACACCAATATAGAATTGAGAATATATTATGGGGTTGATAAGTCGCATGGCGGCACAATGTACCGTGTCAGTGAGTATCACATAAACTTTATGGATGGCCCTGTGGCTCTCGGAAAAATTTCCGATTTGGTTCCTGAATGTAAGCCAATTCATCAGTCTCCAAAAGTATTTCAGGAGCATATGTTTAACTATAATAACTACAGGATAATTTTTGTTACCGATAAAGTCGATTCGCTCACCAATCATTTTGGGTCGATATTTGTTGATCCGGACAAAGATATAAAGGATTGGTCTTTGACGTATGATGTTATTCTGACTGAAGGGGAATCTGAGAATGTATCATCGAACAGTATGGTGAAGGAAATAGTCGTATCGGTAGACGGTGAATATCGCATAGGGAAAACGAAGCACGTTTTTAAGACAAGACTCATTAAAAATCCTTTACAATAGTAGTTTGGTTTAAAAATTATCATCTGTATTAGTAACAAAAGCAGTAATGATGAATGTCAATTCATTTATCTTACTGCTTTTTCTTTTAAAGTCGTTGATGGGTGAAATAGTACAGGAGGGCGATAATTGAAAATATGTTGCATCGGTAGCGGCTATGTTGGCCTTGTGGCAGGCACTTGCCTTGCGGATATGGGAAATGATGTTATATGCGTGGATTCTAATAAAAGTAAAATAGATAATTTAAAAAAAGGTATCATTCCAATATATGAACCCGGTCTTAAAGACATGTTGGAACGAAACGCGAGAGAACGAAGGATCACTTTTACTACTATTATTAAAGACGGAATTCAAAAATCGGATGTTATTTTTATCGGAGTAGGAACACCATCAGACCATAATAACCGCGCAGATATTTCCGCTATTATGTCGGTTGCAGAAAGTATTGGGAAATACATGAATGGATATAAAGTCATTGTAAATAAAAGCACCGCTCCCGTCGGAACCGTGGAAAAAATCGGAAAGGTGGTAAAGTCATTCCAAAAAAAGGCGATACGGTTTGATATGGTATCTAATCCTGAGTTTCTGAGGGAAGGAGAGGCAATAAAGGATTTCACCAATCCGGACAGAATTGTAATCGGTGTGCAAAGCGAAAAAGCCAAAAATATTATGGAATCCATCTATCACGGCATTTCAAGGACGGATAAACCGATTATGGTTACTGATATAAGAAGCGCAGAATTAATTAAGTATGCGAGCAATGCAATGCTTGCGACGAGGATTTCTTTTATGAATGAGTTGGCGCAACTATGCGAAAAAGTAGGCGGCGATATTAAGGAAATTGCAAAGGGCACAGGACTGGATTCCCGAATAGGCCCCAGGTTTTTACAGGCAGGCATTGGGTATGGCGGATCATGCTTTCCGAAAGATGTAAATGCATTGATACAGATAATGAAGGAGAATGGCGTTGGTGCAAAAATACTGACGGCAGTTAATGAAGTGAATGAGGAACAAAAGAAATCTCTTTTTGAAAAAATTCAAACACTTGTTCCAAATATCAGAAATAAGAAGGTGGCAATATGGGGTTTGGCTTTTAAACCAAAGACAGATGATATGAGGGATGCTCCATCCATAACGTTAATTAATCAATTGCAGGAAGCAGGCGCTCAAATAAGAGCCTTTGATCCTGAAGCAATGGAAAATGCGAAAACCATATTTAAGGATATAAAATATTTCGATGATCCTTATTCAACGGTTAAAAACTGTGATGTGCTGGTGATTGTGACAGAATGGAACGAGTTTCGTGATCTTGATCTGGGAAAAATAAAAAAACTTTTAAAGAGTCCGAATATAGTTGATGGGAGAAATATTTACGAACCAAAGGATATGAGGGAACAGGGTTTTCATTATTTATGCGTGGGGAGATAATTATTGAATATTTTCAGACGATGTGTCGTTTTTACATTGTATGAGCTGACATGCGTTAAAGATATTTACATGATGTTTGTTAATAATGGTTAGATGGGCTTGCTTTAACAGTATTTCTAAGTCAAAATGTTTTCCTAAACCAAGTTTGTCTCTTAAGGGTGAAATAATCTTTTCAAATTGTGAGACGAACTGGTTATCAATGCCTGCATAATTGAGAATAAAAATATCTCCATCCTTCTTGCAAACCCTTTTTATTTCATTTAAAGTGTGCAAAGGGTCCGGCACGACAGTAATTACATGCGATGCTATGACTTTATGAAACGTATTGTTTCTAAATGCCATTAGAGAAGCGTCCATGGTAGATAAATGCACGTTATTCAATGTGTGTTTCATTTTTTTTGCCTTTGCTTTCAGGAGCATTTCTGCACTCAAATCTATTCCTATAATATTGGTTCCTTTCGGATAGAGCGGCAATGATAATCCCGTTCCTACCCCAACTTCCAGAATAATATCATTAGGTTTGATATCCATCATTTTAAGAGCAGTATGCCTGCCATGCTCGAATATTTTCCCAAAAAGTATATCGTAAATCGAAGCATAAAAAGAATATATTTTTTTAATATGGCTGTTCATATGAATATTTATAAACTGTCCACTAAGAATTGGCAAATAGCGTCTTGTGCCTTTTTAGCGTCATGTAAACTTTTAAAATTATTTATAAGAATTGAAAATGCAAGCATATCGCCCTTTGAAGTATCAATATAACCGGAAAGCGCTGAAGTTCCGGCAATATACCCTGTTTTTGCATGAATTTTGTTCTTATATGACTGAGAAGACATTCGGCGGTGAAGTCCTCCGTCAATACCGGAAGTTGGCAATGAATCGTAAAATACTTTACGGTGTTTGTGCGTATGCATATATGACAAAACAGTAGTTACCATATTGGGGGATAGTTTGTTTTCTTTTGACAAACCGGAACCATCTCTTATTTGATATTTCCCCGCATCAAAACCTAATTTCTCCATAAAAGCACGAATGACCTGCAAACCATCTTCGGTGCTGCCATTGCCCCGCACATGTGCTCCTAATGTCTTTAGTATCTGTTCTGCGTAAAAATTCTGACTTTGTTTGTTAGTAACGTAAACAGATTGTTCCATAGTGGAAGTAGTTTTGGCAAGTTTAATAGGTTTCAGCAAGGTTGCTTCACGATCGTTTTTATTAATTAACCGAACTGTTCCCTGAACGGATATGCCGCTTTTTTTGAGCATTTCTTTAAAGAGTGTCGCAAGGTAGAGTGATGGGTTGTGCACGCTTATCCATTCCTTTTTCTTTGGGGCATTTGTCCAGAATTTTCCCTTAACCCAGATATCGTTTGTTCCTGGTTTTCGGTAGAGAGAATATGTGTGTTGTTTATTTACGGAAGTATAAATACACTCGTTATGGATAGTGATAAGCGAAGTATTTGGCTCAAGTAATAAAGTTACTTTTCCATTCACTTTATTCTGAGGAACGAAGGTAATATCAATACAATTATCATTAAACGATAAACCACTGGTCGGAGCGCAATACCATTCATGTAATTGATTTTTTGGCCAGGTGTCGTTGATGTAAATACGGTCAAAAATGGAATCATCCGCGATGATATCGCCCGTAATTTTATTTATGCCGGAATCTTTTATTGCATTTAACCATGAATTTGGAACGGCTAAAATATTGCCATTGTAAAATCTTCCTGAGAGATTCGGATCTCCGCTGCCTCTGATAATAAGGTTTCCTTCAAGTATCCCATTGTCTGTTATTTTTCCGTCTGCTTCGACAGAGGTAATATAAGTGAAATTGGGTCCTAAGTATTCTAATGCGGTTGCGGTAGTAAAAAGCTTCATATTGGAAGCGATCATAAATAAATCGTCACTTCGGTATTGAAGGAGGGGAGAATTATTTTTTAACGATAAGACGTTGATTCCGCAGTGTGCATTTTTTAGTGAGTATTTCTTTAAAATATTGTTGAGTTGTCCATTGAGATTTGCCGGTTCAGCGTTGATTTCCTGAAAAGGCACAGAAAAGCAGCTTAATAAGACAAGGAAAATTATGCAACTTCTCATAAGAAAATGTAACAATAACCGAAAGGGGGACATAAATCGTATTGATAGGAAAATGAAAGATAGGAAAATTATTTCTTTTTTATTGTGGAAGTTTTATGTTTTCTTTGTTTTGCACTTGCGGTAGCGTATTTCAATTCTAACAAATTATCAATTATTCGTAGTGCGTTAATGGGGTCCAAAGGTTTCGCGAGTATAATATTTGCGCCAGCTTTCACTAAGGAAGATTCAATGCGTTTTGATTTTTGTTCACATATCATAATTACAGGTAAAATTTTATTTATTTTTCTGATATCGCATAAAATATCCTGACCAGGCACATCCTGAACCATTTCACTAATGATAATAACATCCATTTTCCTTTCCTGGAGAATATTCAGTGCCACATTTTTATTAAGGGCCACTTCTGTTTCATAACCATATTGTTCAAATAAATCCCGCAATGTATCAACTGTCTGTCGCTCATCCTCTACAATCATTATCCTTGATGAAGGCATAATTTACCTTTCACGCAAATTGTATGGTTTTATAAGGTTTCTTTATTTAAATGGAAACATCCACAACGTAATTTTCACAAAAGGATAGAAAATCTGTTTTCTGCCTGACAACAAGGCAATCCTTTTACCTGTCATTTTGAACACATTCACAAAGTTTGCATTGAGCGTGTAAATTGTGTTTAGTAGTAACTTCGCAAAAAAATCCTAAGATTTTTCAACCTGACCGAAGTGATAATTACAAATGAAAACCTTTATAATTAATTGCTTAAAGAAAGAGAACGAAAAATACGTTTTAAAATCTCGTTTTATTTATATTTTGATACATTTATCTGATAGAAATTAAAATCTGAATGCTATTTGCAAAAGGTTAGATAGTTTAGAATTTTTTCATTACCTGACGAATCTCCCTTTCAACGGTTCTTTTTTTGATGTCTTCACGTTTGTCAAATTTGGTTTTTCCTCGTACAAGAGCAATTTCTAATTTAGCGAGTTCGTTTTTAAAATACAGTGATAAAGGGATAATAGTACAACCTTTTTGTTTGACTTTTCCCGCTATTTTTGCTATTTCCCTTTTGTGTAAAAGAAGCTTTCTCTTCCTTTTTGGCTCATGGTTTTGGCGGTTTCCCTGTTTATATTCACCAATGTGCATCTCATACAGAAAGACTTCTCCACGATCTATTTGAGCAAAACTGTCGTTTATACTTACATCTTTATTTCTTAACGATTTAACTTCTGTGCCAGTGAGTACTATTCCAGCTTCTATTTTTTCTAAAATTTCATATTGATAGAAGGCTTTTCTGTTTTTAGCAATAATTTCCATTCAATTCAGGAACGTATATCAGTGGAGCAGATGGGTAAATAAAAACAATTTTCACCACAGATATAAAAAGAATATTATCGTAATTGTTGGCGATTAAAAGGCATACGATTGCAAATATTAACAAATTGGGAATGGTAATGCAAGGTCATTTTAAGAAAAACCTTTGACTTCACTATAGTTATTTTCTAAAATCTCAGAAAAATTCTCACGAAAAAACATCACCGAAATTGATTATATTCTAAAAATGTACCATCTTCCTCTACGGGAAGTAGTTACGAATGTAATTTACTATCTGTGTAATGGTAATTTGAGAAAATAGATAGTATGCGTATTTCTTTATGCCGAAGTGGCGGAATTGGCAGACGCGCTAGATTCAGGTTCTAGTGGTGGCAACACCATAAGGGTTCAAGTCCCTTCTTCGGCATATTAAAAAGTTTCAGATGCCTTTCCCTCCCCGGATTTTTTTACGATTTCTTACTTACCATCAATTGTTTCAATAGATTATGTTTCAAATCTTTATATAGCTATAAACATTACTTTGTTAAAAAATTAAGCGACACATTTTTTTTCTTAAGTTGCCAGAAGAACGGAGAAAAGAATGAAAGTAACGGTTGAATTTAAAGCGGCAGATCAGTAAAATATTCTTGCCATTTTACTTTTTATCTGCTGTTGGAGACAAGGGAATATGAAGGCGTTAACAATATCATCAAAAGGTCAAATCGCAATACCAAAGGAAATAAGGGATTCTCTGAATATTAAAGAGGGTGACCGGTTGGTTTATAAAGTAGACAGGGGGCAGGATTGTATTAGAGCCTGTAGTAAGCGTACCCCTTCACAGTCCTATTTTTGGTCACCAGAAGTACAGAAGAAGGTGAAAAAGGCTGATAAGAATTTTAAGGCAGGCAATTTTAAGACCTATGCAATAGATAAGTTTGTTAAGGGATTAAAGGATTGAGCAAGTATCTTATTGCCATAGAACCTGAATTTTTCCCACAGTATGACAGCCTGCCTAAAGAGATAAAGAAGAAGTTCAAGTTTATACGCAAAAATAGGATAATAGACTTGAATAAACGGTCGCTGTCCCTATTATCCCTAGGCGCTATGTGAAATGTTCTCTGTCGATCAACCAATACATGTTTCCTATGAGGATATGCATAAAATCTTTGTTCTGATTTGATTAAACAGGACTGTGCAAGATTACTTTTAAAGTGGCTGGGTATGGAGAATTCACCCAATCTTAAGCCTGAAGAGCTACGCGATGTAGCAATACAAATGCCGAGAAAATTACCTTGAGAAGCTAATATTTGAATCGAGAGAGACCTCGGACCTTGGTTCCTCATTCAATTCGTTGTATTGCTTAAAGCGAATGCTTTATCAACTGTAGGTAAGTTTGGTTTCTCAAAAAGTATATAATTTATCGTTGGTGAATTATGAACGAGGACTGTCTATCTTTTCTTAAATGCTATACCGAAGAGTCTGAAAGACTTATTTACCACTACACGAATGGAATCACCGCAATAGACAAAATATTGTCCAAGGGGAAGTTACGTCTCGGACCAATGATGAATACAAACGACCCAAGGGAAAACCGCAACTGGTCATTCGTTGCTGAGGGCAATGCCAACACTCAACATTCAGACGAGGCCTTCTTCCAAGTCCAAAATGCCCTGAACAGCGCATTTAAAAGAGAGAGCAAAGTTGCCAGTTTTTCGATGGACGATCACGAAAACGCACTAGCATTACCGAAGGAAATTTTCTACCGTGGATATGCACGTTCAAGAATGTGGTCTCAATATGGCAATCAACACAAAGGCATATGTCTCGTGTTTTCTGTGGAGTCACTGGTGGAAGGTCTGAAAATGGTTGCCGAGGACTCCAGATATGTTTGGACAGGTCCGGTGAAATATGAAAACAATATAATGTGTCCCCCGTTCAGTTGGTCAAGAGTCGAAAAAGTCGGTATCGATAGCTATGCCGATGACTTCCTCTGCAAATATGGCGATGTCTTTCATTTTCAGAAACTTGAGGATTATAGGGACGAACACGAATTCCGATTGGTAGCTAGATTGAAAAGCGATGAGTGGCTCTTTATTGACATTTCAAAAATCCCTTCGAGCAGTAATTCTTGGAGTCGATTTTCCATCCGGCTTGATACCCGCAGTCACTCATCACGCAGATAAACACGAAGTGCCAGTCACAATGATGAGGTGGCATAACTTCAAACCATACCTCAGTCATGTGCTGAATATACCAAAGGAGTATCTGGGGGTCACCCATTAGAAGGCTTTTGTCAAGCGAAAAAGATTTCCCCTAGCAAAAAATCGTAGATTTTTTGCCTTATTAAATGAAAAAATTATAATGTCCAAAAGCATTCATTCCATTGA
>Ga0194120_10001441_pt1 | contig 43354 bp, 36 predicted proteins | sample TA2MahCa65mmetaG_FD_148642 | JGI IMG/M metagenome (GOLD analysis project Ga0194120, IMG submission 148642) | Freshwater microbial communities from Lake Tanganyika, Tanzania - TA2015019 Mahale Deep Cast 65m | ecosystem: Environmental > Aquatic > Freshwater > Lake | place: Tanzania: Lake...
CTGGAACGCCGCCCGGTCCAGAAGCCGCGCCTGGCCGACGAGGACCCGATCCTGTTTTCCAGCCCGTTCGTCGCCCAGTTGCTGGGCCAGGAAGAGGCGCCGGCCGAATCCCCGACAGACCGTGCCCAGGGCCGCACCCATTACGCCGCGCGCGGCGAGCCGTTCCTCAGTTTCATAGCCACCGGACCGCCGCTCGATCTGCGTGTTTAGGCACGCATCGCTTCTTGTCGCGCGCGCCAGCGCGCGGCAAGATGCGGCATGGTCCTGGTCTACGATCCTTCCGATCCGGCTCAACTGGCCGATCCGTTCCCGACCTTCCGCGAACTGCGCCAGAGCGCGCCGGTGCATTACAGCCCGCCGCTGCGGGGCTGGGTGGCGGTGCGCTACGAGGAGGTGCGGCAGGCGACGCTGGACCGACGGCTGTCGCCCGACCGGCTGCGGCCGTTCTTCGCCCGCCTGCCCGAAGACCAGCGCGCCCGGGTCAAGAGCCTCGAGACCTATCTGGCCAGCTGGGCGGTGTTCCGCGACCCGCCCGATCACACCCGCTTGCGCGGGCTGATGAACCGCGCCTTCACCAGCCGCGCCATCGAGGCGGTGCGGCCCAATATCCGCCGCATCGTCGACGATCTGCTGGACGGCGTGGTCGAACGCGGCGAGGCCGATTTCATCGCCGATTTCGCTTATCCGCTGCCGGCCAGCGTGATCATGGACATGCTGGGCGTGCCGCGGGCCGATCTGGCCAAGGTGCGGGCCTGGAGCCGCGACATCGCGCTGTTCATCGGTTCGGCGGTGTCGACGCCGGACAAGTACGACCGCGCCGAGGCTGGCACCGGCGCCATGGCGGAATTCTTCCGCGGCCTCTTGGCCAAGCGCAAGGCGGCGCCGCGCGAGGACCTGATGAGCGCGCTGATCGCCGCCCGCGACGGCGAAGGCAAGCTCTCGGACGACGAGACCGTGGCTTGCTGCATCCTGATGCTGTTCGGCGGGCACGAGACCACCACCAATCTGATCGGCAACGGCGTGCTGGCGCTGTTGCGCGATCCGGCGGCGCTGGCGCGGCTCGGCGCCGATCCGGCGCTGGATGCCAGCGCGGTCGAGGAGTTCCTGCGCTTCGATGGACCCTCGGGCGCGTTGACCCGCGTCGCGCTCGAGGACATCGAACTCGGCGGCCAGGCCATCGCCAAGGGCCAGCGGCTGTTCGCCATGCTCAACGCCGCCAACCGCGACCCCAAGGTCTTCGCCGATCCCGAGCGGCTGGATCTCGGTCGCGCCGACAATCGCCATCTCGCCTTCGGCCACGGCGCCCATTTCTGCCTGGGCGCGCCCTTGGCGCGGGCCGAGGCGCTGGTGGCATTCCGCGCCGTGCTGGACCGGCTGCCCGGCCTGGCGCAGGGCGCGGGCGAACTGCGCTGGATGGATTCCTTCGTTTTTCGCGGCGTCGAGGCGCTGCCGATCGTGTTCCGGCCGACGGCGCGGGTGCAGGCGGCATGAGCGCGGACGCGCTGGCTGGGATCGATCATGCGGTGGTGCTGGTGCGCGACCTCGAAGGGGCGCGGACCAGCTTTGCCCGACTGGGATTCACCGCCACGCCGCGCGGCACGCACAGCGCGCACATGGGCACGGGCAATCATTGCCTGATGTTCGAGAGCGACTACATCGAGCTGTTGGGCATCCTCAAGCCGACCGATCTCAACGCCGGCTGGCGCCGCCAGCTCGAACTGCGCGAGGGAGTGGCGGCGCTGGCGCTGGCGACCAGCGACGCCGGACGCAGCTACGAAGCCCTGACCGAGCGCGGGCTGGAGCCCTCGGACCCGATCGCTTTCTCACGCCCGGTCGATCTGCCCGAAGGCAAGGCCGAGGCCGCCTTCCGCATCGTCCGCCTGCCCGAAGCCGCGGTGCCGGGCGCGGGCCTATTCGTCTGCGGGCATCTCACGCGCGGCGCGGTGTGGCGGCCGGAATGGCAGGCCCACGCCAACGGCGCCGTCGGCATCGCGCTGGTGACAGTGGCGGTGCCCGACCCCGACGCCGCCGCCGGACTCTATCGCCGGGTGTTCGGCCGCGAGCACGTCGCCGAGAGCCGCAACCGGATCCGCATCGATACCGGCGGCGCGCCGATCCGCTTGGTGGCGGGCGAAGGCCCGGCGCATGTCTCGGGCCTCAGCCTGGTGGTCGCCGATCTCGGCCGCGCCGAGGCCGCGCTGGCCGCGGGATCGGTGCCGCGCGAACGCGGCGCGTCGGTCTTGCGTGTCGCCCCCGAGGCCGCCTGCGGCGTCGCCCTGGAGTTCCTGGCCAAATGAGCGAAACCCCCGCCCCCCGCCCCGCCGCCACCGTGCTGCCCCTGCGCGACGGTCCCGGCGGCCTCGAAGTCTTCATGCTGGTGCGAGCGCGCGAGATCGACTTCGCCTCGGGCGCCTGGGTCTTTCCGGGCGGGCGGGTGGATGGCGCCGACACCGCCGAGGCGGCGCGCACGCGCGCCACCGGCGCCGAGGGGCTGTCGCCCGAGGAACTCGGCTATGCCGTGGCGGCGGCGCGCGAGGCGTTCGAGGAATGCGGCATCCTGCTGGCGCGTCCCGCGGGCGAGAGCCGGCTGGTCGAGGGCGGGCGCGCGGCCGCGCTGTTCGCCAAATGGCGCGGACCCCTGGTCGAACGCAAGGCCGGGATCGGCGAGGTGCTGGCGGCCGAGAACCTGGTGCTGGCATTGGACCGGCTGGTGACCTTCGCGCATTGGCTGACGCCGCCGATCCGCGCCAAGCGCTTCGACACCCGCTTTTTCCTGATGCGCGCACCCGAGGACCATGTCGCGCGGCACGACGGTCACGAATCGATCGACTCGGCCTGGGTCGACGCCGCCAAGGCGGTCAGCGAAGGCGATGCCGGCGCGCGCAAGCTGGTCTTCGCCACCCGCCAGAACCTGGATCGCCTGTCGCGCAGCGCATCGGTGGAATCCGCCTTCGCCGCCGCCCGCGCCCAGAAGCTGGTGCCGATCTGCCCCGAGGTGGTGCAGGGCAAGGACGGCCCGGCGCTGCGGATTCCGGCCGATGCCGGCTATGCCGTGACCGAGATGCCGCTGTCGCGCTTGCCCCGGCCCTGAAACGGCGGAACCCTCCGCCCGCCTTATTTGCGAGCGGCGGCGCCCTCGCGCGGCAACGCAAGCGCCAGACCCGCGGCGCCAAGGCAGACCAGCGCCGACAGGATCGCCGCCAGGCTGAGGCCGTCGACGAAGGCCGCGCGCGCCTGCGTCAGAACCGAAGCCGGCATGCCCTCGAGCGACACCGCCGCCGCCAGCGACGTCCGCGCCGCCTCGAATGCGGCGCCGCCCAAGTCGACCCCCGTCAGGGCATGGCGATAGATTGCCGTCGCCAGGCTGCCCAAGAGCGCGATGCCCAGCGCCCCGCCCAGCTCGGCCGCGGTTTCCGACAGCGCCGATGCGGCGCCGGCGCGCTCGGGCGGGGCCGCGCCCACCACCAGCCCGGTGACCAGCGCCGCCACCGGGCTCGAACCGATCGACAGCACAACCGATCCGGCCACGACCAGCCACAATCCGCGATCCGGTACCAACATCGCGAAACCCAGGGCCGCCAGCGCCAGGCCGCCGACGATCACCTTCGGCACCGGCCAGCGGCGGGTCAGCAGCGGCGTCATGGGCGAGGCCAAAGCAAACGCCGTCGCCGACACCAACGTGCAGGCGGCCGCTTGCATCGCGTCCAGGGCGGCAACCAACTGGAAATACAGCGCGATCAGCACGAAGCCTCCGAACAAGCAGAACATCATCGCCAAGTTGATCGCCAGCGCGGCGGAAAATGCGGACGATCGAAACAGCGTCAGGTCGATCAGCGGATCGGCCAGCCGTCGCTGGCGATGCACGAACCACGCCACCAGTGCCAGGCCCACCGCCATCGCCGTCCAGGCCACCGGGTCCGCGCCCTGCTCGGCCGCGCGCTTGATGCCGTAGATAAAGGCCAGCACCGCCGTCAGCGACAGCGCGGAGCTGGTCAGGTCGATGCGCCCGGCGCCGGGGTCGCGATATTCCGGCAGCAATCGCGGACCAAGCGCCAGCAACAGCGCCATCACCGGCACGCCGACCAGGAACGCCGCCCCCCACCAGAACCATTGGATCAGCAGCCCGCCGACAATGGGACCGACGATGGCGCCGACCGAAAAGCTCGCCACCCACAGCGCGATGGCCAGGCCGCGCTCCTCGGGATGGCGGAACATGACGGCGATCAGCGACAAGGTCGATGGCGCCAGCGTCGCTCCGGCCACGCCCAGCAGCGCCCGCGCCAGGATCAGCGCCTCGGCGCTGCCGGCGAAGGCCGCCAACACCGAGGCGGCGCCGAACCCGGCCGCGCCGATCAGCAGCACGCGCCGCCGGCCGATGCGATCGCCCAGCGTGCCCATCGGGATCAGGAACCCCGCCACCAGGAATCCGTAGATGTCGACGATCCACAACAACTGCGCGGCACTGGGCTTGAGATCGGCGGCCAAGGCCGGCACCGCCAGGTTCAGCACCGTCAAGTCCATCGAATAGAGCATGCAAGGCAGGGCCAGCACGCCCAGCCCGATCCAGGCGCGGCGCGGGGCGCGCATCAAAGGCGGATGACGGCGGGGCCGGGCGGTTCGGCGTAGAGCGCGGCGACCTCGGCGGCGCGGCGTTCCAGCGTCGCCAACTGGTTGATGTAGCCCTTGTCGGTGATTTCGTTGGCGTCGATCGAGGGCGGCTCGGCCAAGAGCAGCACCCGGCCGATGCGCATCGAGCCGCCCGACTGGGCGGCGTTGTGCGCGGCCAGGGTCTTGCGGACATGGTCGCGCACCGCTTCGTGCGCGATCAGCGCCGCGGGCGGCGCGTCCGCCGGCAAATCCCTGGCCAGCGCGCGACAGGCGGCAAGATTGGGCCAGGCCAACAGCCCGATCTCGGCGCGGTCGTGGCCGGTCACCACGGCGTCCTGCAGCGCCGGCGAGGCCGCCGCCAGCGCCGCCACCCGCACCCCGCCAGTCGAGACCCAGGTGCCCGAAACCAGCTTGAAATCCTCGGCGACGCGGCCGTCGAAGACGATGCCCTTGGCCGGATCGGCCGGATCGGCGAAGCGGCCGGCATCGCCCATGCGATAGAAGCCCTCGTCGTCGAACGCGGCTGCGGTCAGGTCGGGCCGGCCGAGATAGCCGGGAAAGACGTTGGGGCCGCGCACCCGCAACTCGGTCTTGGCGCCGGCCGGCACCATCTTGACCTCGACCCCCGGCGCCGGCAGGCCGATGACGCCGGCGCGGTCGATCCGCCAATGCACCGTGGTCGCCATCGGCGCGGTCTCGGTCGAGCCCCAGGACGAGATCATCAGCGGCAGCCGGCCGAGTTCCTGGCGCGCCACCGTCTCCAGCCGCGACCACAGATCCTGCGGCAGCGCGGCGCCGGCATAGAAGATCATCCCCAGCCGCCGGAAATAGGCCCGCCTCACCTCGGCGTCGCGTTCGAGGAAGGGCAGCAGCATGGCGAAGCCGGCCGGGACGTTGAAATGGATGGTGGGCGAGACTTCGCGCAGGTTGGCGACGGTGCGCTCGATCAGCCCCGGCATCGGCCGGCCGGCATCGATGTAAAGCGTGCCGCCATGGCGCAGCACCATGTTGAAATTGTGATTGCCGCCGAAGGTGTGGTTCCACGGCAGCCAGTCCAGCAGCACCGGCGGCGTCTCGACCATGAACGGCCAGCACTGCATCGCCATCTGCTGATTCGCATTGAGCATGCGCTGGGTGTTGATCACGCCCTTGGGCAGGCCGGTCGAGCCCGAGGTGAACAAATATTTGGCGACGCTGTCGGGGCCGATCGCGGCGAAGGCGCGTTCGACCGCCGGGGTCGGCCGGGTCGCCAGCAGATCGGCGAAACGAGTCGCGGCGCGGCCTTCGGGCGGCGCGGCCGAACAGACCAGTTCGATCCCGGGCGCGGCCACGGCTTCGAGGGCGCGGGCGAAGGGCTGCACCGCCGCGACATAGATCATGCCCGGCTTCACCAGCGCGGCGATGTGCTTGAGCTTGGCGAAATCCTGGCTCATCAGCGAATAGGCCGGCGAGACCGGCGCCACCGGTATCCCGGCCTGCATCGCCCCCAGGGTCAGCAAGGCCTGGTCGATCGAATTGCCCGACAGGATCATCACCGGCCGCTCGGGCCCGAGGCCGCGATCCAACAGCGCCTGGGCCACGGCATCGGCGCCCGTGGCGGCCTCGCCATAGCTCAGCCGCCGCCAGGGTCCATCGCCGTTGCGCTCGGCCAGGAAGACGCGATCGGGATCGGTCTTGGCCCAATGCCGCAGCCGGACGCCGAGATGGCGATCGTATGAGCCCAAGGCCGCGGGCGAGCGCAGCACCAGCGAGCCGTCGGCGCGGCGCTCGACTTCGACCTTGGGCGCCAGCATGGCGAGATCCTGGACCATGGCTCTCTGCTACATCCCGAGATAGGCCCGGCGCACGCGATCGTCGGCCAGCAGATCGGCGCCGGTGCCGGAGATGGCGACGCGGCCGTTCTCCAGCACATAGGCCCGCGCCGCCAGCTTCAGCGACAGCGCCACGTTCTGCTCGACCAGCACCACCGTCAAGCCCTGCCGGTTCAGCCGCCGGATAACCCGAAACACCTCCTGCACCACGGTCGGCGCCAGGCCGAGCGAGGGCTCGTCGAACATGATCAGCTCGGGCTTGCCCATCAGGCAGCGGCCGATCGCCAGCATCTGCTGCTCGCCGCCCGAGAGCGTGCCGGCGGCCTGGTCGCGCCGCTCGGCCAGGCGCGGGAACAGCGCCATCACCTCGGCCAGGGATTCGTCCTGACGGTCGCGCGCGCGCGGCAGCATGGCGCCGACCTCGAGATTCTCCAGCACGCTGAGATTGGGAAACACCTGGCGGCCCTCGGCCACCTGGCCGATGCCGAGATCGCACACCACATGGCTGGGCTGGCCGGCGATGTCGCGGCCCTTGAAGCGGATCGAGCCGTGGCGCGGCCGTTCCATGCCGGCGACGGCGCGGATCAGCGAGGTCTTGCCGGCGCCGTTGGCGCCGACGATGGCGACGATGGCGCCGGGATCGACCGTCAGCGAGACGCGGTCCAGCGCCTGGGCGTCGCCGTAATAGAGGTCGAGATCGCGCACCTCCAGCATCAGCCCAGCGCCTCCTCGCCGAGATAGCTTTCCAGCACCTTGGGATGGCGCGTCACCGCCTCGGGCGTGCCGTCGGCGATGATCTCGCCGTGATGCAGCACGACGATGTGGCGCGACAGCGCCATCACCGCGCGCATGACGTGCTCGATCAAAAGGATGGTGATGCCGAGGCTGGCGTTGAGCTCCTTGAACACGCCGACCATGACGTCGACCTCGGTCGGGCGCAGACCGGCCATGACCTCGTCCAGCAGCAACAGCCGCGGGCCGGTGGCCAGCGCCCGCGCCACCTCCAGTCGCTTGCGCTCGGGCAGGGTCAGCGCGCCGGCCAGCTGGTGCCGCTTGGGCTTGAGGCCGAGCCGGTCGAGGATCTCGACCGCGCGGCGCTCGGCCGCGTCGATGTCGGGCGCCAGGTTGAGGGCGGCGATGACGACGTTGCGCTGCACGCTGAGGCCGGCGAAGGGCTTGACGATCTGGAAGGTGCGGCCGACGCCGGCGCGGCAGACCTGGTCGGGCCGCAGGCCGGCCAAGGAATGCCCGTCCAGCGTCACCGTGCCCGAATCCGCCGCCATCACGCCGGCGATCAGGTTGAAGATCGTGGTCTTGCCGGCGCCGTTGGGGCCGATCAGGCCGACGATCTCGCCCGCCGGCACCTCGAAGCTGGCGTTGCGCACCGCCTTGAGCCCGCGAAAGCTCTTGGACAGATCGCGCACCTCCAGCCGCGCCCCGCTCACGTCCCGTCTCCCGGCGGCCGATCGAGGCCGAGCCGGCGCGCGATCCACGGCCACAGCCCGCCCGGCAGGAAGACCACGATCAGCACCACGCACAGCCCGTAGACGAAATGCTTGATGCCGATCAGGGCGTGGCGCTCGGTCAGCGCCGACAACAGCTCCGACAAGGGCGTCAGCACGAAGGCGCCCAAGATCGGGCCGATCAGCGTGCCCAGCCCGCCGATGATCGGCCCCAGCAGCAATTCGATCGACAGGTTGATGTTGAAGATCTGCTCGGGGAACATGTTGTTGAAGTAGAAGGCGTAGAACACGCCGCCCAGCGAGGTCATCGCCGCCGACAGCACCACCGCCGCCATCTTGGCGCGGAACACGTCGATGCCCAGCGCCTGCGCCGCCTCCTGGTCCTCGCGGATGGCAAGCCAGCGATGGCCCAGCCGCCCGGCCAGCAACAAGCGCGACAGCGCCAGCGCGGCCACGCTCAACCCCAGCGCCAGGTAATAGAACATCTCGGGCGTGCCGCGCAGATGCACCAGGTCGTTGACGGTGCGGTTGTCGACCGGGATGAACAGGCCCGAGGAGCCGCCGACCCAGGTGAAATGGTCGAACAGGATGCGGATGAACTCGGCGAAGGCGATGGTCAGCAGAGCGAAATAGACTCCCTGGATCGAGAAGCGGAAGCCGAGAAAGCCGATCGCGGCGCCGACCAGCGCCGCCAGCGCCATCGCCGGGAACAGCCCGATCACGGGCGGCAGTCCGAAATGCACGAACAGCGCGCCGGCGACGTAGGCGCCGAGGCCGACGAACATGGCGTGCCCGAGCGACAGCAGGCCGGCGAAGCCCATCATCACGTTCCAGGACTGGCCGAGATAGGCGAAGAACAGCGACTGGGTCAGCACCGTCAGCAGATAGTCGTCGACCATGGCGGGCGCCGCCAGCAGCACCAGCGCCGCCAGTCCGAGCGCGATCCGCGCCCGCGTCCCGGCCTCGCCCAACAACCGCCCGATCACGACCGCCGGCCCAACAGCCCCTCGGGCCTCAGGATCAGCACCAGGATCAGCAGGCCGAAGGAGAACATCGACTTGAGCGAAGGCTGCAGCAACAGGCCGGCCAGCGCCTCGGATACGCCCACCAGCAACCCGCCCAACAGCGCGCCCGACAGGCTGCCCATGCCGCCGATGATGACGACGACGAAGGCCAACAGCGTATAGGTGTTGGCGAGATAGGGATGGACATCGACCAGCATCAGGATGATGCAGCCGGCGGCGCCGATGCAGGCCGAGCCGATGCCGAAGGTCAGCGCGAACAGCCGCTTGACGTTGAGGCCGACCACCGCCGCCCCGGTCAGGTTGTCGGCGCAGGCGCGGATCGCCTTGCCCAGCGGGTGATAGCGGAAGAAGACGAACAGCAGCCCCGCCACCGCGATCGCGGCGATGCCGGCATAGACCCGATGCGCGTCCAAGATCAGCACCCCGATCTCGACCGAATCGTAGGCCGATTCCAGGGTCACGTTCTGGGCGTTGGGCCCGAACGCCATCAGGCACAGCGCCACCAGCATGATCGCCAGCGCCGCCATCAAGAGGAACTGCATGTGCTCGGGCGCGTGCAGCAGGCGGTTGACCAAGCCCGCCTGCAGCGCATAGCCGATGGCGAACAGCGCCGCGCCGACGATCGGGATCGCCCACAACGGCGCCAGGCCGAAATGCTGGAACAACAGCAGCGCGCCGTACATGCCGATCACCATCAACTCGCCATGGGCGAAGTTGACGATGCGCGTCACGCCGAAGATCGCCGACAGCCCCAGCGCCGACAGGCCATAGACCAGCCCGGTCAACAGCCCGGCGGTGGCGATATTGGCGATCGCATCGAGCGGCATGGCGGCGTCGCGCGTCCGCGGACGGACGCGCGCCTCGCTTTGGCGGTCGGGAGCGTCAGCCGATCAGGCGCGCTTGTCCCAGGCCGGCATCGGATAGACCGGCTCGGAATCGGCATAGGCCCGCGGCACCACCACCTTGAGCTTGCCGCCGCGGTTCTGGATGCCGGCATTGCCGAGGCCGCCATTGTGGCCCTTGGCGTCAAAGGCGATGCCGGGGCCGATCGAGACGTTGTTCTTGATATTGGTCGCGGCCAGCGCGTCGCGCAGCTTGCCCGGATCGGCCGAACCCGCGCGCTTGAAGGCATCGGCGCAGATCAGCGCCGCCTCGAAGCTGTAGACGTGGTTGGTGTCGATGTTGATGCCGGGATAGGCCTTGGCGCCGCGTTCGAGCAGATAGCGGGTCAAGGGCTTGGAGGGGTCGTACCAAGGCACCAACGAGATGATGTGGTCGCCGTTCTTGCCCAGGGTCTTGAGGTACTGGTCCTCGTAGAAGCCGGGACCGGACGAGACCACCGCCTTGGGCGACCAGCGCTGCTTGATCAGCTCGCGGGTCAGCAGCATGGCGTCGTTGAGCCGCGACACCGTCCACAGCAGCTCGGCGCCGGTGGCCTTGGCCTTGGCGATCTCGACCGAGAGGTCGCGGGCGTTGGGGTCGTAGGCGATGACGTCGGCGAACTTGTAGGGCATCTCGATGCGCTGCATCAGCCCGAGCAGGCCGGCCTTGAGCGATTCGCCGAAGGTGTCGTTGACGTGCAGCAGCACCGCCGATTTGGGCGCGTCCTTCTTGTACTCGTAGAGCTCGCGCTGCAGGTTGAGCGCGTCCTGGGCGATGCGCACGCCGTTGGGGAAGTTGCGGAACACGAACTTGTAGCCCTGTTCGGTGATCGGCGGTGCGGCGGCGATGTTGATCACCAGCGGCACGCCCTTCTGCTCGCAGACCTGGGCCAGCGCGGTGGTGGCGCCGGAATCGAACGCGCCGGTGACGATCTGGGCGCCGTCCTGGATCACCTTTTCGGTCACGGCGCGGGCGCGCTGGACGTTGGTCTCGGTGTCGACCGGCATGTACTGGATTTCGGGATAGCCCAGTTCCTTGAGGATCGGCAGCGCCAGGTCGTAGCCCTGCTGGCAGGACTGGCCGATTTTGCCCTGCGGGCCCGAGCGCGGCAGCACCACGCCGACCTTGAGCGGCGCGCCCTGGGCGCGGGCGATCGCAAACGGCTGGGCAAAGGCCAGGCCGGCGGCGCCGGCGATGACCGCGCGACGGCTGGGACGGCGGTTCTTGGTGGTGGGCATGGACGTGTTCTCCCCGGATTTCATGGGGGATTCTCTAGCATGACCCTCGCTGCGGCTCTAGGCCCAAGGGCATGATCGATCTGTCTTGAACCGGACGCTTCAAGACAGATCGTGAATCAAGCCCTCGTATTCCGCTTTGGACCGCGATTCGCGGTTCGCCTGGAAAAGGGTCTGCGATTTCATGCGAACCGATCGCGGTCCAGGGGGCCAGTTTCCTGATGCGCGGTGCCCGTCTGTCGGCTTAGAGTGGCGGCCGGAACCGGGCCCGCATGGACAAAAGCGTCTTCGCCTATATCTGGCGCCACAGCAAGGCCGAGCAGATCGTCATTCTCGGCCTGGTCCTGGTCAGCCAGTTCCTCTATTTCATCTCGCTGACGATCCCCAAGACCATCGTCAACGACGGCATCGAGGGCAAGGCCTTCAAGAAGGCGCCCGAGATTCCGTTCCTGAAGTTCGACCTGCCGCTGCCGGGCTGGCTGTTCGACCAGGGCTCGCTGCGGCTGTTCGACGGCTTCATGCTGGCGCAGTGGCCCTACCTGGTGGCGATGAGCCTGCTGTTCCTGACCATGGTCACCGTCAACGGCCTGTTCAAGATGCAGATCAACACGCTCAAGGGCCGCATGGGCGAGCGCATGCTGCGCCGCCTGCGCTTCGAGCTTTACGACCGCATGCTGCGCTTCCCGCTGCCGCATTTCCGCAAGGTCAAGGCGGCCGAGATGGCCGGCATGGTCAATAACGAGGTCGAGCCGCTGGGCGGCTTCATCAGCGAGGCCTTCATCCAGCCGGCCTATCTCGGCGGGCAGGCCCTGACCGCGTTGTTGTTCATCATGCTGCAAAGCCTGGCGATGGGGGTGATCGTCATCGTCGTGCTGGCGGTGCAGGCCTTCGTCATCCCGCAACTGCGCAAGCGCATCCTGGTGCTGTCCAAGCAGCGCCAGCTTCAGACCCGGGCGCTGTCGGGCCGCATCGCCGAGACCGTCGACGGCAGCCAGGAGATCCACCTCAACGCCACCTCGAACTACGAACGCGCCGACATCGGCCGCCGGCTGGGCCAGATCTTCGTGGTGCGCTTCGAGCTGTTCAAGCGCAAGTTCCTGGCCAAGTTCCTCAACAACCTGCTGTCGCAGACCACGCCCTTCACCATCTTCCTGATCGGCGGCTACGGCGTGCTGTTCGGCGACATGCAGATCGGCAGCGTGGTCGGCGTGCTGCTGGCCTACAAGGACTTGCCGGGGCCGGTCAAGGAACTGATCGATTGGGACCAGCATCGCACCGAGGTCCAGCAGAAATACGAGCAGGTGATCGAGCAGTTCGCGCCCGAGGGCATGATGGACCCGACGTTGCAGGCGCTGCCCGAGGGGCCGGTGCCGGCGCTTGCCGGCGATCTCGAGACGGTCGGCCTGACGCTGGCCGACGAGGGCGGGGCCAAGCCGTTGGACGCCCTGGCGTTGTCGCTGCCGTTGGGCACCAAGTTGGCGCTGGTCGGCCCGGCCACCGGCGGCCGCGACGTGCTGGCCCAGGTCTTGGCCCGCATCCTCCCGCCCACCGCCGGCAGCGCCAAGATCGGCGGCAGCGACCTGCTGGCGCTGCCGGAATCGACCGTCGGCGCGCGGCTGGCCTATGTCGGGCCCGATGTCTACCTGTTCCCGCTGTCGATCCGCGACAACCTGCTCTATGCGTTGAAGCGCCGGCCGATGACCAAGGCGCGCTACGCCGAGGCCGCTCTGGCCCAGCACGAGGCCGAACGCGCCGAGACCAGGCGCGCCGGCAACCCGGATCTCGATCCGACCGACGACTGGATCGACCGCGAGGCGGCCGGCGCGGTCGACAATGCCGGGTTGACGGCGCGGCTGGTGGCGATGCTGAAGGTGGTCGAGTTGGAGGAGGACGTCTACACCCTCGGCCTGCGCGGCACGATCGACCCCAAGGTCAAGCCCGACGTCGCCGCCGCCATCCTCGGCGCGCGCAACGCGCTGCACGAGACGCTGGCGGACCCGTCGCTGGCATCGCTGGTCGAGCCGTTCGACGCCAGCCGCTACAACCGCAACATGTCGCTGGCCGGGAATTTGCTGTTCGGCACCCCGGTCGGCAACGTCTTCAATCCCGACAATCTCGGCCGCCATCCGCTGGTGCTGGCGGCGCTGCGCCAGGCCGGGCTGGAGGCCGGCATTCTCGCCATGGGCGTCAAGATCGCCGAGACCATGGTCGAGCTGTTCGCCGACCTGGCGCCGGACAATCCGTTCTTCGAGCAGTACAGCTTCATCTCGGCGGAGGACCTGCCCGAATACCGCGGCCTGCTGCAGCGCCTGGCCGGCCGCGATCCTTCGCAACTGGGCGAGGACGAGCAGGCGCGCTTCACGGCGCTGCCGTTCCGCTATGTCGAGGCGCGTCACCGCTTGGGCCTGATCGACGCCGCGATGGAGGAACGCGTGCTGGCGGCCCGGCGCGCCTTCGCCGAAGCGCTGCCGCTGGAACTGCGCGGCGCGGTCGCGTTCTACGACCATGCCGCCTACAATTCCGCCGCCACGCTGCAGGACAACATCCTGTTCGGCCGGCCGGTCTACGGCCAGGCGCGCAGCGCCGAGCGCGTCGGCCAGTTGATCAACGAGGTACTGGACGGGCTCGGCCTGCGCTCGCGGGTGATCGAGGTCGGGCTCGACTACAACGTCGGCATCGCCGGCAAGCGGCTGGCGCCGGCCCAACGCCAGAAGATCGGCCTGGCGCGGGCGCTGATCAAGCGCTCCGACCTGCTGATCCTCAACGAGCCGACCTCGGCGCTCGACGCCGCGGCGCAAGTCCGCATCCGCGACAAGGTGCTGGCGGCGGCCGAGGGGCGGGGCGTGATCTGGTCGCTGGGCCGTCCGGCGCTGGCCGACGCCTTCGAGCAGGTGGCGCTGCTGCAGGGCGGCAAGCTTACGGCGCGCGGCACGCCGGCCGAGATCGCCGCCAATCCGCTCTACGCCGAATTCGCGGCCGCCAACTAGACGGCCGCGGGGAGACCGACCATGAGCCTGAACGAAGAAGTCGAGCTGCTGCGGCGGATCACGCTGTTCGCCAAGATCGAGCCTTCCAAGCTCAAGCTGTTGGCCTTCACCTCCGAGCGCGTCATCTACGAGGCCGGCCAGGAGCTGTTCCGCCAGGGCGATGCCGGCGATTCGGCCTATGTCGTGATGGAGGGCCAGGCCGACGTGCTGGTCGACACCCCCAAGGGACCGCTGACCGTGGCGACGCTGGGCGTCAACGACATCGTCGGCGAGATCGCCATTCTCTGCGACGTGCCGCGCACCGCCACGGTCAAGGCCAAGTCGCGGCTGGTGACGCTGCGCATCGCCAAGGACCTGTTCTTCCGCATGGTCACCGAGTTCCCGCAGATGGCGATCGAGATCATGCGCGAACTGGCGCACCGGCTGGACCAGACCAACCGCAAGCTGCGCGAGGCCGCGGCCAAGCGCGCCGATTGAGCCGGCTCGATTCCTTCATCCGCCGGCTGGAGGCGCAGCGCGCCTGCCTCGATCACGTCGTCGGCCTGATTGCCGGGCGCGACGGTCCGGCGCTGGAGATCGGGCTGGGCAACGGCCGCACCTACGACCATCTGCGCGCGCGCCTGGGCGACCGCGCGCTTTACGCCTTCGATCGCGAGCTCAAGGCCCATCCCGATTGCGTGCCGCCGGCCGAGTTCCTGATCCTGGGCGATTTTCGCGACGGCTTTCGGCTTGCATCGGTGCGGATCGGCCGGCCGGCGGTGCTGGCGCATTGCGATTTCGGCTCGGGCGATCGCGCCGCCACCGCGGCGCTGGCGGCGTGGCTGGGGCCCGCGCTCAAGCCGCTGCTGGCGCCGGGCGCGATCGTGCTGTCCGACCAGGCGCTGGACGGCTTTCGCCCGCTGCCCTTGCCGGCGGGCGTGGCCGAAGGACGCTATTTCCTCTATCGCCACGGCGATGGCGGCTGAGCCGCCATGTTGCTGCGGCCTCGCTCCCATGATCGGCCCTTCCATCTCGGCCCGCATGCGCTCGAGACCCTTGCGCGCGACGCCGGCCCGATCGCGCGCGAATCCGCGCTTCCGCCCGCAACCTCTACCGCTCCTCCGCCGGCCGATACCGACGCGCTCGGCCGCGCCCTCGCCCGCTATCGCGCCGTGCTGGCCGGGTTTCTCAAGGGGGAAAAAGCGCAAACCCAGGCCCCCTTGCCGGCCGACCTCGCGCTGCGTGCGGCCGATCTCAAGGGCGGGGCCTATTTTCTCGACGCCGACGGCGCCGGCATCTGCGCCCTGCCCGAGAACGCTTGGTTGGCGGACAAGTCTCCGCCGGCGCATGGCCACGCGCTCGTCGTGCTGGTCGAATATCCGCGCCGGCCCGAACCGGGCAATCCCGCCCATGACTGGGTCGGCCAGGATTTGACGGCCGCCGCCGCCGATCTGCGCGCGGTCGAAATCGCCGCCTGCCTGTCCGAGTATCTTCGCCGCCTCGGCTTCGATGCCCGCGGCCATGTCGCCGGCCAAAGCCTGCTCGATCTCGACCGCCTCGCGGTTCTCGCCGGCCTGGCGGTGCGCGCGGGCGAGCGGCTGGTCCATCCCGTCATCGGCGCGGATTTCGCGCTGGCCGCGGTCTCGACCGATTGCGCGCTGGCGGTCGATCTGCCGCTGCGCGCCGATGTTGCCAGGCTCGGCGGCCTTCGCCAGTGGTGGGGCATCGCCGGCGCGCGCTCGGGCCGCGAGCGCGCCCGCCGCGCCCGCCGCGCGACCCATCTTTCGCCGCATGCGATGGAGCGGGTCAAGCGCGTCGACCGCCCGACCACGCTGATCCTCGACGACCAGATCCCGCGCGTGCCCAAGCGCGCCGCCTTTTTCCAGCGCGCTTTCCACGGCGATCTCGGCGACAAGGCCCGGCGCGAACGCACCCGCTTCGCCTTCAAGACCCCGTTCTCCTTCGCCCTGCTGCAGATCATCCGCGCGCTGGTGCCGCTGCAGGACGGGCCGGTGGCGACGCCCGCGCAAGCTCCCAAGGACGACCCAGCGGCGCTGGCCCGCGCCGTCAAGTCGCTGTCCCATCTGCTCGGTTCCGACCTCACCGGGATTTGCCGCGTGCCGCGCTATGCCTGGTTCTCGCACAAGGAAGACGGCAGCCCGATCGCGCCCTATCACCGCAACGCCGCCGTGATGCTGATCGACCAGGGCTACGACACCATGGAAGGCGCCAGCGGCGACGACTGGATCTCGGGCGCGCAGTCGATGCGGGCCTATCTGCGCGGCGCGCTGATCGCGGGTGTGATGGGCGAGTTCCTGCGCGCCTGCGGCCATCCGGCGCGGGCGCAGACCAATGCCGACAGCGACGTGCTGCAGATTCCGCTGATCCTGTGGGCGGGCCTGGGCGAGATGAGCCGGATCGGCGAGCTGGTGCTCAATCCCTTCGTCGGCCCGCGCTTCAAGTCGGTGGTGCTGACCACCGATCTCGATTTGGCGCCCGACCGGCCGATCGATTTCGGGCTGCAGCGGTTCTGCGGCGAGTGCCGCAAATGCGCCCGCGAATGTCCCTGCGATGCCATCCCCGCCGGCGGCAAGGTGATGTTCAACGGCTACGAGACCTGGAAGCCCGACGTCGAGCGCTGCACGCGCTATCGCCTGACCAATCCCAAGGGCTCGGCCTGCGGGCGCTGCATGAAGGCCTGTCCGCTCAACAAGACGGTCGACGCCGACGGCGCGCTGGCGATCCGGCTGTGGAGCCGGCTGGGCATCGCCGCCGGCTGGCTGAAGCCGATCCTGGTGCCGGTGGCGACGCGGCTGGACGATTGGCTGGGCAATGGGCGGATCAACCCGATCAAGCGCTGGTGGCTGGATTACGAGTTGATCGCGGGCAAGGCGGTCGAGCCGCGCGGCACCAACCGCCGCCAGCTCGATCCCGGCCGCAGGCTCGATCCGGCGACGCAGAAGCTGGCGCTGTTTCCGGCGGCGCTGATGCCGCCGCCCGACCGCCAGGCGGCGATGCCGCTCGCGCGCAAGGCCGGGCTGGCAGCGGCCGAACGCGCCGAAAGCCCCGAGGCCGCGCGCCGGCGCATCCAAGCCGGCGGCGCGCCGCCCGAAGACTGGCGCCCAACCCCGCCCGAGGGCGGCGCCCCAACTCAAGCCGCGATCGGCAATCCCTACCGACGCTGAGGCTGCGCCCGACGACGCCCGCGCTGCCCTTCAAGCGCGCCGAGGATCTGGCGCGTTTCGTCGCCGGCCCGCGCAAGGCCGGGCTGGCCGGTTGAGGCGAAATCGCGCCGCCTTAACCGCCGGTTAATCATTTCCGCTTAGTCTGATCTCGGCCGCGGCAGAACCCGGCCGTAAGGACGCGCGCGCCATGAGCCCGGAACGGCCGAGGGCAGGTTTCGTCGCTGCGGTCTGGCTGGCGCTTGGCGCTTGCCAGGCCGGAGATGCGCTCGGGCCGGCGCCGGCCGATCCGCCCTTGGCGATGGCCTCGCGCATCGGCGTGCCGCCGCGCGGCATCGCGGATGTCCTCGGGCCGATCGGCCACGCCCTGGCCCAACCCACCCTGCCCGACACCGAGAGCGAACGACTCGATCCGTCGCGCTGGACGCGCAATTTCGAGACCACAAGGCAATTGGCCTGGCGCGCCCGCGGCCGCGGCGACGTGCAGGGCCAGATCGCGTTCCTCGAACAGTTCCTGGGCTCGGGCTCGCTCAACGAAAACGGCGTCGCCATGGTCGGGATCGACCTGGCGGCATCCTATGCCGTTCTGGGCGACATGGACCGCGCGCGGGTGCGGCTGGCGGCCGCGCTGGACATCGCCGAGCGCAACCAGTTCGTCGAGGTGCAGGTGCTGGCGCATCAGGCCGAATGCCTGATCCGGACCCAGCTCGGCCTCCCGGCCGAGGCCGAGACTAGCCTGGCCAAGGCACGGGCCGGCATCCGCGTCATCCGCCGCAGCAGCGACAAGACCCGCAGCGACGTGCTTTCGATCTACCAATTCTTCCTGCCCTATTTCGAGGCCCAGAGCGAACGCTGCCTGGCCGAGTTGGCGCGCGTCCGCGGCCGACCGGCCGAGGCCGAGACGCATGCCCGCGCCGCACTGGATTGGATGCTGACCCAGCGCGAACGCTGGCCGGCGCGCATCGCCTGGCAGGCAAACCCCGGCATCTGGGCGCCGATCCGCGGCGGCGGCAGCCACCGCGATTCGGTGACGCTGGACCGGCTGCTGATCGAGACCGACGACGCCCGCATCGCCCTGGCCGATAGCTTGCGCGTCCAGGGCAAGCTGGCCGAGGCCGAGACTGCTTTGCGCGAGACCGTGCGCGCGGTGACGGCGCGCGCCGGCGCCGCCAGCATCGAAAGCGCGACGCGGTTGTTGCCGCTGGGCGCGCTGCTGGCCGAGCGCGGCCGCTTCGCCGATGCCCGCCGCCTGGCGCGCGCGGCGTTGGCGATCCATGCCCGCCACGGCACGCCCCAACGCCATTGGAGCGTGGTCGAGGCGCGGTTGCTGGAGATCGAGACTCTGGCGGCGCAGAAGCGCTGGCCGCAGGCGGGCGAACTCTGGGCGCGGCTCGAATCCGATCTTGCGGCCGATCCGATCGGCCGCGTCCGCTTCGTCGAACGCAATCCGGTGCGCATCGCGCTGGCGCTCGAAACCGGACGCGCGGGCGAGGCGCTGGCCTGGGCCACGGCCGCCCGGCGCGAGGCCGAGGCCGCTTTCGGCGCATTGCATCCCGCCAGCATCGAAGCGGCGATGCTGGAAGGTCTGGCGCTGGCGGCGAACGGCGATCCGCGCGCCGCGCTCGAACGGCTCGATGCGGCGCTGCCGCTGCTGCTCGAGCGCCTGGCCGAGGTCGACGACGAAAGCGGCCGTTACGGTGCCGCCGCGCGCCGCCAACGGCGGCTGATCGAAGGCACCATGCTGGTGGCGGCGGCCGATCCGGCTCGCGCCGAGGCGCTGTTCGTGCTGGCCGAACGGGTCAAGGCCAAGGCGACCGATCGCGCCATCGCCCAGGGTACGGCGCGGCTGGCCGCGCGCTCGGACCGGCTGGGCGCGCTGATCCGCAGCGAACAGGACATCCGCCGCCAGGCCCGCGCCGCCGAGACCGCGCTGGCGCGGCTGGCCGGTACCGAAGACTTCGCGCAACGCGCGCCGGCGCTGCGCGCCGGAATCGAGCGTCTCCAGGGCGAGGCCGCGATGCGGCGGGCCGAGATCGAGCGTGGCTTCCCGCGCTATGCCGAGTTGATGTCGCCGCGGCCGCCGGGCTTTGCCCAGGTCCAAGCGATGTTGCGATCGGACGAAGCCATGATCGCGTTTTATTCGGCCCAGCGCTCCACCCTGGTCTGGGCGATTCCCAAGCACGGCCCGGTCCGCTTCGCGCTGGTCGAGTTGGAGGCGGCCGAATTGGAACGCCGCGTGGCCGAACTCAGGCGCGCGGTCGATTCCGGCGCCGCCACGGTCGGCGCGCTGCCGCCGTTCGATGTCGCCCTGGCGCACGATCTCTATCGCCGCCTGCTGGCTCCGGTCGAGCCGGGTTGGGGCGCGGCCGAGCGCCTTTCGGTGGCGCCCCATGGCGCGCTGGCCATGCTGCCTTTAGGCCTGCTGCCGACCGCTCCCGAAATCGGCACCAAGGGGGCGATGCCGTTCGTCGAGTATCGTTCCGTGGCCTGGCTGGCGCGGCGGGCGGCGATCGCCCAAGTGCCTTCGGCCACCGCGCTGGCGGCGCTGCGTGCGGTGCCTCCGGCCGAAGGCGAGCGGGCCGACTTCATCGGCCTGGGCGATCCGGCCTTCGACCGTGTCCGCGCCGCCCAAGCCGAGACCGCCGGCGATCCGGCCCTCCGCTTGGCGCTGCGCGGCGTGCGGGCGGTGGCGGCGGGCGAGGCGGCGCCGGACGGGCGGCTTTCGCGGCGCTTGGGCGAGCTGGCGCCGCTGCCCGATACCGGCTTCGAATTGACCGAGATCGCGCGCGCGCTGGGAGTCGACCCGGCGCGCGCGGTGCTGACCGGCGCTGCCGCCCATCCCGGCGTGACTCGGCAGGCCGAATTCGGTCGCCACCGCGTCATCGCCTTCGCCACCCATGGCCTGGTGGCGGGCGACATCGAGGGGCTGTACGAGCCGGCGCTGGCGCTGAGTCCGGCCGAAGGCGGCGGCTCGGGCGATGGGTTGCTGACTGCCTCGGACGTACTGGATCTCAGACTCGATGCCGATTGGGTGGTGCTGTCGGCCTGCAACACCGCCGCCGCGCAAGGCGAAGGCGCCGAGGCGATTTCGGGCCTCGGCCGCGCGTTCTTCTATGCCGGGGCGCGGGCGCTGTTGGTTTCGAACTGGGCGGTCGAAACGGTTTCGGCGCGGCAGTTGACCACGACCCTATTCCGCGCCCAGGCCGCGAATCCGGGTCTGGGGCGCGATCGCGCCCTGCGCCGCGCGATGCTGGACATGATCGAGCGCGGCGAGGGTCATGATCCGGCCAAGGGCCGCGCCGCCTATGCCTTGGCCCATCCCCTGTTCTGGGCGCCGTTCGCGCTGATCGGCGACGGCGGCTAGACCGCGATCGGTTCATAGGGAATCGCGGTCCAGAGCAGGATACGAGGGCATGATCGATCAGTCTTGAATTCTATGGTTCAAGACAGATCGATCATGCCCTTGATCAGCGCCGGACCCGATCCAGCCAGGCGGTGACGGTCGGCAGCGCCACTTGGACCACGCCGATATGGCTGCCGGTCAAGGTCTCGAAGCGGCCAAGCGGATGCGGAGGCGCCAGGCGCAGGGACTGGCGCTTGACCTGAGCCGCCATCTGGCTTTCGCCGCTGGCGGCGATCCAGAGATTGGCTAGCGGCTTTTTCCAATTGGCGACGCAGTCGGGCAGGTTGATCGGCGAGTCCGGCCGGTTGAAGTCGTGAAAGCCGATGGCGGTGGCGATGACGCCGAGCGGGCCGCCGCCATCGGCCAAGTAGGTGTAGTTGGCGCGTTCGGCGCCCTTGCCGGCGGCGACGGCTTCGGCGGCGCGGCCGACCGACTGGCCGACCACCGCCTGCCAATAGCCGCCCGAAGGATTCCACGCCGCCGCCATCAGCAGCACGGCATCGGCCGGCGGCCGCTGCGCGGTGTGGCAGGCGGTCATGGCGCCGCCCAGGCTGTGCCCGGCCAGCACCGTCAGCTTGGCGCCGTCGGCGCGCAGCCGCGCCAAGGCGGCGTCGATCTCGTCGAGCGAACCGGCGACGTCCCTATCCCAGGCGCGCTGGCGCGACCACGACATTTCGGGCGTCAGCACGCGATAGCCCAGCCCGCGCAGATCGGCCGCCAGCCGCTGCAGGTAGGACGGCATACCCAGCCGACCATGCAGGATGACGATGCCGACCTCGCTGGGCTCGTATTTGGCCGGACCCAACGCCGCCGGCGGCGGCGCCTCGGTGCAGGCGGCAAGCAGCAGAGACAGCAAGAGCGCAATACGCCTCATCGCCCTCTCCCCAGTTTCCCCGGCACCAAACGTATCCGACCGGGGCCGGCGATCCAAATCGCCGCCGCCGAAAAAGCGCAGCAGACGATCGCGCCCAGGAAGGCCGGGCGATAGCTGCCGGTGGCGTCGTGGATCGCGCCCGCCAGCCACGGCCCCAGCGCGCCGCCGGCGATCGCCCACATCATCACCGTGCCGAAGATGGTGCCGAAATGCGGCCCCTCGAAGATCTCGACCACGATCGCGCCCATCACCGAGGTCAAGGCGTAGCCGAGCGCGCCCTGCGACAGCACCATCGCCCACAGCAGCGCGGGCGAAGGCGCGCTTTCGAGCAGGATCAGCGCCCCATAGCAGATGGCGAAACCCAGGCAGCCGGCGCTCCACACCCATTCGCGGCCGATGCGGTCGGACAGCGCCCCCAGCGCGATCTGGCCCGGGATCGCCACCGCGCTGACCACGCCCAGCCCCCAGGCGGCGGTGACGGCATCGAAGCCGATCTCGATCAGGTATTTGGTCTGGTGGACCTGCACCGCGTACCACGCCACCAGCGCGCAGAAGAAGCCGCCGACGATCCACCAGAACCGCGCCGTGGCGAGCGCGCGGCCGAGCGTCCATTCGACCGCGGCCCAGTCGCGATCGACCACGCGCGAGGGTCCGCGCGCGGCGGCAGCGGCCTCGGTCCGGCTGTCGCCGTCGGGCAGCAATCCCAGATCCTCGGGCCGGCGACGGACCAGAAGGTTGAGCGGCCCCAGCACCATCGCCACCAGCGCCGCCATGGCGATGCAGGCCGCCCGCCAGCCCTCGGCCAAGACGATGTTCTGCAGCCAGGGCAACAGCACGATGGCGCCGACGCCGACGCCGGAGAATGCCAGGCTGATCGCCAGCCCGCGCCGGCGCAGGAACCAGTTGGGCAGGAACTGCGAATGCGCGGTGAAGGTCATCAGATTGGCGCCGCAGCCGACCGCCAGGCCCAGCGTGAGATAGAGCTGCCAGGGCTCGGCGATCAGGACCGACAGCAATAGGCCCGACGTCACCAGCCCGACGCCGCTTTCGATCACCACCAGCGGCCCGCGCCGGTCCATCAGCCGTCCGACCAGCGGGCTGAGCGCGGCCGAGACCAGGAATCCGAACGAGAAGGCCCCGGCCGACAGCCCGCGCTCCCAGCCGAATTCGTCGATCAAGGGCGGCAGCAGAAGCGAGAACGAAGTCCGCGCCGTGACCGCGATCGCCATGGTGACGAAGGCGACGCCGATCACCACCCAGCCGTAGAAGAACGGCAGCCGCGCCTGCCAAGAAGCCGGCCGACCGGCCGGCGACGCGCCTGTGTTGTCCCCGGTCGTGCCCTCGCCGCCCGCGCTCATCGTCGGGGCTTATAGCCCGGATCGGCGACCGATTCAGCGCCAACCGAAAATCGCGCGACGACCGCACCGCCTCGGGCCGTCGCCGCGTTCGACTCCACAATATCTTTGTGGTTGTGCCGACAATAATCTGCTCCTATCGCTTGACCGCCGCGCACGAGACTGTATGCGTGGTCGGTTGATCCATTCTTGATAAGCGGAGTTACTACATGTCTTACGCTCAATCGGTGTCGGCCGGTGGCCTGCGCGAGGCCATTGGCCAATTGGTGTCCGAGATCGAACTGGTCGGCAAGGTGGCCCAGCAAATCCAAATCATCGCCAACCAGACCAATCTCTTGGCGCTGAACGCCACCATCGAGGCAGCGCGCGCGGGCGACGCCGGCAAGGGCTTCGCCGTGGTCGCGGGCGAGGTCAAGACGCTGGCGGGCCAGACCCGCAGCGCCACCGACAGCGTCTTCAAGACGCTCGACAATCTGCGCAACCGCGCCAAGCAGATCGAGGCGCTGACGGCTTCGGGCGCGCAGGCCCGCGGCGCGGGCGCGGGTGCGCCGCCGGCCGCGGCGGAGAACGCCTCCAGCCAGGCGCTGAGCGAGCATGAATGCCGGCTGGTGCAGGAGACTTTCGCCATGGTCGAGCCGATCGCCGCCCAGGCGGCGGCGATGTTCTACGACCGGCTGTTCGTGCTCAACCCCGATCTCAAGCGGCTGTTCAGGAGCGATCTCAAGGAACAGGGCCGCAAGCTGATGGCGATGATCAAGACCGCAGTGCGCGGGCTGGACGACCTGAGTAAGCTGGTGCCGGCGGTGCGCGCGCTCGGGCGGCGCCATGCCGGCTATGGCGTGGTCGCGGCCGATTACGGCACCGTGGCCGAGGCGCTGCTGTGGACGTTGGAGCAAGGTCTCGGCACAGCCTTCACCGACGAGGTCCGCACCGCCTGGACCAAGACCTACCTCACCCTGGCCGGGGTGATGCGGGAAGGCGCGGCGCAGACGGCATGACGCTCGGGCCCAGGCCGCGACCGGGATCATGACGCCGACGGCCGTCGAGTCCCGAGCTGCTGCCGGCGGCGGCCCGTTCCACCTGATTTGGACGGCGCATTTTCTGATTTTGGCCCTATGCACGGCCTGGCTTGTTGCCGACCATTGGCAACAGCGCGAACGGATTCTGGCCGAAGAAAGCCAACGCCTGCTGGCCTCGATCCGCACCATCGACATCAACCTGGCCAAGACGCTGCACGCCACCAACCGGGCGCTGGAGCAGATGATCGAAGAATACGGCGACCTGGTGCGCAACCCCGGCACACAGGTTCCCGAATCCTCGCGCCATCGCCTGGCACAACTGAAGGACCTGATCGAAGGCACGTTCACGCTTGGCATGGTCGGCGCGGATGGAGTTTGGATCGCCTCGAACCGACCCGAAATGATCGGCGAGGAACGCTCCGGCCGCGACTATTTCCGGGTAGCGCGCGAGCGCAACGACCCCGACCTCCTGATCGTGGCGCCGCCAATCCGGACCCGGGGAGGCGTGATCGCTTTGACGCTGGTGCGTTCGATCCAGGACGCCGGCGGAGCCTTCGCCGGCTTGGCCAACGCCACGCTCGAACAGGCCTATTTCAGGCCGTTTCTCGATTCCGTGGCCTATGCCGACGACATGGTCAGCACCATTACCCATGAGGACGGAATCCTGTTCCTGCGCACGCCGGGCCCGGTCGCGGACCTGACCGATTTGAGCGGCCCGAACACGATCTTCAGCCAGTTCAAGCGGCGCGACCAAAGGGAGGCGGTGCTGGGCGGAGTTTCGGTCGTCGGCGGCGATCGGCGCCTGGTGGCCCTGCGCAACATTGTCCTCGACCGACTCAAGACCGATCGCGGCCTGACGGTGGGAACCGGCCGCGCCATGGACGCGATCCTGGCGACCTGGCGCGAAGATGCGGCGCTGCTGGGCTGGGCGATGGCGGCGCTCTGGCTGCTGTCGTTCATGACCTTCGTCTATTCGCGGCGGGTGCGGGCGAAAAGCCTCGCCGCGAAAGCCCGCGCGCGCGACGAACGCGATTCGGAACGGCGGCGCCTGTCCGATGCGATCTGGGCGACCGGCGCCGGCACTTGGGAGTGGGATGTCGGCACCGACGCACTCCGGGTCAATCGGCGCTGGGCCGAGATGCTGGGTTACAGCCTCGAGGAATTGCAGCCGGTGACGATCGAGACCTCGCGACAATTCCAGCATCCCGACGATTACCGGCGGCGGATGGCGACTACCGCGCAATATCTCGGCGGGGTGATCGACCAATCCGATTTCGAGACCCGTTATCGCCACAAGGATGGGCACTGGGTCTGGATGCGGACTTTTGGCAGGGTTTCCAAGCGCGACGCCGCGGGCAAGCCGCTGGTCATCGCCGGGCTGTGGCTCGACGTCACCGAGCAGGTCCGGGCGCGCGAGGCGCTGCAGCGCGAATATGCCCGCCGCGAGAGCGTCCTCGAAGCCGCCAATGGCGGAACCTGGGAATGGCATTTGGACGAAGGCAGGTTCGAGTTCGACGAGCGCTGGGCTCGCATGATCGGCTACAGCGTGGCGGAACTTTCTCCCCTGACCATCGACAAGTTCAGGGAGATGATCCATCCCGACGACCAACGGTCGAATGTCGAGACATCCAGGAAATGCATCGAAGGCGTTACCTCGCATTATCATTGGGAAGGTCGGGTTCGGCACAAGGACGGACGCTGGATCTGAATATCAGCCTTCGCCAAGGTCTCGAGCTATGGCGAGGACGGCAAGCCTTTGGTCATGTCGGGCATCCGGTTCGACATTTCGGACTCGATGCGCGCCAGGGAAGACAAGAAACGGGCCGAAGCCCAGTTGCTGGCCCTGGTCGCCAACGCACCGGTCTCGATCAACATCCGCGACGCCGCGGGCCGTTACGTCGTCGCCAGCCCGTTTGCCTCCACGCTGCGCAGGATTCCGTTCCAGGATTGCGTCGGCCGGACCCCGCATCAGATATTCCCCAAGGATTTCGCCGACAAGGTCTTGGCCGAAGACCGCGAGATCCTGGCCACGAAAAAGACGCTGCGGCAGGAGCAGATTCGGCATGACCAAAACGGCGAGCGGATTCATGCCGTGGTCAAGTTCCCGATTCTCGACGACGCCGGACAGGCGATCGGAGTCGGCGTCATCAACGAGGACATCACCGAGCGCCGGTCGGCCGAGGCGCGCATCAACCACCTGCAAAAGCTCGAGGCCGTCGGCCAATTGACCGCCGGCGTGGCGCACGACTTCAACAACCTGCTGACCGTGATCCTGGGCAATCTGGAACTGATCGACCAATACGGCGTCGACGACAGCTTCAAGGCGCGCATCGGCCGCGCCCTGCTGGCCACCGGCCAGGGCGCCGATCTGACCCAGAAGCTGTTGGCTTTCGGCCGCAAGATGCCGCTGCTGCCGGTGGTGCTGGACGTCGCCGCGCAGGCGGCCGAGCTGCGGTCGATGCTGGAGCGGACCCTGCCGGAATCGATCGCCATCGAGCTGCCGCCGCCGACGCTGGCCGCCTGGGTGCGGTGCGACCGCGGGCAGTTGGAGAGCGCGCTGTTGAACCTGGCGATCAATGCGCGCGACGCCATGCCCGCGGGCGGCGGGCTGACGATCGGCATTTCCTCGCTGGCGGTCGGCGACGACACCAAGGGCGCGCTCGATCTTGCGCCCGGGCGCTACGTCGCCATCGCCGTGCGCGACAGCGGCAGCGGCATGAGTCCGGAGGTGCTGGCGCGCGCGTTCGAGCCTTTCTTCACCACCAAGGAAGTCGGCAGGGGCTCGGGTCTCGGCTTGTCGATGGTCTACGGTTTCTGCAAGCAGTCGGGCGGAACCGCGACCGTGACCAGCGCCCTCGGCCAGGGCACGACGGTGACGCTCTATTTGCCCGAGGCCGCGGCGCCGCGACCGGGCGCGGGAAACCAATCCCTTTCCAACAATGCCGCCGAGCCCGGCCGCCGCGAGCGGCGCATCCTGCTGGTCGAGGACGACGAGAACGTGCGCAACACCGTGGCCGAGCAGATTTCGCACGCGGGCTATGCGGTGACGCCGGCGTCCGATTCGGCCGAGGGGTTGGCCCTGCTCGGCCAAGGACGACCCTTCGATCTGCTGCTGAGCGACATCGTGCTGCCCGGTCCGATGAACGGGAAGGAGCTGGCCGATCATGCGCGGCGGACATATCCTGGAATCCGGGTGATTTTGATGTCGGGCTATCCTCGGGGCCATGTCGGCGAAGACGGCGCCGCCGCGGCGCGCTATGCTTTTCTTCAGAAGCCCGTGCAGCGCTACGCCCTGATGGCAGCAATCGAGACGGAGATGCGCACCGATGGCGCCGGATAAAGCCCCCAGCCGCACCCTGATCGTGGTCGACGACGACCACAAGATCCGCGCCACCATCCGCGACATCGCCGAATCCGACGGCTGGACGGTGCTGGAAGCCGAGAACGGCAAGCACATGGTCGAGGTCTGCACCAAGGCCAAGGCCGAGCCCGATTTGGTCCTGCTCGACATGGTGATGCCGGAGGCCGACGGGTTCGAGGCGCTCGAGCGGATCGAGAAGCTGAAATGCCGGGCGCGGATCGTGATCATGTCGGGCTTCGCGCCGCATCTGGCGGAGGCCGGAGTCACCATCGGACGCGATCGCGGCCTCGACGTGGTCGGCCCCCTGCTCAAGCCGTTCTCGAACCAGGATTTGCGCGGCGTGCTGACGGGGACGCGGCGTCAGGCTAGGGCATGATCGATCTGTCTTGAACCCTAGGGTTCAAGACAGATCGATCATGCCCTCGTATCCCGCTCTGGACCGCGATTCACGGTTTGCATGGAATAGCGTCTTTGATTCCAAGCAAACCGATCGCGGTCTAGGGGACAGCTTCGCTCGGTCCGAAACCTGCCGATCGTCCGCCGTCACCGGGCCCTGATGCGCCCGCGCGCGGCGCCGCTCACAAATAGCGCCACCAGACGTAGACATGGCTGATGGCGATGCTGACCAGCATCATCGGGAAGGCGTATTTCAGGAAGGTCAGGAAGCGGAACGGCACGCCGTTGCGCTCGGCGATGCCGGCCACGGTCAAATTCGCCGAGGCCCCGATCAGCGAGCCGTTGCCGCCCAGGCACGCCCCCAGCGACAGCGACCACCACAGCGGCATCAGCCCCTCGGGCCCGCCGAAGGCCGGCGCCATCTCCTTGATCAGCGGGATCATGGTGGCGACGAAGGGGATGTTGTCGATGATCGCCGAAAGGATGGCCGAGGCCCACAGGATCGCCAGCGCGGTGAGGGCGAGGTCGCCGCCGGTCGCCGTCAGCATGGCATCGGCCAGGATCTTCAACAGCCCCGCCACCTCGACGCCGCGGATCACCACGAACAGGCCGACGAAGAAGAAGATCGTGATCCACTCGACCTCGTTGAAGGCGTGGACGGTCTTTTCGGACTGGGTCTCGGGCGGATGGCCGAGCGCGTCCAGCATCATCAGCACCGCCGCCCCCAGCATGGCGATCGCCCCCGGTTCCTGGTGCAGCTGGCGCTGCGCCACGAAGCCGAGGATGACGACGCCCAGCACCCACAGCGACTTTTTCATCAGCCGCGGATCGACGATCGCGCTGTGGGCCTTCATCGCCATGATCCGCGCCTTGGCGGCGTCGGAGGCGGCCATCGAGCGGCCCCACAGCAGATGCGTCATCGCCAGCTGCACCGCCATCACCACCACCACCACCGGCGTCAGGTTGTAGACGAAATCGTTGAAGCTGAGCCCGACCAGCGAGCCGATCAGGATGTTGGGCGGATCGCCGATCAGCGTCGCAGTGCCGCCGATGTTGGAGGCGAAGATCTCGGCGAACAGGAAGGGATAGGGCGGGACCTCGAGTTCCTTGCACAGGGCCAGCGTCACCGGCGCCACCAGCAGCACGGTGGTGACGTTGTCGAGCAGCGCCGAGAACACCGCCGTCACCGTCGACAACAGGATCATGATCATCGCCGGATTGCCCTTGGACCACTGCGCCGAGACGATGGCGACGTACTGGAACACGCCGCATTTGCGCGTCACCGCCACCAGGATCATCATCCCGGTCAGCAGCGCGATGGTGTTCCAGTCGATGCCCTTGACGGCCTCGGGGAAGTCGAGCGCGCCCACCAGCAGCACCACGCCGGCGCCGACCAGCGCGGCGATGGCGCGGTTGAGCTTTTCCGACATGATGGTGGCGTAGACCACCACCAGGATGGCGGTCGAAACCCACAGCGGGTCGAGGCCGAACCAAATATGCGGCTCGAACGGGCCGGCGCTGCCGTGCATCTAGCGATCTCCCGGATGGGGGCGCGGGACCCCGCGCCCGAAGAAAGGCGGGCGGAGTGTGCCGCCGTTTCAGGGCCGGGGCAAGAGCGACGGCGGCTCGGACGGAGCGCCTTGAGCGGGCGGCGAAGGGGCCTTACTGCTTTCGCCGAAGAACCGAGGCACGTTACCCCGCGCGCCCCGGCCCCCGGCGAATCGAATCACCCCGGCGCAGCGCGGGTGTGGGCGCGGACCGCGACCTGGCCGCGGGTATAAGCCCGCACCGCGATCGCCCCGCCGTGGCGCGTCGGCAGATCGCGCTTGGGCTTGATGCGGCCCTCGGCGTCGCGCTCGACCGGCCCATCGCCGTAGAAGTGCTGGTGCCAGCCCGAAACCATCTCGCGCACCGCCTGGTGATCGGGGTCCCAACCCCGCCAATAGGCGTCCGACGCCATCAGCCCGTCGATGTCCCCGGCGGTGAGGGATTCCGGCGCCTGAGCCATGATCCACATCATGTCAGCCGGCTCCGGACTATCGCGCCAGTCACGATGGCGATGTTCCTCACCGCCTCTATCGTATTTGCCGTAGTCGGGCTCCTTCCACTGCGGAGGCCAATTGCCTTCAGGACTGCTCCAAATTGCGGATGGCGGGATAACAGGTACCCCATCGCCGGTCTCGCCGCGCGCGGCAGCGTCGATGCGTTCGCGGGCCTGAACTACGATCTCGTCGAAGGTCTTGGCCTCGCGACCGATCTTGATCCCGATCTCGTTGTTGTGGAGATCCATGGCCTTTTCGTTTGGCGATTGGCTGTAGAGCTTGTCGCCTTTCCATTCGTTGGCGTCCAGCACGGTACGGGCGGCATTTTCGCCGTGAATGCGGGTCAATTCTGCAGCCCAAAGAACGTGGCGATATGCATCGGCCGGCCCATTGTGGACTCCGGGCAAGTCCGATCTCTGCGATTCCAATCGTGCCGCCTGGATCGAAGGCGCCATGCTTTCGATCAGCCGGACGCTCGGCTTGGGGTGACTGTCTTTGTCGACCGACGGCGACGTCTGATATCCGTCCATGATTCAACTACTCCTTTTCAGGTGGCAGGCTTGAGTTGGCTTGGCGCGAAGTAGGCGCGAATGCATGCGCTGCTTTCGACCGACCCGGGGCCGATCGAAATCCGGAAAAGGCATCGCGGCGCGCCGTCCAGATGACCACCGAAGTCGATTGGGTGTCGTTCAGGTGGAGCATCGGCCTGGCGTCGGAAGCTCACCTCGCCCCTGGCCGAAGCCGCATAGATCTCTCCGGTCACCGGCTTCGCCTCGGGGCCTTTGAACGGATTTAACCCCATGAGCACGGTCGCGGAGCGCGGCTTGAATTGCTCGATTCGGTCGACCACGCCCCCGTTATGACTGATCGCGAGATCGAACAATGCCTCGCCAGTGCGATTTTCGATCAAGAGAATCGTCTTGAAGTTCTCGATTTCAGACCATCTCGAATATCGCCAACCGCCATAGGCCAAGCCCAACAGCAGCGCCAAGCCCGCCAACGACCACAGCGTCCGTTTGAGAATGCGACCGGGGGGCGATGGGCGGATCATTGTCGCGGCTCCTTAGCTGCGGGCAGGGAACGACTGCGGCTCGGCCAGATGCTGAACTACGCATTCGCTGGTCTCGGCCCCGAGCGGACGGATTCGGATAACGAACAAACAGCGGGAGCGACCGCCTCTCAGATGTCCGCCAACGAACACCTGATGGGCGATGGGAGTGGAGTTCGGTATCGGCGCGTATGCGATCTCGGCGCTCGCCCTGGCTTGATAGACCTCGTCGGTAACCGGTGCTGCGGACGGCCCCTTGAGCGGATTTAAGCCTCGAATCGCCATGCGTTTATTCGCATCCAAGCGATCTTGCCGATGGACGATTTCGCCATTGTGGCTGACGGTCAGGTCGAACAATGCTCGATCGGCCGCATTTTCGATGACCAGGACGGTCGAGAATGTTTCTAGGCTGGCCCGCGCCAAGAAAATCAGGGTGCCATAGGCTAAGCCCAACAGCAGCGCCAGGCCCGCCAGCGACCACAGCGTCCATTTCACAAAACGGCGCATCGATCTGCCTCCCCTTGCGGTGGGTTCTCGACGTGTTTCTGTATATATAGTGAACATTGATCCTTATGTCAAGAACACAGATGCAACTTTATAAAAATCCTCTAGAAACCTAGTGCTTTGTTTTTACAGAGATTTTTGCAACCGGATCGAGCGGGCACACCGGCCCAATGCCGGGCAACAATTCACGCGGCCCGCCTGCATGGCCCGCAATGCCTTCGTGCCGCCATGCGCGCGGAAGGCGGTCAAGCTCGATATCGACCGCGACAGCAACGGCGGCTCGGACGGAGCGCCTTGAGTGGTTCCTTCCTTAGAGCTGGATGGCTAAAGCGACGACAAACCTGCCTTGACAAACCGCCTGTTATTCGCTATATGTTCTGTTCCCCAAACTGACCCCCAGCCCCCATGCTGCCGCTCCATAACCCCACCCCTGTCCTTCCGGCGGGGGTAGTGGCGTTTTTGGGCCGGAAAACGGCATTGCGCAGCATGTCCTTGCGATTCCTGAATACTATCAACGGACTAGGCCATTCCGAATTGGCCATTTGCGCGCATTTGCGGCTCGGTTCCGCGCATTTGCGCGCTGATCGTGACCCAACCCGCGCCGAACTGGCCCCGAACCGGACCGTATCCGCCGCGTTCCGCGCCGCCTGTGAACTAAATCCGCCAGCCTTGGTGAATGGCGACGATGCCGCCGGCCAGGTTGTCGTAGCCCGTGCGCTCGAACCCGGCCGCCTGCATCAGCGCCAGCAGCCGCTCCTGGTCGGGAAACTTGCGGATGCTTTCGGCCAGATAGACATAGGCCTCGCGATCGCGGGCGACGCGGGCGCCGATCTCGGGCAGCACCTCGAACGACCACCAGTCATAGGCGCGCTCCAGCCCCGGCAAAGCGAGGCGGCTGAATTCGAGACAGAAGAACCGTCCGCCCGGACGCAGCACCCGCCGCATCTCGGCCAGCGCGCGGGGGATGTCGGTCATGTTGCGCAGGCCGAAGGCCACGGTCACGGCATCGACGCTGCGATCCGCCAGCGGCAGCGCCTCGGCATCGCCGCAGACGTAATCCAGGCCGGCGATGCGGCCGCGATCGGCCGAGCGATCCCGCCCCTCGGCCAGCATGGCGGCGTTGATGTCGCAGACCGTGACCCGGCTGCCCGCGGGCGCGCGGGCCAGGACGCGCCGCGCCACGTCGGCCGTGCCGCCCGCCACGTCCAGCACAAGCAGCGGCTCGCGCGGATCGAGCGCGTCCACCAGCGCCTCCTTCCAGCGCCGATGCAGGCCGAGCGACATCAGGTCGTTCATCGCATCGTAGCGCCGCGCCACGCTGTCGAACACCTCGCGCACCAGCCGCGCCTTGTCGCCGCGCGCCACCTTGCGAAAGCCGAAATCGACCGCCTCGCTCGCGGCCGCCTCGCCCGCGCTTCCCGTACGCACGGCTTCCGCCCGCGGCTCCGTCCGCCTTCTCGCGCCCGCCTTCGCCATGGCCCGACCATAGCGAAGCCCGGACCGGCAAGCTAGGTTCGCCGCCATGCCCGAACTGCCCGAGGTCGAAACCGTGTGCCGGGGCCTGCGTCCGCTGCTGGTCGGCCGCCGCATCGCCGCATGCGAGCTTGGCCGGCACGGCCTGCGCATTCCCTTCCCCAAGGGCCTGGCCCGCGACCTCGCCGGGTGCCGGATCGAGGCGGTCGAACGCCGCGCCAAATACATTCTGATGCGGCTCGATTCCGGCCGCACGCTGATCGCCCATCTCGGCATGTCGGGGCGGATGACCGTGGCCGCGCCGCCGCTGCCGGCGCGCGGCAAGCACGACCATTTCCGGCTGGTGCTGGACGACGGCCGCGGCGTGACCCTGAACGATCCGCGGCGCTTCGGCCTTGTCGCCTTGGCCGCCAGCGCCGAACTCAACCGCCATGCGCTGTTCCGCCATCTCGGGCCCGATCCGCTGACGCCCGAATTCACGCCCAGGCTTTTGGCCGCGCGGCTGGCCGGGCGGCGCACCGCCGTCAAGCTGGCGCTGCTCGATCAGCGCATCGTCGTCGGCGTCGGCAACATCTACGCCAGCGAGGCGCTGTTCCGCGCCGGGATTTCGCCCAAGCGCGCGGCGGGGCGCTGTCTCGGCGACCGCGCCGCGGCGCTGGCAGCGGCCATCCGCCAGGTGCTGCGCGATGCCATCGCCGCCGGCGGCTCGTCCTTGCGCGACTACGTCCAGGCCGACGGCGAGCTGGGCTATTTCCAGCATCGCTTCGCGGTCTACGATCGCGCGGGCCAGCCCTGCCCGGGCTGCGATTGCGGCGGCGCGGTCAAGCGCCTGGTCCAGGGCGGGCGGTCGACCTTCTATTGCCCGGCGCGGCAGCGATGATACTGTCCCGCGCCATGCGCCCCCTTGCCGCGCGCCTTCTGGCGCCGCTTCTCGCGCTCGCTCTCGCCTTGGCCGCGCCCGCGCGCGCGGCCGAATTCCATTCCGCGATCGAGGACCTGCCGCTGATGCCGGGGCTGATCGAGGACAAGGCGCTGACCCTCAGCTTCGACACGCCTGCGGGACGGATCGTCGAGGCCGGCGCCTTCGGCCGGCTCGAACGCGCCGCGGTCGAAGGCTTCTATGCCGAGACCCTGCCCGGGCTGGGCTGGCAGGCGGCGGGGGCGGGCGCCTATCGCCGCGGCGGCGAGACGCTGCGGCTCGATTTCGCCAGCCGCGCCGGCACGCTGACCGTGCGCTTCGCCATCAAGCCGGAATGACGCTTTTTCCTGGAGAACGCCGATGACCTACCAGACCATCAAGGTCGAGACCAAGGGCCGGGTCGGCCTGATCACCCTCGACCGGCCCGAGGCGCTGAACGCGCTGAACGGGCAGTTGATCGCCGAACTCGAGCGCGCGCTCGACGCCTTCGAGGCCGATGCCGGCATCGGCTGCCTGGTGCTGACCGGCTCGGCCAAGGCCTTCGCCGCCGGCGCCGACATCAAGGAGATGCAGGCGCGCTCCTTCGTCGACGTCTACAAGAGCGATTTCATCACCCAGGGCTGGGAACGCGTCGGCCGCTGCCGCAAGCCGGTGATCGCCGCGGTGGCGGGCTATGCGCTGGGCGGCGGCTGCGAGATCGCGATGATGTGCGACTTCATCATCGCCGCCGACAGCGCCAAGTTCGGCCAGCCCGAGATCCAGCTCGGCACCATCCCCGGCTCGGGCGGCACTCAGCGCCTGACCCGCTTCGTCGGCAAGTCGAAGGCGATGGAGATGTGCCTGACCGGGCGGATGATGGACGCGGCCGAGGCCGAGCGCGCCGGCCTGGTCAGCCGCGTCGTGCCGGCCGACCAGCTGCTCGAGGACGCGCTCAAGACCGCGGCCCGCATCGCCGAGCTGTCGCTGCCGGCAACGATGATGTGCAAGGAGGCGGTCAACCGCGCCTACGAGACCACGCTGGCCGAGGGCGTCAAGTTCGAGCGCCGCGTGTTCCATTCCAGCTTCGCCCTGCGCGACAAGGCCGAGGGCATGGCCGCCTTCGTCGAGAAGCGCAAGCCGCGCTTCGCCCACGAATGACCGCCCGCCCCCGGCGTTGACGCCCCGGGGCGCCTTGGCTATAAGCCGGCGCCCGCAAACGCCCCCAGACCCGCGATATCCGGAGACCTCACATCCATGGCGAACATCCGATCGGCCAAGAAGCGCATCCGCGTCACCGCCCGCCGCACCGAAATCAACCGCGCCCGGCTCAGCCGCGTGCGCACCTTCGTCCGCAAGCTCGAGGATGCCATCGCCGCCGGCGACAAGACCCAGGCGCAGGGCGCCTTCAAATCGGCCCAGGCCGAAATCATGCGCGGCGTCGGCAAGGGCGTGATGCACCGCAACGCCGCCGCGCGCAAGATCTCGCGGCTGTCGGCGCGCATCAAGCGCATGGCGGCGAAGTAGCGAACGGCGCGGCCCTGACGCGACCATCGGTCGCGCTGTGGCTTGGCGCGACCATCGGTCGCGCTGTGGCTTGGCGCGACCATCGGTCGCGCTGTGGCTTCGCCACCACATTCCGCGCGTGCCGCGAAGAATTTTTCCGCAGGTTCGATTCTTCGTGTTGCATGCAATCGGGAAGGCGCGTAACCTTCCTTTCGTCGGGGGGGCATGGCCGGCCTAGACTGCCGGAATTTCCTGGGAATCCGCGGGTTCCAAAGCCAAGACGAAAATCGCAAGATGGTCTCGGCAAGGACGATTGCGCCCAGGAGGTTCGAAGGTCAGACGGTTGCGGCAAAGCGTTCAACGACGGCTTTACGGTTCGGGTGTAGCATGGTGAATCGCTTGGGGATTTCAGTCGAGTTCGGACGCCGGGGGCGTTCACGGGTACGGGGCATGGCATGAACGCGACGGCGATCTGGGACGAGGTAAGGCAGAAGCTGCGCTCCGAATTCGGCGAGGCGACGTTCAATGCCTGGCTGCGCGGACTCAAGCTGATCGAGACCGACAACGGCGCCGTCACGCTGGCGGTGCCGACGCGCTACACCCGCGACTACGTCGTCACCCATCACGTCGATCGCATCCTGGCGCTGTGGCGCCAGCGCGACGCCAATGTCCACGGCGTCGATCTGGTGGTGCAGCGCAATGCGCAATCGCCCGCGAGCGAACCCGCGATCGAAGCCGCAAGCGCCGAGGCCGGCGACGCCGCTGGCATGGACACGCCCTCCTCGCCGCTCGACCCGCGCTTCACCTTCGACAATTTCGTGGTCGGCAAGTCGAACGAATTCGCCCACGCCGCGGCACGGCGCGTCGCGGAATCGCCGGTGGTGCCCTACAATCCGTTGTACCTCTACGGGCCGGTCGGTTTGGGCAAGACCCATCTGATGCACGCCATCGCCTGGCACATCCGCGCCCGCAATCCCAAGCGCAAGGTGATCTATCTTTCCTCCGAGCGCTTCATGTACCAGTTCATCCGGGCGCTGCGCTTCAAGGACACCGTCGCCTTCAAGCAGCAATTCCGCTCGGCCGACGTGCTGATGATCGACGACGTCCAGTACATCGCCGGCAAGGAATCGACCCAGGAGGAGTTCTTCCACACCTTCAACGCCCTGGTCGACCGCAACCGCCAGATCATCATCTCGGGCGACCGCTCGCCGATCGAGCTCGACGGCATGGAGGAGCGCCTGCGCTCGCGCCTGGGCTACGGCCTGGTCGCCAACATCCTCCAGGCCGACTACGAACTGCGGCTCGGCATCCTGCAGTCCAAGGTCGAGCAGATGGCGGTCAAGCTCGAGGTGCCCAAGGGCGTGCTCGAATTCCTCGCCCACAGCTTCACCGCCAGCGTGCGCGAACTCGAAGGCGCCTTCAACCGCCTGATCGCGCACCATCAGCTGGTCGGCCGGCCGATCAGCCTGGAGATGGCGCAGGAAGTGCTGCGCGACATCCTGCGCACGGTCGAGCGCCGTGTCACCATCGACGACATCCAAAAGCGCGTCGCCGAGCACTACAACATCCGCCTGGCCGACATGCATTCGCCGCGCCGGGCCCGCGCCGTCGCTCGCCCGCGCCAAGTCGCGATGTGGCTGGCCAAGCAGATGACGCCGCGCTCGCTGCCCGAGATCGGCCGCAAATTCGGCGGCCGCGACCACACCACGGTCATGCATGCGGTGCGCAAGGTCGACGAATTGCGGGCCGCCGACCGCGCCTTGGCCGAAGACCTCGAGATGCTGCGCCGCATCTTGGAAGGTTAGCCGAATCAATAGCTTATGTGGCATCCCGACCGCCCGCCATCGGCCCGCGGAAAGTCGGTTGCGCCTGCCCTTTCTGCTATACTGAAGTGCGTCGAATCGTCGCCCACAGCGGCCCCGGCGCGGAATAGAACGCAACCCATGGTTCGGCCATGAAAATCACCATCGAGCGCGCCGTCCTGCTCAAGGCGCTGGGACATGTGCAAAGCGTGGTCGAGCGCCGCAACACCATTCCGATCCTTTCGAACGTACGGCTTCAGGCCGAGGACGGGCAGCTGTCGCTGACCGCGACCGATCTCGACCTGGCGGTGGTCAGCGGCGTGGCATGCGACGTGCAGCAGAAGGGCGGCACCACCGCGCCCGCGCACACGCTTTACGACATCGTCCGCAAGCTGCCCGACGGCGCCCAGATCGAATTGGTGCATGGCCGCGAGGACGGGCGGCTGGCGCTGCGCTCGGGCCGGTCCGATTTCGCCCTCGCCTGCCTGCCGGTCGACGACTTCCCGGTCATGGCCGAGGGCAACCTGCCGACCAAGTTCAAGCTCGCCGCCCAAGATCTGCGGCGGCTGATCGACAAGACCCGCTTCGCGGTTTCGACCGAGGAAACCCGCTATTACCTCAACGGCGTGCACGTCCACGTCGTCGCCGAGGCCGGCAAGCACGTGCTGCGCGCCGTCGCCACCGACGGCCACCGCCTGGCGCGGCTCGAGACCGACGCTCCCAAGGGCGCCAAGGACATGCCGGGCGTGATCGTGCCGCGCAAGGGCGTGACCGAACTGCGCAAGCTGATCGACGAGATCGACGGCGACGTCCAGATCGCGCTGTCCGACACCAAGATCCGCTTCGCCGCCGGCGACATGGTGCTGACCTCGAAGCTGATCGACGGCACCTTCCCCGACTATCAGCGCGTGATTCCCGCCGGCAACGACAAGACCCTGACGGTCGATCCGGGCGCGCTGGCCCAGGCGGTCGACCGCGTCTCGACCATCTCCACCGACCGGCTGCGCTCGGTCAAGCTGGCGCTGGATCGCGACCGCGTCACGGTCTCGGCCACCAGCCCCGAGCAGGGCACCGCCAGCGAGGAGATCGCCGCCGAATACGCCCAGGCCAAGCTCGAGATCGGCTTCAACGCCCGCTACCTGCTCGACATCCTCGAGCAGGTGCGCGGCGACAAGGCGGTGTTCCGCTGCGCCGAGGCCACCGCGCCGGTGGTGGTGACCGACAACGACGACGTGGCGGCGCTTTACGTCCTGATGCCGATGCGGGTCTAGGCGCGGTGTCGGCCGAGCCCGCGCGCGCCTCACGGGCGCCGACGGCCTTCGCCGTCGGGCGTCTGCGGCTGACCGATTTCCGCGGCTATGCCGGCCTCGATCTGCGCGTGCCGGCGACCCCGATCGTGCTGGTCGGCGCCAATGGCGCGGGCAAGACCAATCTGCTGGAGGCGTTGTCGCTGCTGGCTCCTGGCCGCGGCTTGCGCGGCGCAAGGCTGGCCGAGATCGGACGCTTCGGCGCCGGCCCCTGGGCGGTGCATGCCGAGATCGCGGGTCCGCGCGGCGCGATCGCGATCGGCACCGGCCTGGCGCCGGCCGATCTGGCCGAAGAGGACGACGACGATCTCGAGGCTTCGGGCCGCCGCGTGCTGCGCATCGACGGCAAGCCCGCGCGCGGCGCGCAGGCGCTGGCGCGGACAGTGGCGGCGCTGTGGCTGACGCCGGAGATGGATCGGCTGTTGCTCGATTCCGCCTCGGCCCGCCGGCGTTTCGTCGACCGGCTGGTGGTATCGCTGGAGCCCGAGCACGCCCGGCGGCTGTCGGCCTATCAGAAGGCGCTGCGCGAGCGCACCCGCATCCTGCGCGAAACGCCGTCGGCCGCGTCCTGGCTGGATGCGATCGAGGCGACGCTGGCCGAGACCGGGGTGGCGCTGGCGGCCGCGCGCAACGCCGCGATCGCCGATCTCGGCCGCGAGTTGATCCAGGCCGCAGGCCCCTTTCCGCGCGCCGCAGTGGCGCTGGAAGGCGGCATCGAAAGCGCGCTGGCCCTGCGGCCGGCGCTGGCGGTCGAGGACGAATTCCGCCGCCTGCTGGCCGCCGGCCGCAGCCGCGATGCCGAGACCGGCGGCGCGGCCGAGGGACCGCATCGCACCGACCTGGCGGTGCGCTATGTCGACAAGGACCGGCCGGCGGCGCTGTGTTCGACCGGCGAGCAGAAGGCGCTGCTCTTGTCCCTGACCCTGGCCCAGGTCGAGCTGGTGACGGCGCGGCGGGGCGGCGCGCCGGTGCTGCTGCTGGACGAGGTGGTGGCGCATCTCGATGCCGACCGGCGCGCGGCGCTGTTCGATCGGCTGGCGGCGCTGGGCTGCCAGGCCTGGATGACCGGCACCGACGCCGCGCTGTTCGCGCCGCTGGCCGGCCGCGCCGTCCAATTCGCCGTGGCCGCGGCCCGGCTGGAAGCGATGTCATGAGCGAACCCGCCCCCAAGCTCGAATCCGAATACGGCGCCGATTCCATCAAGGTGCTGCGTGGCCTCGATGCCGTGCGCAAGCGTCCCGGCATGTACATCGGCGATACCGAGGACGGCACCGGCCTGCATCACATGGTCTACGAGGTGGTCGACAACGCCATCGACGAGGCCCTGGCCGGCCATGCCGACGCGGTGACGGTGACGCTCAACGCCGACGGCTCCTGCGCGGTCAAGGACAACGGCCGCGGCGTTCCGACCGACATCCACCCCGAGGAGGGGGTGTCGGCGGCCGAGGTGATCATGACCCGGCTGCACGCCGGCGGGAAGTTCGACCAGAACAGCTACAAGGTCTCGGGCGGGCTGCACGGCGTCGGCGTGTCGGTGGTCAACGCGCTGTCGGAATGGCTAGATCTCAGGATCTGGCGCGGCGGCAAGATCCACGCCATGCGCTTCCGCCACGGCGATGCCGAGGCGCCGCTGAAGACGGTCGGCGACTGCCCGGCCAAGGAGACCGGCACCGAGGTCACCTTCCTGCCCTCGCCCAAGACCTTCGGCAAGACCGAGTTCGACTTCGCCACGCTGGAACGCCGGCTGCGCGAACTGGCCTTCCTCAATTCCGGCGTGCGCATCGTGCTGGCCGACCAGCGCGGGGTCGAGCCGAAATCGGTCGAGATGGTCTACGACGGCGGCATCGAGGCCTTCGTCGCCTATCTCGACCGCAGCAAGACGCCGCTGCACAAGCCGGCGATCGTGCTCAAGGGCGAACGCGAGGGCGTCACCATCGAGGCGGCGATGGAGTGGACCGACGCCTACCACGAGACCATGCTGTGCTTCACTAACAACATCCCGCAGCGCGACGGCGGCACGCATCTGGCCGGCTTCCGCGCCGCCCTGACCCGCACCGTCAACGGCTTCGCCGAGGCCTCGGGCCTGGCCAAGCGCGAGAAGGTGCAGCTGACCGGCGACGACGCGCGCGAGGGCCTGACCTGCGTGCTGTCGTGCAAGGTGCCCAATCCCAAATTCTCCTCGCAGACCAAGGACAAGCTGGTCTCGAGCGAAGTGCGGGCGGTGGTCGAGAGCCTGATCAACGACCGCCTCGGCCAGTGGTTCGAAGAGCACCCGGCCGAGACCAAGACCGTGATCGGCAAGGTGGTCGAGGCGGCGGCGGCGCGCGAGGCCGCACGCAAGGCGCGCGAGCTGACGCGGCGCAAGGGCCCGCTCGACCTGGCCAACCTGCCCGGCAAGCTGGCCGATTGCCAGGAACGCGATCCGGCCAAGGCAGAGCTGTTCCTGGTCGAGGGCGATTCCGCCGGCGGCTCGGCCAAGCAGGGGCGCGATCGCGCCAACCAGGCGGTGCTGCCCCTGCGCGGCAAGATCCTCAACGTCGAGCGCGCGCGCTTCGACAAGATGCTGTCCAGCCAGGAGATCGGCACGCTGATCACGGCGCTGGGCACCGGCATCGGCTCGGAGGAGTTCGAGCTTGGCAAGACGCGCTACCACAAGATCGTCATCATGACCGATGCCGACGTCGACGGCGCCCATATCCGCACGCTGCTGCTGACCTTCTTCTATCGCCAGATGCCGCAGCTGATCGAGGCCGGCTATCTCTACATCGCCCAGCCGCCGCTCTATCGCCTCAAGCGCGGCCAGGGCGAAGGCATCTATCTCAAGGACGACCGCGCGCTCGACGACCATCTGCTCGAGGTCGGACTGACCGACGCCAAGCTGGTTCTGCACGGCGGCGAGGCCGTGTCCGGCCCTGCGCTGCGCAAGCTGGTCGATCAGGCGCGCGTCATCCGCGTGCTGCTGGAGGCGGTGGCACGCCGCTATTCCCGCGCCGTGGTCGAGCAGGTCACCATCGCCGGCGCGCTCAAGCTGGACGTGCTCAACGACCCGAACGCGGCCGGCGAGGCCGCGGCCTATGTCGCCAAGCGCCTGGCCGCGCTCGGCACCGGCGAGGACGGGGTCTGGAGCGGCAGCGCCACCGCCGATGGCGGCCTGCGCTTCGTGCGCAGCTCGCGCGGAGTCGACGAGACCCATGTCATCGACGGCCCGCTGCTGCGCTCGGCCGAGGCGCGCAAGCTCGATTCCTTCGCCCCCGAGCTGCAGCGCATCTTCGCCCGCCCGGCGCGCTTCGAGCGCAAGGGCCAGGAGCCGGCTCCGGTGCGCGCGCCGACCGAGCTGTTGGAGCATGTGCTGGCGGCCGGCCGCCGCGGCGCGACCGTCCAGCGCTACAAGGGGCTGGGCGAGATGAACCCCGAGCAGCTGTGGGAGACCACGCTCGATCCCAAGGTGCGCTCGCTGTTGCAGGTCAAGGTCACCGCCGGCCAGGACGCCAACCAGGTGTTCGAAACGCTGATGGGCGACGTGGTCGAACCGCGCCGCGACTTCATCCAGCAGAACGCGCTGACGGTGGTGAACCTGGACGTGTGAGGGTCAGGCCGCGGTCTCTCGCCTCGGCCACCACTCGGCATCGAGAACCTGTTCGAGCGTGAAAGGGCTCGACGCCGGCAGGCGGCCGGCGCCTTTCGGATCGGCATGGGCCTCGAATGCGTCGGCCGCCGAGGCTCGCGCGATGGCGTAGAGCGCCTCGAACTGCTCGTCGAGGTCGCGGCGCAGGCTCGGCGTCAGTTTGAACCCGATCGACTGGCGCGCCGCCCTGATTTCCCTCCGCCAACCGGGTACGGGTGCGGCGGCGCTCGAATGGGCGATCTTCAGGAGATGTTCGAGCACCTGGGTGACCAGGCTGCGGACCGCGTCGCGTTCGCTCTTGCCCAAGTCCTCGACCTCCTCGGCCAGGCGCTCGCAATCGAGTTCGACATTGACCCGTGCCTCGGCCATGCGCCGCAGGGTCTTCGCCTGCGCGCGTGTCCAAGCCACATAATCCTTGTCATAGAGCGTTGTCGCCATGGTCGTATTCTACCATGGCCCGGCGGGTGCCTAGGGCAAGATCGTTTCGTCATGAACCTGACGGATCGTGACGAAACGTGAATCCTGCTCTCGTATCCCCCTCGGGGCCGCGATTCGCGGTCTAGGGACCCTCGGCCATCAGCCAGTCGGCGGCGGCGCCCCAGGCGGCGATCGGGCCGTCCGGCCGGAAGAATCCGAAATGGCCCAGCGCTTCGGCGCCGATTTCCGCGGGCGCCAGGTGAATGTGCTGGCGTTCGGCATTGGGGTAGTAGTCGAGCAGCGCCTCGACCGCGCGGCGGGGCGCGATGCCGTCATCGGCAAAACTCAAGAACCGCAAGGGCACGCGCAGCAGATGGTTGTAGGGCCTAAGCGGCTGGCCGCGCTCGTCGCTGACGTAATGCGGCGACAGGCACCAGCGGGTCCATTCCGCGCCCACCCGCGGCGGCAGATTGGCCATCCCCACCAGCCGGCCGGCGAAGAAGCCGAGGGTGGCGATGGAGGCTGGCGAGATCGCCTTCCACAGCAGCAGCAGCAGCGGCCAGCGCCGCCGCGGCCAATGCCGCCAATAGCCGTGCTGGGCGCCGATCAAGAGCCCGCGCTGCCAGAGCTTGGCGCTGTCCGCCAAGCCCAGGATCTGGCCGCCGAAGGAATGGCCGATCGCCATCGCCCGCGCCCCCGGCCAGATCGCCTGCAAATGATCGCTGGCACCGGGCGCGTCCAGCGTCGCCCAGTCCAGCATCCGCGCCTTCTCGGCCTTGAGCGACCCGGTCGCCGAATCGCCGATGCCGCGATAGTCGAACGTCAGGACATGAAAGCCGCGCTTGGCCAGATAGGCCGCGAAGCTGGCATAGAATCGCCGCCGCACGCCGGTGGCGCCGTTGATCTGCAGCGCGATGCCGTTGCCGGCGCCGCTTGGCCGGAACAAGGTCCCGGCCAAAAGGCGGCCGTCGCGGGCAGGGAAGGTGATGGTCTCGTCGCTCATGGCCCCGGCTTGGCGGGGTGGTATAGTGGCGTCGGGATGAGTCGGCAATGAAAATTGGCCGCACCGGAGCGGTCGGCACAGGCGGGGGTGCGGGCAACGTCACCGGCCCGGCCGGGGCGGCGCGCGCCTATGGCGCGACGCGACCGGGCCGC
>Ga0194120_10001442_pt1 | contig 43331 bp, 33 predicted proteins | sample TA2MahCa65mmetaG_FD_148642 | JGI IMG/M metagenome (GOLD analysis project Ga0194120, IMG submission 148642) | Freshwater microbial communities from Lake Tanganyika, Tanzania - TA2015019 Mahale Deep Cast 65m | ecosystem: Environmental > Aquatic > Freshwater > Lake | place: Tanzania: Lake...
CGACGATGGCGACGGCGTCGGAGACGATCACAACGAGAACGGAGCGCCGGACCACGAGGAGCGCGACTTCGACGGAGACGGGGTCAAGCGCGCCGAGGCGGTTCCCTGGGATGCATTCCCGAATGACCCGAAAGAGTGGCGCGACGCGGACGGCGATGGCATCGGTGACAACGCCGACCTGGACGACGATGGAGACGGCTGGTCCGACGCCGAAGAGGCGGATGCCGGAACGGATTCTCAGAACGCGTTGAGCTTCCCAACCGAGCGCGACGTCGACGCGACGCCCTAGGCGGACCGGACGGCTGGGCGGAGCGTTGGCTGGCGAGTCAGAACAGGGCGGCGGGAGCTTCCGCGAGACGATGTGACGCTGCTGCGCAGTATTCCGGATTCAGTTCAAAGCCGATGTAGCGGCGGTTCGTCATGACGCACGCCATCGCCGTCGAACCGAAGCCCATGAATGGGTCCAATACGATGCCGCCCGCTGGCGACAGGAGTCTCACGAACTCGACGATCACTTGGACCGGATAGATCGCGGGATGGTTTGCGCCCTTGATGTTCTCCACAGGGCTGACGATTACGTCGCGCTTGAGCGCCTCGCCGCGCAGTCGGATGATGGTGAAACCATCGCGCTCCATGTGCATCTGTCTGCCGCCGCTCTGTCCTCCGAACGCCTCGGCGTGAATGCCGCGGATCTTCATGCGGAGATCGACGATCCGGCCGTCGTGGACCTCCTGGATGGCTTCGGCGAGGGCGGCGCGCGCACGAGCCTTCTGCTCCGGCGTCAACTCGGATCGGTCGATCAGTGCGAAGTAGCTTTCGCCCACTCGACTGCCGGAGCGCTTCGGGGGGTGCTTGGACCGTCGCGACTGGAACGCCGCGCTATCGTAGTAGTAGTCGTCCGCCTTAGCGAAGTGGAAGAAGGGCTCCGTACTGCTGACCAGGCGGCGCTTGAACTGGCGCGGCGTCGGGTTCTGCTTGACCCACGTGATCTGGTTGACCAGCCGGGCGATTCCGGTTGCCAGCGCCGCTTGGGCGAACCGGTAGGGAACCAGCAGCAGACTGGCGTCTTCGTACTTGTCACCGACGTTGAAGACGATGTTGCCTTCGGGCTTGATGACCCGTACGCACTGCTGGAACAGCTTCACGAGCTGATCGACGTAGCCTTGGACGTCGGGCTCATCGCCGATGCCCGCCCCATAGTCTCGTTGCTTGTAGTACGGCGGCGAGGTGATGGCCAGATCGACGCTCTCGTCGGGCAGGTCTCGGATGAGCGCATACGCATCGCCGCACAGGATCGTGTCGGTGGGAAGACGGAGCGTCTCGTCCACAGTTCGGACCTCCGGTCGCATCGCTCAATGGAAAGAACGCGATGAGCGTTCTGCGGGTTGCCACGTTCGGGTAGGACATGGATTCCGAGTCCATCATCGGCGATGAGCTGATCGCTTGGTGCTCGTCGGTAGTGGGACCGTGCGTCCTGTTTGATACGCACGAGCGGTACCACGGGAGAACCGGCGTCGCGCGAGTCGTGGCTGGATCGACTGCCTACTACCTCAAGGTCTACCGGGATCGGTCGACGTGGGCGGTCGAGTCGCGCGCCTTGGCGGAATGGGCTCCCGCGTTCAGTTCGCACGCTCCCCGATTGGTCGCCGTTCGTGAAGGCGACCCCTGTGCAACCCTGATATCCGAGCTCGCTGGCAGATCGATGGGCGAGGTCGAGCTCTCCGACAGACAGGCGCGCGCTGTCTGGCGGGATGCCGGTTCCGCCCTCGTAGCCCTCCATGCGCTGTCGCCGGCCGAGCGCTTCGGTCCGTCGAGCGGCTCTGCCGAGACGTATGTCGATGAGGTGGACTACATTGCGTCGGAGTTGAGCCGACTCGCGCGGAATGCCCACCAACGGAGTCTGCTCAGCGGACGGGAGCTCACCGTCGTGCACGAAGCCCGCGAGATGGCTCCCATCTTCGCTGGCGAGTCCGCTGTGCCGTGCCACCGCGACTTCTGCCCCGCCAACTGGCTCGTGCTCGAAGACGGAACCTGGTCCGGCGTGATCGACTTCGAGTTCGCGTGCGGAGACGTCCGCGCATCGGAGTTCGCCCGTTATCCCGATTGGGAGTGGATCCATCGCCCCGACCGAGTCGATGCCTTGCTCGAGGGCTACGGTCTGCCCATACCGGAGGACCAGCTCTGGGTCGCACGCGTGTTGTATGCGGTCGGTGCCGTCGTATGGGGAGCCGAGAACGCGTTTCTCGGCTTCGCTGCCGAGGGTCGAGACGCGTTGAGGCATCTGCACGATACTGCCTGACCCAAGATCGGTCTCCCCAACGCGGTTGATAACGCCCCCGACCCGGACTATTCTGAGCCGGACACACAGGACAGGGATCAACGCCAGCAAAGACTGCGCAGGTACGAAATGAAGCCTGAACAGAACCGACGCAACGCTGTGATACTGGTCTGCGCGGCGCTCGCCGCCTTGGAGGCATTCGCCATGGCAAGCACGTCGAGCCTGACGCTACACGTGTCACCTCGAGGCAACGATGCCGGCACGGGGAAGTCCGCCGCGCCGTTCGCGACGTTCGAGCGCGCACGAGACGAAGTCCGGCGGTTGCGACAGTCGGGACAGGTTCCGATGGGCGGCGTCTCGGTGGAGATCGCCGGCGGTACGTACGAGCTGGATCGGCCGCTGGAACTCACGCCAGAGGACTCCGGCACGCCGGATGCGCCCATCGTCTACCGAGCCAAGGACGGCGAGACCGTGCGCGTATCTGGAGGGCGGCGCGTGGCGTCGTTCCAGCCCGCCAACAGCGCCCACGCGCTGGACCGACTGAGTCCACAGGCACGGGAACACGTCGTTCAGGCAGATCTGCGAGCTATCGGGGTCACGGACTACGGCGTCGTATCGGGCAGCGGGCTCGAGCTGTTCTGGAATGATGAGCCGATGACCCTGGCTCGGTGGCCCAACGAGGGGTTCGTGCGTATCGCCGATCTCGTTGGCGGACACCCCGTCGATGTGCGAGGCACGAAAGGCGACCTGCACGGCGACTTCATGTACGAAGGCGACCGACCCAGCTCGTGGATCGGCGAGAACGACCCATGGGTTCACGGCTACTGGTTCTGGGACTGGTCGGATCAACGCCACGCGGTCGCTTCCATCGACCCAGAGGGACGCATCATCTCGGTCAAGCCCCCGTACCATGGCTACGGGTATCGCAAAGGGCAGTGGTTCTACGGACTGAATCTGCTGTCGGAACTCGACAGTCCTGGCGAGTGGTACGTCGACCGCGAGGAGGGCATCCTCTACTTCTGGGCCCCGTCGCCGGTCGAGTCCGGTACGGCGGTCGTTTCCGTCATCGACGCTTTGGTCACGATGACCGACGTGTCCCACGTGACGCTCTCGCGACTCACCTTCGAAGCGGCGCGAGGCACGGCGATCACGATCTTCGGCGGCAGCGACGTTCGCGTTTCGGGATGCACGCTGAGGAACCTCGGCAGTTGGGCGGTCACCGTGCGCGACGGCGAACGGCACGTGGTCGCGGGCTGTGACATCTACCAGACCGGCAATGGAGGCGTCTCGTTGAGCGGCGGCGACCGCCCGACGCTGACTCCGGCGAATCACGTCGCGCGCAACAACCACATCCACCACTACAGCCGCTGGAACCGGATGTACCAGCCGGCAATCGCCATCAGCGGCGTCGGCAACCGCGCCGATCACAACCTGATCCACAACGCGCCACACATGGCGATCATGTTCTCAGGCAACGATCACGCCATCGAGTACAACGAGATCCACAGCGTCTGCTATGAGTCCAACGACGCCGGAGCCATCTACAGCGGACGCGACTGGACGATGCGCGGAACCGTGATCCGTCACAACTACCTGCACGACATCACGGGGTTCGAGGGCAAGGGCTGTGTCGGCGTCTACCTCGACGACATGTTCTGCGGAACCGAGATCAGCGGGAACCTGTTCTACCGCGTTACGCGCGCGGCGTTCATCGGCGGCGGCAGGGATTGCACCGTCGAGAACAACATCTTCGTCGACTGCTCGCCGTCGCTCCACATCGATGGCAGGGCGATGGGCTGGGCAAGCTACCACGTCGGCACGACGATGACCGACCGTCTCAACGACATACCCTACAAGAACGCGCTGTGGTCGAGCCGATACCCGGAGCTCGTGAACATCCTCGACCAGGAACCCGCCGCGCCGAACGGCAACGTCGTCCGGCTCAACATCTCCGTCGGCGGCAAGTGGGACGAGATCTACGACAACGTGCGCGACCGCGTCCGGTTCGAGGACAACCTGGTCGACGTCGATCCTGAGTTCGTCGGCGCGCCGCCGAGCACGTTCGAGCTGAACCCGCATTCGCCGGCGTTCGGATTGGGCTTCCAGCAGATCCCCGAATCTGAGATCGGCATCTACAACGACTCAGAACGGGCATCCTGGCCCCCAGTCCACCTCGTTCGCAAGCACGTCCAGTCAGCCCTTCGCAAACACTAGGCGCTCTTCTGCCCTGACGGCGACGGAGAGGTGACGGCAGCGAGCCGCGCCGATGGAGGTCGGCAAGGTCCGGGCAAGGCGTGCAGGGCTGTTCCATGAAGCCACTCGGTCCCCGCACGGCGGGGTCCAGACGAACGCCCGCTGCTCCGACGGACACCATCCGTCCATGGAGCCACCGTTTCCGCTCCGTCGCTCCCGCGAAAGCGGGAGCCCAGAATCCTGGATTCCCGCTTCCTGGCCCCGCGAAGGCGGGGCTCGCGGGAATGACAGGTAGTGTTGGACCTGCGCAGCAGGCGGCGAGACTCGTTCATGAAACAGCCTGAAAGGCGTGAGGCGTCCCGATGGCTTCCCGCCCGTCGGCTTCGACGCCGACGACGCGGGGTGCTATACTCAGCCGGTGGCGGTCGGACTTCGTCGGCTCGAAGGTCCCGCGTGATGCTCCATACGATCCCACGGCTCGTCGTCGAGGTGTTTCAGCACGAGTGGTATCGTGGTCGGCGCGGCACCGTCATTGAGCCGGTGCCCGAGACGCGCGCCATCGGGTTCGAGAACAACATCTCGGCGATCCGCATCTACAAGGGTCCTGCCTACAGCGCGGGCTCGAACGTGAAGGCGATCTTCTGGCAAGACGCGCACTTCCGTGGGCAGCGGCTCGTGCTCGGACCCGGGTACTACCACTCGCTGCACCAGTTCTCGTACAACTTCGGGAACCGGATCTCGTCGATCTCGTTCGGTTCCGAAAGCTATGTGGACGGACCCGTGTGGGGCACCGTGCCGGTTGTCGTCGATCTGTTCGATGAACCGAACTACGGCGGCAATCGCGTCACTATCGTCCGAGACGAGCCGCGCCTCGATGCCCGCGTGTCGACGACCGTGCGCTCGATCCGGCTTTACAAGGGACCCAACTGCCCGACCATCGGGAGCCGCATCCAGCTCTTCGAGCAGCCCTTCTTCGAGGGAACGGCGTTCCCGCTGGAACTCACGCGCCGAGACTCCGTGCGCGAGTACCCGAACGTGGAGCTGTTACCACAGAGGCTTCCGACGAGCATCGGCTCCGTGAAGATCGAGGGATGGGCGGCATCGACCGAGTTCACGCAAGTCGTCTTCCAGGACGAGTTCGATGGCGTGAAACTGCGCGACCTGTGGGAGTGGATCGATCCGAAAGAGGGCGGACACTGGCAGGAGCGGCTCGGGTGGCTCCAGATGTCGGCGGAACCGGGCACCTTCCTGTGGCGAGGCGCGAACTTCGACGCGCCGAGGATCCTCCGACCGGAGAGCGGCGACTTCGCGGTCGAGACCCGTCTGCGGATCAGCGACGAGACGCATCCCTACGGCGGCATTCTCATCTGGTTCAACGAGAACGCCTACATCCGGCTCGACAAATCGCCGTCCGACTACCTGTTCAACGGCGACATCCGGTTCGAGGACCATACGCCGGGGCGCGAAGACACGCTCGTGGGCAGGGGCTTCGGGCTCTCGACCGCGCCGCAGGTGTACCTGCGCGTCGAGCGTTCGGCGAACCTATTCAGCGGCTTTGCGAGCTCGAACGGCGTCGACTGGGTCGCCTGCGGCTCGACCTTCGTCAGCATGGGAGACCCGGTGCAAGTGGGGCTCTTCGCCGCCTGTCCGACCGGCATCCCAAAGACGCTCACGCGGTTCGACTACTTCAAGACGCTCAAACGCCCCATCGACACGCCGCTTCGGAGTTCGCGGCTCGTCGCGCCCTACCGGTCGCCGGAGCACAGCCGACGCATCGGCGAGGTGCGAAAGCTCACCTAGTGGTCTGTCACGATGAGGATTCGGGAGCCCCCCACGCTTCGCCGGGGCGGGGGGAGGATGCCTTATCGCCCCTCCTTGAATGGGGAGGGTTAGGGTGAGGGTCGGTTCTCCAAAGCATCAACCTGACAGACCACTAGCCTCCACCTTGATGATGCCCCAGGTGCGTGCCAGTTTGCCGCGCGGCTCGACCGGTTCGAGCCCGGTCGCTCTGCCGAGACCGGACTCCATGATCGACTTCACATCGCCAGCTTCGAGCCCGACCTTGAAGAGCCCCACTTCGTCGACCACGCACGCGGTCAGGAACCCGATTCCCTTGTCCGTCGCGACCCACGCCGTCTGGTTCTGATCCTGCAGTATGAACGCCGCCACCGCCTGCGAGACCTTCTGCGCGCCGTCGATGTAGATCGCGGCGTTCTTGCCGTCATAGACGTTGGCGACGTGGTACCACGTCTTTGACGACACGTTGAAAGAGCTCCCGACGTTCCAGAGATTGCTCCAGAAACGAAGCTCGTTGCCGTCCGTCTTGTAAGGTACAGAGCGGTTGTCGGACTGATCCCACACCGAGAAGTAGTTCTGCTGCCCCGCCAAGTCGGTGAACTTGATCCACATGGCGACGCTCCAGGAAGTTCGGAGCGTTCCCTTGCCCAGCGTGAACGTCACCGTGTCGCCCTTGGCGAAGTTGAGCGCCTTGCCCAGCTTGCCGTCCTCCCACCTGGCTCCCTTGATCGCTCCCTGGAAGGCGTTCGGTGAGGAGTCGGCTGTCGTGTCGCCTTTGCCCTCGTCGAAGTACCACAGCCCGACGAGGCTGTCAGGAGTGATCTTGGCGTGTGCCGTCGAGACGGCGAACACGAGGTACGCAGCATACAGAAGCGTCCAAGCCGTAGATCGCATCGCCGTGTCTCCTCAGCGTGTCGAGAGGCTCCTGCGACGAACCTACCAGGACAACTCGGCGGGCAGGTACTGCCCGATCAGGTCCTGATAGTACGGTCGCAGCGCGTCCACGTCCGGCGGCTCGTCAGCCTTCGAGTAGAGGTCGTACGGATTGAACCGCCGGACCCACTCCATCAGCTCGCGGTCGCGGTCGTTCATCAAGTAGGTGTATTGGTTCTCCGTGTGCGCGGCATAGAACGAATGGTACCGGATCATCGCGAGCGCCTCGTCCGGCAGATAGTCGCGGACCACCTGGTAGAGGTACTCGTCATGCCCCCACGAGACATGCACGGAATCGAGGCCGCAGCCCTCCTCGTAGATGCCCAACCGCGTCGAGTAGACCGGATGCTCGCTGTCCGGGTTCTCAGCGAAGTACTCCGGGTAGATGATCCGGTCCGAGAAGGCGCATCCGACCGGGAACGTGTCGCCGACGACCGCCCACTGCGGCTCGCCGAACAGCGCGAGCGCCTTGCCCAGGTCGTGGATCAGCGCCGCCAGGATGAACCAGTCGGGCTGTCCGTCGCGACGACACGCCTCCGCCGACTGCAGGTTGTGCGCGAGCTGTGAAAGCTCCGTGTCGGGATCGCTGTCGTCGACAAGGGCATCGAGCCTCTCGATGGCTTCCCACGCGCCCATCCGCGCCCGGTCTTTCCGAGCGTACTGCGCCTTCTTGCCCTGGACGAAGTCCAAGGTCTGGAGCCGGTGGTTCGTTCGGTAGAACTCACGAACGCTGTCGCGTGCGCCTTCGTAGTTCCTGAAGCTCTGAGATGCCGTGGTCTGGTCGGTGGACAACGTCGCGTCTCCTTGTCACCTCACGAAGTCACTTCACGAAGCGATGGCTCAGCCGTAGGTCACGTCGCGTACCGTGGACTCGTCGAGCCGACGGATCAAGACGACGAGCAGCGCCACGAGCTGGTCGAAGTCGTCTCGATGGATCATGCTCGTGTGGCTGTGGATGTGGCGCGACGGCACGCAGAGCGTCACCGTGGGAACGCCGTCGCGGTGGACGTGGATCGCCCCGCCGTCGGTTCCGCCCATCACCATGTCGAGCTGGAGGGGGATGTCCTCCGCCTGCGCTGTGTCGATCACGAAATCACGCAGGCGCAGATGCGGGATGAGCGAGTTGTCGTAGCAGATGAGCGCGGGTCCGCCGCCCAGCTTCTCCGTCGCCTGGTGCTTCTCGATGCCGGGCACGTCGCCGGCGATGCCCACATCCAGCGAGAACGCGATGTCGGGGTTGGCGATCCACGAGCTCGTCCGCGCCCCTCGCAGACCGACCTCCTCCTGGACGGTTCCGACGCCGTAGACGGTGTTCGGGTGATCGACGCCGTTCAACGCGCGCACCGTCTCGATGACGGTCGCGACGGCAGCGCGGTTGTCGAACGCCTTGCCGAGGTAGACCTTGCCGCCGTTCATCGGGACGAACTCGCTGAGCGGCACGATGGGGTCGCCGATCCGAACGCCCATCTGCTCGCGCACCGTCGCGCCGTCGGTCACGCCGAGATCGATGTACATGTCCTTCATCTCGACGACCTTGTTCCGTTCGTCGGGAGGCAGGACGTGAGGCGGCTTCGACCCGATGACTCCGAGGAACTCGCCCTTCGACGTGTAGACGATCACCCGCTGCGCGAGCATCACCTGCGTCCACCAGCCGCCCAACGGCGAGAACCGGATGTATCCCTCGTCGGTGATGTGCCGGACGACCCAGCCGACCTCGTCCATGTGTCCCGCGAGCATGATCGACGGCGACGCGGCGGATCCGACCTTCTTGCAGGCGACCGAGCCGATGCGGTCCCGCTCGACGGTTCCGATGCCCTCCAGTGCGCGCAGGAAGATCGCGCGGACTCGATCTTCGTATCCCGGTAAGCCCGGAGCTTCGGTCAGGTCCTTCAGCAGCTTCGCACGGGCGTCCAGATCGGCAGTCATTTGAGTTCCTCACTGTGGGATGCGGGAGTCGCCACATTGTAGGGAGGATCGGAGCGCCAGGAAACACTGCGCCACGGCGCCAGCGACGTCATCGCTGTCCAGGACGGCTCCCATCACCGCGACGCCGAACGCGCCTGCCCGCATACACTCCGCGATCCTGCCCGTACCGATGCCGCCCAGGGCGAGGATGGGAACCTGGGTCTGCGAAGCGCACTGACGGATCGCGTCGACGCCGATGGGCGGAACCCCGGGCTTGCTGCGCGTCGGGAAGATCGGGCTCAGCGTGACGAGGTCCGCGCCCTCCGCCTCCGCGCGCAGCACGCCGTCAACATCGTGCGCCGAGTAGCCGATCAGACAGCCATCGCCGAGAGCCCTTCGCGCCGAGGCGATCGACGCGTCACCGGGCAGATGAACGCCGTCCGCGCCGCTCGCCAGCGCGATGTCCGCATGCCGGTTCACAAGGAGTCTGACGCCGGGTACAGACTGCGTGGCGTCGCGACATTGCTTCACCAGACTGACGTACGGGTCGTGGGGAAGGCTCTTCTCACGGATTTGGATCAGCCGTGCGCCGCCGACGCTCGCCTGCGCGACGACGTCCGCGACACGGCGCGACGACCGGTCGGAGCCGACGATCAGGTAGAGCCGGTCATCATCGCCCAGCTTCACGAGTCGATGAGTCCGTCCGTGGGGCTGGACGCCGTGGCGTAGAGCTTTCGCGGGATGCGCCCGGCAAGATGCGCCAGCCGACCCGCTTCGACGGCGAATCGCATCGCTCGCGCCATCGCCACGGGATGGCGGGCTCCGGCGATCGCCGTGTTCATCAGGACGCCGTCGCAGCCGAGCTCCATGGCGACGGCGGCATCGGACGCGGTTCCCACGCCCGCGTCGACGATCACGGGAACCGATACCGACTCGCGCAGAATGACGATGTTGTGCGGGTTCCGTATGCCCATCCCGGAGCCAATAGGAGCGCCGAGCGGCATGACGGCGACACACCCGGCGTCTTCGAGCTTCTTCGCCGTGACGGGGTCGTCGTTGGTGTAGGGAAGCACCTGGAACCCGTCGCGAACGAGCTCCGACGCCGCTCGAAGCAGGTGTTCGACATCCGGGAAGAGCGTCCGCTCGTCGCCGATCACCTCGAGCTTCACCAGGTCGGTTCCCAGCGCTTCCCGAGCGAGCTGCGCGGTCAAGACGGCGTCCTTCGCCGTGTAGCAACCGGCGGTGTTGGGGAGCACCATGCGACCGGCTCGTTCCAGGAGTGCCAAGAGGCTTTCGCCGCATCGGTCCGACAGATCGATGCGCCGAATCGCGACGGTGACGACTGCCGCGCCGCTCGCTTCGATGGCGTCGAGCATCACCTGCGCATTCGGGTAACCCGACGAACCGACCAAGAGCCTCGACCCGAAGGTCTTGCCGCCGATCCGAAGTCCCTCGTCCACCTAGATACCTCCCTGCACAGCCCGGATGATCTCGACGCAGTCGCCCTCGCGCAGGAGCAGCCCGTGCCACTCGGCTCGACGGACGACGGCTCCGTTGACGGCGACGGCGATGCCGCGTTCCGGCACGCTCTCGACGGTTGCCGCCACGAGCGACTCGACGGTCGTTGAGTCCCGGAGCTCCGTGGCGCGACCGTTCACCGTGATGGTCATGCCCTGGCGCTCCTGAACCGGTCGAGGCGGTACGGTTCGATGACGTCCGACATCTCCCCGGTCAGGATCGCTCGCGATACGTCCTGCGCCGTGACAGGGGCATAGAGGATGCCGTTCCGATAGTGACCCGTCGCCATGAAGAGCGCGTCGATGTCGGTTGCCCCGAGGATAGGCGCGTTGTCCCGGGAGCTGGGGCGCAGACCCGACCAAGTCTCGACAACCGACAGCTCGTGAAGGATGGGCAGCGCCTCCCAGGCGGGGCGCAGCAAGTCGAGCACGCCACCCGCTGTGACGCTCTTGTCGAAGCCCGCCTCCTCGACCGTGGCGCCGATCAGGATGGTCCCTGCGCTCTTGGGAGCCAGATAGACGAAATGCCGGGCGTTCATCGCCCACAGGACGCGGTCGAGCACAGGCGGGTCCGGCTGTCGGACGGCGATCACCTGCCCTCGGATCGGACGCACCGGCGGAACGCTGCCTTCCGGCAGTCCGGCGATCCCTGCCGACCACGCCCCAGCCGCCAGCAGAACCGCATCCGCCAGCTCGAATCCGCCACGGACGACGACGCCCGTTGCCTGGTTCCCTTCGATCACGATCTCGTCGACAGGCGCGTGGGCGCGCACGAAGCCGCCAGCGCGAGAGAGGGCGACGAGTAGCGCCTCGGCGACTCGGCGGGCGTCGACTTGATGGTCCTGCCGCGAAAGCAGACCCATCGTCACGGCGCGAGACAGGTACGGTTCCAGTTCTCGCGCTTCGTCCCCCGTGACGGACTCGACGGGCAGCGAGAGCTGACGCTGATGCTCGTGGAGGAACCGAAGCTGAGACGCGGCGTCGCGATCCAGCGCGACGAAAAGCGTGCCTTCGTCGCGGTAATCGACCGATATGCCGGAGTCGGATTCGAGTTCGGCGGCGAAGGCGCGCCATCGACGCTGGCTCTCGCGCCCGAGCACGGTCAGGTGGTCTTCTTCGGGGCGAAGCTCCATCTGAGCGGCGAGCATGCCGCCCGACGCCCAGGTCGCCTCGCGCATGGGCTCCCCGGCGTCATAGACGACGACTTCTGCCCCTGACTTGGCGAGCTGCCACCCGATTCCGACGCCGCACACGCCCGCCCCGACCACGGCGACGCGGAGTCGCTTCATGGTCTGCGTCTCGTATCAGATGAAGCGGCGGCAAATCGGCGAACGCACGCCCATCGGCGAGTGTCCATGGAAGGTCTCCCTACGCTGGCATTACCCAGGTCAGGTTCGGAGGGTCTGATCTCAGCCGGACGGCGCGCGTCCGGCACCCCTGTCGTCCTTCCATGGTACGCGACCGGGAGCCCGGGCGTCAAACGGCAGAGCGGCGGTGCAGGGCTGTTTCATGCGCACACCTTGCCTCGCGCTTCTGCACCACAGGCAACCGGCTGATGCCCGCGCGCTGCGGCATCCGTCGACGCGCTGACCCTGTATCGCCGTCGCTCCCCCGAGCCCCGCCTTCGCGGGAATGACAGGTAGTGTTGGACCTGCGCAGCAAGCGGCGAGACTCGTTCATGCAACAGCCCTGGGTCAGCGCTCTGTCGCCTTGACATTCGCGCTGGCGATATCGTAGACAACACGACACGCCCGCGACAGTCCCGCCGAGGAGGTGGTCATGCCCCGTCTCAAGAGCTTCATCGCCGCGACGATCTTTCTCGCCGCCACGGTCGCCGCCTCGGCGCAGCTCATGGAAGTGTCGGAGCTGCTCGACATCCCCGCGCTCGGCAAAGGCTCCTCCACCATCGAGCTCGAGACGAAGGCGAACGTCCGCTCCTATGAGGTTCCCGCGAACCCGTCGATGACGATCCTGCCGGAGACGATCACCGTCTGGGTCAACAACGCGCCGCTGACCCGCGACAAGGACTATGTGGCGGTCACTGGCGAGAACGCGGTCTACGTACAGCTCACGGAGCCTCGGCGGAGCCAGCGCGACAAGTTGCGCGTCGGGTTCGACTTCCGCCGGGCGAACCTGACCAACGGCAAGCCCTTCTCGATGGACGACCTCTACGGACACGTCCTCGTCGTCGATCTGTGGGCGACGTGGTGCGGGCCCTGCGTCAAGGAGATACCCGACTTCATCGAGTTCCAGAAGAAGCACAAGGACGAGAAGTTCAGCTACGTAGGCATCTCGGTGGACGATCCCGCCGACCTCGCAGAAGTGGAGAGCTTCATCAGCGGTAAGCAGGTCAACTACCCGATGATCCTCGGCGACCGGACGCTGGTGAACGAGTTCAAACCGATCATGATGGGCAAGTCGCTGTCCGGCATTCCCACGAAGTTCGTCGTGAACCGACAGGGCAAGGTCGCGTTCTGGATGGTCGGTTCGCCCAAGGGAACCCCGATCGAGCCGGAGATCGAGCGCCGCCTGCTGAGGCTCATCGCTGAGCCGGTTCCGGAGAAACCCAAGGCGGTTTCAGCGAACTGATATGCGCGCTGCTCGATTTCTGAGCACTCCATCCCGATTGCCTGCGAGGTTCTTGCGCAGGCATCGCCGCACAGTCCGCATGAACACGCCCTTTCGCGCGTCCCGGAGGTGGCACGAGTCTTGCTTCATCCTCGCCGACAGTGCCACACGACGTGCGATGAGGAGACGTGACGTGCCACGATTTCGATGCGTGTTCCCAACCCAGACGGCAGCAGGCGCCAAGGACGCTGGCACCAGAGGGCGAACGGCACGCGGTATGCATCTCGCCTACGAGTTCGATGCCCCCGACCTGACAACGCTTAAGGCATGGCTCCAGCAGCGGAACCTTCCTGTCCCGGATATCGCCGAAGTGTCGAACGACACGGCTCCGGCGTCGTCCGCCGACTGATTCACCCGTCCGTCTGATCGTCGACTTCGAGCGGCGTGAACGCGTACCCGCGTCTCATGTAGGCGTCTTCGAGCGCGGACAGGTGCGCGGCGTCGCGGTAGATGCCGACGACCGCCCCGCCGGAGCCGCTGAACTTCGTCGGGCTCCCCAGGTTCCTGCCGATCTCGATCATCTCCAGATTCGCGGCTCCGAGCGCGGCGTCGCCGTAGATTCGGCGTCTCAGGTCGAAGTTGCGGCTGAAGAGCGATCCGAGCGTCTCGGAGTCGCGCGCGAGGATGGCGCTCTTCGCCTCGACGGCGTACTGCGCGAACTGGCGCATCGCCGCCCGGACCTCTGGATCGCCGTCGTCGAACCGATACCGGATGCTGCTGTGCACCTTGCCGGACTCCGTTCCGCGCGGCATGTACGCGAGGAACAGAGGCGGCAGCAGCGCTGAATCGAGCGGCGTGTAGTCGCCGTAGCCCTGGGCGCGCATGCGCTCTTCGGCGAAGTCCATGAAGACGGTTCCGCCGTAGACCTGCACGACGCGGTCCTGGAGACCAGCGGCGATTCCCAGCTCGTCCACCTCGACGCTGAGGATCAGGCTCGGGAGCTCCGCCTTGGGGATGTCGATACCCTCGCGGATGCCGAAGAACGCCATCAGCGCGCGGATGGTCGCCGTGATGATGGCGCTGGAGCCGCCCAGACCGATCTGCCGAGGAATCGTGGTGTCGTAGGAGATCGTGAAGTTGCGGTCGTCCAGCGGGATGCCGCGCTGCTCACAGAAGCTCTGGAACCGGCAACACGCCGCGAAGAGCAGTCTGAGCCCGCCGTAGTAACCTTCGATGCGCATCTGGTCGGCGAGGTCCGTCAGGCTCAGGAAGGCGGTCGAATCGTGCGTCGCGTGCGGCACGAGCTGGAGCTCCGGGCTCTCCCAGAGCGTCACGTCGGCGGCGAAGTTGCGGATCGCTGACGCAATCGTCTTGCCGAAGAACCCGTCCGATGGGTTCCCCACCAGCCCAACCCGCGCGTAGGCGCGCTGACGGATGATCACTCGCTTGACTCCGCTGAAAGCCCTCGATCCGACAGCACACGCCGGATCACGTCGATGCCGGTCTCCATTTCCTCGCGGGAGATCGGCACGTACTTCTCGAACTCCGCCCAGTCGTGAGCGTCCTGCCGCTCGTCACGGTTCCCACGCAGGATGCTCTGGGCGTACTCGCCGATCTCGCCGATGCACCACTGATATATGTAGAACGCAAAGACTTCGGCGTCGAGTCGTTTGGGCTCACCAATCTCAGAATAGCCGTCCAGGAACGCCTCGAACCGGTCTGCGCCTTCGGTGAAGTGGACGATGTCTCGCTCGGCGGGTCCGTGCGCCGCGCCGTCCCAGTCGATCAGCACGAACCCGCCGCGTCCATCGCGCAGGACGTTGCCGCACGTCGGGTCGCCGTGCGTGACGAGAGCCGCATGGCTCCTCATCTGCGCGTGCTCCCGAAGCTGGCGCAGGCGATCCAGCGCTTCCCGGATGCCCTGCCCGTGATCCAGGAACGCTTGTGCGACGCGCTTCTTGTAGTCGCCGGAGACTCGATCTTGGCTCGGAGGATCGGCGAGCAGGCGTTCGACGACATCGCCATACCGGATCGGGAACGTCTCGACGGGGATCGCCGCGCCGGTTTCGCAGGCGTGGAGTTCGCCGACGATCCGCCCGATGACCTCCAACTCCGGGAGCGTCGCCGGGTCGTCGCACAGGTCGCCGCCGTCCACGTAGGGAAAGACGCACGCCGGGAAGCCGTGCAGGTTGAAGACCGTCTCTCCGTTCGTCGCAGGAAGAGGGGTCAAGGCATGTTGGAATCCCTCAGCGCTTCGCAGCTCGCAGATGAGATCGATGCACCGCCGGAGTGCCGAGGAGTGCTCCGGTCGGTGCAGCTTGACCCAAACCGGCGCGTCGGGCGGGCACTCGCCGAGGTAGCTGTATCCGGACTCGCCGACCGGTATGAAGGTGAGGGTCGTCAGCCCGACTCCGTAGGCATCGCTGAGCCTGCGACACAGATCGTCCTTGTCCAGGTCGTTGTCGACGAACATCGGCGCGCCTGCCAGTGAGCGGATCTCGCCCGAAGGTTATCCCAGCCGTCGTGACGCGGCAACGCCTCAACCAACCGCACGGCTGCTCTGCCTCGGCACCCCGACCTGTACAGCGCCTGTCTCAGGTTCGAGCGGTCGTCATTGAGAACCGAAGAGCCATCTGTGCGGCGGCGCATTGACAAGGCGGCGCGATATGGCAATAGATAGACAGCAGTCGGGATTCGCCCGTGACTTCCGGCAACACAGCACGCGAACCGCCCGCACACGGAGGAGAGAGGATGCGAAACAAGAGCACGCTCGTAGGAGTCCTGGCAGCGTTCGCGCTGGCGATCATGGCATCGACATCGCACGCTACGCTCGCCGACGGGCGGATTCTCTACCTGCCGTTCGATGAGGGAGCCGACAACACCGCCGCCGACCTGTCGGGCAACAACGCCAAAGGCACTATCAACGGCGCCAAGTGGACCGGCGGGGCTTCGTGCGCTGAGATCGGGCTCTACCTCGCCGGCGCGTGGGTGTGGCTTCGCACCGTCGAGCCGCTGGAGAAGGCGAAGTTCCACCACATCGTCGCTGTCTGCGACCTGAAGAACGGTCTCCACATCTACTACGACGGCAAGCTGGACGATGGAGCCGGTTCCGCCGGAGCCAAGCCTGCGAAGATCGACCCCGCTCCGGGCGAGAACCTGGGCATCGGACACAACTACAATCTGGCGGGACGCTTCTGGGTTGGCGTCATCGACGAAGTCGCCGTCTACAACCGAGCGCTGTCGGAAGCCGAGGTCGCGCAGCTCTACAAGACCCCGCCGATGGCGCAGGGCATCGCGCCCAAGGGCAAGCTCGCGGCGATCTGGAGCCAGATGAAGGCAAGGCGCTGACGCTGCGCTGAGCGATCCGAATCGCCGTCGGAGCTGCTGTGCTCCGGCGGAGAATCGTCGTGCAAGGAGCGTCAAACGTTCGGCAACCTCTATGAGCTCCCGCCGGAGCACATCATCGCCTTCGCCAGAAAACGGGACGGTTGGAGGCTCTACCGTCTTGCTCGTTTGGAGGGGGCCCCCGCTTCGCCCGAAACTGGTTTCTGACGAGGTTGACGTGTCGGAACTTGGCATCGACGGAGAGACGAACGACCTATGAAAGCCACCGAAACAAAACTGCTCGACTTTCTGCAAGGTCCGAAGCAGTTCATCATCCCGATCTATCAGCGCACGTACAGTTGGACGCAGAAGCAATGCGAGCAACTGTGGAACGACATCCGCCGCACGCAGGACCCGTTCAGTCCGGGACACTTCATCGGCTCCATCGTTTATATCGAACGCGGCTTGTATCACACTTCCTCCGTGCCGCATCTGCTCGTCATCGACGGTCAGCAACGCCTGACGACGATTTCGCTGCTGTTGGAGGCGCTCGCGCGCGCCATCGAACAACAACGGACGGAATCGCTCATCAATCCGCGCAGACTCCGCAACTACTATCTGTTCAACGCAGAAGAGGAAGACGATCTTCGTTTCAAACTGCTACTGACGCAGAACGACAAGCCGACGCTCTGCCGCCTGCTGACGCACAAAAGCCTTCCGCAGCCGCATTCCCGACGAATCGTCGAGAATCACGCCTTCTTCACGGATCGGATCGCGAAGTCCGGCGTCGACCTGCGCGCGCTGTACGAAGGCATCTCGAAACTCATCGTCGTGGACATCTCGCTCGACCGCGGGCACGACAACCCGCAACTGATCTTCGAAAGCCTGAACTCGACCGGGCTGGAACTGAGCCAAGCCGATCTAATCCGAAACTACGTCCTGATGGGGCTGGAACCGAAGGAGCAGAACGAACTCTACTCGGACTACTGGTTTCCCATGGAGCAGAGCTTCGGACACGCGGATTACGCGGCGCAGTTCGACCGGTTCATGCGCGACTACCTGACCGTGAAGACCGGCACGATCCCGAACATCCGCGCCGTCTACGAGGAGTTCAAGGCGTACGTCCAAAGCCTGCCGAGCGCGTCGATCCACGAAATCGTCGCGGACATCTACCGGTTCTCGCAATTCTTCGTGCGTTTCGCCCTGGAACGAGAACCGGACGGCGCGATCCTCGAGGCGCTCAACGATGTGAACACGCTCAAAGTCGATGTCGCCTACCCGTTTCTCCTTGAGCTCTTTGACGACTGGGAACAAGGGCGGATCGAACGGGATGGCGTCCTCGAAATCCTGCGGCTTACCGAGAGTTATGTGTTCCGCCGCGCGGTTTGCGGCATCCCGACGAACTCGTTGAACAAGACCTTCGCGACGCTCGCGCGGGAGCTCGACAAGGAGCGATACGTCGAGAGTTTCAAGGCGGCGCTGTTGTTGAAGGATTCCTACCGTCGATTCCCCGATGACGAGGAGTTCAAGCGGGAGCTCGCCGCGAAGGACCTCTACAACTTCCGCAGTCGCAACTACTGGCTCCGGCGCTTGGAGAACCACGAACGCAGGGAGCGCGTCAACGTCGACGAGTACACCATCGAACACGTCATGCCGCAGAACGAGAATCTGTCGCCGGAATGGAGGTCGGAACTCGGCGACGACTGGCGTCAGGTTCACGCGCGGTATCTGCATACGCTCGGCAATCTGACGCTGACGAGATACAATCCGGAACTCCGCGACCGTCCGTTTGGGGAGAAGCGCGAGATGGCGGGCGGGTTCCGCGACAGTCCGCTCCGCCTGAACGACTTCCTGCGACACGTCGAGCGCTGGAACGCCGAGGCGATCAATGCGCGAGCCGAAACGCTGGCGAACAAGGCGGTCGTTGTGTGGACCGCACCGCGACTGGAAGAGGAAACGCTCACTGCCTACCGCGGACGACAACGAAGGGGACAGGAGCGGACCTACTCTCTGGACGATTTCCAGTACCTCACGGGCGACATGCGAACGCTCTTCGAGCAGTTGCGCCAGCGCGTGCTGAATCTGGACGCAGCGGTCACGGAGGAGATTCTGAAGTTGTATATCGCGTATAAGACGACGACGAACTTCGTCGATGTCGTGCCGCAGAAGAGCCGTTTGCGCCTGTCGCTGAATCTCCGGTTCGACGAGATCAACGATCCGCAAGGGTGGTGCAGGGACGTCACGGACATCGGACGCTGGGGAAACGGCGATGTCGAGGTCGGTTTGGCGACGCTGAATCAGTTGGATTACGCGATGTTTCTGATCCGTCAGGCGTTCGGCAAACACGCGGCCAACGGCGATGAATAAGGACCACGAGTCCACCGGCATCGAGCACCCGACCATCGGATCACTCCGCGAAGAGCGATGCAAATCGCCGTCGGGTTGTTGTGCTCCGCCGGCGATTCGTCCTGTGCGCGTCAATCGTCAGCGGTTTGTTCGGCGAGCGGGAGACTCGGTTCCCGCCTGCGCAGAACCGACCCGAACAACGGCAGCGCGGGCGACAGAAGCGCTGCCGCCGTGTAGATCGCCGCGCGCAGACCGCGCAGGTTCCCGACGAACCCGATGGCGGGACCCCCGGCGAACTGCCCCAGCGCGTCCATCTGGCTGCTGACAGACAGCACCGTCGCCCGCACCGGCGACGGCACGCTGCGGTTCAGCCATGCCCGGTAGAGCGGGTACATCATCGAGCGCGTCGCGCTGATGAGCCAGTACGCCGCAACCGCCCACCAGAAGCCGCTCGCCCCCGCGAACGCGATCAGCCCGAACGCTAGGAACCCTGTCAGAACAAGGAGCACCGGAGCGAGCCGACGCTTCGCCTCGATCCGCCGGACGAGCGCCTCGGCGGCAGCGATGCTCAGAATCGCCGCGCCCACGCGCAGTATCCCGAACCACACGATCGGTTCCAGCTCGCCGAGTCCGGGGAACGTGAAGTTGCTCAGGAAGTGCGCTTCCCACAGCCGATCGACCCCCTCGCTGTAGAGACCAAAGACGACGCCAATGCCCAGGATCGCCCAACCCGCGTGACGCGCCCGCACGAAGCGGAATGCCTCGCGCCACGTCGCCGCCATCGCGCGCCACGAGCTCCGTTCCGACGCCGGCAGGGACGTGAACCCGTGCTCCGGCATCGCCAGCGCCAGCAGACCTGCCAGGATCAAGAGGATCGCGCCGCTCGCGACGATGGGAACGCTCAGCGCGAACGCGCTGGCGAGTAGGACGCCGCAGAGCGTCGCGGCGATGTCGGCGACGTGGTCGACCTGTCCGCCGCGCAGGAACAGGCGGGCAACGCGATCTTCGCCGGTCTCGTCCGTAATCCACGCGTCGAACGCGCCGCTGACAAACGTGTAACCGATGCCGGAGACCGCCTCCATCGCCAGCACGACGGCGACGTACGGCAAGAGCCCCTGCACGAGGATGCTCGCCCCCAGGAGCACGAACGCGATGATCACCGAGAGTCGGCGACTGTATGAGTCGGCGACGATGCCCGTCGGGATCTCGAACAGAAAGCAGGCGACTTCGAGGGCGGTTCCCGCGAGCACGAGCGTCAGGGGGCTCATGCCGACCGTCTGGATGCGGTAGACCCCCATGACCGACCAGCAGAGGCTGCCGGCGAAGCTCCACACGGCGACGATGAGGAAGTAGACGAACCGGGCGTCCCACTTCCTCACCGGCAACTGCCTTCGCGGAGGACAGGGATCAGGCGGGCGGATGGACGGGCGTATGGCAATCGGGTACCTCCCCATGTCGTTGGAGCCGGGCGGAGCCGTACGCGAAACGGTCGCCCTGAATGGACGCGGGTTCGGATGCACACTCGGCGGCCATCGCCGATGGGACGGCCCGGCTCGTTGACACCAATCCGCGCCCTTCCTATACTCGACCCGGTTTGCGGCATGGTACCGCTTGGTCGCGCAGATACACCTACCACGGAAGATGGGATCATGGCGGACAAGCTTCGAGTTGGCGTCATCGGGCCCGGAGGGGCGGGACGCGGGAACACGATGGGCTTCGCGACGCGGTCGGACTGCGTCGTCGTGGCGGCGGCCGATGTCGCGCCGGGAAGCCTGGAAGCGCTCGAGAAAGGGCTCCAGGAACGCGTCGAGGGCTACAAGGCGGGCTCCCTCAAGCAGTACGTGGGCGAGCACGAGTTCATCGAGATGCTCAACAAAGAGGACCTCGATATCGTCGGCGTCTTCTCGCCGCACTCGCTCCACCACATTCACGTCGCGTACGCGTTGCGCCGAGGCTGCTCGGTGATCGTCGAGAAGCCGATGGCGAACCTCGTCGGCGATGCGGTCTACATCCACAAGCTCGCCGTAGCGCGAGGACTCCACCTCGTCGGCGGCTACCAGCGGCACTACGAGGACCGCTACGTCCACGCGCGGCAGTTCATCCAGGGCGGCGGTCTCGGCGAGCTGAAGCGCTTCGAGGTCTACCTGGCGCAGCGATGGGGCGCGGGCGGGTGGCGCGGCGACCCACGGTTCAGCGGCGGGGGCCAGCCGAACGACTCCGGCAGCCACCTGCAAGACATCTTCATGTGGATGACCGGCTTCCTGCCTCAGTCCGTCTACGGCACGACGGACATGATCTTCGAGGACGGCGGGAAGGTGATTCCCAAGCAGGTCGAGATCAACTCCTACTCGGATGTCGTCATGGAGGGCGGCGCCGAGGGAACCATCACGATCATCGGGAACACGACGATCGGGTTCGCGGAGTGGGTCATCCTCGAAGGCACGGAGGGGACCCTTGAGATCAAGGACGGCATGCGCTTCATCCCCAACGGCGGACAGGCGCAGGACGTTCCCGCTTCCAAGCCGGACAACTACCCGACAGGCAAGGTCGATCAGGTCGTCGGACTCGTCAAGGGCGAGTACTCGAAGAACTGGACGTCGGGGATCAACGGCATCCGCACGAGCTGGCTGACCAACTCGATCCTGGAAGCCGGACGGGGACCCGAAGCCAAGAACACGGTGGACTGCGACGTGCTCATCGAGGCGGAGGGGTACAGCCGCGCCGACGTGAAGACGCTCATCGCCGAAGCCGCTTACTGGCACGGGATGTTCTAGGAATCCCACAGCCCATCGGGCATCGGGGGACAGGCGCCTCAGCGCGCCTGTCCCCGTCGCGAGTGGGAGGGTCCGCGATGAAGATCGTGGTGCGCGTCGTACTGGGCCTGATCGTTCTCGCGCTCGGGGCGCAGCTCTACCGGCCCCTCAAGACGAACCCGCCGACGGACCCGTCACGCACTCTCCAGGCTCAGATGACGGTTCCTCCGAATGTCACGGCGATCCTCGACCGCGCGTGCCGCGATTGCCACTCGAACGACACGAAGTGGCCCTGGTACGCCGACGTCGCGCCGGTGATGTGGTCGGTCCGCAATCACGTAAATTTCGGGCGCAAGCACCTCAACATGTCCGACTGGGCGCAGTACTCCCAGGAGGACGCCGCCGGGCTGCTCGACGAGATCTGCGAGGAGGTGCGCGAGCACAAGATGCCGCTTCCCGCCTACCTCCCCATGCACCCGCAGGCTAAGCTCTCCCAAGCGGACATCGACGCGCTGTGCGAGTGGGCGCTGGCCGCCAACGCCACGCTGGGCGGCGGGGAGCACACGCACGAGGAGGGCGAGGAGCACGAGCACTAGCGAGACAGCCAGACCGGCTCCGTCACTTGGCGAGCTCTCGGAGCGCAGTGCCGTACTGTCGGCGGATGACTTCGAACGACTCCATCGTCTTGGCGAACTCAGGATCGTACGCGGTCAGGAGGATTCCGTCCGCGGTCCGGACGGCGTGAAGCTCGTCACCCTCCCCGACATGGAGCTCTTCGAGAAGGCTCTTGGGGAGGATCGCCCCGAGCGCGCCTCCGACCGCACCTCCGACCGCACGGATCTTGATGCGCGTGGTCATCGCTACTCCCATTTGGATGGCCAGACGCTTCCGAGCGCCTTATAAGAATCATTTAACTCCCGGCAACGGGCCGCGTCAGGGAGCATCATGGCGCTGTGACCCTCTCAGGAGCTCAGCGATGTCCATTCGGTATCCTGTGGCATGGTGTGCGGCTTTCGTGTTTCTACTCGTGATGCCACTGGCGGCCCGTGCCGGGATTTCGGTAACACCGGTGCGGACCGAGGCGAAGATCGCCATCGACGGCAGGCTGGACGAACCCGCGTGGCAGACCGCCAACGTGATCCGCGACTTCGTCCAGATGATCCCCGACACAGGCAAGCCCGCTTCCGAGCGTACCGAGGTCCGCATCCTGTACGACGACGACAAGCTCTACTTCGGCTTCACCTGCTACGACTCGGAGATGCCAAGAGCCGTCATCAAGGAGATGCGCCGCGACTCGCCCGGCGTCCGGTCGGGCGACCACGCATTCGTGTTCCTCGACGCCTACAACGACCGGAACGGCGCGACGTTCTTCCGATTCAACGCCGTCGGCGGCATGGAAGACACGATCGTCTCGGACGGCGGCAACACGCTCAACGAGAGCTGGGACGCGGTCTGGGAATCGTCAGGGCAGATCGAGTCGGACCGCTGGACGGCGGAGCTCGCCATTCCGTTCAGCCAGCTTCGGTTCCGCCAGGCCGACTCGATGACGTGGGGTATGAACGTCGGGCGGGACATCACGCGGAAGCGCGAGATATCAACGTGGAGCCCCGCGCCAGGCGGCTACGGGCCCCTCGGCAAGTACCGTCCCGCCTACTTCGGCGAACTGACGGACATCCGGGGCGTCGCGCCCTCACGCCATCTGGAGGTGCTGCCGTTCATCTCGCCGGGGTTCAGCCGAGTCAAGGACGTCAATGACGGCGTGTTCGAAGCCGGACTCGACCTGAAGCACGGGATCACGTCGAACCTGACCGCCGACCTGACGTTCAACACGGACTTCGCCCAGGTCGAGGCGGACCAGCAGCAGGTGAACCTGACGCGGTTCAGCCTCTTCTTCCCGGAGAAGCGCCCGTTCTTTATGGAAGGCGCAGCGCAGTTCGAGTTCGGGACGCCCCGGTTCAGCTTCGACGCCCCGCCGCCCATGTTGCTCTTCTACAGCCGCCGTATCGGTCTCGCCGGAGACCGCGCGGTTCCCATCCTTGCCGGAGGGAAGGTCACAGGCCAGGCGGGCCCCTACGGCATCGGACTGCTCGCCGTCGCAACCGACGAGCTCCACGAAGGTGGAGTCGACGTCGAACGAACCGGCTACTCGGTTCTCCGCTTGAGCCGAAACGTCTTGCGCAACTCGTCCGTCGGCATGATCGCGGTCAACAAGCAGGACGCGGAGACGTACCAGCGCGCTGCGGGCGTCAACTTTGCCCTGCGGCCGCGCGGCAACGTCGACCTGCGCGGCTTGTGGGCGCGGACATTCGAGATGGACGACACGGAGGATTCGCGCGACGCCTACTATGCGGGAGGCGAATGGCGGACGACCCTCTTGAACGCGCGCGCTTCGTATGCCGACATCGGCGACGCGTTCGATCCCTCCATGGGGTTCGTCTGGCGGAAGGGGATACGCCAGGTGAACGCGGGCATCGACTACACGCCATGGCCCCGGAAGTACGGCATCCGCACGATCACGGTGGGTCCCAGCCTGAACACGGTGCTTCTGCGGGACGACAACTCGGTCTCGTCGCGCTCGGTCGGCGGCGGAGCGCGCGTCGAACTGGAGTCGGGGCATTCCGTCGGGATGCGAGCCAACGCGGTCACGGAGAACATCGAGAGGGACTTCCCGCTGTTCGGCGCGACGATTCCCCAGGGCACCTATGACAGCCTGACCGGCGGCGTGACGTTCGATTCCAGCTCGGCGCATGCGGTCACGGGCGGCTTCGGCGTCGATTTCGGCGACTTCTACAACGGATCGCGCGTCGGAGCGCGCCTGCGCGGTTCCATCCGTCCGAACACGCGGCTGGGCTTCGAGCCGATGTTCGAGCACAACCGCATCTCGCTGCCGGACGGCGATGTCACCGCGAACCTGCTGATCGGGCGGATCACCTACTCCCACTCGCCGACGATGTACGCGCGGCTGTTCACGCAGTGGTCGGACGACCGTGACATCCTCGCGGCGAACCTGCTCCTCAACTGGATCTACGCTCCGGGCAGCGACCTCTACTTCGTCGTAAACCAAACCTATGACACATCCGACGGCACCGAAGTCATCGAGACGACCGCCCTGGCGAAACTCACGTTCTGGTGGAGCCTGTAGCCGGGCTCGCCGAGCGCTCTGGATCGCGTCCTTCTTGATGGTGACCACTTCCATGGGGAACACGACCGCTGCGCCGATCGTCGCCGAGGGGCCCGTGGTTCTCCACGGGAGCATCTCGGATCAGTGGGGCGGGCACACGTTCGGGTATCTCGTCCAGGGGCGCGACGCGCTCTTCTGGGCGGCGACGCTCCACAGCCCCGGTGGACCTCCGACAGCGCTCGTGGGCCAGCATCCGCTGCCGGGCTCCTCGACGACTCCCGCCGTGACGCGGCTCGCGTTCACCGCGCCGAACGTCAAGGGCAACAACCAGCCGCAGATGGTGTGCGCCTCGGACGGGCATCTTCACATCTTCGTCGGCGTCACGTACACGACCGACGACCCGAAGTACAACTACGGGCGCATCCACTACTACCGCAGCGAACGCCCGGAGGACGTTTCGACGCTGGTCGACAAGACGGCTCGTATCCCGCTGGAGCCGTTCGTCGACTTCCACCTCCGCATGAACGCGGCGATCAGCCCCGACGGCTCCCGGATCGTCCTCGTCATCCTCGCCATCTCGCCGGACGGCAGCGTGCCGTTCAACACGCCCGTGCTGTTCGTCGGCGAGCGGCAAGGCGCGGACTACGTGTTCCGCAGGCCGGTCGTCTATGCGCGTCCGATGGGATTCTTCTACCCGCAGGTCGCGGCGCTCGACGACGGCATCGTCCTCGTCGGCGAGGTGTGGGACAACTACGAGCGCCCCATCACGCGAATCCTCCACATCGACTGGGATGGGAACGCGCTCCACGAGGAGGACCTGCCGCACGGTTCCGACGGGACGTTCCTCTCGTTCGATATGAAGCCCATCTCGCCGGATCAGCCGAACCGCCTCGTGATCTACTACAACCGCCAGTCGAAGGACCACTCGGACAACGCGCACGAGTTCTGGGAGTACGACGTCCAGCGCCGATCCACGCGCCTGCTGCGATCCATCCCGTCGGAGTACAGCTTCTCGAACGCGGGGAAGTGGGTACGCTTCGCGGATGGGAGCTCGGCGTTCATCAACAACCCGTCGATGGGCAAGCTCCACGTCTGGGGCGAGGACGTGCTGGAGTCGCCCGGCGCGACGCCGACGCCCCTCGTCGGCGCGGACCTGCTCGCGCTGGGCTATCGAGCGTCGGCGTATGTCTTCACGCCGAATCCGTTTCAGGGCTCGCTCGCGTCGCCGGATGGCGTCTACATCGCGTCGGATTGCTTCAACCCCAGCCGCGAGGACGGGAAGTCGGGCCCGTCGTCATTCCTCTTCTGGAAGCTCCGCCGGCGGGAGTAGCCGGTCGTCCGCAGGGCAGCGCCCTCACCTAGCCTCTCCCTGAAGCTGAGAGGGGTAGGTTTTTGGGTATACGTGAGTGATTGCGATGGCGAGACATCTTGACGATCCTCTCGGTTTGACGATCCTCTCGGTGTCCAACAAACCGGAATGAATCGTCGCCATGTCTCGCCGAACGGAATTGTCGCAATGGACGCACCTCGTCACAACCATCTTTCCGCGACTGAGCCGACCGCAAGCGGTCCTCTTGGCTCTTTGGAGTTTCGGCATCGTGTTGGCATCCTCATGTGCGCAGACTGCCGTCGCCGCCGCATCGCTCCCCTATGTGGGTGGCTCCTTCGACGCCTTGCGCCAACGCCTTCGCGAAGGACTGTGGTCGGTCGCGGACAAAGCCGGGAAACAGCGGCGGGAATTCGAGGTGTTGCCCTGTTTTCCCTACCTGATCCGATGGGTCATTCGTCTGCGCGACGCAGCGTCGCGACACTCCCCCTCCTCTTGGCGATGGACCCGACCACCTTGGGCAACCGTGTGACGGTGTTGGTGATCTCCGTCCTCTGCGGCGGCACGGCGGTCCCCGTTGCGTGGAAAGCGTTGTCGGGCAATGTGCCGGGCGAGTGGAACCCCTACTGGAAGACCTTGATCGGAGCGGTGGCTTACGGACTTGCGTGCGACATCCCTGTCGTCGTCTTGGCGGATCGCGGACTGACGGGCGCATGGCTGTTCCGCGAAATCGTTCGCTATCGGTGGCATCCGCTCATCCGCATCAAACGGACGGGTCCGTTCCGATTCCACCAAACCGACACATGGCGTTCCATCGCCTCGTTCGCACTTCGACCAGGTTGCCAATGGAAGGGAGCCAATGGAAGGGAGAAGGAGACGCTTTCAAGAAAGCCACGGCTCGCGTGCGGGCGACGCTGATCGCCTACTGGAAAGAAGACGCCCAAGAGCCGTGGTTCCTGCTGACCGACTTGCCGCCCGGAGCGGTCGATCCGGCATGGTAGGGTCGCCGAATGTGGATCGAAGAGGGCTTCCGCGTCCTCCAGTCGGGGCAATGGAACGTCGAACGGACACGCATGACCGACCCGGCTCGTATCGAAAGGCTGTGGATGGCTCTGTCGTTGGCGACGCTGTGGACGCTGACGCTGGGCGACACGACGCCCGTCGCGTCGCGCCCGGAGTTGCCCAACGCGCCGCGTTTGACCCAGGACGGACGCCGTCGCATGAATCGAGTCCGTTGGGGTTCCGTTGGGGTCGCGCCGTCGTGATCGCGTGGTTGATGCATGGCGTCGTCCGTCTGGGAGAACTGAACCGTCTGGGAGAACTGAACATGACCTTAACCAACGGGCATAGGTCCGATAGGACGCCGAAGCCCATCACAACGGTCGGCGCACGATATGTGACGTAGAAAACCTACCCCGCTCAGCTCTCCCTGACGGGAGAGGAACCAGAGCTGTCCACTGCCTTCTCCCTTCAGAGAGAGGGTTGGGTTGAGGGCTCGTTCCGTTCACTGGACTGCTCCGCACACGTCCTAGATGCGCGTGGCGCTTGCGCTTCGGGCTGGCAGCCTCCATCATGCGGGTAGGTGGAGGGTCGCCATGGCGTTGCGAGTCGGCGTCGTCGGGCTGGGTCAGCGTGGGCTCCAGCATCTGAGCGTACTCTGGCGGCTCCAGTCCGAAGGGCTCGTCCGCGTCGCCGCGCTCGTGGACGTCTTTCCTGAGAACCTCGCCGCCGCCAAGATCGCCTCCTACGTGCCCGGGTTCCGGGTCGACGGCATCCGGCTCTCGACCGACTTCGCCGACGCACTGGGCGCGTCGCTGGACGCCCTCTACATCGCGCTGCCGCCGGGATTGCACGGCGGAGAGGTCATCGCCGGGGCGGAAGCCGGCGTCCACCTGTTCATCGAGAAGCCCGTCAGCCTCTATCTCGACGAGGCGGCGCCGATGGACGCCGCCATCCGCAAGAGTGGCGTCATCGCGGCGGTGGGGTTCCAGCACCGCTACGATGCCCGGAACGAGGCGGTTCGTGGCTTCCTGGCGGACAAGCGGATCGTCCTGCTCACGATGGCATCGCACAGTTCGCTGGAAAGCCATTCCGTCAAACACACGGCGACGGAACGGCTCGGCGGGCCCGGCAACCGCGTCTGGACGGCGAACGCGCAGTGGTCGGGTTCCACCGTCGTCGAGGCGGGCATCCACCAGGTCGATCTGATGCGTTACTGGTGCGGCGATATCGAGTGGGTGAGCGCCCGGTACGTCCACCGAGACGCTGACGACATCGTGGACGGCGCGGACAACCCCTACGCCTACGCGGCGACGTTCGGGTTCGCCAACGGGGCGGTCGGGAGCTTGATCCTTTCGCGCCTGCGCCGCGTCTACTTCGGTGACGGCCATCAGAGTGTTCTGTGGACGCACGGTCACCTGCGGTTCGAGGGCGCTGAGCTCGCCGCCTACTACTACGACGGGCCCTACCCGCCGGAGCAGACGCCTGACCGCGCCGCGGTCCGGCACGTCGTCCCCGTCCCGCGAGGTATCGAGGCCACCGAGGGAGCCCATCGCGCGTTCCTCCACGCCGTCTCGACGCGGAACCCCGACCAACTCCGGAGCCCGTTCTCCGCGAGCATGAACAGCCTCGACGCGGTCATTGGCGCGAACGTCTCGGATCATCTCGGCGGAGAGCGCGTCGCCCTCGCCGAGCTCGCCAGCCATGATCGCTTCGCCGACTTCCGACGAAAGCCGCCGCGACCTGCATAGAGCGCACGGGTAGGGAGCCGAGCCCGTGGAACCTCAACTCCATCGGGTACGCATCCGCGCCGCCCTGATCGGCGTTCTGCTGATCCTTGCGAACAGCTACTGGCTCGGCTACGTCGAGATGATCTGGCACACGGCTCATCTCACCATCGTCGCCGTGCCGGTGAACGTCCTCTTCCTGCTCATCGTGCTCACCTGGGCGAACACGGTCGTGCGTAGCGCGGCGCCTCGGCTCGCGCTGGGTCAGAGCGATCTGCTGGTCGTCTACGCGATGCTGGCGACGGGGAGCGCCTTCGCCGGGCACGACTTCATGCCCCGCCTGATGGGACTGATCCCTCACGCGGCGCGCTACGCCACGACGGAGAACGACTGGGAGGGGCTCTTCTTCCGCGATCTGCCGAAGCGGCTCGTCGTCATGGACACGGACGCAGTCCAGGCGTTCTACAAGGGCGGAGCGCGGTTCTTCTCGGAAGGGCACTACCGCGCGTGGGTGGCTCCGCTCCTGGCGTGGACGTGCGTCGTGCTCCTCCTGATGGTCTGCTTCCTCTGTATCTCGGTTCTGCTGCGCGAGCAGTGGGTGAACCGGGAACGGCTCGCTTACCCGCTGATCCAGGTGTCGTATGAGCTGACGACGGACGACGCCTCGCTCTTCCGTCACACGAACCTGTGGGTCGGCGTCGGGATCGCCTTCGGCATCAACCTGTGGAACGGCATCCAGTACTTCCGTCCCGCGCTGCCGGAAATCCCGATCAAGCGCTACGACCTGATCCAGTACGTGACGGATCGCCCGTGGAACGCCATCGGCTCGACACCCATGCGTCTCCATCCGCTGCTCATCGGCTTGGCGTTCCTGCTGCCGCTGGACCTGTCGTTCTCCGTGGCGTTCTTCTACGCCTGCCGCAAGCTGCAGCACGTCTTCGGGAGCGCGTTCGGCGTGACGGTTCCCGGCTATCCGTTCCTGGGCGAGCAAGGGGCTGGGGCGCTTCTGGCACTGGTCGTCGTGTCGTCGTGGTCAGGGAGACGTCACCTGGCGCGCATCCTGATTCGGGTACGCCATCCGCTGCGGGAGGCGGCGCATCGAGAGGCGGTCACCTACCGCACGGCGGTGGTCGGGCTCGGCATTGCGGTGGCGGCGCTGACGGTCATCTTCGTAGCGTCCGGCATGACGATCTGGGGCGCGTGGCTCTTCCTGGGCGTCTATCTCTCCATCGTCACCGGGCTCACGCGCATGCGGACGGAGCTGGGCCCGCCGATCCACGCCATCGGCTACGCGACGCCCCAGCATCTGCTCATCACCGCGTTCGGGACGCGGCGCTTCGGAACGGGGAACCTGACGATGCTCTCCATGCTCAACTGGCTGAGCGGAGCGTCTTACGCCTCGTTCCGCACGCACCCGATGCCGCACCAGATGGAGGCGTTCAAACTGGCGGATCGAGGCAGGATTGGGAACCGGTCGATGCTGTTCGCGCTGATGGTGGCGGGCGTGGCTGGCGTCGTCGGGAGCCTGATCCTCTATCCGACGCTGCTCTACAAGGAAGGCGTTCCGGGAGCCGCCGAGCAGATCCACGCGGGCGGCTGGGAGGCTTACACGTTCCTGGCGGGTTGGCTGCACTCTCCGCGTCCGCCCAACTGGCTCGCCGTGATGGTTCTCAGCTTGACGTTCGTCGTGAACCTGGGAATCTTCGGGATGCGGAGTCGGTTCTTCTGGTGCCCGCTGCATCCGGCGGGCTACGTGATCGGCGTCGCGCCGGGCACGACGGACATCTTGTGGTTTCCTCTGCTCATCGCGTTGGTCGCCAAGTGGTCGATCCTCCGCCTGGCGGGCTTCGCGACCTACCGCCGGACGATCCCCTTCTTCATGGGCCTCATCCTCGGCGAGGCTCTGGGCGGGGGGATGTGGCCCCTCGTGAGTCTGTTCACGAGGACGAGCGTCTATAGCTGGATGTAGGCGACTGCCGCGCAGGGAGGGCGGGCGAGCCCACTGCCCGCCCGCGGACCCGCTTCTAGGACCGAGCGAGGCGACTCCGAATGGCGCGGATCGGCTCCGAACCGCACAGGGCCCGGAGCGCCTCGTCGCTCTGCTTCTCGGGGTCGAGTGATTCGGCGATGGCGCGCCGTGTCTCGGCGATCTCGGTCCCATCGGTGATCGACTCCAGCATCGAGAGGGCGGCGTCGCGCAGCAAGTTGCGACGTCCCTTCTCGCGTACCGGATCGGTCAGGGGGGACTTCTTGAGGAAGCCGTTGAGAAGCTCGGCGGCTTCTCCGATCTGCTCTTGGGCGATGGCGACCTGAGCCAGCAGGACGACGATACGGTCGGCAAACAGCGTCCGGTCGTCCTGATCGGCGAAGTGGAGTCCATCAGCCGCCTCGCGGTGGGCGACGTCGGTCAGGTTCTTTCGCGCGTGGTTCCAGCGCCCCTGGTCGACCATCAGCGCGGCTGACTCGAGGTCGCTCTCGGCGACGAACCGCGCGTGCTGCGCGGCGGTCATATCCTCTTCGGTAACGCGGGCGAGCGTCGACCGGATTCTACCCAACCACTGCCGGGCTTCGTCCGATTCGTCGAGATCGACCAACAGGTGCAGTCCCAGCATCTGGGTCGAAACCAGCCGCGCCGTCTTGTCGGGAATGTCGAGCGACCGAAGCCGCCAGATGCGAACTGCCTGCGTCACGGGTTCCAGCGCGCCTCGGCTGTCTCCGAGGTCATAGGCGAGCTGAGCCCGCTGCACGTAGAGCTTCGCCTTCGCAGCGGCGGGAATCGCCTCGGAGGACACCGCCTCGTCGAGCATGGACAGGATACGGTCCAGCTTGCCGACGCGACGAAACGCCGCAGACGCCTTTGCATAGGCGTCCAGGACCGTCGCGCCGTCCTCGATGCGGCGCGCCTCCTGCGCCGCTCGCTCGAACGCCGATCCCGCCGCGTCGAGTTCGCCGGATTCCAGTCGGGCATCTGCCAGTCGCACGTTCACGAGCATCCGCAGGGAACCTGGGTAGGGAGCATCGTCGCCTGCCGCCAGTCGATCCGCCAGCGACTGGAAGCCGGATGCCGCCTCGCGTATGCCGCTGCGTTCAGCGAGCAACCGTGCCGCGTAGTAGTCCGCCCATGCGACCGCCTTGGCTGAGAACCGATCCGGTCGCTGCTGGATCTCGCGGATGAGCCCTCCGAAGAACCCCTCCCGTTCGCCCGTGGCTTCACCGTCCTCAATGGGCTGGAAGAGCGCCTGGAGGAGGCGATCTTCGCTGTCGGATTGCGTCGAGTCCCAACTGGATTCCGACTCCACCTGCGGGTCCCTGCCCTGTCGCACTCGGAACGGAAGCGCCGAGGGCGTTCTGAGCAGGACTTCCTTCTGGACGCGAGGCATCGACTGGGAGAGGAAGCGGATGAACTCCGGGTCCTCACCGAAGAACCGCGCGCAGCGGTCTTGGAGTTTTCTCGAGGGGTTGCATCGCCCACCCTCGAGCAGGCTGATGTACTGGGGCGTGACGGACAGGCGACCCGCCAGCTCGGTCATGCTCATGCCCAACGCGGCGCGACGTTTGGCGAGGAACTCTGCGAACGTAAGCATTTCTGCCTCTCATTGGCGCGTGAACCGCAAGGAGCGCCGAAGCAAAACGCGTCTTGCTTCCAGTAAGGTCTTGATAGCACTGCAAGTCCCGTCGAGGCAACTGGAATGCTACTGCCTAAATATGGGAACGGCAAGGGGAGATGCCGCGCGAAGCGGCTACTCGACGGCTTTCAGCAGGCGCTCCGTGCGGACGGCTCCGCCTGAACGCATCGAGCCGAGAAGGGATTCCGCTAGGTAGACGGTGTTCCGCGAAGAGGCGGCGACGACCGGGGGAGCCCCGCGCTCTCGGATCGCTCGCCACAGACCGTCGTAGAACGGCTGCGGGTCGGGATTGTTGAGCATCGAAGTATCCGCGAAGGCGGATCGAGTCCCAATCACGACGAGGCGAGGCAGCGGGAACAGCGCGTTCGGCGCCGCGACCGCGAAGGTGATCTCGACGGCGGGGTTCTTCTCGAATCGGCAGACCGCCGCAAGCGTGTCGGTCGCGCCGGATCGGCTCAGGTTCGGCACAGCCGAGACCTCGATCAGGGGACTGTCGTTGAGGATCAAAGCGTAGTCGAGCAGGTCGAACCCGTCTCCGAAGAGCGCGTCGGTACCGGCGGGCACCGCCGCCGCCAGCTTGATGAGAACCGGGTCGCCGACTTCGCCGCCCTGAATCCGAGTGCGAGCGTGTACGAACAGATGGTCCCAACGGCGGAAGTGCGTCGATGTCAGCAAGAGCCCGCGCCGTCGCGCCAGCGCTAGAAGCTGGTCGCATTGGACTGCAGAACCCGCCATCGGACGTTCGACGATCGTGTGCTTGCCGGCGTTGAGGGCGCGTTGCGCCATATCGAATCGGCTGGAAACGGATGTCGTGATGAGTACGGCTTCGACCTGCGGGTTCTTCAGCAGGTCGTCGAGGCTCTCGTAGGCGGCGGCATTCGTGCGCGTGGCGGCGTTCAGCATTCGGGACGGGTCCGGGTCGTACATGGCGACGGCCTGGTAGTGGTCGGGCTGCGCATCGATCACGGGTCGATGCAGCCCCGTGTACTCGTCGCCCACACCCACAACACCCAGACGGACCGCATTCATCCGACGGCATCTCCTAGAACGCCATGTTTGCTGCGAGGCGCCGCAATCCCGCGCCATGCCTTGCTCAACCGCCATCGAGATTGTATCATCGGATTCCACGAGACGTCTGGGAAGTTTGCTGAGAGGCGCACATGAGGACCCGTTCCGCCGCCCAGAACGCCCATCGCCACCGGGATTCCTGCGATCAGGTCCCTGTGCACGGAACCAGCCGCTGGGAAGCGATGACGCGCTTCCACGATCGAGAAGGGCGACCGGTCGTCGGGCTCACCAAGACCATCCGGCAGGAGCTCGCACACCATCTGCCGTTCACGGCGCTGGCTGTGCTGACGACCGTTCTGGTTCTCGGCTTGGTGTCCCAGGGGCGCACGGAACCGTGGCAGGAATCGCGGTTCGAGTTCCTGCACTACGTCCATCTCTTCGCCAGCGCCATCGCGACGACGGCGGTCTTTTGGCGTTACCAGCGCAATGCGCTCCTGGCGGTCGGGACGGGCGCCGCGGGCTCCGTGATCTTCTGCACGCTGAGCGACATCGTGCTCCCGTTCCTCGGCGGGCGCCTGTTCGGGTTGCCGGTGTCGTTCGGTCTGGAACTGGTCGAATCGCCCCTGCTCGTGCTCGGCATGGCGCTCGGCGGATCGCTGGTCGGGTTCGTTCGGCTGCGTCACCTTTCGATCTACTCGCATTCCCTCCACGTCTTCGTCTCCTCCTTTGCATCGCTGATGTACCTGCTGACGCACACGTCGATCGCGTGGTTCGGATGGTCGCATGCGCCGGCACTCGTGGCGGTGCTGGTGGTCGCCGTCTTTGTGCCTTGCTGCATGAGCGATCTCGTGATGCCGGTGGCGTGCACGCATTGCGGGCTCCGCGACGGGGACCGCTCGCACTAGAGCCGCCTCGGCGCGGAGAGTGACGCCGTGGAACACCAGGTCGGAGACCTTCTGGACGGCGGACGGCTGCGCCTGGAAGCCGCTCTGGGCAAGGGCGGGTTCGGCACGGTGTGGCGCGCGACGGAGCTCTTCGGGCTGGACCGCGAAGCCGTGCCTCTGCGCACCGTCGCCGTGAAGTGCCTGCCTCCCGTTCGCCACGAAGCGGATCGTTCGCGGATCGTCGAAGAGGCGCGCGCACTCGCCGGATTGGTTCACGAAGCCGTTCTTCGGCTCTACTATGCGTTCGCCGACGAGAGCGGCGCTTACCTCGTGACCGAACTGGCGACCGAAGGAGACCTGCGCGACTTCTACGACGGCTCGATCCCTTCCGAAGCCGAACTGCGCGAGATCGTCTTCTCGCTGGCGCGCGGGCTGGATCACCTGCACCGTGGCGGGTTCGTCCACGGCGATCTGAAGCCGGAGAACGTCCTCGTCACCGAGGCGGAAGAGGATTCGGTCCGGTATCTGCTCGCCGACTTCGGTCTGCGGACGCTGATCGGCGAGAGGCGGTTCCAGGGAACCGTTCCGTACATCCCTCCCGAGGCGTACCGCGCGAGCTCCCAGCCGCTGACCGACCGAGCAGACATCTACGCGTTCGGCGTGCTCCTGTTGGAGACGGCGACCGGGCGTTCGGTCCGCAGCCTCCTGACTGAGAACGTCCTGGAATCGCTCAGCGAGACGCAAGCCCCGCCGAAAGCGCTGGAACGCGTCCACAGCGCCATGGACGAGTGGCTAGAGCGATGCGACTGGCGGTCGCTCCGCCTCCCGCCGTTCCTTCCCGCGCTCCTGCGGATGTGCCTGTCGCCGGAACCGTCCCACCGCCCGACGGCGCAGGGAATCATCGATCTGTGGAACGCCTTCGAGCGCGGTCGCCGCGGGACACTGATGCCGTACCGATTCGCCCACGCGCCGGGACCGGAGGCGCGCTACCAGATGCAGTACGCGCGGCTGCTGGAGGTCGCGGAAACGTGGGACGCCGAGAGGCGGGAGAACGTCGCGGTGGCTTCGTTCGTCGGGGCGACGGAGAGCGCCTTCCATGTGCGGGTCGGCGAGAAGACGAACCGGTCGATGTTCTCGTCATTGACTTCGCTGCGGTCGCTGGATGCGGTTCCCATGGCGTCCATCTACGGCGTGCTGGCGCGAGACATCGGGTCGCAGTCGTTCGAGGCGGATTTCCGCAGCTACATGGTCGTGCGTCCGTTCGAGCTGGTGGACGTGACGCACGTGAGCAGCAGCCATCATTGCTCGCGGGCGTATCTCCACCGGATCGTCTACTCGCAGGGGGTTCTCTCGCTTCCGATGCTCCGTGGAACCGTTCTGCACCAGTTGTTCGGCGAGCACCTGGCTCACCCGGAGACGTCGTTCGAAGAGCTGTGGGAGCGGCACTGGCGCGAATCCTGTCTGTCGTTCGCCTTCCTCCTGCCGACAAACGCGGAGTATGACGGGTTCCGAGCCGATGTCGGCAAGACCTTCGAGCGGATCCGCCGCGCCGTCGCGCGAGAAGGGATGCTGTCACGACCGGGACGGGAGCTGGAATCCTCGCGCTGGTCGTATGAGCTGGGGCTCTCCGGAAGGGTGGACGCGCTTTTCACGTCCGAGTCCGATCGGCTGGCGGCGTACGAGCTGAAGACGGGTCACGTTCGTCCCGGCGATCTGCTTCAGCTTCAAGCCTACGCAGCCATCCTGAGCGAAGAGCGACGCGGCGCTCAGGGCGAGGTCGGGGCTGACGAGATCGACGCCCAACTGATCGTCGGCGCGACGGGGAGGTTCCAGCGACCCGACCCCGCCACAGGCTACGCCCACCTGACGAGCATCCGAAACGAACTGCTGCGACTCAAGGATGCTCTGATCGCTCCGCGCGCCCCCGGCGAACCCCTGCCGGAGGAGTACCCCTACTTCGGGTATCAGACCGCCAAGTGCCGCCAGTGCCGTCAGGCAGAGCCGTACCTCCACGGGGAGTGTCGGACGACGACCGCGCGGCACGGCGAGCGCCGCGACCTGGAAGGGGAACCGCTCTCCTCGCTGGAAACCCAGTATTACCAGCACTGGACGAGGATGATCTTGCGCGAGCAGCGGGCGATGCAGCAGGCGTACTTCGCGCCGCTGCTCGAGACGGCGCTGCGCGAGGAGGGCGCCGACGCGACGGCGTACGGCATTCGAGCCGAACATCGCATTGAGAACGCCGAGCTCTGCAGCGTGGACGGCGACGTGCTCCGCTTCCGGTTCGAGGCGAGCGTCGCGGAGTTCTCGGCGGGAAGCGACGTGCTGATCCATCACGGCGACATCCGGCGCGTGAGCGAGATCGTCCGCGGCTCGGTCGTCGAGATGAACCGCGACGAGATCGTTGTGGAAGGAAACGTCCGGTCGCGCGGCAAGCACCTGGTTCAGCAGATCGGCACGGTCTGGCACATCGACCCGCTTCCTAGCCTGAGAAGCACCGACGCGCTGCAACGGGCGCTGAACCTGTTCATTCGCTCCAAGAACGGGGCGATGAAGGGGATCGTGCTGGGGGGTTCCATTCCTCGCCGCCAGGGACGGCTCTTCGCGGAGCCGACGGGCGAGCCCAAGCCAGTGGCTGCGGGTCATCGCCTGAACGCCCAGCAGACACGCGCGCTGGTGGCAGCGTTCGACGACGCGGGATTCCTGTCGATCACGGGACCTCCGGGAACCGGCAAGACAGCGACCATCCACGCCATTGTCGATGCGTTCGTGCGGCAGGGCTGCCGCGTGTTGGTGGCGGGATTCACGAACAACGCCATCGACAACGTCGTCGAGCGCCTCATCGGAGAGGGCTCGGACACGATGATCCCCTTCCTCCGGCTGGGGAACCCTCCGGGCGCGTGCGAGCGGATGTTTGAATCGATCCGCAGACACGGGTTCGACCCGCGACGCTGCTTCGCGCACACGCTCGGAGAGGCGTTCACGGATATCGAAGCGCTGCGGGAGCACGTCGAATCGGTTCCGGTGTTCGTCGGGACGGCGCACTCGCTGCTGCGCTCGCCGTGGATCGCCGAGGAGACGGACGAGCCCCTGTTCGACGTCGTGCTGATCGACGAGGCGACGCAGCTCACGGAGCCGTTCGCGGCGGCGCTGCTGACGCTGGGCAGGAAGGGGATTCTAGTCGGGGACGAGAAGCAGTTGAGCCCGATTGCCGCCGATGCGCCCGATACTGACGCGGAAATCCCGGAGCCGCTGCATGCGTTGGGCGTCGGGGGGCTGGGCACGTCCCTGTTCGAGCGCCTGAACCGGCTGTTGCGCGAACGCGGGGACGATGACTGTCTCGCGCTGCTGACACAGCAGTACCGCATGCATCCCGACATCGGCGCATGGGCGTCCAAGCAGTTCTACGGCAACCGCCTGGACGCGTCGTCGACGACCTACGCAGGGCTCCCGGAACTGGGTCGCGCGCAGGATCAGCCGGGATGGGACCAACTACGTAGGATCCTGGACCCTCGTTACGCGTTCGTATTCTTGGACGTCGAGTCGGGAGGGGACTCGGTTCCCAATGCGTCAGCGGCAGAGGCTCGCGTAGCCGCCGTGCTGGCGCGAGGGCTGTCGCAGCTCGGCATCGAGAGCGTCGGCTGTATCACGCCGTATCGGAACCAGTTGGCGCTGCTGCAGCGGGAGCTCGCCGACCTGCCGACGTTCGAATGCGGGACGGTCGATGCGTTCCAGGGGAGAGAGAAATCCGTCATCATCCTGTCGACGGCGCGGAGGGATCGGCTGACCGACTTCCTGACGAACCCGAACCGCCTGAACGTGAGCGTGACTCGCGCAAAAGCGAAGTGCATCTTGCTGGGGAGCGCGCGACTGTTGCGGGGAGACCCCCTGCTGTGGAGCCTGATCGATCAGGAGAGTTGCCTACGCGTGTCCACGGATGCGGAGTTGCTCGCGCAGGAGCTGCTCGGGGAACGCAGCGGGCTTCGGCGGTCTAGGTGAGACGCTTGCTCAACAACTGGATGAGCAGTTCGATCTTCGATTCGAGCGTGTTGAGGCGTGTCTCGAACTGGCGAATCATGGCTTCAGACGCGTCAGAACTTCGGACATGCTCCCGGACGATGGGCGTCGGCTTCGCAGACGCCGCGTCGTAGGAAGCGGTATGGCGCAGGCGGCACAGACCGTTGGTTTCGGAGAACTCTGCGAACGCCGCGAGGAACTCGCCGATGCTCTCCACGCTGAAGCTCAGTCCATGGTACCGCTCGAGCTGCCACTGGAGTTCGCTGATCGCGAGCCCATCCCGATGCTGAGCGAGAATCGCCCACAGCATCTGGTAGAGGTTCGGCTCGTCTCCTTCCGCGAGGGGCTTTTGGAGAACGGGGTCCTTCCGCACGTCGGAAGCGAGCTCTTCCTTGACGGATTCGAAGGGAATCATGTAGCGGAATCGCTTGGACTTCCCTTGCCCTGTCGCCATCGGTCTCTGAACCGCGGCGAGGCTGCCTCGCTTGATGCGCGCGCGGAGGGCTGCCTCTTGCTTGCTCAGGACGCGAGCCACGTCCTTGAGGCTGAGGTATGTAATGCCGTCGATGGTCTCTTCAGCCATATTCGGGTTGCTCCATAAGCTGATAGCGCCGCAGCACCGTCGATACTATACCACCGAACTTGTCGCAGCGAACGTGCACAACCATACGTAACTGTCAATACGCAACAGTCGTGCCCAAGCAACGCAACAGTCGTGCCCAAGCAGCGACGTGATGGAACCAGGTAGCGTCGTTGCCCGTGCGTTCAGCTCACAGCAGCGTTCGAGCAGGCTCTGTCACGCTCTGTCACACCAGGATGCGTATCGCGGACGTCTGATTCTTCTGTCTGTGCTTGTGCAAAAGGATACAGTATGTCGTCGTTGCGGCGCCTGATCAGGGCCTCCATCGGGGTCTCCGCGTTGCTGTGGGCGTTCCTTGGGACGGCGGCTCTGTCGGCATCCGATGACTACCTCGCGGTGAGCGTCGTCTACTCGGACGGTCGTGTGACGCGCTTCGACCGGATGCCCGTCGCCATCCGGCTCGCCACCTTGCCCGAAGGACTGCGCGACTCCGGATATGACGACGTATTCCGCCAGGCGGTTGAGCTCTGGACGAAGGAATCAGATGGGCTCGTGCGATGCGTCTTTGTCGACAACTCCAGCACATCCGTGGATTTGCCGGTCACATGGGTCACGCGGATACGGGGACGCGCGCAGGAAGCCCATCTCGGCAAGACGACGCTCATCCGCCCCACGGCGGACACGTTCCGCGTCGAGATGGAGATCGGCGTCACAGACGCTTCCACGGGCAGGCGTCTCACGCGCGAGAAGATGCTCTCCGTCTGCCTGCATGAGTTGGGACATGCGTTCGGGCTGTGGGGTCACAGCGGAGCCCCCGAGGATGTCATGTCGCCGTCCACAGATGCGCAAGCGCCCACTCGACGCGATGTCGAGACGCTACGCCGTCTCTACGCACTGCCGCCGGGCTCTTCGCTTCACGACGCAGCGATCGGCGTGCTGAAAGACCGTTTGGCGCGGGAACCGGCGGATGTCGAGACGCACTTCCTGCTGGGGAACCTGTTGCTGGATCGCGGCAACCACGACGCGGCGATCGACCAGTTTCTGCAGACACTCGAGCTGGATGCCACTCATCAGGACGCCGCGGAGCGCCTGGTTCGTGCCTATCTGGATGCCGGCAGAGCCGACGAGGCGATCCAGAGCGTCGAGCAGGCGGGGGTCCAGTCGCCCGAAGCCTACAACAACGCGGCGCGCGTATTCTACGAGCGCGGCGAGGTCCACGAGGCGATCTCTGCGCTGGAACGGTCGCTGCGGCTGGACCCGACGTTCGAGGTGGCTCGAAGGAACCTGATCCGCCTGTGCGTTGCCGAATCGGACCGATTGGCGGAGGTCGGCGAGTACGCAGGCGCCGAAGCCCTGCTGCGCCGCGCCGTCGAGCTCGATCCGCGCGACGTCGGCTCGACGCTCCGGCTGAGTGTTGTCCTGAACCACCTGGGCAAGGACGCCGAGGCGGTGCGCATCTTGGAGGCGCTGCTCGCTCAGCAGCCGGGAAACGCAGACGTCCGAGCCGGACTTGGAAGAACCTACAACAACCTGGGGGTCTCGGAGGCGGCTCGCGAGCGATGGGAGCAGGCTGCCGGACACTTCGAGGCAGCCTTGCGCTACGACCCGGCTCTGGAGACCGCCAAGAGGAACTACGGCGCGGCGATCCTCCAATGGGCGAACGCCGTGGAGGGCTCGGACCCGAATCGCGCGCTGGCGCTGTTGGAGAAGCACGCGCGGCTGGAGCGTTCAGCGGCGACGGAAGTACGCATCGGCGTGCTGCATTCGCGGCGAGGCGACTACCCAGCCGCCATCGAAGCGTTCCGGCGCGCCCGACAGATCGACCCAGACGACGCGGTCATTCGGAAGAACCTGCTGGTGACGCATCACCAGTACGGTGTCGAGCTGGATAAAACGGGAAACGTCACGGCAGCGGTCGATCAGTTCCAGAAGGGGTTGGCTCTCGATGCGGACCACCTCGACCTCTACCGCAGTCTCGGGCAGACCTATGCGCGCGGCAAACGAACCGACGACGCCGCGCGAGCGTACGGGGAGGTCCTCAAGCGCAATCCGTCGGACGCCTGGGCACAGAGCGCTCTGGTGAACCTGTACCTGACCGCGGGTAACGAAGCGCTCCAGAAGGGGCAGTTCGCCAAGGCGCTGGAGCAGTTCGAGCTGGTCCCGGACAGTGCGCGTACCGGTGCGGTCTATGGGATGATCGGCTATCTGTATCTTGCGACGGAGAAACCCGTTCAGGCGGTCGATACGCTCGGAAAGGCGTTGCTTCTGAACGCCGATGAGCGTTCGACCCAGAGCAACTTCGATCTCGCGGTGAAGCGGCTCAACAAGGCGGCGAAGGAGCGACCGTCGCCGGAGATGGAACGCGCCGCCTTCCGCGCGGAGGTCTACGATCTTACGGCGAAGATCGCGAAGCGTCCGCGCAAGGCGGATGTCTCTCGCTTCGTCGAGATGGTCGCATCGACTCCGAACGATCCGATGACGATCCAAGTCGTTCAGGACTGCGCACTCCAGGCATCGCGCAGCGCGACGCCGCGCTACCCGGAGGAGGCGCAGGCGCTCGCTCGGAGCGCGCTCGCCCTCAAGCCGAGCCATGCCGAGTTGCGTACGTGGGTGAATGGCACCGGATCGACACCAAAGGCGAATCGAACGCCGGAATGAGAGTGGTTCCATGCGACGCGTGATCTGCGCTCTCGTGTGGTTGGGTTGGGTGTCGGCGCAAAGCATGCTCTGGAGCCAGGAGGCTCAGGAGATCATCCCGCTCAACCCCGTCGTCGGGCACGAGCTGGATGCCGAAGAGCGGCTGCGGTTCAACGCGTTCAAGGACGTCGAGGGGTTCATTCGCGCGTTCGTCACGCAGTCGCCCGACGGCTACGTCCTGAACGTCGTCTACGAGCGATCCGGTCAGCGGTGGCTGGAGCGCGTGCGGATCGCATCGGAGGACTTGGAGCGGATGCGCCGCGCCCTGGTGACGACCGGGCAGTCGCGGTCGGGCGTCGGCGGCTCCGATGGTCGTCTCAGCCTGGTTCTCCACAGTACGATCTACGGCTTGTTCGTCTACGGCACAGAGCTTTCGGAGCTTCTGGGCGTTGACGAGACGCGCACGAGGATCGGCTTGTTCATGCTCGGCAGCGGGGCTGGGTTCGCGGGCGGGATGTACGGCACGCAGGGGTATGACCGGGGCAACGGCTACGCCACGATGCTGACGACCGGCTCTTACATCGGGCTCTACTACGGACTCATCCCGTCGCTGTGGACGGACGAACGCATCCGGTCGGTGACGGAGGAGGGCGTGGAGTTTCTCGAAGACCCCGAGGGTCCCGATCGGACGCGCTCGGTCGGTATGATGGTGGGACTCCCGGCGGGCGTAGCGGCGATGCACTTCCTGACCAAGGACGGCGATGTAACGAGCGCCGAGGGCGACGGTACGTTGCTGGGGAGCGCCGTCGGGGCGGCGTACGGGGTTGCCGGAGCCTATCTCGCGGGAGCCAGCGACAACTCCGGCGACAAAGAGCGGCGGATGTACCTCGCGAGCAGTGCCGCGTTGATCCCCGTCGGTGGATGGCTGGGGCATCGGCTCGCTCAGAACGAGTCGGTCACGCAGGGGAGGGTGTGGTCGCTCGCCTTGGGCGGGGCGATGGGGGCGTTCAGCGGCATCACCGCCGTACGGCTCGCCGACGGGGACGCGGTTCGCGAGAACGGCAAGCCGTATGTGTGGGCGAGCCTGCTGGGATTCCCGGCTGGACTCGCCATCGTGTATCGGTTGACGGACCGCGAGGAGTACTCCCTCCAGCGGGCGGCGCTGCTCTGGACCGGGACCGTCGCCGGCGGCTTGTTCGGGGCAGGGATGGTCTACGTCCTCACCGAGAGTGACGACAGTCGTCCTTATCTGCTCGCGGCAACGGCTGGCGGGGCGGCGGCGTTCGCGATCGTGCATCGCGTGACTCGGACAGCGGAGCGCGTGGTCGCGCGCGCCGACGGACCGTGGGTTCCGTTCCCAACGGCGGCGGAGCTCGGGTTCACGAGAGCTCTCGGCGACATGCCCGCGTCGGCGAACGACCGGCGCGTGACGTTCGCGTCGCCGGGCGACGTTGTCTCCGCCTTCGCGATGAGCCAGGCGACGGGCGAGGGCGTCTCCGTGCCGCTGGTGCGCGTTCGGTTCTGAGGGACGATCAGCCCGGAAAAGCCGCACCGTGGCTGGTTTCGGCACATTCGGTTGTCCCGCCATCGGGGATTTGCTACCATGCTGGGCAGAACGCGCAGGGGAGACGGCTCTGTCCATTGCTCGCCTTCCGTCTCCCGCATCGACACGAAGGGCGAGTGTTGGAACTGGTAGACAAGATAGACTTAGGATCTATTGGGTTCACCCCCGTGAGGGTTCGAGTCCCTCCTCGCCCACCACATCGTCGAGCCCTACTTCGAGCGCGACAT
>Ga0194120_10001446_pt1 | contig 43318 bp, 48 predicted proteins | sample TA2MahCa65mmetaG_FD_148642 | JGI IMG/M metagenome (GOLD analysis project Ga0194120, IMG submission 148642) | Freshwater microbial communities from Lake Tanganyika, Tanzania - TA2015019 Mahale Deep Cast 65m | ecosystem: Environmental > Aquatic > Freshwater > Lake | place: Tanzania: Lake...
CGTCGAACGTCTCGGTGCCTTCCGCGTACTCGATGAACTCCGGAACGGTTCCGCCTGCACCTTCAAAGTTGGCTTTGAAAGCCTCGGCAAGACCGACTCCGTACGAGTCGTTGCGATACAGAACAGCGGCCGTGGTCGAGCCTTCCTCAGCGACGAGGTTGGCTAGCACGCGACCCTGGAGCAGGTCAGACGGGGCCGTACGGAAGTACAGACCGTTGTCCGCGTAAGTGGTCAGCGTTGGCGATGTGTTGGCGGGCGAGAATTGCACCACGCCAGCCGAGGTGATCTTGTCGATCACGGTCAGCGACACGCCGGACGAAGCGGCACCGACGATCACCTGGGCGCCGGCTGCAAGCAGACGGTCGACTTCGGTGTTGGCGGTGTCGGTCGTTGCGTCACCCGAGTCACCCTGGTTGAGGACAACCGGGTTACCGAGCACGCCGCCCGCTGCGTTGATGTCTTCCACTGCGAATCCTGACGCCGCAATTTCCGGCGGTCCAAGGAACGCAAGGGAACCAGTCACCGGAAGGATCGTTCCGATGTTGAGGGTGGTGACTGCGCAGTCCGAGGCTTCCTCTGCAGGTGCAGCTGCCTCAGTCTCCTCAGTTACCTCCTCGGCCGCTTCGTCATCGCCGCCGCAGGCCGCGAGCACGAGTGCTCCGGCTGCAACCAGCGCGCCGAAACGACGCATGTTGGTTTTCTTCATTTGTGACTCCCCCTAGGAGTGGGGCGGTGTCGGACCGCCCCTATTGAGTGAGCCCACCCTAGCGGGGAATGCGGCCTTCTGCAGGCGGTCCCGGATGGCGTGGCCGAGGCCCCGCGGGGGTGGCATCAGAACGTTGACTTCTTGTACCCCGCGCTGGTCGAGGTCGCGCAGCGAGCCATAGAGGGTGCGGGCGACGGACGCGAGATCGTGGGAACAATCCAGCACGGGCGCGGTTGCGCGGGGTAGCGGTGAACCGGGTTCGACGAGATGCAGTCGTGCCTTGGGTGCATAGTGGCGCGCCAGCATGCCGGGCGCGCGCGATTCCCCGGTCGGTTCGCTGGCCAGCGCCACGCCGTGCGGATCAAGCAGTAATGCGATGTCTTCGGCGGTGATTGCGCCGGGGCGCAGGATCTCGGGCTGCGGCGTCGTGCAGTCGACGATGGTCGATTCGACGCCCACCGCGCAGTCGCCGCCATCCACGATGACGTCGACATCGTCGCCGAGATCGTCGGCCACGTGTCGCGCCGAAGTCGGGGACACCTCACCGAAGCGGTTCGCCGACGGAGCAGCCAGCGGTCGGCCAAGTTGCGTGATGATCGCCAACGCCGCTCGGTGCGCGGGGACGCGCACGGCGACGGTGTCACGACCGCCCGTGGCGACTCTGCTCACGGTATCGTTCGCGTGCACGATCACCGTCAGCGGCCCGGGCCAAGCGTGTGTAGTGAGCACTCGACAGGAATCGCTGACCTCGAGGGCGAGTGCGTCGAGTTGGGGTGCGTCGGCAACGTGCACGATCAACGGATGCGTGGCGGGGCGATCCTTCACCGCAAACACGCGACGCAGTGCCTCGTCGTTCGTGGCATCGGCAGCGAGTCCGTAGACGGTTTCGGTCGGCAGACCGATCACGCCACCGCGACGCAAGGCTTCCACCGCTTGCGCGATGCCGAGTTCATCGGCGGCGACAATGCGGCTCACTGTCCACCCAGAAACTCGAGCACGGCGTCGATGAACTCGAACGACTCGGGTGTGCGGAAGTGGTCGATGCCCTGCAACGACAACAGCGTGGCGTTGGGTAGCGCGGCCACCAATTTGTCGGCAGGTGCGGAGAAGTCCTCGTCGCCGAGCACGACGAGCAGACGGTTGGTGATCGCCGCCAGTTGTTGTTGCGTCATCGGTTCTTCGCGTGCGCGACGCAGCACCGCCGCGAGGGCCAGCGGATCATTGTGCGCCTCGTTGCCGATCTTGCCGAAGATGCGTGCGGTGATGTCGCCAGGTTCGGCGCGGCCTTCGAGCCCCGCGAGAATTCGTTCGGATCGTGCCGGGTCGTGCGGAAAGAACACACCGTCGCCGATGCCCGCGAGTACCACGTTGTCGAAGGAGCGCGGTGAGCGAATCGCCGCCCGCAGCAGGGTGATGGCGCCAAGAGAGAACCCGACCGCATCGACACGCGAGGCGCCCCCGACACGGGACGCGCTGTCGACACGGCCGAGCACATCACCCGCCAGATCGTGGTAATCGTGCGGGTCGTGCGACTTCATCGCCGTGCCGTGCCCGGGCAGGTCGTAGGGCAGCACGTTGCGACCGGCGTCGGCCAGCAAGTCGACGAGCCCTGTGCGCCGCCACGTGCGCTCGAATGACCCCGCCCAGCCGTGCACCAGCAGAACTGAGGGTTTTTTCACCGAGGTCGTTGTGGACGGTGTCGAATCAGTCATGCCGTGCAACTCGCAACAGTAGCCTTGGAAGGTCGGTGTAACGCCGCTCGAGGGGGTTCGTCATGCAGTTTTTGAACGGCCAGCCGAACTACGACCTTACGTACAGCGACGTCTTCCTCGTCCCCAATCTCTCCTCGGTTTCGTCGCGCATGCACGTGGATCTCACCACACCCGACGGCATCGGTACCACCATCCCCATCGTCGTGTCGAACATGACGGCGATTGCCGGCCGCCGCATGGCCGAAACCGTTGCCCGCCGCGGCGGCATCGTGGTGTTGCCGCAAGACATCCCACTCGCAGTCGTGGAGACCGTCGTGTCGTTCGTCAAGTCCCGCCACACCGTGTACGACACGCCGATCACGATGTCGGGCCACGACACGGTGGGCGAAGCCCTCAGCCTCGTGCACAAGCGTTCGCACGGCGCCATCGTGGTGGTTGACGACGACCAGTCGCCGATCGGCATCTTCACCGAGCACGACGCCGCAGGCTTCGACCGCTTCACGCAGATCGCCAACGTGATGAGTCGCGAACTCTTCACCTTGCCCGCCGGGCTCGACGCGCAGGCGATGTTCGAGCGACTCTCTGAAGCGCGCCTCTCGTTCGCGCCGGTCACGACGAGCGATGGTCGCCTGCTCGGCTGCATCACGCGCAAGGGTGCGCTCCGCAGCACGATCTACAAGCCGGCAGTCGACCGCGACGGTCGTCTGATGATTGCGGTCGCAGTCGGTGTGAACGCCGACCCCGCAACACGGGCCAAGGCCCTCGTCGCCCTCGGCGTCGATGTCGTCGTCGTCGACACGGCGCACGGCCACCAAGACCGCATGCTTGATGCGGTGAGCGAGGTACGTCGCAGCGTCGACTCCACGCCAGTCGTCGCGGGCAACGTGGTGACCGTCGCCGGCACGCGCGACCTGATCAACGCCGGCGCCGACATTGTGAAGGTGGGTGTCGGGCCCGGCGCGATGTGCACCACTCGCATGATGACTGGTGTCGGACGACCGCAGTTTTCTGCCGTATTGGAGTGCGCCGCTGCGGCGTGTGCGCTCGGCAAACACGTCTGGGCTGACGGTGGCGTGCGGTATCCGCGCGACGTGGCGCTCGGTCTTGCTGCGGGCGCGGGCAACGTGATGTTCGGCTCGCTGCTGGCCGGTACCTACGAATCCGCCGCCGACACGCTGCGCGACGCGCAAGGTCGCCTCTACAAGGAGAGCTTCGGCATGGCGTCGAATCGCGCCGTGCGCAACCGCACCCGCGCAGAGACCGCCGTCGATCGCGCACGCAAGGAGTTGTTCGAGGAAGGCATCAGCACCTCGCGGATGTATCTCGACGTGCACCGGCCCGGCGTCGAGGACATCATCGACCAGATCGTGGCGGGTATTCGCTCGTCGTGCACCTATACGGGTGCGCGCAATATCACCGACTTCCACGCGCGTGCCACCGTCGGCGTACAGAGTGCGTCGGGCTACGACGAAGGTCGCCCAATCGACACCAGCTGGTGATGGACCCACTCGTCGTCGCCATCGACGGGCCGGCGGGTGCGGGCAAGTCGACGATTGCCAAGGCGCTCGCTGTCGACATCGGCATCGAGTATCTCGACACCGGCGCGATGTACCGCGGCGTCACCTACGAGGTGTTGAAGCGCGGGTTGGAAGCCACCGATATCGATGCAGTCGCGCGCATCGCGCGTGAGGTGCACTTCGTGCAAACCCGCGAAAGTCTCCACGTGAACGGCGTTGACGCAACGGCGGCAATTCGCACGCCGGAAGTCGATGCTGCGGTCAGTCATGTCGCCGCGAACTCCGCGGTTCGCGAAGAGATGCGCACACGGCAACGGCAGTGGATCTCCGAGCGCGGTGGCGGCGTCGTGGAGGGTCGCGACATCGGCTCGATCGTGTTCCCTGATGCCACGCTGAAGGTGTACCTCGTCGCATCGCCGCTCGTGCGCGCCAAGCGCCGTGTGGCGCAACACGGGGGAGACGTCGCTGAAATCGCCCGCGCAATCGCCGAACGAGACGCACGAGATTCCACCCGCGAAGACAGCCCACTACGACGCATGCCCGACGCAGTGATCGTCGATACGAGCGACCGTACGGTGGGGGAAGTGGTCGCCGAAATTCGCAAACTCGTGGCCAACCGCGCCAAATCGTCATGACGAAATTCGAGGCGCGTCTCGTTGGGCAGTCACTGATGACACGTGCCGCCTATGTCTTCGTGCGCGATCTGCTGCTCGTGCTCTGCAAGGTCTGGTTTCGCGTTTCGGTGAGTGGGCGAGAGCATCTGCCCAAGACCGGCGCTTACATCATCGCCCCGGTGCATCGCTCGAATATCGATACACCGCTGTCCTCGTTCATCACCAGACGGCGTGTGCGATTCATGGGCAAAGATTCGCTCTGGAAGCAGAGGCAAGTCGGCGCGTTTCTTTCGCTGCTCGGCGGCTTTCCGGTGACGCGTGGGGCCGCCGACCTCGAAGCGTTGAGGCGGTGCGTCGCCGTGCTCGACGGCGGGGAACCGCTGGTGATATTCCCCGAGGGCACGCGCCAAAGTGGTGCGCTCTTGCACCCGTTGTTCGAGGGGCCGGCCTATGTTGCGCTCAAGCGCGGTGTGCCGATCGTGCCGGTGGGCATCGGCGGATCCGAGCGGGTGATGCGCAAGGGGTCAAAAATGATCTGGCCGCACAAGTGTCACGTGTCGATTGGTGCGCCGATCGCGGTGGAGCACGGCGGCAGCGGGCGGGTGGATCGCGAGCGCATGACGCAGATCACCGCCGAACTGGCACGGCAACTGCAAGTGGTGTTCGACGACGCCCGACGCCGCGCGGGCGACTAGCCGCGCAGGAACGCGCGGGCAATGCGCGGTAGGTCGGCTGCATCACTCACGCCGCACACTTCGCGCGCTGAGTGCATGGAGAGTTGCGGCACGCCGACATCAACCGTGTCGATACCAAGGCGCGTCGCCGTGATCGGGCCGATCGTCGAACCGCACGGCACGTTGTTGCGCGAAGAGAACACCTGGTGCCCGACGCGCGCCGAATCGCACGCCGCCAAGAACGCCACCGCCGACGATGCCGACGTCGCATAGCGCTGGTTGGAGTTCGTTTTCAGCGCCACGCCCCGGTTGACGAGCGGTGCGTGTTTGTGGTCGTGGCGCTCCTGGTAGTTGGGGTGCACGGCGTGCGCGTTGTCGCACGACAAGCACGACGACCGCGGCAGCATCGTGAGGTATTCGCCGCGCGACTTGCCGAGTGATTCCGCGATTCGCTCGAGCAGATGTTCGAGCATCGGCCCACCCGCACCGGTGGTGCTGTCGCTGCCGACTTCTTCGTGGTCGAACAGCGCCACAACGGCGACACCGACGTTGCCGCTCAGCTGCGAGATCGCATCCACCGCTGCCCAACACGACAACTGGTTGTCCAGCCGACCCGACGCCACGAGCGACGCATCCGCACCCAGCAATCGCGCCGGCTCGTGATCCACCAACTGTGCGTGCATCGTCGCCACGTCGTCGGGCGAGATACCAGCCAGATGTGCAGCGACGGCGCGCACGGGGATGATGTCTTCGCCGGTCGACCACACGGGGCGCAGATGGGCATGCTTGTCGAGCACGACACCGTTCTCGTTCACCCCACGGTCGAGATGAATCGCGAGTTGCGGCAAGCGCGCCACTGGCGCGGCGGAGCGGAACAACACGACGCCGCCGTCATGCTTCACGAGGTGCCCCGCGATGTCGAGATCGCGGTCGAGCCACGAGTTGAGTAGCGGTGAGCCGTACACCTCGACCTCCAATGTGCCGAAACTGGCGGCGCTGCCCTCGGGGTTCGACTTGAGATGCAAACCGGGGGAGTCGGTGTGGGCCCCGACGATGCGGAACTTGTCGTTGCTGCGCGCCGAGGTGACGAAGGCGATCAACGCGCCGCCGCGCACAACGAAACCTCTTACGACACGCCCGGTGAAGTCGGGCAGTTCGCTGGCGTTGTCGAACCACGCGAAACCTGCGTCGAGCAAGCGGCGTGCGGCCGTCGCCACCACGTGATGCGACGTGGGGGATTGGTCGAGAAAACTGCAGAGGTCGTCGATGGTGGCATCGAGCGCCGGCGCAGTGCTCGCCCTACGGCGTGCCTTAGCCGCCTTGGCTGTTGAACGGGATCTTGACCGTGACGTCACGCCCCAAGAAACTACAGGTCACGTCGCTCAGATCGCCCTGTTCGACCTTCGCCTGAATCGCCGCAATACAGGCCGACAAGGCATCACGCTGATTGAATCCGAAGTAGATCACTGCGGCGAACACCGCCATGAGCAGCAACTTCGTGACCACCGACGAGACGAACTTCAGCACCAGTAGCACACCAAGCACGCCGACCACCATCGCGATGAGTGAGACGTCGCGCGCTGATTGTGCGTCGAAGGACGAGAGATCCATGACGCGTAAATACTGCCAGCCGCAACTTCGTAGACTGCGCATAGGAGGCACAGCCGCACACGGCACCCAGATGAGCGATCAACCAATTTCCATGTCCCGCAGCGGCCCGCCCGAAACCGTGATGCCGCCGGTTGATGCCGCAATCATGCACTCGCTGAAGCAGGCACTCGCGGCATCACCCGAAACACGCCGCGAGAAGGTTGCCGTAGTTGTCGCCAAACATCCGACGTGTCTGCACGCGTGGGCGGCGCTCGGTCAGGCCAGCAAGCCCGGCATCGACGCGTACATGGCGTTTCGTGTCGGATACCACCGCGGTCTGGATCAGTTGCGCGCCAGCGGCTGGCGCGGCTCGGGGTACGTGCGCTGGCAGCACGAATCCAACCGTGGATTTCTCGAGTGCCTGGAAGGTTTGGCGGTGAACGCCGGTGTCATCGGTGAAGCAGCCGAAGCGACGCGCTGCCAGCAGTTTCTCATTCAGTGCGACCCGCGGGGTCGCGGCTGAGCGCCGCCCCGCACCACCAGGCGAACATCGCACTCGGCGCCGTGCTGGCCGGCGGGACCAGCCGTCGCTTTGGCAGCGACAAGGCTGCGGCAGAGTTTCGTGGGCGCACGCTGCTCGACCACGCGTTGTTCGCCTTGCGCGACGCTGGTCTTTCCCGACTGGTGTACGTCGGCGGGGTGGCGCGCGATACTGTGCCGCCCGACGTCGTGCATCTCACCGACGAGGCAGGAGTTGAGCCGTGCATGCTGCGTGGCGTGGTGACTGCGCTCGAGTTTGCGCGGCAACAACGGCACGCTCGCGTGATGATTCTCGCCTGCGACATCCCGCTGTTGACGGCGCACACCGTGACACGGGTGCTTGCCGCACTCGACGACACGGCGACGGACGTCGAGCACAACACAAGTGGCGCAGATATTTCCGTCGCGTACGGCGAACGCGATCACTGGTCGTGTATCGCGGTGCGCGACACTGCACTGCCCGGCTTGCGGGCCTCGCTCAATCATGGTGAACGCGCGATGCACCGTGCGACGGCGAAACTCCGCGTCGTGCGTGTCGTGGCACCTGGGCACGAACTCACCAATGTGAACGACCTCGCGGTGTTGAACAGCATCGCAGAAGACCCGCTCCTTCATGAGTAGGCTCACCCGCTGTGTCAATCAGAGAAATCTCCGCCGGGGAACTCGTCACCATCCTCGAACGCGGTGGCGCGGTCGTCGATGTGCGCGAACCCGACGAGTACCGCGAGGGGCACGTGCCAGGCGCCCAGTCGGTTCCCCTCGGCACGGTGCCCGAGTCGCTCGATGCCTTTCGCAAGTCGGTGCCGGTGTATGTGGTGTGCCAGAGCGGCGGACGCAGCCTGCGGGCCTGCGAATTCTTGCACAATGCCGGAATCACCAATGTGGTCAACGTGGCCGGCGGCACGACGGGTTTTGCCGCCCTCGGCAACGAGCTGACGAGCGGCGACCAACCGTGATCCGCGGGGTGCCGGCGTGAATCTCGCCGAGCACTTCGTTGATGATGATGCAGCCCTGGCCGACGTCGTCGCCGAGGTCGCACGCGCCCCGCTGTACTCACTCGACACGGAGTTCCACCGCGAGCGCACGTACTTCCCGCGGCTCGCGTTGGTGCAACTGCAGTGGGGCAACACGAACGTATTGGTCGACCCGCTGGCGGTCGACCCCCGCGGGCTCGCGCCGCTCTTGCGCAGCGACGGCCTCGCCGTGCTGCACGCATCGCAACAAGACCTCGAAGTATTGCAGTACGCGGTCGGCTGCGTGCCGAGTCGCATGTTCGACACGCAACTTGCGGCGGGCTTCATCGGATACTCCACGCCGTCGCTCGCCAATCTCGTGCAATCGCTGCTGAAGATCACGCTCTCAAAGAACGACCGCCTGACGGATTGGATGCGCCGCCCGCTCACCAAGAGCCAGAGCGAATACGCGCGCAGCGATGTGGCGTATCTCGAGCAGTTGTACCTACGCATCTCGGCAAAACTCGCCGAACTGCAGCGCACCTCATGGGTGCAGCAAGCGTGCGAAGAACTCCGCCAGCGTCCGTGGGGTGAGAGCAACCCCGACGATGCGTGGTTGCGCATCAAGGATGCGCGCAGACTGAAGGGTGCGTCGCGCGGCGCGGCGCAGGCGCTGGCGGCATGGCGCGAACGGCGTGCAATGGCGACGAACGTGCCGCTGCGCCGGGTGATGAGCGACATCGCCCTCGTCGGTATCGCACAGGCGTTGCCCGCTTCCACCGAGGCACTCGCACATGCCCGCGGCGTGGACGAGCGCTACCTCGGCGGTTCGCTTGCGCGCGAGATCTTGGCTGCGGTGCGCGAGGGTCGAGAGCGCGTCGTCGAGGTCGAATCGAACGGTCACGACCCACTGGAGAAGCGCCTGCACCCGGCCGTCACGCTGGTGACGGCGTGGATCGGCGAACTCGCCAACAAACACCAGATCGACCCGAAGCTGGTTGCCACCACCCGCGACATCGTGGCACTGCTCGCCGGGGGTGACTCTCGTCTCGCCGAGGGTTGGCGTCGCGAGTTGGTCGGCCAAGACATCGAAGCACTGCTGAAGGGGGAGTCGGGACTCTCGTTCGACCGCGAGGGTCGGCTGCGCCTCATCCCTGCCAAAGACCCCGAACGCGGGTAAACTTTTACCCAATGCCCATCGCCTAGGCGGGTGCCCTCGCGGCTCCGCTACTAAAACGGAGCCCACTCGTGAAAAAGGGACGTCATCGTCGGTTTGAAGAAGCGCGCCGCCTGAAACAGTCCGGCCCCACGGCCGAAGACCTCGGGCTTTCTTCGCAGAAGTCCACCAAGAGTGAAGAAGACGAGTTCGCCGAAATCGCCGAGCGATACGGCGTGGTGTTCGATGAAGACGGCGAGATCGCCGGTGATGACAGCGAGGACGCGCCCTCCTGAACGAACTGATTCGCAACGTCGCCATCGTGGCGCACGTTGACCACGGCAAGACGACGTTGGTCGACGAGCTGCTGCGCCAAACCGGAACCTTCGCCGCGCACGAGAACGTGGTCGAGCGCGTCATGGACTCCAACGATCAGGAACGTGAGCGCGGCATCACGATCCTGGCGAAGGCTGCCTGCGTCAACTGGCGCGGCATCAAGATCAACCTTGTCGACACTCCTGGTCACGCCGATTTCGGTGGTGAAGTCGAGCGCGCCTTGGCACTCGTCGATGGCGTGCTGCTGCTCGTCGATGCAGCCGAAGGCCCGCTGCCCCAAACGCGGTACGTGCTGTCGAAGGCACTGGCGCAGGACCTGCCCGTCGTGCTCGTCATCAACAAGGTCGACCGCAGCGACGCACGCCCCGACGAAGTGCTGCTCGACGTGGAGCATCTCTTCCTCGACCTCGCGCACAAGGACGAGCACCTGAACTTCCCGGTGATCTCGGCCGTGGCGCGCGAGGGCCGCGCGATGAAGGGTGTCGGCATGCCTGGTCAGGACGCCGACCTCGTGCCGCTGCTCGACGCAATTCTCGATGCGATTCCGGTACCCGAAGGTGATGCCAGTGCACCACTGCAGGCCCTCGTCACCAACCTCGACGCGAGCGACTACCTCGGGCGGCTGGCGATTGGTCGCGTGCACGCCGGCACGTTGCGGCGCGGCGACACCGTCTCACTGGTGGCCAAGCCGGTCGATGGTCGGATGAGCGTGCTGCGCCGCCGCATCTCGCATCTTTCGCAATTCACCGGCATCGGTCGCACCGAAGTGGACACGATTGCCGCCGGCGATCTCTTCATCGTGGCGGGCATCGACGAAGTGGAAGTCGGCGACACGCTCGGCGACTTGGAGCACCCCGTCGCGCTGGCACGACTTGAAGTGGACGAGCCCGTCTTGCGGATGAGCTTCTCGGTGAACAACTCGCCATTCGCCGGCAAGGAGGGCCAGTTCCTCACCAGCCGCCACCTGCTCGACCGCCTGCAGCGCGAGGTTCTCGGCAACGTGTCGATCAAGTTGCGTGAGACGGATTCACCCGACGTGCTCGAGGTTGCGGGTCGCGGTGAACTGCAACTCGCCGTGCTGATCGAGAACATGCGCCGCGAGGGTTACGAACTGCAGGTGAGCCGCCCCGAGGTCATCACCAAAGAAGTGGACGGCAAGACGCACGAGCCGTTCGAACGCGGCACCGTCGACGTGCCCGACGAACATGTCGGCGCGGTCACGCAAGTGCTCGCCCCGCGCCGTGGTCGCATCGTCGACATGCGCCCTGGCGATGCTGGACGCACCATCGTGCACTTCGTGGCGCCGTCGCGTGGCCTCATCGGGTTTCGTTCGCTGCTGCTCACCGTCACCCGCGGCACCGCACTCATCCACCAGAGTTTCGCCGGTTTCGAGCCGTTTGCGGGCGAGGTGCCGCACCGCCTGGGTGGTGCGATGATCGCCGACCGTGTCGGTCGGGTCACTGCGTACGCACTCGACAACCTGCAGTTGCGCGGAACGCTCTTCGTCGAGCCGGGCGACCAGGTGTACGAGGGCATGGTGGTGGGCGAGTGCGCGCGCAGCGAAGAGATGGTCGTCAACGCGGTGCGCGCCAAGGAAATGACCAACATCCGCACGCACAGCCATGATGACGGCGTGAAGTTGGCGGCACCGGTGATTCACACGCTCGAGTCGGCCATCGAGTGGATCGCCGACGACGAACTCGTCGAGGTGACACCGAAGTCGATCCGCATCCGCAAGCGCTGGTTGGGGCTCGAAGACCGACGCCGCGCCAACAAACAGGGCGCCTAACGTCTGACATCATGGCCGACCTCGACGATCTGATCGAACGGTTGCGCGCGGTGTCAGAAGACCTGGCCGATCGCGCCATCAGCGTGTTGTCGGATGCGTCGCGTGCCGGCGAGACCAAGCGACCCGAGGCAGAGCGCGCGCTCACGCAGGCACGCCGCGCGGTGGAGAAGGCAATCGTCGTGCTGGAGAAGTTGCAGGGTCGCGCCGCGAACGACGACGAGTAGCGCGAGCGGTCGTGGTCCGTCGGCGCTAGCGGTCGCCGCGCAACACCGCGGCCTTCGTCGTCAGCGCCGTGATCAACTCGTCAAAGCTCTTCTGAAACGACGACACACCTTCGCGCTCCAACCGGTCGGCGACATCGGCGAGATCGACGCCGACTGCAGACAAGTCGGCCCACACCCGGTGGGCGCGCGGCACATCGGCATCGATGGTGCGGGCAAGTCGACCGTGGTCGTCGAATGCCTCGAGCGTATTGTCGGGCAGCGTGTTCACGGTGTTGTGGCCGATGAGTTCGTCGACATACAGCGTGTCGCGATAGACGGGGTTCTTTGTAGATGTTGAGGCCCACAGCGGCCGTTGCACGCGCGCGCCGTGGATGGCCAACCGCCTGAAGCGCGCACCTTCGTGCCTCTCGCGAAAGAGCGCGTAGGCGAGTCGCGCTTGTGCGATGGCTGCTTCGCCGCGCAGCGCCAGCGCATCGGGCGTGCCGATCTTCTCCAAGCGGCGGTCCACTTCGGTATCGACGCGCGAGATGAAGAAACTGCCGACCGAGGCGACATTCGACAAGTCGTGCACCCCGGCGGCGAGACGGTCCTCCAGCCCGGCGATGTAGGCGTCGAGCACGGCGGCGTAGCGCTCGAGACTGAAGATCAGCGTCACGTTCACGCTGCGGCCTTCGGCGATCATCGTGCGAATTGCCGGCAACCCTTCGACCGTCGCGGGGATCTTGATCATCACGTTCGGTCGGGCGATGCGTTCGTGCAGACTGCGGGCTGCCGCCAGCGTGCCGGCACCGTCGTGGGCGAGCGCAGGATCGATCTCGACGCTCACGCATCCGTCGCCACCCTTGGATTCCGCATACACCGGCGCAAACACATCGAGCGCCGCATCGATGTCACTCAGCACCATCTGCCAGTACGCATCGATCGGCTCGGTGTTCTTGCGCGCCAAAGACTCGAATTGCGCGTCGTAATCGGTCGAACCATGGATCGCCTTCTGGAAGATGGTCGGGTTGCTCGTCAAACCACGCACGCCACGGTCACGCAGCGCCGCAAGTTGGCCGCCCGTGATCCAGCCGCGGCGCAGATTGTCGAGCCACGGGCTCTGCCCGAATTCGGTCGAGAGTCGTCGCAAGATGTTCGCCATCACAGACCCATCGTGTCGAGCAGGTCGCGGGCCCGCGCGACGACGTGTTCGGTGGAGATGCCGAGTCGATTGAGCGCCACATGGCCGGGGGCGCTGGCGCCGAAGCGATCGATGCCGATTGCATCGTCGGCGAACGTGCTCCAACCAAACGTGCTGCCGGCTTCCACCGAGAGCACCGGCACACCGATCGGCAGGATGTGCGAACGCACGGTCGAATCTTGTGCCGCGAACAATTCGGGGCACGGCATCGACACGACGCGCACTTCCATGCCGTCTTGGCCGAGCACGCGCGCTGCATCCACCGCCACTGCCACTTCAGCACCGGTGGCCACGATGATGAGTCGCGGCGAACCGTCGGTGTCGCGGACGATGCCCGCGCCGCGCTGCACGGCGCGACCGTCGGTGACGACCGGCGTGCTCTGTCGCGAGAGGATGAGCGCCGTCGGCCCGTCGTGGTCGCACGCCTGCCGCCACGCGTGCGCGGTTTCGTTCGCATCACCCGGACGCACGACCCGCAAGCCGGGGATCACGCGCAGCGAAGCCAGTTGTTCGACGGGTTGGTGCGTGGGGCCGTCTTCGCCCACACCGACCGAGTCGTGGGAGAAGACGAAGATCACCTTGGCCCGCGAGAGTGCGGCGAGTCGCACGGCTGGTCGCATGTAGTCGGCGAAGACCAAGAACGTGCCGACCGCCGGCAGGATTCCACCGTGCAGCGCCATGCCGACGGCGATCGCGCCCATCGCGTGTTCGCGTACGCCGAAGAAGAGTTGGCGACCTTCGGGGTGCGCCGCGGAGAGCGCGGTGGCACCCGAGAGTCTCGCACCGGTGTTGAAGGTGAGGTCGGCGGCACCGACGACGAGACCAGGCAGGTCGTCGCGCGCGGCATCGATCGACTTCTGCACGGCGACTCGTGTGGCGATGCCCGCTGCCGGGTCGAACGATGGCGCGGCCGACGCCCAGTCATCGCTGGGCCGGGGATGCCACGCGTGATGCCATTCCTGCGGGGCACGCGCAGCGACCTTGGCCTGCGCACCACTCGCCGCCGCACCGCGTGTTCGCGCGTGCGCCCGAACGGCATCGACGACGGCGACATCCACCCAGAACGGCTCGTCGGGGATGCCAATCACCTTCTTCGTCGACGACACATGCGAAGCACCGAACGGGTTGCCGTGCGCCTCGTGGGCGTCGGTGAAGTCGGGTGACGGCGTGCCGATGTGCGTACGCAAGACGAGCAGTGTCGGCGAACCACGATGGGCCTTTGCAGTGTTCAGTGCCTGCTCGAGTCGGTCGAGATCATCGGCCACATCGCCGAGTTCGACGACGTTCCATCCATAGGCGCGGAATCGCTGCGGCGCATCGTCGCTGCACGACAGATCCGTCGAGCCGTCGATCGTCACCTTGTTGTCGTCGTACACGCAGACGAGACGATCGAGCCTCTGGTGGCCGGCGAGCGACGCCGCCTCGTGGCTGATGCCTTCCATGAGGCATCCATCGCCGGCGATCACGAACACATGGTGGTTGTGGAGTTCTTCGCCGAAACGCGCCCGTAAATGCCGCTCGGCGATCGCCATGCCGACCGCGTTGGCAAAACCCTGCCCGAGCGGGCCGGTCGTCGCCTCGACGCCGGCGGCGTGACCGCGCTCCGGGTGCCCGGGTGTCGCCGAACCCCACTGACGAAACGCGCGCAGGTCGTCGAGCTCGAGCCCGTAGCCGTTCAGGTAGAGCGCCGCATACTGCAGGATCGACGCGTGCCCGTTGGAAAGGATGAAGCGGTCGCGGTTGCTCCACCCTGGTTGGGCAGGATCATGGCGCATCACGCGGCTGTACAACACGTGGGCGAGTGGCGCAAGCGCCATTGCCGTGCCCTGGTGGCCGCTCTTGGCGGCGAGAGGCGCATCCATCGCGAGACCGCGAATCATCGCGACGGCGAGACGGTCTTCTTCTCTGGACAGCCCGTTCGCCACGTGAGCGACGATAGTTGGCGCGAGCGCGCCTACCCCGACACGGGTGGCAACACGGTGAGCGGCACCGCCATCCAGTCGCCGGTGCCGATGCGGCAATGCGCGAGCACCTGGCCGTAGTCGTCGATCGGCAACTCGGCGCGCACGAGTCGATAGGTGAACTTGCCCGGATCAACTCGAAACGGTGACACGTTCTGTGCGAGCGGGGGAGTCGCCTCGGGGTCGACCCCGGGTTTCTGAAACACCACCTGCAAGATGCCGTCGCCCGACTCGTGCGGCGGGCAGTAGACCAGCACCACGAGATGCGGCGACAGCGTGCACGGCACGGGGCCCGGCGCCACTTGTGAAAAGAAGACGCCCGTCAGATCGATGCGCGTGGACGGACCTTCCGCTTGCCGCATCGCGAAGTTTTCAGCGAACAACGCCGCAACGATGTGCATGAGCGTGGAACACTACCGTTGAACCTCGTGGCAGGTCGTCGCACGCTGAGCGAACACGACTCCAAACGACTGCTCCACGAATGCGGGGCGAGAGTGTCGCGTGAAACGGTCGTGCACGACGCGGGGGGCGCCGTGGCGGCGGCAACTGCGATCGGTTTCCCCGTCGTGCTCAAGCTGGTGGGCAAGGGCCTCGCGCACAAGAGCGAACGCGGTCTCGTGAAACTCGGCCTGCGCGATGCCTCATCGGTGCAGGCCGCAGCCGTCGAGTTGCTGGCCGAGCGTCGCGCCGACGACGGTGACGTCGCCTTGTTGGTGGCCGAACAGGTCGGCGGGTCGCGGGAGTTGATCGTGGGGTTGGTGCGTGACCCCCTCTTCGGCACCGTCGTGTTGCTTGGCGCCGGCGGTGTCACCGCGGAGGCCGTCGGGGACACCCAGATGCGCATTGCACCATTGGTGCGCACCGACCTGAACGACATGCTGGATGCGCTCGCCACACGCGGCGTATACGACGAGTTCCGTAATCAGCGGGCCGTGAACCGCGATCAACTGTGGTCGATCATCGAGGCGGTGTCGAAGGTGGCCACGTCGCGCAGCGACATCGTGTCAATCGACGTGAACCCGGTGATCGTCGCACCAAACGGTGACGCTGTCGTGGTGGATGCCCTGGTTGAACTCGGCGATTCGATCGGCACCTCATCGAGTGCACCCACCGCGTTGCCGCGACACACCGACGCGGCGTTCGCTGCACTATTCGACCCGCGCGGCGTGGTGGTGCTCGGCGTATCGTCGCACCCGGGCAAGTTCGGTTTCGTCTCGCTCCACAACCTGCTCGCCAGCGGTTACCGCGGCAAGGTCGCGGCCACCAATTTGTCGCGCGAGTCGGTGCTCGGCGTGCAAACGGTGGAGTCCCTCGCCGAACTGCCGCCGAATGAGTTCGACCTTGCGCTCTTCTGCACGCCCGCCTCAGCCAACGAACGACTCATCGCCGAGTGCGCCGAGCGAGGCATCCGAGCCGCGTTCGTCACCTCCGCGGGATACGGCGAGGCAGGCGACGACGGCAAGTCCGCCGAAGTGAGACTCGTCGACACGGCGGCGCGCCACGGTGTGCTGCTCGCCGGCCCGAACGGCCAAGGTCTCGTCAGCACCAAGAGCGCGCTGTGTGCACAAATCGTGGCGCCCTACCCGCCCATGGGCTCGATCTCCATCGCCAGCCAGAGCGGCAACTTCGCCAGCAGTTTCATGAATCTCGCGCGCTCGACGGGCGTCGGCATCGCCCGTGCCGTGTCGGCCGGCAACGCAGCCATGGTCGATGTCGCCGATTTCGTCGAATGGATGTCGCGCGACGAGGCAACCTCCACCGTGCTCTCCTACGTGGAGGGCGTCACTGACGGGCAACGGTTGCGCGCCGCGCTCACGATGGCGAGTGCTCGCAAGCCGGTGGTGCTCATGAAAGGCGGTGCCTCGGCAGAAGGTGCACGCGCCGCAGCCAGCCACACCGGCGCGCTGGCCTCCAACGACAAGGTGTTCGACGGGTTGTGTCGTCAACTCGGCGTGGTGCGCGCCGCAAGCGTCGACGAGGCGTTCGATGCGGCGGCCCTGTTCGCCACGATGCCGCTGCCGCGCGGTAATCGCGTCGCGATTCTCACGACCGCCGGCGGTTGGGGAGTCGTCACCGCAGATGCACTGAGTCGCGACGGAGTGCTGCTACTTGCCGAGTTGCCGGCGACGGTGATGGCTGCACTCGATGAATTGCTGCCGGCGCGCTGGTCGCGCAACAATCCGGTGGATTGTGCCGGCGGCGAAACTCGCGACACGATCCCTGTGGTGCTCGAGGTGCTAGCCAACTCACCCGCGGTGGATGCCGTCGTCTATCTCGGCATCGGAATTCAAGCGAACCAAGCGCGGCTGATGCGTGAAGGCGGCTTCTACCCAGACCACGGTCTCGCACGCATCGTGGAGTATCACGAGCGCCAAGACGAACGCTTCGCAACGGCTGCCCACGAACTCGCGCAATCGACGCGCAAGCCGGTCCTTGTTGCGACTGAACTCTCCGTCGCCGACCCGAACAATGCCGGCCCCGCTACGGTGCGTCGTCTCGGCGGAATGTGTTTCGCCAGCGGCCCGCGTGCGGTGCGCGCACTTGCGCACGCCTACCGCTATGCCCGACACCGCGGTGTGGCGCAGTAACCACGAGATGACTGCACGACGATGAATCCCGACATTCCTGCACTCAGCGGCATGCGACGTATCGTTCGGCGCGCGTGGCAGCGTGTGGTGCGATTCGACGCCCATGTCGTGTCGAGCGATCCGCAGCGCGCAACCGTGAGCGTGATCGTGGCGGCGACGGTGTTGTTCGTACCGCTGTTCTCCGCTTGGCAGGTCACGAACACCGCGGCGGGGGAGACCCGCCCACTCACCATTGCGATGAGCACCGACCCCGCACCCAAAGAACCGCTCTTTTCCGTACGACGCATCGCGCGCACCGCAGCGATCGAGGCCCGCGTCGCGAACTTGCGCACCGGTTTGGCGACATTCGCAGCGACACTGCCGGCGGGTGCCTGTCTGTCGGCTGTCGCCGACACCCGAGAAGTGGCGAGCGTGAACGCCATGACACCGCTCGTGCCGGCGAGCAACATGAAACTGCTCACCGCTGCGGCAGCACTCGAGGTGCTGGGCCCCGACCATCGCTTCGAGACGAAGTTGGTCGGCAATCGCGCGGGTGCCTCAATCATCGGCAACCTGTGGCTCGTCGGTGGCGGCGACCCGGTGTTGTCGACGCGTGCGTATCCGGCCACGCAGAAATACTCGACCCTGTCACCGACATTTCTTGATGCACTCGCCGATGAGATCGCCGCGAGTGGCGTCACCATCGTGTCGGGGTCGGTCGTTGGCGACGAGTCGCGCTACGACACCGAGCGTTATGTACCCACCTGGGGTGACGGCATCCGCGCGATTGAAGCGGGCCCGCTCTCGGCGCTGTTGGTGGACGACGGCATCCTGCTCGGCGAGCCGTTGAAACCCAGCGACCCGGCGGCCGGCGCAGCGACGGCATTCACGCGACTGCTGCAAGCACGCGGCGTGAGCGTGCTCGGCGCACCAGGCAGCGGTGTGGCACCCGCAGATGGCATTGAACTTGCCCGCATGGCATCAGCACCGCTCTCGGTGGTGTTGGTCGATGTGCTGGCCAACAGCGACAACAACGCCGCCGAGTTGCTGCTGAAGGAACTCGGTCTCGTGCGCGCCCAAAGCCCGACGCGCGTCGCCGGTCTGCGCGCCGTGGCCGACGTGTTGGCCGCCCGCGGTGTCGAGATGAACGGCGTCGCCCTGGCCGACGGCTCGGGGCTCGACATGGGCAACCGTGTCACCTGCACGACGCTGACCTCGCTGCTCAATATCTTCGGATTCGAGAGCCCCATCGGCCAGGCTCTCGCACTGGCGGGCACCACCGGCACGTTGAAGGATGTGCTGACGTCCGGCCCCGCGAATGGTCGCGTGCGGGCCAAGACCGGCACCTTGCGCAACGTGAAGGCGCTGAGCGGATACTTTCCGACGAGTGGGGGATCCATCGCGTTCGCGCTCATCGTGAATGAAGCGCAAGCGTCGAATCAGTCGGCGTACCGACCGCTGTGGGACGACCTGATGAAAGGGCTCGCCACCTACCGCGAGAGCCCACAAGAGGCACAGCTGTTGCCGCGCTGAGTTGCCGCAACACCGCGCCGAGACGCGCGCAGCCGCCGATCTCTGCGCCGATAGACATGAGTTGTGCAATTCGACCCCGTCGAGACCTACGAACTCGTTCGCGACTACGCGAAACAAGAGACCGTCGAGCCGCTGAAGGGTGCTGGACGCTGGCTAGGTTTCGGGTTGCTGGCGGGGTTATTCATGTCGGTGGGCATCGTCATCCTGCTGCTCGCCGTGCTGCGACTAGCGCAAGACCTCGTCCTGCACACGTGGTGGCCCGACCAGGCTGACGGGCTCTCATTCATCCCGTACATCGTCACGCTGCTCGTCGGCGTCGCCACTTCTGCCGTCGTGTGGTCGCGCGTCAAGGTGTTCGAACTCAACCGAGGCCGCCGATGACCGACCGCCGCAAGATCACCAAGGACGACCTCGAACAGCGATTCAAGGCACTGCAGGACGACGTCACCGAGATCACCGAGACGAAGAAGACTTCGATCACCGTTCTGGCTGTAGCCGGCGTTGCGGCCGGATTGTTGATCGCGTACCTGCTCGGTCGCCGTGGTGGTCGCCGTCGGCGCGGCATCATCGAGATTCGTCGTTGACCGATGGGCCCAATGTCGCGCACCTCGCGCGTGGCGGGTCGGTTCGTCGGCGCGGCAGCGATTGCACGCCTCACCAAGCGCTATCCGCTCGTTGCGGTGGTGCTCCTCGTGTGGAAGTGGCGGCGCCGCCGTGCAGCACACACCGACCACCAAGTGATTCGTCTCAAGGCGGGGGAGACGATCACGGTCTCCGATCGCACCGCCAGCCGATCCAGCGGCATCTGACATGTCGACACCATTCGCGACCGGCGATCGCGTGCTCTTCATCGATACCAAGGAGCGTCGCTACCTCGTCACGCTCGAGCCGACGGGCGAGTTCCACAGCCACGCTGGTTTCGTGCCGCATGCCGAGGTGATCGGCGCCAACGAAGGCATCACGGTGGAATCCACCAAGGGCGCGCGGTACGTGGTGATGCGTCCGACACTCGAAGACTTCGTGTTGGAGATGCCACGCGGCGCACAAGTCATCTACCCGAAGGATCTCGCACCAATCGCCATGCTGGCCGACATCTCGCCCGGACACCTCGTATTTGAGTCGGGTATCGGTTCGGGTGCGATGTCGATGACCATGCTGCGCGCCGGCGCTCGCATCGTGGGCTACGAACTGCGCGAGGACTTCGCCAACCGTGCAAGAAAGAACGTCGAGTCATTTCTCGGGACTGGCGCGAGCGAACGGTTCGAAGTGCACGTCCGCGACTCCTACGCCGGCATCGAGGTGCCGTCGACGGGGCGATTCGACCGCGCCGTGCTCGACCTACCCGAGCCGTGGCAGGTGGTGGCGCATCTCGCCTCGGTGATGCATGCGGGCGGCGTGATGGTGGCCTACACCCCGAGCATCACACAAGCAGTGAAGGTGCGCGAGGCACTCAACGCCAATCGTGGCGAGTGGGTGGCGATGCGCACGCTGGAAGTGCTACACCGCACGTGGCACATCGAAGGCGAATCCGTGCGCCCCGACCACCGCATGGTGGCACACACCGGTTTCTTGACGACGGCGCGCTTGTTGACCGCGGGCTAGCCCGACCGTCTCGCAACTGCGCGCTAGGAGTGCCCGGGGATTACTGCTCGATGAAGATGCACTCGCCGGGGCATTCCTCGGCGGATTCGATCACGGCGTCGAGATGCTTGTCGTCGAAGTTGGCGACGCCCTCGGCACCCTGCGGGTTGCCCTTGGCGGTGGCGAACACCTTCGAGCCTTCTTTCACATAGGCGAGACCGTCGTCGAGCAGGGTGAACACTTCGGGGGCAATTTCCTCACAGAGACCGTCACCAGTGCAGAGGTCCTGGTCGATCCATACCTTCATGGGCTTTCACGATACACGGAACGCCACTAGGTTCAGGGCATGGCAGACGACACTTCTGCACGACTTCGTGCACTTGAGGAGCGTTTGCTCGAGGCCAAGGGACAACTCGCGAATTCCAAGGCGCGTAACGAGAAGTTGGAGTACGCATTGCGCGAGGCGCGCGATCATGTGGCGTCGTTGCGTGAAGAAGTAGAGAAGCTCACCCAACCGCCGTCGGCGTACGGCGTCGTGATCGGCACCAACGACGACGGCACGGTCGACGTGCTCACGAATTCGCGCAAGATGCGCGTCTCGCTGCACCCTGAGATCGATGTCCAGACGCTGGGGCGGGGCAGCGAGGTGGTGCTCAACGAGAGCCTCAACGTGGTGCTGGCGCGCGGTGCCGAGGCGACCGGCGAAGTGGTGTCGCTCAAGGAAGTGCTCGAAGACGGCGTGCGCGCGATCGTCACCGGGCGCGGTGACGACGACCGCGTATGCGAACTCGCCGACGCGTTGCGCGGGGTGCACCTGCGTTCGGGCGATCTGCTGCGATTCGACACCCGCAGCGGGCTGTTGCTCGAGCGCCTCGCTCAACCCGAGGTCGAACACCTGCTGCTCGAAGAAGTGCCCGACATCTCCTACGACGACATCGGCGGTCTCGACCAACAGATCGAGGCGATCGCCGACGCCGTGGAACTGCCGTTCCTGCACGGCGAGTTGTTCGCCGAGCACCAACTGCCCGCACCCAAGGGCATCCTCCTGTACGGCCCGCCAGGTTGCGGCAAGACGCTCATCGCCAAGGCAGTCGCCAACTCGCTGGCGAAGAAGGTCGCGGCGCGCACCGGTGCCGACAAGGGTCGCAGTTACTTCATCAACATCAAGGGCCCCGAGTTGTTGAACAAGTACGTCGGCGAAACCGAGCGACAGATTCGCATGGTGTTCCAGCGGGCGCGCGAAAAGAGCGAGGAGGGCTGGCCGGTCATCGTGTTCTTCGACGAGATGGATTCGATGTTCCGCACGCGCGGCACCGGCATCTCATCCGACATGGAGTCGACGATCGTGCCGCAGTTGCTCGCCGAGATCGACGGTGTCGAGGGCTTGCGCAACGTGATCGTGATCGGCGCCACCAACCGCGAGGATCTCATCGACCCCGCCATCCTGCGCCCCGGCCGACTCGACGTGAAGATTCGCGTCGAGCGCCCCGACGCCGAAGCCGCGCGACAGATCTTCGCCCGTTATCTCACGAGCGAGGTGCCGATTGCGGCATCCGACATCGCCCGCCATGGCGACCTGAAGCAGGCCATCATCGCGATGATCGACACCACGGTGGAGCAGATGTACGCCACCGCCGACGACAACCGCTTCCTCGAAGTCACCTACCAAAACGGTGAGCGCGAGATTCTCTACTTCCGTGACTTTGCTTCGGGCGCGATGATCGAAAACATCGTGCGGCGCGCCAAGAAACTGGCGATCAAGCGACTGCTTGCCGGTGGCGAGAAGGGTGTGGCGGTCGAGGACCTCACCTCGTCGATTCGCCAGGAGTTCCGTGAGCACGAAGACCTGCCGAACACCACCAACCCTGACGATTGGGCGAAGGTGTCGGGACGCAAGGGCGAGCGCATCGTCTTCATCCGCACACTCACCCACGACGAAGGTACCGGCGGCGGCAAGGCAATCGAACGCACGGCGACGGGGCAGTACCTCTAACGATGGCAATCCCGAAGGTCTGTGGTATCGAGACCGAATACGGCATCGTGGTGCGCAACACCGAATACAACGCCGTCACCGCCAGTTCGCTCTTGATCAACGCGTTTCTCGGGCGCAGCAACACCCGCACGGCGTGGGACTTCTTCGACGAACAACCCGGCAACGATGCGCGCGGCTTGTTGCTCGGCGAGATTCTCGCGCCCGAAGTGGAGACGCACCTCGTGAATACGGTGCTCACCAACGGTGCGCGCTACTACGTCGACCATGCGCATCCCGAATGCTCGACGCCCGAGTGCCGCACGCCGAGTGAACTCGTGCGTTACGACCGCGCCGCCGAAGAAATCCTGCGCCTCAGCATGGAGCGCGCGATCGCGCTGTTGCCCGTCGGCGGCGAGATCGTCGTCTACAAGAACAACTCCGACGGCAAGGGCAACAGTTACGGCTGTCACGAGAATTACCTCGTCGATCGTGCGGTGCCCTTCGGCCGCCTCGTCAACCAGATCACGCCGCACTTCGTGACACGCCAGGTGTTCACCGGTGCGGGCAAGGTGGGTTGCGAGTCGCCCGGATCGATGCCTGGCGACATCGAATATCAACTCAGCCAGCGCGCCGACTTCTTCGAAGAAGAGGTCGGGCTCGAAACCACGCTGAAGCGCCCGATAGTCAATACGCGCGACGAGCCGCACTGCGACCCCGCCAAGTATCGCCGTCTGCACGTGATCGTCGGCGACGCCAACATGAGTGAGGTTGCCACGTTCTTGAAGGTGGGCACCACAGCCATCGTGCTCGCGATGATCGAGGACGACGCAATCGGCGACGACCTCACGCTCGCACACCCCGTGACTGCAATCCGCCAAGTGAGTAACGATCCGTCACTACGCTCCACGATCGCGCTCGGCAACGGCAAGCGAGCCACGGCCCTCGAAGTGCAGTGGAGGTTGCTCGAGCGCGCCCGCAGTTGGGCCGACCGTCACGGGCTCGACGCCGTGACCGTCGACGACGGCAAGCGCATTCTCGAGGAGTGGGAGAGCGTGCTCACCGGTCTGGAGCACAACCCCAACGATGTAGCCGACGTCGTCGACTGGGTGGCAAAGAAACGTCTCGTTGACGGATATGCGCACCGCCACAATCTCGCGCCAACCGACGCGCGGCTGAAGGCGATCGACCTGCAGTATTCCGATCTGCGGCGCGACCGATCGTTGGCGGGTCGCTGTGGTCTGCGCGTCATCGTGGATGATGCACTCGTGCGCGAGGCCATCGACACCCCGCCCGAATCGACGCGCGCGTATTTTCGTGGCACCTGCCTGGCGCGCTTTGCGCCCGACATCGTCGCGGCCAACTGGGACTCGATCGTCTTCGACGTCGGGCGCGACCCTCTGAAGCGCGTTCCGATGATGGAGCCCCTGCGCGGCACCAAGGCGCTGACGGCCGAATTGTTCGCGGCCAGCACCACCGCCGCCGAGTTGATTGCCCGCCTCGGAGACGCACCCCAAACCTGATTGCCCGCCACTGCGAAGCACCGCCGACCTCCGCCACTGCGAAGCCGACAGACCTACGCCACACAGGATGTGTGGTCGGGCATGCCTCTTGCTATGGTGCTTGCTATGGCTGAACGCACCAAGAAGCAGCGCAGTGCACCGCAGTGCGAAGAGGCAAAGGCGACCGACACCGAGACGGGCGCCGACACCGACAGCACCGATCGCCTGAAGCAAGAACTCGACGGCCTGCTCGACGAGATCGACGAGGTGCTCGAAACCAACGCCGAAGATTTCGTGAAGAGCTACGTGCAAAAGGGCGGGCAGTAGGCCTGCGCCACGAGTGACGACACCAGCAGTTCCACGATGACGATGCCACGATTCGCCGCCGGCGACGACCCCGGCGCCAGTTTCCCTGATCTGCTGCGCAAGTTGGGAATCGATCCGTTTCCTGCTGCGGCGCTACGCGGCGAGATCGGGCGAATCGACTCGTTGCGCGGCACCGACACTGTCATACCGCACGCCACCACCTGTCTGGCACTCACCTACGACGGCGGGGTCGTCATGGCGGGCGACCGCCGCGCCACGATGGGCAACCTCATCAGCACCCGTTCGGTGGAAAAGGTGGTGCCCGCCGACGACCTGAGCGGCGTGGCAATCGCCGGCACGGCGGGGCTCGCGATGGAGATGATCAAGCTCTTCCAGTTGCAACTCGAGTACTACGAAAAGGTCGAAGGGCAGTCGCTCTCACTCGAAGGCAAGGCCAACCAACTGTCGATGATGGTGCGCTCCAACATGCCGGCGGCGATGCAGGGGCTCAGTGTCGTGCCGCTCTTTGCCGGCTTCGACCCGCTCGTCGGGCGCGGTCGCCTGTGGGATTTCGACATCACCGGCGGTCGTTATGAAGAGCGCGACTTCGTCGCCATCGGTTCGGGCTCGACGCTCGCCAGCACCGTGTTGCGCGTCGGATGGCGCACGAACATCACCCGCGAGGCGGCCGTCGAATTGGCGGCTCGCGCCCTGTGGGAAGCGTCGGACGCCGATATCGCCACGGGCGGGCCCGACATCCTGCGTGGCATCTACCCGATCGTGGCGTCGATCGACTCGGCTGGATGGAATCGCGTCGGCGACGATGCACTCGCCGCCATCTTCGACACCATCATGCGTGAGGTGCGTTCGCGATGAGCATGCCGTTCTACGTTTCGCCCGAACAGATGATGAAGGACCGCGCGGACTACGCGCGCAAGGGCATCGCCCGCGGCCGCGCGCTCGTTGCGCTACAGACACCCTCGTGCATCGTGATCGTGGCGGAGAATCCGTCCACCACGTTGCGCAAGGTGAGCGAAATCTACGACCGCATCGCGTTCGCGGGCGTCGGCAAGTACAACGAGTTCGATCAACTTCGCGTGGCGGGTGTGCGCGCTGCCGAACTGCGCGGCTACCACTATTCGCGCAACGACGTTGATGCGCGCAGCCTCGCGAACCAGTACGCCCAGGTGCTCGGCGAGGTGTTCTCCACATCGGGCCCGAAGCCCCTTGAGGTGGAACTCCTCGTGGCCGAAGTCGGTGACGCGCCGGAGCACGACCGGCTCTTCCATATTCTCTACGACGGCACATTGCTCGACGAGAAGCGGTTCTGCGCGCTCGGTGGCGATGCCGAGGGCATCACCAAGCGTCTCGAATCCACCTACCGCGACGATCTCGAACTCGCTACCGCCATCAAGGTTGCCGTGGCTGCACTCTCGGGCCCCGATCGCAACGTTGCGGCAGCCGACCTCGAGGTTGCCACGCTCGCGCGCAACGGGCGCCGCCGCTCGTTCGCGCGCATCACTGATGACGCGGTCACCGCCGCGCTTCGTTGATGGCAACCGCCGAGCTCTCACGACGCATTTACGGCATCGAAACCGAATACGGCGTCACCTGCACGCTGCGCGGCCAGCGGCGGCTGAGCCCCGACGAGGTAGCCCGCTATCTGTTTAGAAAGGTCGTGTCGTGGGGGCGTTCGAGCAATGTGTTTCTGGAAAATGGCGCACGACTGTATCTCGATGTCGGTTCACACCCTGAATACGCGACACCCGAGTGCGACTCGATTCTCGAATGCGTCGTACACGACCGCGCCGGCGAGCGCGTGCTCGAGGGGCTCGTCACCGGCGCCGAGCAGCGCCTGCGCGACGAGGGCATCCGCGGCACCATCTACTTGTTCAAGAACAACACCGACTCCGCCGGCAACAGCTACGGCTGCCACGAGAACTACCTCACGCGACGCACCGACGACCTGTCGTACTACGCCGAAACGCTGATTCCGTTCTTTGTCTCGCGCCAGATCTTTGCCGGCGCCGGACACATCCTGCAGACTGCGCGCGGGCCGATGTTCTCCATCTCACAGCGTGCCGAACACATCTGGGAGGGAGTCAGCAGCGCCACCACGCGCAGCCGGCCGATCATCAACACCCGCGACGAGCCGCACGCGGACTCCGAGCGATTCCGCCGCCTGCATGCGATCGTCGGTGACTCCAACATGAGCGAGTACGCCAACTTCGTGAAGATCGGTGCTGCCGCCTGCGTGCTGCGCATGATCGAAGACCCCGTCATGATGCTGCGCGACCTGACGCTCGAAAACCCGATTCGTGCGATTCGCGACATCAGCCACGACCTCACCTGCAAACGCAAGGTGCGATTGGCGAGCGGGCGCGAGTTGTCGGCGCTCGACATCCAACGCGAACTGCTCGACCGCGCGCTGCGCTACGCCGACCAGCGCGGCTTCACGCCCGAAGAACAGCGTGCGCTCGAAATGTGGGAGCACTGCATCGTGACGCTCGAGAACGACCCGATGAAACTCGACCGCGAGGTCGATTGGGCGATCAAGTACCGCATCGTGGAGGAGTTCCGCGCCCGCCACAAGTTGGCGCTCGACGACCCACGCGTGCAGATGCTCGACCTGCAGTACCACGACATCGACCGCAACAGGGGGGTGTTCTACAAGATGCAGTCCCGCGGCCTGGTGGAGCGCGTCTGCACCGACGATGCCATCGACCTCGCCAAGGACATGGCACCACAGACCACGCGCGCCCGCTTGCGAGGCGAGTTCATCAAGCGCGCCAAGGATCGCAAACGCGACTTCACCGTCGACTGGGTGCACCTCAAGTTGAACGACCAAGCCCAGCGCACCGTGCTGTGCAAGGACCCGTTCAAGAGCCACGACGACCGCGTCGACAAACTCATCGCCTCGCTGTAAGTCGCACGAGTGCCGCCAGACCCACCCGTCGCGGCGTCCGTGACTCCAGCCCGCGTGTCGCACAGTTAGCGTGGAACGAGTGATGGATGAGCCGCGCAGCGACGCTCAACGTCGCTCAGGCTGCCGACAAATCCGCGAATGGGTGGTGGTCATCGTCACGGCGGTGCTCATCGCCACGGTGCTGCGCACCTTCGTGGTCCAGCAGTTCTACATCGCTGGCCCCTCGATGGAGACCACGCTCTTTGGCGATGACCGCGTGCTCGTCAACAAGCTCGCATACCGCCTGAGCGGCCCGTCGCGTGGCGACGTGGTCGTGTTCGACCGCCTCACGGTGAACGGCGACACCGTGCAACATGACGACCTCATCAAACGCGTGATCGGCTTACCGGGCGAAACCGTCGAGATTCGGGACTGCGTGGTCTTCATCGACGGTGCGGCCCTCGACGAGCCGTGGTTGTCGGCAGAGGTCGCCGGTACTTCGGATGACCCCGGCACCCGCTGCGGCACCGCGAATGCCGACCCCCTCGTGATTGCCGACGATCAGGTGTTCTTGATCGGCGACAATCGCGCGATGTCGTTCGACAGTCGCATGTTCGGGCCGGTTAGCGTCGATTTGATCGTCGGCAAGGCGATGGTCGTCATCTGGCCGCCGCGCGACATGCAACGCCTCTAGGCGATCAGCGACTCCGCACGCGCGGCATCCACCATCCGATCCACCCAGTCGCTGTACACCGCGTCAATCCCCATGCGCAGCAGCGCGGTCAACGCATGTTCGAATTGCGCATCCCAGGCGAAAGCCAGGCGTTCGAAGCGGTGGGCGAGCGTGACGAGCCCGCCATTCCAATCGGAGTGGTGCATGTTGAGTGCCGCGACACCAAGCTCGGCGAGTTGGGCGAGGCGTCGCTCGGGGCCATCCTTCATCTTGTCCAGTCGGGATGAATCGACGAGCAACACATCGCGAAGGTTCGGGGCGACCTCCCGCAGCACGGTGAAGTCCTCGCAGCACAGATACGTGCGCTGTCGCAAGTCGGGGTGGGCCAGCAGCATCTCGCGCACCGGGGCGAACGCTGCTGCGTCCTTTACATCGAGTGAGAGCGACAGGCCGTGCTGGCTCGCCAGCGCCAACAGCTGCGCGAGCCGCGGGATGTGGCGTGGCAGGTCATCGCTCGTCACCGCAGCGATGGTGCGCCGCCGCAGCCGCCCGGCGACCACACCATCGTGGTCGAGCACGGGCACACCGTCACGCGTGAGCCACACGTCGGATTCCAGACCGGTCGCCCCCAATTTCACCGCCAACGCAAAGGCCGGCATCGTGTTCTCGGCTTCGTGCGCCCGCGCCCCACGATGTGCAAAGAGCACCGGCGGTTGCAGAATCGACGGCAAACGCTGTTGCACGGGGCAACACTACGACGCACAACACGAACGATGAACGACGAGGCATCGCGGTACGGCGTTCTCGTAGGCTTGCTGGCGTGTTCAACCTCTCGGGCACGGAATTGGTGTTCATCGCCGTGCTCGGCTTGATCGTGCTCGGGCCTGAGAAGCTGCCCGGCGCGATGCGCAAGGCCGGCAAGATCTACCGCGAGCTCCGCAATATCACCAGCAACGTGCAGCGCGAAGTCAACAAGGTGATGGAAGAACCGATGCGGCAAGTGAAGAGCCTCGTCGAAGAGCCAGCGAACGAATTGAAAAAGACGGCGCAAGACACCAACGACGTGTTCGCCGGCAAGATGCCGCACCTCGAACGAAGGCCGGGCGCTGCTGCGGCAGCCGCGTTCGCGGCAGCCACGGCTTCGTCGCCGCCCACGGCGAACGGTGCCGCCGAGAGCGCCACCGACGCTGCGCCCGCCACCGACACGCCAGCCACCGCTGCCACTGCCACCGAGGCTTCAACCACCGATACTCTGCCGCCCACCGACACGAGTCACTGACATGGCCCGCACCCGGCGGCAAGCCAACGACATGACGATCATGCAGCACCTGGCGGAGCTGCGCACCCGCCTCGTGATGTCGCTGTTTGCGATCGCCGTCGGTGCAATCGCACTGCTCATCGCCTACGAACCGGTCCTCAACTTTCTCGTGTCGCCCTACCGCGATCTGTGCGACACGAAGGTGAACCTCAACTGCGACGGTTCGCTGTATGCGCTCGGCCCGATTGACGGCTTCTCGGCGCGCATGCGAATCGCCGCATGGGGTGGCGTCGTCATCGCACTGCCCGTGGTGTTGTGGAACATCTGGCGCTTCATCGTGCCGGCGCTCACGAAGCGCGAGAAGCGGTATTCGTATTTCTTCGTCGTGTCGTCAATAGTGCTCTTCATCGTGGGCGCCCTCCTCGCGTACGCGACACTCGATCGCGCGCTCGAATTCCTCATCGGTTGGTCGGGTGCCGACGTCACGCAGAACTACCAGATCAGCAAGTACGTGAATCTCGTCGTGCTGATGCTGTTGTCGTTCGGTGTTGGTTTCCTCTCACCGGTCTTGCTCGTATTTCTGCAGCTCGTCGAGGTGGTCACACCGCGCACGCTGATCACCCAGTGGCGTTATGCGATCGTGATCATCTTCGTGGTGGCGGCCGTCATCACCCCGAGCGGCGACCCGATCACGCTGATGGCACTGGGCGTGCCGCTCACCGTCTTGTATCTGATCGCCGTCGGAATCGGTGCGCTGCTCTTGTGGCGTCGCCACAAGACGGCCGTCTAAGTGAACGACACCGCGCGTCGTCGTCGCCTCGCGCGCTACGACTTCGCGCCCGACCCGTTTCAGGTGCAGGCTTTCGACGCACTCGATGCAGGGGAGTCGGTGCTCGTCGCCGCACCCACCGGCTCAGGCAAGACGGTGATCGCCGAGTACGGGCTCGACATGATGCTCGAGGCCGGGCAGCGCGGGTTCTACACCGCACCGATCAAGGCACTCTCCAACCAGAAGTATCACGACCTGTGCGCGTTCTACGGCAACGACCGCGTCGGTCTGCTCACCGGCGACAATGCGATCAACGTCGAAGCGCCACTCTTGGTGATGACCACCGAGGTGCTGCGCAACATGATCTACGCGCGCTCGTCGGCGCTCGACGATCTCGGCGTGGTCGTGCTCGACGAAGTGCACTTCCTGCAGGATGAATACCGCGGCCCGGTGTGGGAGGAAGTCATCATCCATCTCGAGCCCGAGGTGCGGCTCGTCGCGCTGTCGGCCACGGTGAGCAACGCCGAAGAGATCGCCGACTGGCTCACCACCGTGCGTGGCCCGACTCGCGCCGTGGTGGAGGGGCGGCGACCAGTCGAATTGCGCAACCTCTACGCCTACGGCGACAAGACGACCGCCGAGATCATGCTCGTCGAAACCCTTGTCAACGGGGCGCCGAACCAAAGGGTGCTGCGACTGGAGCGTGGCGATCGCGATGCGCAGCGCGGGCGCGGTGGCCGACGCGGGCGTTCGCGCATCTTCCCGCCGTCGCGCCTCGACATCGTCGACCGGCTGCGCGACGGCGACCTGCTGCCCGCCATCTACTTCATCTTCAGTCGCAACCAGTGCGACGAGTCGGCGGCGGCCTGCTACAAGGCCGGCATGCGGCTCACGAGCGACGCGGAGCGTGAAGAGATTCGCGAGATCGTCGATTCGCGCGTCGAAGGCCTCTCCGACGACGACCTCGCCGCGCTCGGCTTCACGCTGTTTGCCGCCCAGGTGGAGTCGGGCATCGCCGCGCACCACGCCGGTATGGTGCCGACGTTCAAAGAGATCGTCGAAGCGCTGTTCGTGCGCGGGCTGGTGAAGGTGGTGTTCGCCACCGAAACTCTCGCCGTCGGCATCAACATGCCGGCGCGTGCCGTGGTGATCGACAAGATGTCGAAGTTCACCGGCGAGCACCATCAAACCCTGAAGGCAAGTGAGTACACGCAGTTGACGGGGCGCGCCGGGCGACGTGGCATCGACACGCTCGGTCACGCCATCGTGGTGTGGGACCCGTACGTGCCGTTCGATCAGGTGGCGGCGGTCGCCCAGAGTCGCACGTTCCGATTGAGTTCCGCCTTTCGCACCACGTACAACATGGCGGTCAACCTCGTGCGCACGCATTCCCCGGACGAGACGCGTCACCTGCTGAACCTTTCGCTCGCGCAGTACCAAGCCGGCAAGGGCGTGGTGGAAGTGCAGGCGCGCATCACCAAACGCCAGAAAGAACGCGACCGTCTGCGCGCGCAGGCCAAGAGCGAGTTCGGCGACATTGACGAGTACCGCCGTCTCTTCGTGAAGGACCCGGGCGAGCGCGATCGGACCGAAATCGAGATGAGCCTCATGGCGTTGCGACCAGGCGACGTGGCATGGTTCGACGACGACCTCGGCCTCGTGCTCAGCACTTCGGTGCGTGCCAAGGGCGTGAAGGTGAAGGTGTTGTTCGCCAACCGCGCGCTGCGCGCGTTGACGGCGGACGAACTCGTGCGCAACGTGCGAACCGCGACACGTCTACCCATTGACGGCACGGCGGTCACCGGACACAGGGGTCGGATCGTCGACCAGAGCGACCCCCGCGTGTTGCGCGAATTGGCGCATCGGTTGACGCGCCTCAAGATCGACAAACCAAAGGCCGCGCCGGCGGCCGCGCGGGCGGCACATCCGTGCGCCAACGACCCCGACCTCAAGTTCAAACTCAACGCCGCCAAATCAGCCGACCGCATCGACCGCGAAATCGCACAACTCGAGGGTCGCGTCAACAAGGCGGCAGAAGTCGTGAGTCAGCGCTTCGACGATGTGATCACCCTGCTCGAGCGGTGGGATTACGTGGTCGACTGGCAACTCACCGAGCGCGGCACGCTGTTGTCGCGCGTATTCCATGAATCCGACCTGCTCGTCGCCGAGACGATCGCCACGAAGTTGCTCGACGGTCTCGACCCCACATCACTCGCCGCATTGTGCTCGACATTCGTCTACGAGTACCGCAGCCCCGAACCAGCACCCGAGCCGAACTTTCCGTCGGCACAACTGCGGTCGCGGTTCCGTCAGGTTCAGCAAGTCAGCGCGCGCTTGCAGCGCGAAGAGAGCGCCGCCGGGCTCACCCCACATCGCGCCCCCGATGCCGGCTATGTGGATGCCGTTGTGAAGTGGGCGGGCGGCGCCGAACTTGCCGAGTTGCTCGACGAAGACACCACACCTGGCGACTTCGTGCGCACGATGAAACAACTCATCGACTTGTTGCGCCAAGTGGCCCAGCACGCACCCGACGAACTCACCCGCAGCATCGCCGACACGGCGGTCGACCGCGTGTTGCGCGGGGTGGTGCTGAGTGCAAGCACCATGCCCATCGGCGGCACCTCGTGACGATCAAGCCCGGCGAGCCCTGGGGCGAACCTCGCACCACACCGCACGGTCTCATCATCGCCGACGACGAAGTCGCCCTGGCGGACGCCGTGGCCAATGGCCAGCGCGATGTCGCCCTGCGCAATGGTGAAATGCTGCGCGCACTGGGCAACACAGGCGACAAGGCCGACAACCCCCATCAACGCGACTTCGCACCGCACCCTGGCGACACGGCCCTGGCACTGCCGTGCGACGCCTACCTCGTGGTATTGCGCCGCGGTGCCGACGAGCAGCGCGTCGTGGCGGTCTCGACCGTGATTGTCGGAACATTCCGTGCACCTTGTTGGTGGGCAACGAGCGGTGGATTCGTGGGCCCGTTGAACGTGTCACCCCGTGCCCACCCCAACGACGGCGTCATCGACACGCTGGAATTCACCCAACCGCTTTCGTTGCGCACACTGCTGGCGATTCGCAGGCGAATGCGACTCGGCGACCACCTCCCACACCCGGCACTCACTGCTCGTCGCGCACCGCAGGCACAATGGCAAGGTCCGCGACCCGCATCGGTCACCATCGATGGCCGACGCCACGGTCGTTTCGATGCGGTCACGATGACCGTGCGCCCCGACGCGTTCGCCCTGTGGGTCGCGGTTCAGTAGCCTGACCGCATGTCACTCGACGCCAAGCAAATCGCCGAACTTAAAGCCCGCGCCTGCGCCGACATCGATGCCCGCGCCGCCGACCTGATTGCCGCCAGCCACGACATCCATGCGAACCCGGAACTCAACTACGAGGAACGTTTCGCGCACGACCGCCTCACGAAGATGATCGACGCCGCCGGCTACGGCGTCACCCGCGGCGCCTACAACATCGACACGGCCTTCGAGACGAAGGTGGGTGCGCAGGGTCTCGACGTTGCGGTGCTCTGCGAGTACGACGCGCTCCCGGGTATCGGGCACGCGTGCGGACACAACGTGATTGCTGCTGCAGGTCTCGGTGCGGGTTTGGCGCTGGCCGGGCTCGCCGACGACGCGGGCGGTCGCCTCACGCTGATGGGCACGCCCGCCGAAGAGGGCGGCGGCGGCAAGGTGGAGATGGCCCGTGCTGGCGCGTTCAAGGGCGTCGACGCCGCGATGATGGTGCACCCAGCCGACCGCGATCTGGCGCGGATGAACGCGATTGCGATTCAGCAGGCGATCGTGCGCTACTACGGGCAGGCAGCGCACGCTGCGGTGTCGCCGCATCTCGGGCGCAATGCGCTCGATGCCGCCGTGCTCGGCTACATGAACGTCGCCGCACTGCGTCAACACATTCGCCCCACCGAGCGCGTGCACGGCATCTTCACGAAGGCGGGGGAGAAGCCCAATATCGTGCCACGCGAAGCCGAGATGGATTGGTACGTGCGCAGCGACACCATCGAAACGTTGCAGCCGCTGAAGCAGCGCGTCGCCGCCTGTCTCGAGGCGGGTGCGGCTGCCGCTGACTGTCGCGTGGAGATGGTGTGGGACACGCACGCCTACGCCGACATCGTCGACAACATCCCGCTGCTTGATGCGTATGCCGCGAACTCGACGGCGGTCGGACGATCGCTCACCTCGGCGCACATCCACGGCTCGGGAGGCGGTTCCACCGACATGGGCAACGTGAGCTATCTCGCACCGACGATTCACCCGATGCTGGCGGTGGCACCGCGCGGCGTGTCGTTGCATTCGCCGCAGTTCGCCGACCACGCCAAGTCGAAGGAAGCCGACAAGGCGGTGCTCGACGGTGCGAAGATCATGGCGATGACCGTCATCGACCTGTGGGCGAACGCCGAATTGCAGCGCAATGTGAAGAAAGCCTTCGGCGACGGCACCGTGCCGGCAGGGGTGCTCTAAAAACCACCATTCGTTTCGTAGTATCGGCACTTGTGTCGGTGTACGTTCCGGAGCAGTTCACACCCGAAGAGTCGGCGGTCTTGCGCCGCTATTTCACCAACCTCGACCTGCCCGTCTTCGCGCTCGTCAATCTGCCGGAGGTCGTGAAGGGCGCACTCTTTGCGCGCTACAGCCGCACCGCCAAGAGTTTGCGGCGATTGTTCTTGGATGAGTTCGTCAGCGACCTCGATCTGAAGGGGGACGAGACCGTCGATGCAACCGTCGGCGTCTCGCGCGCAGAAGAACTGTACGAACGCATCTTCGTGGAATACGGCGACGACTCCGTCGCCCAACTCGGTGGCGTGCACCTCGCGTGCGAACAAGCGTCGAACCTGTTGACGAAGATTCTCGAGTGGGGGCGACTGATGTCGTACCTCGAGCAGAGTACGCGTTACGTCTCCTACGACGCGCGACTCGGCGGGCGCTACCGCTATTACCGCGACCCCGAGGTGTGCAGCGGGCCGCTCGGCACCCGCTACGTGGGCGACATGGATCGCATGTTCGACACCTACAGCGAACTCGTCGAGCAGGTCACCACGCATGTGCGCGCCACCGTGCACCGCGGGCCCAACGATTCCGACTTCATCTATCGTCAGGCCACCCGCGCCAAGTCGCTCGACGCGGTGCGCGGGGTGCTGCCGGCGGCGTCGCTCTCCAATGTGGGCATCTACGGCACCGGTCAGGGATACGAAGCGCTGCTCTTGCGCATGCGCGCCAACCCGCTGCCCGAGGCGCGCGCGTACGCGGACATGATGGTCACCGAACTGCGCAAGGTGATCCCCACGTTCTTGCGGCGTGTCGATATGCCCGAACGCGGCGACAAGTGGAGCCAGTACCTCGCCGACAACGCATCGAACACCGCCGATCTCGTCGATGAATACTTCGGCATCCTCGAACCACAAGATGCCGCGGAGGTGACGCTCGTCGACTTCGACCCGGATGGCGAAGACAAGTTGCTCGCCGCAATCTGCTATTCATCGTCGCACCTGCCCGAGACGCAGTTGCTCGAGCGCGTGCGGTCGCTCAGCCATGTGCAACGGGTGGCACTGATCAGCGCCTACGTGGGTGAACGCACCAACCGGCGCCACAAGCCGGGGCGCGCGTTCGAACGCCTGTCGTACCGCTTCGACGTGCTCGGCGACTACGGTGCGTTCCGCGATCTGCAACGTCACCGCCTGCTGACCGTCGAATGGCAACGCCTCACGCCGCATCTCGGTTATGCGCGCCCCGAACTCGTCGACGACGCCGGTGGGGCGGAGATGTTCAACGCCGCGATGCAGCGCTCGGGGGAGTTGTACGAGTTGCTGCGCCCCGACTACCCGGAGCAAGCCGGCTACGCCGTGGCGATGGCGCACCGCATGCGTTATGTGATGCAGTTCAACGCCCGCGAAGCCATGCACATGCTGGAGCTGCGTTCTGCCCCACAAGGGCACCCCGCCTATCGACGCGTCGTGCTGGAGATGCATCGCCTGATCGCCAACCAGGCGGGCCACCGCGCCGTGGCGGATGCCATGACCCATCTCAGCACCGAGGCCCCGCTGCTTGAGCGCCTCGAATCAGAGCGCCGAATCGAAGAGAAGCGGGGCACCGAGCGCCGCTAGGGGCTGCTGGCACAGCGGGCCCGAACCCCTCGGGGGGGTAGGTCCCATTTGACCGCTTGTTGCCGAAATCGGCTAAGGTTCGCGCCCGATAATGAGTAACGGCAACGACACCCCCGAATCCATCGACGAACCAGAGATTGAAGGTGTCGACCCCGACGACCTCGTGAACCTCGAGGTCGACCCTGACGAACTCGACGACGAAGACGCCGCTGGCACCGACGGCAGCGGCGAAGACGGCGAGGGCGGCGACGAACTCGGCGACGAACTCGGCGACGAACTCGGCGACGACCCGCTCGGCGGTGCCGAAGTCGCCCAGGGCGACACCAGTGTCGCAACCGAGGAACCAGCCGCCACCGACGAAGAACGACTGAATCTCGACGACGACGAAGAACAGCCGGCGAACAAGCGCAAGGCCGAAGTCGACGAGAACGAATTCGCGTCCGCCGACGACGAAGAGGCCGACCTCGCGACGATCCTGCAGGAGAAGTTGCGCAGCGGCGAAGATCTTCCCGAAGACGAAGTCGAAATCAGCGACACCGAAGACGTCACCGACGGCACAGCGTTGTTGCAGCCGCGCCGACCCGACGAGGAACACTGTCAGCAGTGCTTCCTCCTCGTACGCAAGTCGGCACCGAAGTGTCCGGTTGACCACGACCTCTGCCCGTTGTTCCCTGGCAAGTAGGCGTTGCGATGCCGAGCGTGCCGCCCCCAGTCGACGAGCGACTCGCCTCCGCAAAGGCGATCGTTGAAGCATTGGTCGGTGTGCCAATCGTCGTGACGCAGCAGATCATCCAGAACATCGGCGACGTGCACCTCAACCGCGAAACGACCGTCGCGCAACGCGTCGCACAGTTGCGTTCGCTCGGCGAGATGGTCGTGCGCATGGGTTCGCGCGAGGTGGGCAAGCGGCTCGGCGGAGGCAAGCAGTGACCCCCGTCGTGCGTCTCGCAGAATTCGCAGACGCCGAAGGTTGCGAGCGTCTCGACACGCAAGCGCGTCAAGAAACTGCCGGTACCCGCGGCGCCGATGCGTTCTTTGCCGAGCAACCTGTGGCCGTGTTGGTTGGCGACCCGGCCGGGTTCACTCTCGTGGCCGAGGTTGACGGCGTCATAGTGGGTTTCACGACCATTCGCACGACACGAGTGGGGGAGAGGCTGGTCGCCACGATCGTGCGCGTGTTCGTTACTGCGCGGGCTCGGCGTGTGGGCGTGGGGGATGCATTGATTGCCGCGGCACGCTCACAGGCCCGCGGGCAGGGGTGTGCGCGCATCGATGCGCTTGCCCTGCCAGGCGACCGTGACACGAAGAACTTGTACGAGCGCAACGGGCTGACCGCACGCTTGATCGTGGCGACGAGCGCGGTCTAGCGACCCTTCCAGTTCGGTGCTCGCTTCTCGATGAACGCCGTCAGACCTTCCTTGGTGTCTTCGCTCTGCAGCACGCGCCCGAACCCTTCGTTGGTCATCTTGATGAGCGTTTCGTCGTCACTCGTGTGCGCAGCCAACACGACCTTGCGGCTCTCCCACACGGCAATCGGCGCACAGGCGCACACCTGCGCGGCGAGCGCCAGCGCAGCCTCTTCAGCCTGGCCTGGCTCAACGAGGCGATTCACGAGACCAAGCTCGTAAGCGCGTTGGGCGGAGATCGGCTCGCCGGTGAGAATCACTTCCATCGCGACGTTACGGCCGATGATACGGGGCAAGCGGAAGAGACCGCCGGCACCCGCAATGAGGTTGCGCTTGGCCTCGGCCAACCCGAACGACGCGCGAGTCGTGGCGACCACCATGTCGGCCGACAAGACGATTTCGCATCCACCAGCGGTGGCGAGCCCGTCGACGGCGACGATGACGGGCTTCTTGCGTTCGCGGTAGACGAAGCCGGCGAACCCGCCGCGCTTGGTATTGAGATCGGCGGCCTTACCCGAGTTGATCGCCTTCAAGTCGGCGCCAGCGCAGAACACGGGGCGCTCTTGGCCGGTGGTGTTGGCTTTCAGCACGCCGATCCATACGTTGTCGTCGGCCTCCATCTTGTCGATGGCGGCTTCGAGGCCGGCGGCGACATCGCCGTTGACGGCGTTGCGGGCTTCGGGGCGGTTGAGGGTGATGACGCCGACTTTGCCGTTGACTTCGTAGGTGACGATTTGCGCATCAGACATGCGCGGAAGCCTAGTTGTCGGCAGTTACGGGTGCGTCAGCCGAAGTCACGGGGGCGTCAGCCGACGGCGCAGCGGTGTCCACCGGTGCGGCCGCCGGCTCAGGGGAGTTCGCGCCCGGCGCCGTGCCGTTCTTGTTCGGCGCAGGCTTGGCCTTGTCGCCCTTCTTGTCGTGCTTCTTGCCGCGCTTATCGCGCCACTCCATGCGCAACGGTCGCGGCATGCGAGCCTGCGGGTCGACGGCCACACCAAACAGCGCCGCGATGCGGGGGATTGCCGGCGCCAAACGAGTGACGGTCGCGGTGAGTTCGGGCGACACCTTCGCCGGCACCGCGGTGGGCACCACCTCGTTGTGGATCGGTGCGAAGGCGAGGGCCTCCAACACGACCACCCAACGGTCACTCGACGACAACGGCGTGAGTTGTTCGAGGGTCAGCGCCATGATTCGCGGGCGCAGATCGGTAGGCACGGGCGTGCCGGCCTTCGGCGGCTGCGCGGCGAGCCTGAGGGCCGCGACCACGCGACCGACGTCCACCGCGGCGCGGAGGTCTTCTGACCAGTGCTGCATCTCTTCGTCTTGGCGACGCTCGAGCGCGGCACGCAACGAATCACGCTTTTCATTCAGCGACGAATCCTTGAGCAGCGTCGGATCATTCGACTTCGCGACGATGGCCCGCAGGTCGCGCAGGTCGACCTTGTCGATGATCTTCTCGACGGCGTCCACGCTGTCGCGCCACTCGGCGACCCGCAGGCGCGGCAACATCTCCACGACGAGGTCAACGAGTGCATTGGCGTTGATCTCGGGCTTGCCGTCCTTCTTCAACTGCTTGTTTTGATCGTTGACGGCTTTGCGCACGGCACCGATGCCACCTTCGAGCGCCGTCTCGGCAAGCACGCGCTCGGCCGGCTTCAACGCTTCGAGCACCGCCGTGCGGTGCGTGTTGCCGGGGCGCAGGCGCGCGGCCCGCGGGCGCTTGGGCAACTCTGGTGGGGGAGGCGTGAACTTGCGGCGCGGCGCGCGCGCACCCGTCTCGCCCGGGGCACCGCCACGTGCGTCGCCGTCGCGACGCTCACGACGGACGCCACGACCACCCTTGCCCCCGCGACCCGCCTTGGCGCCACGACCCGCCTTGTCGCGCGGCGGACGGTTGCGCTTGTCGCTGGAGGTCTCCGTGACGGGCTCGAATTCCACACCAGAACCAGTGACCGTGAGCAGCGTCACGTTGCGCTCGCGCTTCACGACGGGGGAAATACCGATGACCACGGCGCCATCCATATCAACTTCGATGTCGGCGCGCAGCACGTCGCCAATCTTGCTGCCGTCGGGCAAGAGGCTGGCTGCGCCCGAACCCTTCGGGGCCTTGGCCCCCGCCTGGCGCCAGGTGAAGGTGCCGTCGGGACGCGTGCTCGTGACTTCAATGTCAATGCGCCGCGCCATGCGTGACCCACGCTAGTAGAACTATTTCGTGCCCATTTACGCGCTCGGCTCCCAACACCCGACGATTGACGCGTCGGCATACATCCATCCCGATGCGGTGATCATCGGCTCGGTGTTCATCGGCGCGCAGTCGAGCGTGTGGCCGACGGCGGTGTTGCGCGGCGACGACGGCGAGATCCACATCGGTGCGCGGACGAGCATCCAAGACGGCACCGTCGTGCACACCACGCTGGAGTGGCCGACCACCGTCGGCAATGATTGCCTCGTCGGTCACCTCGCGCATCTGGAAGCGTGCATCCTGGAGGACGGCGCGCAGGTGAGTTCGGGCGCAATCGTCTTGCACCGCGTCCGGATCTGCACGGGCGCCATGGTCGGCGCCAACTCGGTGGTGTTGAACGACACGATCGTGCCGGCAAATGCTCTTGCGGTCGGCAGCCCCGCGGTGATCAAGGAGGGTCAGGCGCGCGCCGAAGACATCGCCTACTATGCGCGGAACTACGTGCAGCGCACGGCGCGGTTCAAGCGCGAGTTGCGACGCCTCGACTAGTCGTCGGCAGGCTTGTCGGTCGGCTCAGTCGCCGACGATCTCGAGGAGCGGTCTCAGGTTGAGCCGCGTCGACGACTCGAGATAGCCGTGCGCGGCGTCGCGCCGGAACTGCGCACACAAGTCGTCGCGGAAGAACCGCGCACCTTCCCGAATCACGTAGTTGAGGATGAAGATGCGGTACGCGTACGGCAGAAACTCGATGTCGCGGCGCGTCAGCGGGTTCACCTCGTGGTACGCGCGCACGAACTCCACGAAGCGCGGCTCGGTGAGGGTGTGCGGCGAGTAGGTGAACGACGTCCGGTCACCGGTGCTCGACGACACCCGCGACAAGAAGTAGAAGTCGAGCAGCCGCGATTCGACGCGGAACCAGTCGTAGTCCCACCGCGAGAACAGCCGCACGGCGCCGTCCTCGCGGGTGACACTGAAGTTGCCGAGGTTCCAGTCGACGAGAATCGGGATCTTCGCCCACTCGTCGTAGTGCACGGTCTCCAACTGCAATAGCAACTCGTGGGTGAAGCGCGCCAAGACGCCGATGTCTTCGGACGGCAGGTCGAAGTTGCGCGGCGCGAACGGGTTCGTCAATTGGTCCAACAGGTGGATGGCGTCACCCTTCACCGAGTTCGACACCGGTGGCAGTGCGGGTGCGATGCCGGCACACGCGTGATGAAGGCGCGCGATCTCGCGGGCGAGTGCGGTGATGTCGGCCGGCGGCAGGATGCGGGGGAGCGACTCCGCGCGCTGCACTTCGGTGTAGAAAGCGCACCAGCAGCGCCCGTCGTACCAGGTGTACGGGCGCTTGTCGACGACGAGCACGTCGGCGAGGAACCCCGCCCAGCGTCCGTGGCGCAGCAGCGACGCGCAGCGGGCGAGACGGTCATGATCTTCGGCGAACAAGAAGTACGAGCCGTACGACGACACCTTCGCCACGAGCGTGGATGCGTCGGCGAAGTGCACGCGAAACACGCGGTTGGTGGAGACGTGTGCGCTGACTTCCTCGGTCCGCAGGACGGTGCGCGCATCGTTGGTTGCCGATGCGTACTCGGCCCACGCCTCGCGCACCACATGCTCCGCATCACCGAGCAGCGGGTTGATGGGCGACGTCATGCGCGACACGCGCTCAATGGTGGTTGGTGCGTCGCGCAGCCCGCGCTCAGGCGCGGATGCCGACCGGCGCGATCAAGCGAAACCCGGCACTGTGCCGTTGCTCTTCGCTCTCGCCACCCCAGAATCCGTATTCGCGATGCTGGCGGGCAAAGTCGCGGCAGGTGTACAGCACCGGACATTCCAAGCACACCTTACGAGCCTTCTCCTCGCGACGCAGGCGCGTCTGCGGACGCTCGGCGAGGGGAGCAAAGAAGATCTCGGAGAGTCCGCGGCAGGCACCCTGTTCCATCCAGTCGTCGTCGGTTTCCAGACGGAACTTGAAGTCGAGCGTGGTCATTGCGGCTCCTTGTGGCTGACGATGCCAACTGCGAAACGGAGCCTAGACCAGAAGTAACCGACCAGTCAATTAGAACTTGGGGGCGTCGGCCAGCACCGCGTCGACGCCGGCCGCAAAGGCCGCTACGTCGCTTGCCGTCACGTCCCAGGCGGTCATCCAGCGCACCTGGTGTGCGGCGGCATCCCAATCCCAAAAGAACGACCATTCCTGCAGGCGGCTCTTGGCCGGGTCGCGCAGCGTGGGGAAGAGGCTGTTCACCGCAGGGGGAGAGGTGAGGCCGAGCGAGGCATGGTGGCGGGTCGCGTCGTAGAGGGCGCGCGCCGCCGCGTTGGCCGATCGGCCGAGGTCGATGAAGAGGTCGTTTTCGAGCAGCGCCTCGTACTGCGCCGAGATGTAGCGCATCTTGGAGTGCAGTTGCGTCACGTTCTTGCGCAGATACTCCGCCCGCTGCGCGCGCCGCGGATCAAACCACACGACCGCCTCACCGAACACGATGCCGGCCTTCGTGCCACCGAACGAAAGCACATCGACACCGGCATCAACGGTGAACGCCCGCAGCGCGACCCGGTTGCCGCCGAGTGCCGCGGTCGCATTGCCGATTCGCGCTGCATCCATGTGCACGAGCAGCCCAAGTTCGTGCGCGGTGTCGCAGATCGCACGCACCTCAGCAGGGGAGTAGAGCGTGCCCAACTCGGTGGGTTGCGTCAACGACACGACTCCAGGTTGGGCGTGGTGCGGGTTGCCGCGCGCACCCGCCGCGGCCTGCACTTGGCCGGGCGTCAGCTTGCCGTCGGCACAGGGGAGGTCGAGCAACTTCGCGCCGAGCACGCGCTCGGGCGCACCAGTTTCATCGACATGGATGTGCGACCAGTTGGTGCAAATGACGCACTCGGCCTGCTGCAACATCGAGGCGAGCGCGAGCACATTGGCACCCGTGCCGCCGTAGACGAACAACGTGCGCACATCGCGATCAAACAGTTCATTGAACGCGGCCTCTGCCCGTCGCGTGAAGTCGTCGTTGCCGTAGGCGAGGACGTGACCCGCGTTCGCGCGGGTGATGGCATCGAGCACCAGGGGATGGGCACCCGCAAGATTGTCCGAAGCCAGCATCCGCGACGGCGCCGTCGGCATCGACGGAGCCCCTGCGGCCGCTGTCGCACGCGAAGATGCACGCGCCATGGCGTTCATTCTAAGATTCGTGGCGGGGGTTTCGTCATGACGAAATCAGACGGTAAGGAGCGTCCGCGCTGCGAATGGTGTCGCACACCCTTGCCACCGCGCGACGGCGTCGGCCGACCACGCCGGTTTTGCTCCCAGGCTTGCCGCCAGTGGGATTGGGTCGCACGCCAGCGGGCCAGCGAACTGCAACTCAGTGAGAACGAGCTGGTGATGACCCGCGGTGAGTTGAACGCCCTGCGCGATCTGATCTTCGTGTTGAAATGCGCCATCGACGACGTCGAACGAGATCTCGATCCGAATGTCGACCCGACGACCCGCGACTTCCGGGCAGCGCTCAAGTGGCTGCTTGAGGCCGCCAAGCCGGTCGTGGCCGAGCCCCTTCGTCCGAGTCACCGCCCATAATCATAGTTATGTAAAGTTGA
>Ga0194120_10001449_pt1 | contig 43273 bp, 38 predicted proteins | sample TA2MahCa65mmetaG_FD_148642 | JGI IMG/M metagenome (GOLD analysis project Ga0194120, IMG submission 148642) | Freshwater microbial communities from Lake Tanganyika, Tanzania - TA2015019 Mahale Deep Cast 65m | ecosystem: Environmental > Aquatic > Freshwater > Lake | place: Tanzania: Lake...
GCCTGGCGCCGGCCCGGTGTGACCGCGGCGACGCTGCGGCGGCTGCGCCGCGGCCAGTACGCGGTGCGCGGCGAACTCGACCTGCACGGACTGCGCCGCGAAGAAGCACGCGCCGCTCTCGGTCCGTTCCTCGCCGCGGCGCGCGCCGGCGGGGGGCGCTGCGTCCGCATCGTGCACGGCAAGGGGCTGCGCTCCGGGCCGCGCGGGCCGGTACTCAAGGCCGCGCTCAACGGCTGGCTGCGCCGGCATCGCCCGGTGCTGGCCTTCTGCTCGGCACGGGGCCCGGACGGCGGCAGCGGCGCGATCTACGTGCTGCTGGATCGCTGAGCCGGCTCAGTCATCGTCGCGGAAGCCGACCTCGGCCGACACCAGCTCCCGCAGCAACGCGGTCGCGAAACCGCCGCGCGGCAGCTCGAAAGTCAGTTCCAGTCCGTCCGCAGTCCAGCGCTGGCCAAACGCACGCGGACTCAAGCGCAGCGCGCGGCGCTCGGCACGCAGCCCCGCCGCGCCGAGCTGTTCCGGTAATGCGCCGAGCGGCGCCAGCGCAGCCTGCTCGAGCGCGGCCGCCGCCGCCCGCGGCTGCACGCCATCCGCACCGCCCAGCGGCCCGCTCGGATGCAGGTCGCCACCCGCGCAGCGGCGCTCGAGCTCCGCATCGGGCTGCTCAGCAACGAAGACGCTGCGGCTGCCGGCCAGGCTCACCACTTCGCCGGCCAGCAGCCGGTCCCAGTTCCCGGCCGCGACCCGCACGGCCAGCACCGCGTTGAACACGAGCGCGCGCGCCGCCGAGAACAGGAATGCGCGTGGCTCGCGCCCGGCCGGCAGCGCAGCGCCCGCCAGCCAGGCCTCAACGCGCGCGAGGTTGGCGCCCGCCCGGCCGAAACGCTGCGGTCCGAAATAGTTGGGCACACCGCAGCGCTCGACGGCGCCGAGGCGTGCGGCCAGCAGCGCCAGGTCACCATCGACCTCGCGCAGCAACAGCCGGAAGCGGTTGCCGGCCAGAGCTCCGCGGTGCAGCTTGCGCGAGTGCGGATACGCCCCGAGCACCGTGAAGCCGTCGCCGCGGAAACCCGCAGCCGGTACGCCCGCCCGGGCCGGCAGCGAGAACCACTGCCGGACCAGCGCATGCCGGTCCTTGAGTCCGGCGAAACCGACCTCCGCCACACTCAGCCGCGCGACCGCCGCCAGCCGCCGCGCGACAAACAGCGTGTTGGCCGCCCGCTTCTCGACCCGCAGCAGGACGTGGGCCGTGCCGCCATCGGGCTCGAAGCCGAGCAGCTCTTCAACCTCGAAGTCCTCGGGTACGGCCCGCAGTACCGCGCGGACGGGCGGACCACCGTGGGCATAGGGAGGATTCAGCGCCAGGTCGAGCCAGCGCGGAGCGGCCGGCTCCTCACACCTCATCGCCGGCCTGCAGCAGCACGACCGCCTGCGCGGCGATGCCTTCGCCGCGCCCGAGCGCACCGAGGCCCTCGGCCGTGGTCGCCTTGACGTTGACCCGGCTGCGCTCGATGTCCAGGTCGGCAGCGATGTTGCCGCAGATCGCTTCGCGGTGCGGCGCGAGTCGCGGCTCCTCGGCAATCAGGATCAGGTCGCAGTTCGCGACCACCAGGCCGCGGGCAGCGACCTGGCGCACGACCTCGGCGAGCAGCGCCCGGCTGTCGGCGCCAGCCCAGCGCGGGTCCGTATCCGGAAAATGCGTGCCGATATCGCCGCTGCCGGCGGCGCCGAGCAGTGCATCCATCAGCGCATGCAGCAGTACGTCGCCATCCGAGTGCGCCAGCACACCGCGCGACGCCGGAATCCGGACGCCACCGAGTATGACGTGATCGCCCGGACCGAAGCGGTGCAGATCGTAGCCGATGCCGATTCTCATCGTTGCCTCCGCAGTGCTGCCAGCGCGGCCCGTGCGGCCGCCAGGTCCGCGGGCCGCGTGATCTTGATGTTGAGCGCCGAACCGGCGACCAGCCGCGGTCGCCGGCCGAGCGCCTCGACCGCCTCAGCTTCGTCGCCTGGCGCGTGGCCGCGCGCGACCGCCGCCTCGAGCGCCCGCCGCAGCAGGCGGTAGCGAAAGAGCTGCGGGGTCAGCGCGCGCCAGATGCCGGCGCGCGGCAGCGTCGCGCGGCTGCGCCCGTCCCGACCGGCACGCTTCAGCGTATCGGCCACCGGCACCGCCAGCAGCCCGCCGGTCCGGTCCCCGGCGCAGGCCGCGAGCAGCGCGCGCAGGTCGCGAACCGGCAGACAGGGCCGCGCCGCATCATGCACCAGCACCCAGTCGTCCGGATGGGCATGCGCAGCGAGCACGCGCAGCCCGTTCAGCACCGAGTGCGCACGCTCGCGCCCGCCGGTCACCGTGAGCACACGGCGCCGCAGCGCCGCCGGCAGCCGGGCGAAGCGGCGGTCGCCGCGCGCCAGCACGACGACTCCGCCGGCCAGTCGCGGACAGTGCCAGACCGCGCGCAATGCGTATTCGAGCACGCTGCGGCCATCGAGGCGGAGCCACTGCTTCGGCACCGGCCCGCCGAATCTGGTCGCGGCACCGGCGGCGGGAATGACAAACCAGACGCGCCCGCTCACCGGCGGATCAATCGGACGCCTGCGTGACCAGCGATTCGCGCCGTGGCGCGGCGCCCGGCTGCGGCGGCGCATCCACCACCTGGTAGAACGTCTCCGACACCGCGACCATGCCGAGGTCGTGGCGGGCGCGCTCCTCGAGCGCAGTGAGACCCTGCTTGAGATCCGCGACCTCGGCCTTGAGCTGCGCGTTGCGCTCCAGCAGCACCTGGTTGTCGGCCTGCTGCACCGCGACGGCCTGGCGGAGCTGCCAGACCTCGCGCAGGCCCTCGTCGGACAGCCACAGCTGGTACTGCAGCAGTACCAGCAGCGCCACCAGGAACCCGACCAGGATCTTCATCGGGCCCCAAGCCTACCACGTTCCGCGCGCTCCGCGACCATTACCTCAGCCGGGCCGCACCGGGAAGGCCTCGCGCCCGGCGTAACGGGCGCGCGCGCCGAGCTCGGCCTCGATGCGCAGAAGCTGGTTGTACTTGGCGACGCGGTCGGAGCGTGACAATGAGCCCGTCTTGATCTGCGTCGCGCTGGTGCCGACCGCGATGTCGGCGATCGTGGCGTCCTCGGTCTCGCCCGAGCGATGCGACACGACGGATGCATAACCGGCCGCCGTCGCCATGTCGATCGCCGCCAGCGTCTCGGTCAGCGTGCCGATCTGGTTCGGCTTGATCAGGATCGCGTTGGCCACCCCTTCAGCGATGCCGCGGGCGAGGATCTCGGTGTTGGTGACGAACAGATCGTCACCGACCAACTGCACCCGACGCCCGAGCCGGCGGCTCAGCTCGCCCCAGCCGTCCCAGTCGGCCTCGGCCATGCCATCCTCGACTGTCAGGATCGGATAGCGGCCGACCAGCGCCTCGAGGTAGTCGGTGAACTGGCTGGCGGTGAACCGGCGGCCCTCGGCCTCCAGCAGGTAGACGCCGTCCTGGTAGAACTCGCTGCTGGCGACGTCGAGGCCGAGCCAGACATCGAGCCCGGCACGATAGCCGGCCGCCTCGATCGCCTCGACGATCACGCCGAGCGCCGCCTCGTTGGACGGCAGGTCCGGCGCGAAGCCGCCCTCATCGCCGACCGCGGTCGCGAGCCCGCGCTGGCGCAGGATCTGCCGCAGCCGGTGAAAGATCTCAGCGCCGCAGCGCAGTGCCTCGGCGAAGGTCGGCAGGCCGACCGGCAGGATCATGAACTCCTGGATGTCGAGGCTGTTGTCGGCATGCGCCCCGCCATTGACGATGTTCATCATCGGCACCGGCATCACGACCGCATCGTCGCCGCCGAGATGACGATAGAGCGGCAGCCGCTGCGCACGCGCCGCCGCATGCGCGCTGGCCAGCGAGACCGCGAGGATCGCATTGGCGCCGAGCCGCGACTTGTTGTCGCTGCCGTCGAGTTCGATCATGCGCCGGTCGATCCCGGCCTGGTCACCAGCGTCGCGGCCGACCAGCGCCTCGCGCAGTTCGCCGTTGACATGTGCCACCGCGCCGCGCACGCCCTTGCCGAGGTAGCGCGCCGGATCGCCGTCGCGCAGCTCGACCGCCTCGCGGGTCCCGGTCGAGGCACCGGACGGTACCGCCGCCCGGCCGATGGTGCCGTCCTCCAGTTCGACGTCGGCCTCGACGGTCGGGTTGCCGCGCGAGTCGATGATCTCGCGACCCTGAATATCCACGATGCGCATCAGAGCGAATCCTCCACGAATGGCCGGGATTTGGCCACGCGATCGATGGCGACGAGCGTCTCGAGCAGTTCACGCATGCGGCCGAGCGGCCAGGCATTCGGGCCATCCGAACGGGCGCGCTCCGGCTCAGGGTGCGTCTCCAGAAACAGGCCGGCGACGCCGGCAGCAACCGCGGCACGCGCCAGCACCGGCACGAACTCGCGCTGGCCACCGGAGGCGCTGCCCTGCGCGCCCGGCAACTGCACCGAGTGCGTCGCGTCGAACACGACCGGCGCGCCGAGGCCGCGCAACACCGCCAGCGAGCGCATGTCCGCGACCAGGTTCTGATAACCGAAACTGAACCCGCGCTCGCAGACCAGCAGTCCCGTATTGCCGGTCGAACGGGCCTTGGCGAGCATGTTGGCCATTTCCCAGGGGCTCAGGAACTGTCCCTTCTTCAGGTTCACGGGCCGGCCCTGGGCGCAGACCCGCAGAATGAAATCCGTCTGCCGGCACAGGAAGGCCGGGGTCTGCAGCACGTCGACGACCGCGGCGACTTCGGCCAGCGGCGTGTCTTCATGCACATCGGTCAGCACCGGTACGCCGACCTGGCGGCGCACGTCGGCCAGCACCCGCAGGCCGGCCTCACGTCCGGGACCGCGGAACGACGCCAGCGACGAGCGGTTGGCCTTGTCGAAGGAGGCCTTGAAGACGAACGGCACGCCGAGCGCGCGGGTCAGCTCCGCGAGCTGCGCGGCGATGTCGAGTGTCAGCGCCGCATCCTCGATGACGCAGGGCCCGGCGATCAGGAACAGCGGCCGGTCCGGGCCGATCGCGGCACCGGCGAGCTTCACGCGCTCGCCGCCCGCGGCAGTTGTGCGGCGGCGCGCTCGCGCGCCGCGCGGATGAAGCCGGTGAACAGCGGATGGCCGTCGCGCGGATTCGAGCGGAACTCCGGATGGAACTGCACGCCGACGAACCACGGGTGCGACGGCAGCTCGATGAGCTCGACCAGGCCGTCCTCGGAGAATCCGGCGAACGCCAGACCGGCCTGCTGCATCCGCTCGAGGTAGCGGTTGTTGAACTCATAGCGGTGCCGGTGGCGCTCGTGGATGACGTCGCGGCCATACAGCGCGCGGGCCAGCGTGCCCTGGCGAAGCTGTGCCGCCTGGGCGCCGAGGCGCATCGTGCCGCCAAGGTCGGAGCGCTCGTCCCGGTGCAGCGTCGCGCCGCTGCGATCGCGCCATTCCGTGATCAGCGCGATCACCGGGTCAGCGCTGTCGCGCTGGAACTCGGTCGAATGCGCCCCGGTCAGGCCGAGCACATCGCGCGCGAACTCGATGACCGCGAGCTGCATGCCGAGGCAGATGCCCAGATACGGAATGCCGTGCTCGCGCGCGTAGCGCACCGCGGCGATCTTGCCCTCGATGCCGCGCTCGCCGAACCCACCCGGCACGAGGATCGCGTCCATACCCTCGAGCCGGCCGGGGCCGTCGGCCTCGAGCTCGGTCGATTCGACGAAGTGCACGTTGACCCGGGTGCGCGTGCGCAGGCCGGCGTGCTGCAGGGCCTCGTTCAGCGAAATATAGGAGTCGCGGACCTGCACGTACTTGCCGACCATGGCCACGTCGACGCTGGCCTCGCAGGAATGGCGCGCGGCCACCACCTGCTGCCATTCGTGCAGGTCCGCCGGCGGCACGTCGAGGCCGAGCTTCGCGCAGACGATCGTGTCGAGACCCTGCTCGTGCAGCAGCAGCGGAATCCGGTAGATATCGTCGGCGTCCACCGCCGAGATCACCGCCCGTTCCTCGACGTTGGTGAACAGCGCGATCTTGCGCCGCTGCTCGGCCGGCAGCGCCGTGTGGCAGCGGCACAGCAGCACGTCCGGCTGGATGCCGATGCCGCGCAGCTCCTTGACCGAGTGCTGGGTCGGCTTGGTCTTGATCTCGCCCGAGCCGCCGACCACCGGCACCAGCGTCAGATGAATGTAGACACAGCGGTTGCGCCCGAGCTCGATGCCCATCTGGCGGATCGCCTCGAGGAACGGCAGCGACTCGATGTCGCCGACCGTGCCGCCGATCTCGACCATACACACGTCGGCATCGCCGGCACCGAGCACGATGCTGCGCCGGATCTCATCGGTGATGTGCGGAATCACCTGCACGGTCGCGCCGAGATAGTCGCCGCGCCGCTCGCGGGCGATGACCTGCTCGTAGATGCGCCCGGTGGTGAAGTTGCTGTCCCGGCCGGTCGTGGTGCGGACGAAGCGTTCGTAATGGCCGAGGTCGAGGTCGGTCTCGGTGCCGTCCTCGGTGACGAACACCTCGCCATGCTGGAACGGGCTCATCGTGCCGGGGTCGACGTTGATGTACGGGTCCAGCTTGACCATGCGGACCAGCAGACCGCGCGCCTCGAGGATGGCACCCAGCGAGGCCGAGGCGATGCCCTTGCCGAGCGAGGACACCACGCCGCCGGTCACGAACACGAAACGCGTCATTCGGAAGCCCCGCCGCCCGCGATCAGGAATCGCCATTGAACCGTGGAGGAACCGGGCGGGTCGGCCAGCACCGGGCCCGCTCGCGACGGGGCATCAGTCTACCCGAGCGGCAGCAACGGAACCAGTTGTCATGCCGGCCGGGGCGGTGCCGGCGGAGCCTGCCTCACGGACAGCTTCCGGTCGTCGTCGTCGTCACGTAGACCGAGCCGGACGCTGTAACCGTGACCACCCGCTCCTGACTGCCGACCGGATCATCGCGGCAGACCGTGAACGTCGCCGCGCTGGCGCCGATGCCGATCGGCTGGAAGCTCAGCGCCAGCGTATCGTCGGCCTCGGCGATCAGGTAGCCCTCCGGCAATGCCTGCTGCCGCTGGATCACCTCGGCGGCGGCATTGTCGCGCACGATCCACCCCTGGTCCCAGTCGCCGGAGGCGGCGCACGAGGTACCGTTGGCCGAGGCGCATACGGTCACCGTGACGTTGCGCTTGATCGCCTCGCTGCGCGCGAGCTGCACGCTCGCCAGCAGGTCGTTCGCCGCCGCGGTCAGCCGGGCGCCGAGCGCGGCATCGCGGAACGACGGCACCGCGAGTGCCATCAGGATCGCGAAGATGGTGACCGCAACCATCAGCTCGATCAGCGTCAGGCCGCGAGCGCGCGCCGCCCGCCCGAACCACCGCCCGGTCCGGTCCGCCGGCGCCGCGCTGCATCCCACCCGGATCATTTCTCGATGAACCAGTAAGTGACCGCCTTCGGCTGGGTACCGGTCGAGGGCGGCGATGGCAACGTGCTCTCCAGCGGCGAGTCGCCGACCGCACCGATTACGAACGGCACGACCTGCCCGTCGTCGAGCTCGACCATGCCGGCCACCGGCGACGGTGGCAGACCGCCTCCGGCGACGTCCTCATTGCGGTTGTTGTGGCCGGCGGCAATCGCGGCATTGGCGTAGTGCACGTTGTACACCCGCGCGCTACCCAGATTGGACGTGCACGAGCCGTCGACCGGCACCGTCGGCACGTGCGTGCTGAAGGTCACGTTACCGAACACCGTGATTGCCGAGGTCACGACCTGCTCGTGGTCGCGCAGGTCGAGATACCAGCCCTTCATCGCCGCCAGGTCAGAGGCATCCGGATCACCGGCCGCGTCGTGCTCGATCTCGAGCAGCGAAGCGAGACAGATGATGGCCGTGCCGCAGTTACTGGTCTCGTCCGCCAGCCATTCGTCGTCCGACGGCACGTCCCTGATCATGTAGAAATGGTTGTCCACGCTGAATGCTTCGGGGAAGTAGTCCTCGCCGAGCGGCTTCTCGCGATCGCCCGAGCCGAGCAGCAGGTAGAAGATTCCTTCTTTCTCGACCACGTCCGGAGCGAAGAAGAACTTGCGGTTCGCGCTGCAGGCGTCCGCCGGCGTCGCACAGCCGAGCGCGGCGATCCGGGTCATCGTCCAGTCGGCCGGGTCGGTCGCCGCGAACGGCTCGTTAGCTGTAGCGCCGGAGATCCGGTAGACGTTGCCGCCGGTATCCGCTGCGTAGGCGTAACGGGCCAGGCCGGTGTTGCCGTCCGGCACGACGAACACATCGCCGATCACCGGCCGCTCGGTGTCGAAGGTCTGCAACAGCGAGCCATCGTCCGCGTCCAGCACATAGATATGACGGCCCTTGGACGACGACGTACAGGTGTGTGGATCGGCGTCCTCGCAGGTGTCGTAGCCGCCACCCAGGATCAGCATCGGCGCCGGCGCGCCGCCCGACTGGTAGCCATTGGTCTTCAGCGACTGCGGCGCGGACCAGGTCTGGCCGAGGCCCGACCAGCCGCTGGAGCAGTCGGTATCGTTGCCGAGGTTCGGGCAGCCGCGTTTCCACTTCAGCGTCGGGCTGGCCGGCGTGGTGGTGATGTCGGTGACATCGAAGGCGTAGAGCACCCGGCCACCCCGTCGCATCGACGCGAAAACCCAGGTATCGTCGGCATCGCGGTAGGCCGTGATCGGGCCGTCGAAGCCGTACGGCTTCGGCGCCCGCACCGGCGGCGACACCGAGCCGGTGAAGCTGATCGGCGTCGAATTGTCCCGCAGCCGTTTGATGTTGACCCAGAACTCCGGCGCGACGAACGACCACAGCTCGTTGCCGGCCGCCAGTCCCGCGATCGCGTTGGCCCGGTTGCCATTGACCGCCCGCAGCGCGCCATCGTTGCCGCCATAGAAGACCACGACCTGCGGGCTGGCATCGGAGCCGAAGTTGATCGCCACCGGCCGGGCATGCACGACGTCCCCATGGACCGACGGCCGCATCTCGGCGGTGGTCACCGCATCGAGGTCCTCGTTATCAACGTCCAGCCCGCGCTGCCAGTTGATCAGCGCGTCGCGCTCGCTGCTGCTGGCCGCGCCGAGCAGCGCCTGGGTGATGGCGCCATTGGCGATGTTGAAATCAGCCAGCGCCGAGCACGAGGCGAAGGTCGGGCTGCAGGTCCTGACCGTCCGGGTGGTCGAGGAGCGCAGCCGATAGGCCTGACCGCCCTTCTCGACGATGTTGCCGTCCGGGTAATTCGACGCATCGGAATTGGCCACCGCGAGGCAGCCGCCCTGCGGGTGAAACTGCCAGTAGGTATCGACCGTGGTCGGCGTCCAGTAGCTGCGCGCACACTCGGTGATGAAGCCGGTGCTCGGGTTGATCGCGCTCTGGCCGTCGGCGTCCAGCGTGCGCAGCATGTCGCCGACGATGCCGAGCCGGTACTGCTTCAGGTTGCCGGCCCAGCGCGGCATGGCGTCCTGGTCAGGCCGGAACACGCCGACATAGACCTGGTTCAGATAGGTGCCCTGCGTGTTGACGCTGACCGGCAGACTGACCGACGCGAATACGCTGTTGACGGCCTGAATCTCGGAGAAGATCCGGCCGAGTGCGTCGGCGATCGTCGCGCCGCCGCTGCCCGAGGTCACACTGAAGTAGCGACCATCACTGACGCCGGCAATGCTCTGCAGCAGCGCAGTCCAGCCCGGCCCCTGGCCGGTCGTGATCTGGCCGGTCGTGATCTGGCCGGTCGTGATCTTGTCGACGTCCACGGTGTAGGTGATGATGTTGTGGCTGCTGCGACGCATGAACCGGGCCCATTCGTCGGCCATGTTGTTCTGTGAGCCCGACGGCGAAATCGGGATCGTCGTGGTCGCGCCGGTGATGCCCTCGCCGGTCGCCGCCGCCGACAGCATCGTCGTACCCTGGGTGATGTCGGCGGCATTGTCCTGGGCCGCGCCGTTGCTGATGTAGATAATGTAGTTGCGGCCGCAGTCGCCGTCGGCGATCGGACTGTTGTACGGGCTGCCGGCGAATGAGTTGAGCGCATTGCCCGCCAGCGCGTAAACCGCATTGGACTGCGCCGTCCCTGAGGTGTTGCCGAGGTAGTCGGTCTTGGCCTTGCTGTTGCCGGCATAAGGCGCGTCGCCGTCGAAGTAACGCCAGGCCTCGGCCATCGCCAGACCTGCTTTGCCGTTGTTGGAGCGGTCGCTGATGATATTGAAGCTGGTCAGCAGGTTGCCGTAGATGGTCTTGTTCGCCGCCGTCATGTCGCGGATCGCGGCACGCACGTAGCCGCCGCCGACGTTGTTGTTCGGGTTGCCGGTCTCGTTGAACAGCAGCACGCCGACGCGGAACACAGCCGTACCATCGTCGTTGACCGGCAGGTTGCTGAGCGTAGAGACGAGCGCAGCCTGCTCATTGATCCAGATCGCCTGACCGCCGACGTTGCGGCCCCAATTGGCGGTATTGTCAACGAGGATCAATACGTTGGGCGGGCCGCCCTGAGCGCCGGCCGGCTGCACAAACAGGTCGATGTCCTCGGCCAGCGCCGCGGGCACGCCGAGAAGCAGTCCCGCGACTGCCAGCATCCGCAACAGAAATCCATTCTTCATGGCTGCACTCCTGGCGTCAGCCCGGTCACGGGCAGACGGCATCCTTGTCGGCCTCCGACAACAGCACGCGCACGCCGCTGTGCACGCGCACCGCCGCCCCACCCGTGTTACCGGCTGCGTTCACCGTCGCGTCGATGTCCCAGACGGTACTCCAGGTCGAGGCCACCGACATCGAGGCCGGCAGCGACAGACTGCTGGGGTCAGCACCGAAAGCCTGCGCCGCGAACACGCATTGCGGCTCGGCGATCTGCACCAGATAGTCGGAGTCGTCGTCGTTGTCGAGATCGACGAGGATCTCCTCGGCGGCCGGCGAGGTCGCAAAGGCCGAGCCGATGACCTGCTCGATCGCGCGATTGGCCGCCGCGATCGCCTCGCTGCGGTACTGCATGTTGCTCATCGCCCGGAAGTTGGTCGTGCCCAGGTTCAGCGCGGTGATCAGCATCAGCGTGATCAGCACCAGCATGATCATGCCGACGACGAGTGCCGCGCCGCGCTCCGCCACATGCTGCCCGCCGCTCACGGCGTGATCCTCCGGCCGGAAATGTTGGGCAGGCGGATCGTGGTCATGAACAGGTGTCGCTGGAAACCATCGTTGAAGGGCCCCTGATTCCCGGCCGCGCCCAGCACATAGGTCTTGGTGTCGGTGTGGCCCTGTGACGGTTCACGGCTGCGGGCCAGCAGGTAGAGCTTGACCGCGGTGATGTTCATCAGGTCGCCGGCGGTACACGGCGCCAGCGTCGTGCAGCGCACGAAGTCGTCGTCCGGTACACCGTCGCCGCGGTTGGTTGGCGTCGTACGCGTGTCCGGGTCGGCCCAGTTCACGGCCGCTGTGTAGTCCACCGCCGCACCCGTCTCGCCGACGTCGTCGATGCCGAGCTCGACACGAAATCCCTGAATGCCTTCGACCAGCGGCACGGCCTCGAGGAACTCGAGATCGCCGCCCGCAGACAGGTCGAATTCGGCCCGCATCAGCGTCGGGATGCCGTCGCCCGCCGCCACCGCATGATCGCGCACGTAGTAAATGCTGGTCATGAACCGGCGGATCTCCGCCGCCGTCGTACAGTCGCGCTGCAGCAGCGTGAATCCGCTCGTGTCGAGCACGTAGTCCGCGGTATCGGTCAGACACAGGCTGGACTGGAAGTACAGCCGTCCCGCGACCACGGCGTCGCAGTTCGCCGACGGACCGCCCGGCACGCAGGGCTCGGCGTGGCGGACGATCAGCACGTCGGTGTTCGCCAGCCGGTCGGTGATGACGCCGGTGCAGACGGTGGCGGCATCGTAGGCCTGTACCGGGACCCCGATCAGGTTCCGGATGTAGGCCGCGGTCCAGTTGCCCGGATCGTAGGCCAGGCACGGATCCGGCACCGCGGTCGGGGCGTCCGCGGGCACGGCCGTCGCGGTCTGGTCATCGAACTCCGGGACGTGCGTGCCCCAGAAACCGGCGTGCACCACGTCGTTCTCCAGCACCTGGATCGACAGCCGGCCGTTCTCGATCATGCTGTTGGCGCGGGCGAACTCGCGGTTGCTGCGGCTGGTATTGACGAACATCGCGACCAGCGCGGCGAGGATCACGAGGCTGATCGTGACCGCCACCATCAGCTCGACCAGGCTCAGGCCGGCCTGGCGCTCCCGGTACCTGCGGCTGGCCCCGTTCATGTCAGCGTTGCGATGCGCACGACGGTCGTCACGACGCGCCGGCACAGGTCGTTGACACAGGGAGTGCCCGCGTCGCCGTCGTATTCGTTGGCGCCGCAGGTGACGCTCGCCGGGGGCGCCGAGACCGGCGACATGCCCTGCCAGGCGACGGTCACGAGATAATCCCCGCCGCCGATGTCCTCCACGCAACCGCGGCCTCCAACCATCGCACCGACGCTGCCGCCGCTGAGCGTCTCGGCGGCGCCCTGCAGCGCACTGCACCACTCGACGATATCGGCCTCCTGCCGGTCCGCGGGATCGGCCGGACAGGCCATGCCGGCGCCCACGGGTACGTCGGTCACGTAGTCGCCGGCATCGTTGCGGTTCAGCGCGATCCGGCTGGCCATGTCGTTCAGCAGGATCAGCGCCTGCGAGCGCTGGTACGACTCCATCTGCATCAGGTGCAGCCGGCCGTGCAGCACGACCAGGCTCAGCAGCCCGACCGACAGGATCACCATGGCCACCAGCACCTCGATCAGCGAGGCGCCGCGCTGCGATCGCGCCCGCGAGGCCATGCGGGTCACCACTTGCCCGCCGGGGTCTTGACGCCCTGGCTGTCGATGGACAGATCGCCGTCGCTGGCCTGGCCCCCGATCGCCGTGAAGTTCACGGTGAAGCCCGGCGGCGGCCCGGCCTCCACGTCGATGGCGAAGCTGTAGTTGGCGCTGACTTCCGGCGCCAGCGTGTAGGCCAGATCGCCCTCGTCCGCGTACGCGCGGTTGGCGATGAAGTACTGATGCTCGCGGTTGACGATTTCCATCATCGCCGACTGCGCGGCCCGGCGGTTGCCGCGCTTGACCGACTCGCGGTAGCTCGGCAGAGCGACCGCCGCGAGGATCGCGACGATCACCATCACGATCATCAGCTCCACCAGCGTGAAACCCCTGGACTTGCGCATGGTCCTGCCCGATGAGATTCCCGGGGCGCACCCTAGCGGCCCTCGCGGCCGGCGTGAAGCCCGACCCGACCACCGGTCGCGCCACGGCTACCAGCGGCTGGTGGATGCGAAACGCGTCACGAATTCCGGCGCGGACCGCCCGGGCTTATGTCGCGTGTCGCGCCCAGTGCACGCTCCATCCCGCCTCGCCGGCCGCGGCCGTCAGCTCGGCCGCCAGCCACAGATCAGCGACGGCGACGAGCTGATCGCCGTGCCACAGGAACGGCAGCCGCTCGCGCAGCCACGGCGCGATGCCGGCCTCCTGCAGCAGCGTCCTGACCGGCTTCTTCCCGGACCGCCCGGCCAGTCGCAGGCGCTCGCCTCCCTGGCGCAATCGCACCGTGAACGGCCCCGGGCAGCGCACGGCACTGATACCGCTACCAACGACGGGCTCCAGGCGCAGCGTGCCGACACCTGGGACGTCGAGCACCTCGCCGGGCCGCAGTTCCCAACCGTCACCGGCAACCGCCTGCAGCGGGCGCATCGCGTACAGGCGCCCGCGATAGCGCCGCACCTCACCGGTGGCCCAGGTCACGACCGGGCCCGCATCGCCGCGCGCCGGCAGGAGCTGGTCCTGGATTGCGGCCAGCCGCGCCGTGGATGGCATACCGACCCCGCGCCCGCGCAGCCACCAGCGCAGCACATTGGCCTGCCGGTCCCGCGGCAGCGCGAGGAGCGGCGCAACCTGGAGGCACCCACCGTCGCCACTGCCCGCCGCGTCGAGCGCCGCAAGCTGATCCAGCAGTCCCTGGGCCTCGGCCAGGTGGCTGGCACTCCGCGTCACGACTGCCGCTGCCGCCGGCCAGCGCTGTCGCAACGCCGGCACCACCTCGCGTCGCAGGTAGCCGCGGTCGAAGCGTCCGGCGGCATTGCTCGGATCCTCGACCCACTCCAGACCGGCCTGGCGCGCCTCTGCGACGATCGCGGCACGCGTCATCGCGAGCAGCGGGCGCAGGTGGTGCCCGCGGCCGAAGGGTCTGCTGCCGGGCATCGCCGCCAGCCCGGCGACCCCGGCGCCGCGCAGAAGCTGCAACAGCACCGTCTCGAGCTGGTCGTCCTGGTGGTGGGCGGTCAACAGCGCCTCGCCGGGCTCCAGCAAGCGCTCGAGGGCCGCGTAGCGCGCCTCCCGCGCGGCCGCCTCGATGCTCTCGCCGGGCCGCGGCACGAGCCCGAGGCGGATCACCTCGAGCGGCACATCGAGGCGCGCGCACAGGCTCTCGCAGTGCCGGAGCCAGGCATCCGCCTGCGGCAGCAGGCCGTGGTGCACGTGCACGGCGCGCAGCCGCAGGCCGGGCCGGGCCTCGCGCAGCCGCCAGCACCGGTACAGCAGCCAGACGGAATCGACGCCGCCCGACAACGCAACGCAGCAGGCGAAAAAGGGGACGCTTCCCTTTTTCCCGCAGGGAAAAAGGGAAGCGTCCCCTTTTTCGCTAACCGAGGACACCGAAGCCACGCAGCCGCGCGCGGCGCCGCTCCAGCAGCTCGTCGCGCGGCAGGCTGACGAGTTCACCGAGGTGCCGGGCGAGCGCCTCGCGCAGGGCCGCCGCCATGGCCGCCGGCTCGCGGTGGGCGCCGCCCAGCGGCTCGGCGATGACTTCGTCGACCAGTGCGAGCCGCGACAGCCGCTCCGCGGTGATGCCCATCGCCGCCGCCGCCAGCTCGCGCTTGTCGGCGCTCTTCCACAGGATCGAGGCACAACCTTCGGGCGAGATCACCGAGTAGGTGCTGTACTGCAGCATCAGCAGCCGGTCACAGACACCGATCGCGAGCGCGCCACCGGAGCCACCCTCGCCGATCACGCAGCTCACGACCGGCACCGTCAGACTGGTCATCTCGAACAGGTTGCGGGCGATGGCCTCGCTCTGATTGCGCTCCTCGGAACCGACGCCCGGATACGCGCCCGGTGTATCGATCAGCGTGACCACCGGCAGATCGAAGCGCTCGGCCAGCCGCATCAGCCGCAGCGCCTTGCGGTAACCCTCCGGCTTCGGCATCCCGTAGTTGCGGCGCACGCGCTCCTTGGTGTCGCGACCCTTCTGCTGGCCGATCACCATCACCGGGGTGCCGGACAGTCGCGCCGGGCCGCCGACGATGGCCTGGTCATCGGCGAACATCCGGTCGCCGTGCAGCTCCTGGAACTCGGTGAAAACCTGCGGCATGTAGTCGAGCGTGTACGGCCGCTGCGGGTGGCGCGCGAGCTGCGTGATCTGCCATGGCGACAGCCGCGCGAAGATGCTGCGGGTCAGTGCGTCGCTGCGCGAGCGCAGCCGCTCGACCTCCGCGGCCAGGCCCGGCTCGGCGTTGTCGCCGACCAGGCGCAGCTCCTCGATTTTCGCCTCGAGTTCGGCGATCGGCTGTTCGAAGTCCAGAAACTGCAGGGCCATGCCGGGCAGTATAGGGGCAATCAGTCGCCGCCGGTCCCGCCCGCCGGTCCGTACAGCAGGCGCAGTCCGTCGCGGCCCACCAGTTCAGCGAGGCGCTCGAGCAGCTCGCGGGTCGGCCGTACCGACCACTCCTCGCCGAGCGTGAGCGTCGCCCGTGCACCCTGGGCCGCATACTGTACGGCCACGCCACAGCGGCCACCGCTGCCGGCCCGCAGCGTTTCCTCCAGCCGCTGCATGAAGCGGATATCGCCGCGGCCCGCGGGCCAGCGCAGGATCAGGCGCCGGGCCTCGCGCTCGCGCAGCTCGTCGAACGGCGTCAGCCGCTTCGCCTGGATGCGCCAGTCCTCGACGAATTCGTCGAAGCGCAACTGGCCCTCGACCACGATGATCGCGTCGCGCACGGCGGCGCCCCGGCACTGCTGGTACACGTCGTCGAACAGACTGACCTCGATGCGGCCGCTGCGGTCGTCGAGCGTCAGCGCCACGCGCGGCCCGCGCCGGCGCACCTCCAGCACCAGACCCGCGACCGTGACCGGCCGGCTGCCAGGCCAGCGCTGATCGCCACTCGGCCGCGGCCCGCCGAGATCGACGATCCGGAGCGGCACGAGTTGCCGCAGCTCCTGTTCGCAGGCCGCAATCGGGTGCCCGGTCAGGTACAGGCCGAGCGTCTCGCGCTCGCCCTGCAGGCGCAGCGTCTCGCTCCACTCCGGCGTCTCCGCTGCCGCGGCCGGTGTGCCGGCAGGCGCGGCCGCGGGAGCCGCAACCGCCATACCGAACAGATCCTCCTGCCCGGCGGCCTCGACCTGCGTGCTCTGCTCGCCGAGCTGCACTGCGGCGGGCAACTGCGCGGCCAGCGCCGCGCGGCTCGGGCCCAATGCATCGAGGCCGCCGGCGCGCAGCATCGCCTCGAGCGTGCGCTTGCCGAGCAGGCGCAGTTCGACGCGACAGCAGAGGTCGGCGAGGTCCCGATACGGGCCGTCGCGCTCGCGCCCGCTGACCAGTGCGTCCACCGCCGCGCGACCGACGCCCTTGATGGCGCCGAGGCCGTAACGGATCGTGCCCGGCCCGGCGACCGTGAATTCGTACGCGGAGCTGTTCACGTCCGGCGGCAGCAGCGTAAGGCCCATGCTCGCGCATTCGTCGATGAAGGTCACGACCTTGTCGGTGTGGTCCATGTCGGAGGACAGCACCGCAGCCATGAAGGCTTCCGGGTAGTGCGCCTTGAGCCAGGCGGTCTGGTAGGCCAGCAAGGCATAGGCCGCGGAGTGCGACTTGTTGAAGCCGTAGCCGGCGAACTTCTCGATCAGGTCGAAGATGTAACCGGCTCGCGCCTCGGGCACCAGCCGCGCGACGGCGCCGGCGACGAAGGTCGAACGCTGCCGGGCCATCTCCTCCGGCTTCTTCTTGCCCATCGCGCGGCGCAGCAGGTCGGCGCCGCCGAGCGTGTACCCGGACAACACCTGCGCAATCTGCATGACCTGTTCCTGGTACAGGATCACACCGTAGGTCGGCTTCAGGATCCCGGCCAGGCTCGGGTGCAGGTAGTCGATGGTCTCGCCGCCGCGCCCGTGCTTGCGCGCGATGAAGTCCTCGACCATGCCGGACTGCAGCGGGCCCGGCCGGAACAGCGCCACCAGCGCCACGATGTCGTCGAAACAGTCCGGCTGCAGCTTGCGCAGCAGGTCGCGCATGCCGCGCGACTCGAGCTGGAAGACCGCGGTCGTACGGCAGGATTTCAGCAGCCGGTAGGTGTCGGGGTCATCGAGGCGCAGCCGGCTGACCTCGAGCGGCGGCAGGTCGCTCGCGGCGCGCGCCGCGTTCACGCTGCGGACCGTGCGGTCGATGATGGTCAGCGTGCGCAGGCCGAGGAAGTCGAACTTGACCAGCCCGGCGCGCTCGACGTCGTCCTTGTCGAACTGGGTGACGACGGTCGTGCCGCCCGGCTCGCGGTACAGCGGCGTGAAGTCGGTCAGCACCGACGGCGCGATGACGACGCCGCCGGCATGGGTGCCGGCATTGCGGACCAGACCTTCGAGGCGCCGGGCGAGGTCGAGCAGGTCGCGGACCGCGTCGTCGCCGCGGTAGCGTGCGGCCAGCTCCGGCTCGCGCTCGAGCGCCTGGTCGAGCGTGATGCCGAGCTCGAACGGGATCAGCTTGGCGATGCCGTCGACGAATCCGTAGGGATGGCCGAGCACGCGGCCGACGTCGCGCACCACGGCGCGCGCGGCCATGGAGCCGAAGGTGATGATCTGCGACACGCGGTCGCGACCGTAGCGCCCGGCGACGTACTCGATGACCCGGTCGCGGCCTTCGACGCAGAAGTCGATATCGAAGTCGGGCAGCGACACGCGCTCGGGATTCAGGAAGCGCTCGAACAGCAGTTCGTGCTGCAGCGGATCCAGGTCCGTGATGGCGAGCGCCCAGGCGACCAGCGAACCGGCGCCGGAGCCGCGGCCCGGGCCGACCGGGATGCCGTGTTCGCGGGCCCAGCGGATGAAGTCCGCCACGACGAGGAAATAGCCCTCGAAGCCCATCCGGCAGATCACGTCGAGCTCGATCGCGAGGCGCTCGGAATAGGCAGCCGGGACTTCCGCGAGCCCGGCGAGCCGCCTGGCGAGGCCGGCGGCGGCTTCGGCGCGCAGGTGGTCCGTGACCGTGAGCCCGGCCGGCGGCGTGAATACGGGCAGGAACGACTGGCCGAGCGGCAGCTCGAGCGAACAGCGCCGCGCGATGCCGACCGAGTTGGCCAGCGCTTCCGGCAGGTCGGCGAACAGCAGCGCCATCTCGGCCGGACTCTTCAGATACTGCTCGGGCGTGTAGCGCCGCGACCGCGCCGGATCGTCGAGCAGCGTGCCTTCGCGGATGCAGACGCGCGCTTCGTGCGCCTCGAAGTCGTCGCGTTCGAGGAAACGCACATCGTTGGTCGCGACCAGCGGCACCGGGGCATGCTGCGCGTTCCAGGCGGCCAGCAGCTCGAGCACGGCGGCCACGTGTTCGTCGTCGCCCGGTCGGCCGGTGCGCTGCACCTCGAGGTAATACCGATCCCCGAACAGCGCCTGCCAGGCCCCCAGCAGCTCGCGCGCCTCGGCCGGCCGGCCGGCCAGCAGCGCGCGGCCGAGATCGCCCTCCGCCGCTCCGGACAGCGCGATCAGCCCGGCCGTCGTGCTGGCATCCAGCCACGACCGTTCCAGCAGCGGGCGCTCCGGATCGGGGCTCTCCAGGAAGCTGCGTGACACGAGCCGGGCCAGGTTGCGCCAGCCGGTGCCGTCCTGGGCGAACAGTGTCAGGCGCACCGGTTCGGCGCGCTCGCCCTCCTGGCGCAGCCAGGCATCGACGCCGATGACCGGCTTGAGTCCGCGGCTGCGCGCCTCACTGTAGAAGCGGATCAGCGCGAACAGATTGGCGTGATCGGACAGGCCGACCGCCGGCATGCCGGCCGCGGCCACCGCCTGCATCAGCGGCTCGACGCGCAGCAGGCCATCGACCAGCGAATATTCCGTGTGCAGCCGGAGGTGCACGAACGGCGGTACGGGACGCGCGGATTCAGCCGGGCGCATGGGCGGATCTTACCGGCGCAAAACTCAGCCGGTGCAGCTTGCAGGGACCGAGGGCGGCCAGCGCCCGGCGATGGTCCTCGGTCGGGTAGCCCTTGTGCCGCTCGAAACCATAGCCCGGGAAGTCCCGGCCGGCTTCGACCATCCAGGCGTCGCGCACGGTCTTGGCCAGGATCGAAGCGGCGCTGATCGCGGCGATACGGGCGTCGCCACCGACGACCGCCTCGATCGGGCAGCGGTACCACAGCCCCGCCAGCGACGGACAACGGTTGCCGTCCACCAGGATCTGCTGCGGTGCGAACGGCAGTGCCGCGAGTGCGCGCTGCATCGCGAGCAGGCTGGCCTGCAGGATGTTCATCTGGTCGATTTCCTCGACCTCCGCGCGGCCCAGGCCCCAGCCTGCAGCGCGCGCACGGAGCTCGCCAGCGAGGCGTTCACGCGCCGCGGCCGTCAGCAGCTTGGAATCGCGCAGCCCCGCGATCGGCCGGGAAGGATCGAGGATCACCGCCGCGGCGACCACCGGTCCGGCCAGCGGCCCGCGGCCCACCTCGTCCACGCCGGCGAGGATCATGCCGCCGCTCCACGCGCCAGCGCGAGGATCGCCTCGGCCGCCCGCTCGCTCGCGCCATGGCGCAACTGCTGATGGAGCTCACCAAAGCGCTGCGCCAGCGCCGCGACCCGCGCCGGCTCAGCCAGCCAGCGCTCGAGCTCGGCGCCGAGTCGCTCCGGTTCGACCTCCTGCTGCGCGAGTTCCGGCACGATCCGCTCGCCGGCCAGCAGATTCGGCTGCGCGAAGTACGGCGCCTGCATCAAGCCGCAGCCGCGCAGCAGCAGCGCGGTCGGCCGGCCGAGCCGGTAGGCGACCACCATCGGCCGCCGGCACAGCAGCGCTTCGAGCGTCGCAGTTCCGGACGCGACCAGCGCGACATCGGCGGCCGTCAGCGCGACGCGCGACTGGCCGTCGAGCAGCCGGACCTCGACGCCCGGCGCCTGCGCGGCGACGCAGCGCGTGAAACGTGCGCGCGTGGCCGCGCTCGCCATTGGTGCGACCACGCAGAGTCCGGGGCGGCGCGCCGCCAGCCAGGCCGCGGCCCCGGCGAACGCGTCGCCGAGCCGCGCAACCTCGACCTCGCGGCTGCCCGGCAGCACCGCGAGCACGGTCGCCGCCGCCGGCAGGCCGAGCGCCGCGCGCGCGGCGGCCCGATCCGGTTCGAGCGGCAATTCGTCCGCGAGCGGATGCCCGGTGAAGACCGCGGGCAGGCCGTGCTGCGCGTACACGCCGGTCTCGAACGGCAGCAGGCACAGCACGAGGTCGAGGAATTCCGCCATGCGCCGGGCGCGGCCGGGCCGCCAGGCCCAGACCTGCGGGCTCACGTACTGCACCGTGCGGATCCCGGCCGCGTGCAGCGCGGGCGCCAGCCCGAGGTTGAATTCCGGCGCGTCGATGCCGACGAAGACGTCCGGCCGCAGCTCGAGAAAGCGCCGGCGCACGTCGCGGCGCAGCGCCAGCAAGCGCGGCAGCTCGCCGAGTACCTCGAACAGTCCGAGCACCGCGAGCTCGCTGGCCGGCGCCCAGGCCGCGCAGCCTGCGGCGACCATCGCCGGCCCGGCGATCCCGGCGCAGCGCAGCTCCGGCACGCGCGCGCGCAAGGCCCGGATCAGTGCGGCGCCGAGGTTGTCGCCGGAGGTCTCACCGGCAACCAGCCCGATCGTCAGCGGACGCGCGGCGGTCACTTCAGCGCACGAGGCCGCGCTCGCTGCGGGCAATGAACTCGACCAGTGGCCGCAGCTCCGGCTGCGCCGTGGCCAGTTCGGTCAGGCGCTCGGTCGCTGCGGCCAGCTTGAGCCCGGAGCGATACAGCAGCTTGTAGGCATGCCGGATCCGCGTGATCTGCTCAGCGTCGAAGCCGCGCCGCTTCAGCCCCTCGCTGTTGACGCTGCGCGGCGCCGCCGGCGCGCCGGCCACCAGCACATACGGTGGCACGTCCTGGGTGACCGCGGCATTGTTGGCGAGGAAGGCATGCACGCCGACGCGGCAGAACTGGTGCACGCCGGAATAGCCGGACAGGATGACCCAGTCGCCGAGTTCGACATGGCCGCCGAGCGCGGTGCAGTTCGCGAGCACGCACTGGTTGCCGACGATGCAGTCGTGGGCGACGTGCGCGCCGGCCATGAACAGGCAGTCGTCACCGATCCGCGTGACGCCGTGGCCGCCGGCGGTCCCGCGATTGATCGAGCAGAACTCGCGGAACACGTTGCGCTCGCCGATCTCGAGCCGGGTCGGTTCGCCGCAGTACTTGCGGTCCTGCGGGTCTGCGCCGATCGAGGCGAACTGGAACACCCGGTTGTCGCGCCCGAGCGTGGTCGGACCGTGGATCACCGCATGCGGCCCGATCCTGGTGCCGGCACCGATGCGCACGCCCGGCCCGATCACCGTGAACGGGCCGATCTCGACCCCCTCGCCGAGTTCAACGTCCGCCGCGATCACCGCCCGCGGGTCGATCAAGGCTTGACCTCCGGCGCCACCATCATCCGGGCCGCCGCCACCTCGGTGCCGGCGACCGTCGCGACCGTCGCGAAAGTCCAGATGCCGCGGATCGTGCGTTCCAGCGTCGCCTCCAGCAGCATCTGGTCACCGGGCTCGACCGGACGCCGGAAGCGCGCGCGGTCGATGCCGACGAAATAGAAACGTGACTGCTCGTTCGGCACCACGCCCGCGGTGCGGAACGCGAGAATCCCCGCCGCCTGGGCCAGCGCCTCGAGGATCATCACGCCCGGCATCACCGGCTTGTGCGGGAAGTGGCCCGGGAAATACGGCTCGTTGGCGGTCACGTTCTTCAGCGCCCGGATGCTGCGGCCCGGCACGCACTCGAGGACTCGGTCGACCAGCAGCATCGGGTAGCGGTGCGGAAGCTGGGCCAGCACCGCGCCGATGTCCATCGCGCCACCATCGTTCATTCGTCCCCTCCCTCCGTACCCCGGCGCCCGAGCCGGCGCAACCGCGCGACAGTGCGCCGCCAGACGGCGGCCTCGCTGACCGGGATGCCCGACGAGTACACGCCGGGACCGCGCAGCGAGCGGCTGACCAGCGAGTAGCCCGTGACGACGACGTCGTCACCGACCTCGAGGTGCCCGGCAAAGCCCACCGCCCCGCCGATCATGCAGCGCCGGCCGATGACCGTGCTGCCCGAGACGCCGACGCAGCCGGCCAGAACCGTGTGCGCGCCGATACGGCAGTTATGGCCGACCTGCACCAGGTTGTCCAGCTTGACTCCGTCCTCGACCACCGTGTCCTCCAGCGTGCCGCGGTCGACCGTGGTGTTGGCGCCGACCTCGACATCGTCGCCGAGGCGCACGCCGCCGAGTTGCGGCACCTTGACGTAGCCATCCTCGTCGCGCGCAAAACCGAAGCCATCGCTGCCGACGACGGCGCCCGGCTTGAACACGCAGCGCCGGCCGATCACTGCGCCGCGGCCGATGGTCACGTTGGCCTGCAAGCGGCTGTCGTCGCCGATCCGCGCGCCGGCCTCGACCACGCAGCCCGGTCCGATCGCCACCCGCGCGCCGATCACCGCGCCGGGCCCGATCACCGCACCCGGGCCGACCGCGGCACTGCCATCCACGACGGCGCCCGGGTCGACGCTGGCGCTCGGGGCGATGCCGGGCACGACCGGCGGCTCCGGATGGAGCACGGCGGCAATGCGCGCAAACGCGGCGTACGGGTTCGCCGCGATCAGCGCCGCGACCGGGCACTCGGCCAGCGCGTCGCGCGCCAGCACCACGGCGCCGGCCCGCGTCGCAGCAAGCTGGCGCCGATAGCGGGGATTGGCCAGGAAGGCCAGCGTGCCCGGCAGCGCCGCCTGCAGCGTGGCCACGCCGGTGACGGTGGCGTCCGGATCGCCAGCGAGTTCGAGTCCGAAGCGGACCGCGAGCTCACCGAGCGTGATCGCCATGCCGGCGTCCCGCGGTGCCCGGACTCAGTTCTTCGGCGGAGCCGCCGGCGCCGGCGGCCGCGCCTTGAGCGCGGCGATCACCTGCGCGGTGATGTCCACCGACTCGGCCGCGAACAGCACGCCGTCGCCGACCACCAGCGTGTAGCCGTTGGCGCGGGCGTAGGTTTGCACTTCCTGCAGCAGCGCCCGCTGCACCTTGCCCAGTTCCTCGTTGCGGCGCAGGTTGGCGTCCTCCTGCAGCTCGTTGAAGCGCCGCGCCAGATCGCGCTCACCGTCGCGCAGCTCGCGCTCGGCGCGGTTGCGGTCGGCCTCGGCCATGACGGCGGCATCGCGCTTCAGCTTTTCCTGCTTCTCCTGCAGCGCCTTCTGCTGGCCGGCCAGCTCGCGCTGGCGCGGCAGGAACTCGCCCTCGAGCGCCTGCTGCGCCGCCCGCGCCTGCGGTGATTCCTCGAACAGCCGCGCGGTATTGACGAAGCCGAGCTTCAGCTCCGCCGCACCGGCGCCGAGCGCGCATCCCGCGAGCAGCAGGCCGGCCACGATATTCCTGGTCGTCATTGACACGTCTCTCCCGGTTTCAGAAGGCCGATCCGATCGTAAACTGGAAACCCTCGGTCTCGTCGGCGTAGTGCAGCGCATCGCCCGACGACGAATTCAGCGGTACCGCGAAGCTGAAGCGGAAGATGCCGAGCGGCGCCATCCACTGCACCGCCACGCCGACCGCCTGCTTCAATTCATTGTAGTCGAAGCTGTAATCGACCGGGGTGGTGCGATCCTTGCCGACGAAACTGACGCCGTCACCCTGCTGGAACACGTTGCCGATGTCGAAGAACAGGCTGGCGCGCGCGCTGGCCCGCCATTTCTCCGGCATCGGGAACACCAGTTCGGCACGGCCGAAGACCTTGAGGTTGCCGCCGTACGGATTGCCGAAGCTGTCCTTGGGCCCGAGCCGGCTCTCCTGGAAGCCGCGCACGCTGTCCGGCCCGCCGCCGAAGAACTGCCGGTACGGCGGCAACGCCGTGGTGTCGCCGTAGCCATCGCCGTAGCCGAGCTCGGCGCCGAGCGCCAGTGTCCAGCGCCGCCACAGCGGGACAAGCTGCAGGTACTCGTAATTGACCACGAAATATTCGACCTCGCTGCCGGGCGCCGCGCCGGAAATCGACAGCGAGTGCCGCATGCCGCGGTCGGCGAAGATGGCGCGGTTGCGTGAGTCGAAGTACCAGCCGACCAGCAGCTCGTAGGTATCGAACCTGGTCCCGTACAGGTTGGTCGTGATCGTGATCGGATCGCCGGTGATCGGGTCGATGCCTTCGTTGGTGATCTGCCGCTGGTACGGGTTGCCGTTGTGGCGTACCCAGTACACCGCCTCGCGCGCGCTGCCGGTCTCGGTGACGATCAGATCCGAGCGCTGCGGCACGATGCCGAAACGCAGGCCCTGGAACTCGGTCAGCGGGTAACCGTACTCGAGCGAGGCGGACATCGTCCTGGTGGAAAAATCCGAGGCCGCCGACACGAACTGGGTCACGTCGCGGAACTGAATGCCGATGGAGCGCGACAGGCCGTGCACGTTGCGGTACGGGTCGGTGTGCATGATGCTGTAGGACTTCGAGTAGCGCCCGGACAGCAGTTCGACCGCGAGGCGCTCGCCGGTGCCCATGAAGTTCGAGTGCACGAAGCTGCCGTTCAGCATCAGCGACTGCGACTCGGAATAGCCGATGCCACCGCTGAACTGGCCCGGCAGTCCTTCGGTGATGTTGAAGTCGACGTCGACCAGGTCGGGAGTGCCGGGCACCGGGGTCGTTTCGTACTCGACCTTTTCGATGTACGGCAGCCGCTGCAGCCGCTCCTTGGAGCGGTCCAGCAGCGCGTTCGAGAGGTACGAGCCCTCCATCTGCCGCAGCTCGCGCCGCAGCACCTCGTCGTCGACCGCGCTGGTATTCTCGAAATTGATGCGGCGCACATAGGTGCGGTTGCCGGGCTCGACGAAGAACGTCAGGTTGAGCACGTGCTCGCCGCTGCCAGGCTGCGGGACCGGGTCGATTTTCGTGAAGGCGTAGCCCTCGACGCCGAGGCGCAGCTTCAGCAGTTCCTCGGTCTGCGTGATCAGCTTGCGCGACCAGGTCTGGCCGGTCTGCACCTGCAGCAGGCCGCGCAATTCCGCCTCCGGCACCTTCAGCGTGCCGGCCAGGCGCACCTCGCCGACCGTGTAGACCTCGCCCTCGCGGACATTGACCGTGATGAACACGTCGTCCCGGGCCGGCGCCAGCGCCACCTGCGTGGACTCAATCTCGAAGTCCGCATAGCCGCGATCCTGATACCAGGACTGCAGCGTCTCGAGATCGCCCTGCAGCGACTCGCGCGAGTAACGGTCGTTCTGCTTGTACCAGGACAGCCAGCCCGGGGTCCGCAGCTTGAGTTCGTCGTGCAGGTCCTCGTCCGACCAGCGCGTGTTGCCGACGATGTTGATCTGGCGGATACGGGCGCGCTTGCCTTCGACGATCGCGATCTTCACCCGCACCTTGTTGCCGGGCACTTCCTCGACCTGCGGCTCGACGCGGACCGCATACTTGCCGCGGCTGTAGTACTGGTCGGTCAGGTAGCCGCGCACTTCCTCGAGCACCGAGCGGTCGAAGGTCTTGCCGGTGGCCAGACCGACGTTGCGCAGCGACTTCTGCAGGTCCTCGGTCTTGATGTCCTTGTTGCCGGTGATCTCGAAACTCTCGATCGAGGGCCGTTCGAGCACCGCGACGACCAGCGTGCCGCCGTCGCGGCGCAGCTCGATATCGCGGAAGAAGCCGGTGGCGAACAGCGCCCGGAGCGCTTCCTGCGCGCGCCGCGCGTCGAGCCGGTCGCCGATGTTCACCGGCAGGTAGTTGTACACCGTGCCCTCGGAGATGCGCTGCAGCCCCTCGACCCGGATGTCGCCGACCACGAAGTCGCCGTCGACGGACTGGGCCAGCGCCAGTGGAGCGCAGGCCAGGAGAATGCAGCCAGTAAGCCGTCGGAGCATGGGCCGGTGAATCCTCTGCGCGCTCAGCCGAAGAGCCGCGTGATGTCGTTGTAGAACGCGAACCCCATCAGTGCGACCAGCATCGCGATCCCCAGCCGCTGTCCGAGCACCTGGGCCTGCAGCGACAGCGGGCCACCCTTGATCAGCTCAACGAGTTGGAACAGCACCTGCCCGCCGTCGAGTACCGGTACCGGCAGCAGGTTCAGGATCGCGAGCGACACCGAGACCAGCGCCAGGAAGGCGAGATAATAAATGAAGCCCTCGTGCGCCGTCAGCCCCGCGTACTGGGCGATGTTGATCGGGCCGGAGATGTTGCGCGGCGAGACGTCGCCGGTCAGCATGCGCCACAGGAAGCGGACGGTCAGCGCGCTCTTCTGCCAGGTCTCGCCGAGCGCCGGGCCGAATGCCGCCAGCGGCCCGTAGCGCTCGATGGTCAGCATCCGCTCGGGAAACCCGGCCCGCTCGGCGACGCTGAGCCCGATGCGGCCGATCGTCCGGCCCTCCTCGACCACCGGCGCCGGATCGAGGCGCACGCTCCGCTGCGCGCCGTCGCGCAGGGCGACCAGCTCCACGGCGGCGCCGGGCCGCGCGCGGATGTAGGCCACGAACTCCTGGAATTCCCGCACCGGCCGGCCATCCATGGCGACGATCTCGTCGCCGGCAACCAGTCCGGCCCGCTCCGCCGGGCCGCCCGGCTCGATCGCCGCCACCAGCACCGGCTGCGGCGGGGCCCAGAACGAAAACCCGAGCCCGCGCAGCAGTTCGCCGGGCTCGGTCAGATCGCGACGCCCGGCGTCGGGCACGCGCAGGACCAGGTCGCGCGTCTGGCCGTCGCTGCCGCGCACCCGCAGCGGCACCGAGCCGCTCTCGACGATTCCTTCAAGCAGCGCCAGCACCGCGCCCTGCCGGGTTGGCGTCGGGGCAGTGCCGATGCGAAGCAATTCGTCGTCATCGCGCAGGCGGGCGGCCTCGGCATGCGAGCCGGGGGCGACCGCGCCGATCACCGGCTTCAGGCCAGGCACGCCGTGGACGAACAGCACCCAGTAAGCCGCGACGGCGAACAGCAGATTCGCCGCCGGTCCGGCCAGCAGTACAGCGACGCGCGCCAGCGGCGGACGGCTCTGGAAGGACCGGCCGGCGTCCTCCGGCGGCACCGGGCCGTCGCGCTCGTCCAGCATCCGCACATAGCCGCCGAGCGGAATCGCCGCGACCACGTATTCGACGTGGTCCGGGCCGCGCCCGGTGCGGCGCCACAAGGGCCGCCCGAAGCCGAGCGAGAAGCGCAGCACCTTGAACCGAAGCCGCCGCGCCACGGCGAAATGACCCAGCTCGTGCACCGACACGAGGAGGCCGATGGCGACGAGAAAAGCGACGATCGCGGTCAGTCCGAAAGTCACGCCAGAGCCACCCTCGCGTTCAGGAGCTGCCGCTCCGCCTCGGCCCGCCCCCAGGCGTCGGCCGCCAGCGCATCCTCGAGGCGCTTCACCGGTTCCGTCGAATGGCGCTGCAACACAGCCTCAATGACCGGGGCAATACCGCCGAAGTTCAGCCGCCGCTCGAGGAAGGCCTGCACGGCCACCTCGTTCGCGGCGTTCAGTACGGCCGGCGCCGTGCCACCGGCGCGAGCCGCCAGCCCCGCCAGCCGAAGACATGGAAATCTTTCTAAATCAGGGGCTTCAAAGGATAAGTTAGCAACCTGCACGAGGTCCAGAGGGGTCACGCCGGAGGCCAGCCGTTCGGGCCAGCCGAGCGCGTGCGCGATCGGGGTGCGCATGTCCGGCTGGCCGAGCTGGGCGAGGACCGAGCCGTCCACGTACTCGACCATCGAGTGCACGATGCTCTGCGGATGAATGACGACGCTCACCTGGTCCGGCGCGACGCCGAACAGATGGCAGGCTTCGATGACCTCCAGTCCTTTGTTCATCAGCGTCGCTGAGTCCACCGAAATCTTCGGGCCCATGCGCCAGGTCGGGTGGGCCACAGCCTGTTCCGGAGTCACGTCCGCCAGCCGCTGGCGCGGCGTGGCCAGGAACGGCCCCCCCGAGGCGGTCAGCAGGATCCGGCGCACGCCAGCCGTGGGGCGCCCCGGCAGCGGGCCGGGGAGACACTGGAACACCGCATTATGTTCACTGTCGATCGGCAGCAGTTCGGCACCGGATTGTCGCGCCGCCTCGATCAGCAGCGGACCGGCCAGCACCAGCGCCTCCTTGTTGGCGAGCAGGATGCGCTTGCCGGCCCGGGCCGCCGCCAGCGTCGGCGCGAGACCCGCGGCTCCGACGATGCCCGCGACGACGATCCCGGCCTCCGGCACGGTCGCAATCGCGGTCAGCGCGTCCGGCCCGCTCAAAACCTCGGTGGCGGGGCCAGCCTCGGCCAGCCGCGCGCGCAGCCGCTGCCCGGCCGCCGGATCGAGCAGGGCCGCGTAGCGCGGCCGGAAACGCTGGCACAGCCCGGCCATCGCCGCGTCGTTGGCGCGCGCCGCAAGGCCGACGACTTCGAACCGCCCGGCGTGCAGCGCGGCGACCTCGAGCGTGCTGGCGCCGATCGAGCCGGTCGCGCCGAGAATCACGACCCCGGTCATGGCAGCAGCCCGAGCCAGGACAGGCCCAGCGCCAGCAGCGGGGCAGCGGCCGTCAGACTGTCGATCCGGTCGAGCACGCCGCCATGGCCGGGCAGCAACCGGCCGCTGTCCTTCAGTCCGCGCTGGCGCTTGAGCATGCTCTCGGCGAGGTCACCGACGACCGAGATCAGCACCCCGGCAACGCATAGCGGGAGAAACGCCAGCGCGGGAAGCTGAAACCATGCCTGCGCCGCGAAGGCGACCAGCAGACCGGTCAGCAACCCGCCGAGCACGCCCTCCCAGGTCTTGTTCGGGCTGACGCGCGGTGCGAGCCGCACGCGGCCGAAGCTCCGGCCGGCGAAGTAGGCACCGATATCGGCCGCCCAGACGAGCAGCAGCACGAAGATCACCAGTTCGGCGCCCCGGCCATCCTGCGCCAGCAGGCGGGCGAGCGCGACCCAGGCCGGAACGAGCGCCCAGAGTCCGGTCAGCGCGGCGAGCCACCGCGGTCCGCGAGCGGGTGCGAGCACGATCCAGCCGAACACCAGGATCCAGCCGGCCACGACGACCGCCAGCAGCAGTTCAAACCACGCCGCCTCGCTGGTTACGAACCACAGCCAGCCCATTCCCGCGGCGCAGGCCAGCAGGTAGCCGGCACGGCCCGCCATCCCCGACAGTCCCGCGAGCGCACTCCACTCCCAGGCACCGAGCAGGATCACCGTGGCCAGGATCCCGATGGCCGCGGCCCGCGGCAGCACGAACAGCACGATGGCCAGCAGGGCGACCAGCACCACCGCAGTGCGGATCCGCTGCCCGAGCATCAGCTACGTCCTACCTGTGCGGCCGTCCGGCCGAAGCGGCGCTGGCGACTGGCAAAGTCGCTGATGGCGGCATCGAAGATACGCTCGTCGAAGTCCGGCCACAGCGTATCGCTGAACCACAGCTCGGTGTAGGCCAGATCCCACAGCAGGAAGTTGCTGATCCGGCGCTCGCCGCCGGTGCGGATGAAGAGATCCGGCTCCGGCCGGCCGGCGGTCGCCAGGGATGCCGCAAAAGTCGTCTCGTCCACGCCGGCCGGATCGATGCGGCCGGCGGCCACCGCAGCGGCCAGGGTCCGCGCCGCCTGCACGATGTCCCAGCGGCCGCCATAGGCCACGGCCACCAGCAGATCGAGTTGCCGGCCGCCAGCCGTGCGCCGCGCGGCCTCATCCATCCGCTCGACCAGCAATGGCGCCAGCCTGCTGCGGTCGCCGGCGAAGTGCAGCCGCACGCCATTGGCGCCGAGTTCGGCGACCTCGCGATCCAGCGCCTCGAGCAGAAGCTGCATCAGCAGGCCGACCTCCTCGGCCGGCCGCTGCCAGTTCTCACTCGAGAATGCGAACAGCGTCAGTGCGGCGATGCCGCGCCGGAGGGCGTGCTCGATCGTCGCCCGCACCGCCCTGGCGCCGGCGCGGTGGCCGGCGGCGCGCGGCAGCGCGCGACGCTCGGCCCAGCGGCCGTTACCGTCCATGATCACGGCGACGTGGCGCGGAACGGCCTGCATGCCACCCTGGTCGGAGGCGACCATCCCCGGCTCAGACCTGCAGCAGCTCTTTTTCTTTTTCGGCGAGCACGGCGTCCACGTCCTGCACGAAGCGGTCGGTGAGCTTCTGCACCTCGTCGTGCGCGCGGCGGTCGTCGTCCTCCGAGATCAGCTTCTCCTTCAGCAGTTCCTTGAGCTCGTTCATCAGGTCGCGGCGCACGGCGCGCACCGCGACGCGCGCGTTTTCCGCCTCGTGGCGCGCGACTCGGGTCAGCTCGCGGCGCCGTTCCTCGGTCATCGGCGGCACCGGCAGACGGATCACCTGCCCGGCGGTATTCGGCGTCAGACCGAGATCCGACTTGAGGATGGCCTTCTCGACCGCCGTGACCGCCGACTTGTCCCAGGGCGACACGACCAGCGTGCGCGCGTCCTCGACCGTGACGTTCGCGACCTGGGTGAGCGGCACCTCGCTGCCGTAGTACTCGACCTTGATCCCGTCGAGCAGGCCGGTGTTGGCCCGGCCGGTCCGCATCTTGCGGAAGTGCTCGCGCAACGCGGCGACGCAGCGGCTCATGCGCTGGGTCGCGTCCTGCCTCATGTCCTCGAGCATCGCTCGCTCCTTCCCCGGCGCGCCGGGTCACAGACCGTTGGCGACCAGCGTGCCGATGTCCTCGCCGTCGACGATGCGCAGCAGGTCGCCCTCGTTGCCCAGGTCGAACACGCGCAGCGGCAGATTGTTGTCGCGGCACATGACGATGGCCGTGGCATCCATCACCGCGAGGCGGTCGTCGAGCACCTTGTCGAAGGACAGCATCCGGTAACGCCGCGCGGCCGGGTTGCGCACCGGATCGTCGTCGTACACGCCGTTGACCTTGGTGGCCTTGAGCAGCAGGTCGGCGCCGATCTCGGTTGCGCGCAGCGCCGCCGCCGTGTCGGTGGTGAAGAACGGGTTGCCGGTGCCGGCGGCGAAGATCACGCAGCGGCCCTTCTCCAGGTGCCGCACCGCGCGGCGGCGGATGTAGTCCTCGCAGACCTGCTGGACCCGCAGCGCCGACAGCACCCGCGCCCAACTGCCGAGCGCTTCGAGCGCGTCCTGCAGCGCCAGTGCGTTCATCACGGTCGCGAGCATGCCCATGTGGTCGGCGGTCACCCGATCCATGCCCGCCCGGGCCAGCCCGGCACCGCGGAAGAGGTTGCCGCCGCCGATCACGACCGCGACCTGCACGCCGCGCGCCATCACGTCGCGGATTTCGCCGGCGACCCGGCGCAGCACGGCCGGGTCGATGCCGTAGTCGGCCTCGCCGAGCAGAGCCTCGCCGCTCAGTTTCAGCAGGATCCGCCCAAGCTTCCGCCGGACTGCGGTTTCTGGCATGCCCACCCCCACCACGCTTCGACGCCGATTATAAGGAACCCCGCCGGCGCGGGGTTCGGACTGGGTCGGGCCGGGGTCTCAGCGTCGCGCCTCGGCGGCCTTGACCTGGGCCATCACCTCGGCGGCGAAGTCTTCGCTGCGCTTCTCGATGCCCTCGCCCACTTCGAAACGCACATAGCCGGTGACTTTCGCCGCGGCTGTCTCCAGCAGCTTGCCGACGGTCGTGTCCGGATCCCTGACGAACGGCTGCCCGGTAAGGCAGACCTCGGCAAGCTGCTTGCGCAGACGGCCCTCGACCATCTTGGCCACGATCGCGGCCGGCTTGCCTTCCTTGTCGGCCTGGGCGGTCAGGATCTCGCGCTCGCGGGTCAGCCAGGCCTCGGGCACGTTGGCCGCCGACACGAATTGCGGGCTCGAGGCGGCCACGTGCATGGCCAGGTCCCGTGCCAGCGTCGCAGCGCCGCCCTCGAGGGCGACGAGGGCCCCGATCCGGCCGCCGTGCACGTAGCTGCCGACAACCGTCGGGGCCGACAGCAGCGCCGCGCGGCGCACGCTGATGTTCTCGCCGATGCGCGCGACGAGACTGCGCCGCATGTCTTCGACCGTCTGGCCATCGGCGAGGCGGAGGCCGGCCAGGGCCGCGGCATCGGTGGCGCCGGCGGCGAGTGCCGCCTGGGCGACGGCGGCGGCAAAGGCGCGGAACTCGTCCTGCCGCGCGACGAAATCCGTTTCACAGTTGACTTCGGCGACGACTGCGGTCCGCCCGTCCGCCGAACCGGCGCTGGCGATCACGCCCTCGGCAGCGATGCGCGCAGCCTTGCGGTCAGCCTTGGCCAGTCCGGCCTTGCGCATCAGTTCCGCGGCGGCATCGAGATCACCGGCCGTCTCGACCAGCGCCTTCTTGCATTCCATCATCCCGGCCCCGGTGCGCTCGCGCAGCATCCGGACCGACTCGGCGGTCACTGTCATGGGCTCGGCTCCTTCACGCATCCGCCGGCTTGCGCCCGGCGGGACGGCGCCGCGGGGTCGCCTGCTCGCGGCGGCCCTCCTCGTCCCCGCTCACCTCGTCCGCGATTTCCTCTACGGCTGGCTCGGCTGCTGCGTTCGACTCGGCTGGTTCAGCCGCCCCGTCGGCCGGTGGCGCCGTGCTGGCCGTGGCCGCAGCGCGCGACCGCGCGGCCGGCCTGCGCCGCGCCGGTGCCGACCGCCGCGGTGCGCGGGCCGGTGTCTTGCGCCGCGGCTGCTCGGCCTCGTCCAGTTCCACGAACTCGTCTTCACCGGCGGGCACCGCCGGGACCATCGCCTTGCCCTCGATCACCGCGTCCGCGGCTCCGGCCGCATAGAGCTGCACGGCCCGCATGGCGTCGTCATTGCCGGGGATCACGTAGTCGATGCCATCGGGGGAACAGTTGCTGTCCACGATCGCCACGACCGGGATACCGAGCTTGCGGGCCTCGCGCACCGCGATCTCCTCGTGGCCGACATCGACGACGAACAGCACGTCCGGCAGCGAGTTCATGTCCTTGATGCCGCCGAGGCTGCGGGACAGTTTATCCAGCTCCCGGCGCAGCGCCTGAGCCTCCTTCTTGCCGCGCCGTTCGAGCGCGCCGCCATCGCGCATCTCCTCCAGCTCCTGCAGGCGGCGCACCGACTGGCGAATCGTCTTGAAGTTAGTCAGCATGCCGCCGAGCCAGCGCTGGTTGACGAACGGCATGCCGCAGCGCATGGCCTCGGCCTGGATCGCGTCGCGCGCGCCACGCTTGGTGCCGACGAACAGCACGCGCCCGCCGTCACCGACCACGCCCCTGACGAAGGCGAGCGCCTTGAGATACAGCGGCAGCGTCCTCTCGAGGTTGATGATGTGGATCTGATTGCGTTCGCCGAAGATGAACGGCGCCATCTTCGGGTTCCAGAAGCGGGTCTGGTGGCCGAAATGGACCCCCGCTTCCAGCATCTGTCGCATGGACACGCTGGCCATGATCGCTCCTTGCCGGGTTCAGCCTCCGCCCATCCGCATGCGGCAACCGGATCTTCGAAATCCGGCACCCGGCCGCACGTGACGACAGGACGTGGGGATTTGGTTGAGAAAAAACGCCGCGCTTTATACCATCTTTGCCCGGTCCGGACAACGCCAGCCACGGGAGTCACCGGTCCATGCTGATGGCCCGCCAGCCACAGGCCAGCATCAAGACGCCAGTCGAGCAGGAAGCCATGCGCGTGGCCGGACGGCTGGCGGCCGACGTGCTCGACCTGATCGGCCCGCAGGTCGTGCCCGGCATCACGACCGGCGAGCTCGACCGGATCTGCCACGATTACATCGTCAACGTCCGGCAGGCGGTGCCGGCGCCACTCCACTATCGTGGCTTCCCGCGCTCGATCTGCACCTCGGTCAACCACGTCGTGTGCCACGGCATCCCGGGGCCGCGGGTGCTGCGCTCCGGCGACATCGTCAATGTCGACATCACCGTGATCCGCGACGGTTTCCACGGCGACTCGAGCCGCATGTTCCTGGTCGGCGACTGCCCGGTGCAGGCCCGGCGGCTGTGCCGCATCGCCCACGAAGCCCTGTGGCGCGGCATCGGCGTGGTCGCGCCGGGCCGCACGCTCGGCGACATCGGCCATGCGATCCAGCAGCACGTCGAGGCGGAGGGCTACTCGGTGGTGCAGGAATACTGCGGCCACGGCATCGGGCGCGCCTTCCACGAGGACCCGCAGGTGCTGCACTACGGCACGCCCGGCACCGGCCTGATGCTCGAGCCGGGCATGACCTTCACGATCGAGCCGATGGTCAATGCCGGGCAGCGCCACGTCAAGCTGCTGGGTGACGGCTGGACCGTCGTCACCCGCGACCATTCGCTGTCCGCGCAGTGGGAACACACAGTGCTGGTGACCGCGGACGGCGTCGAGGTACTGACGCTCGGCGCCGCCGAGCGGGTCCGGTCCTGAGCCGCGGGCCGGGCCGTGCACACGCCCACGACTGAGGTCGCCGGCGCACCGGTGGGCGCCGCGCCGCCGGAAACCTGGGAGTTCCTCCGGGCACTGCCGGCGCGCCTCGCCGCGTCCGGCGACCCGCTGCCGGACTTCCGCGCGGCGCGCCAGCACGGCGATGCCGAACTCGCCCGGCGCTTCGAGGCCGGCGAGGCCGTCGAGATCCTGGTCCACGACCGGGCCCGGCTGGTGGATGCGCTGCTGGTGCAGGCCTGGGAACGGCAGGCCGGCGCGGATACTGCCGAACTCGCCCTGGTCGCGGTCGGCGGCTACGGTCGCGGCGAGCTGCTGCCCTGCTCCGACATCGACGTCATGGTGCTGCTGCCGCAGGGCAACCAGCAGTGCTGGACCGGTGCGCTCGAGCGTTTCTTCGCGTTCCTGTGGGACCTCGGGCTCGAGATCGGGCATAGCGTGCGCACGATCGACGACTGCCAGCGCGAGGCGCTGGCCGACGTCAGCGTCGCGACCACGCTGATCGAGGCGCGCCTGCTGGCCGGTCCGGCGCGGCTGTTGGCCGGGATGCGCGCGGCGCTGGCGCCGGACCGCCTGTGGTCGTCGCGCGACTTCTTCGACGCCAAGGTCCGCGAGCAGACCGAGCGTCACCACCGCTACCACGACACGGCCTATAACCTGGAGCCGAACGTCAAGCAGAGTCCCGGCGGCCTGCGCGACATCCAGACCATCGCCTGGGTCGCGAAGCGCCATTTCGGCGCCGGCAACCTGCAGGAGCTCGCTGACCACGGCTTCCTGACGCCGCGCGAGCTGGCCCAGCTCTCGGCGGCGCAGGCGCACCTGTGGCGGATCCGCTTCGCGCTGCACCTGATCACGCAGCGCCGCGAGGACCGCCTGCTGTTCGACCACCAGCTCCGGCTGGCGCGCATGTTCGGCTACGAGGACGCCACCTACACGCTGGCGGTCGAGCAGTTCATGCAGCGTTACTACCGCACCGTGATGACGGTGGCGTGGCTCAATGAGCTGCTGCTGCAGCTCTTCCGCGAGGAGATCCTCGCCGACCGCGACGCCCCGGCGGTGCCGCTGTCGCCGTCGTTCCAGGAACGCGATGAGTACCTCGAGGTGACCTCGCCCGAGGTGTTCGTGCGCAATCCCGGGGCGCTGCTCGAACTGTTCGTCGTGCTGCAGCAGAATCCGCGGCTGCGCGGCGTGCGCGCCAACACGCTGCGGCTGGTGACCGAGAACCTGTGGCTGATCGACGAGGAGTTCCGCCAGCACCCGCGCAACCATCGCCTGTTCCTCGAGATCCTGCGCGCGCCGGCCGGCGTCACCCACGAGCTGCGCCGGATGAACCTGTACGGCGTGCTCGGCCGTTACATTCCGGCCTTCGGCCGCATCGTCGGGCGGATGCAGTACGACCTGTTTCACGCGTACACGGTGGACGCGCACACCCTGTTCGTGGTCAGCAATCTGCGGCGCTTCGCGCTCGAGCGTTACGACCACGAATTCCCGCGCCTCGCGCAGATCTTCCGCGCCCTGCCCCGACCCGAGCTGGCCTACCTCGCGGCGCTCTTCCACGACCTCGCCAAGGGCCGCGGCGGCGATCACTCCGAGCTCGGCGCCGTCGACGCGGAGGCGTTCTGCCTCGAGCAGGGCCTGTCTCCGTACGATGGCCGGCTGGTCGCCTGGCTGGTCCGGCACCACCTCGCGCTGTCGGTCACGGCGCAGAAGAAGGACATCGCCGACCCGCAGGTGGTCAATGCCTTCGCGCGTCTGGTCGGCGACCAGACGCATCTCGATTACCTGTACGTGCTGACCGTCGCCGACGTGCGCGGCACCAACCCGAAGCTGTGGAACTCGTGGAAGGCTTCGCTGTTCGATGAATTTCACGAGCGCGTCCGGCAGGCCCTGCGCCGCGGCCTCGAGAGCCCGATCGACCGCGAGCAGCTCATCGCCGAGACGCAGTCGCAGGCCCGCGAGCTGCTGGCGGCCGAGCGCGTCGCGGCGGCAGCGATCGACCGGGTCTGGGCCGGGCTGACCGACGACTATTTCCTGTGCTACTCGGCGGCCGAGGTCGCCTGGCACACGGCCCGGCTCGGGGCCCGTGATCCGGCCGACCCGAGCCCGCTGGTCGCGGTCGCCGACCAGCCGGGGCACGGCGGCGCGACGGTGATCCTGGTCCACACCCGCGGCCGGCGCCACAGCTTTGCCCGCACGACCGCGGCGCTCGACCAGCTCGGCCTGAGCATCGTCGACGCGCGGATCACGCCGACTGCCGACGGCGCGAGCCTCGACAGCTACCTGGTGCTCGAGGATACGGGACTGCCGATCTGCGACCGCCAGCGCATGGCCGGCATCGAGCGGCTGCTGCGCCAGGCGCTGGCCGTGGCGAGCAGCGACGCACCGGCGGTCGCGCGGCGTGTCCCGCGGCAGGTGCGGATGTTCACGACCCCGACCCAGGTGGCCTTCAGCGCCGACGCCGCCAACCGGCGCACGATCCTCGAGCTGGTCGCCGGCGACCGGCCCGGGCTGCTGTCCGAGGTCGGCAAGGTACTGTGGGACCAGCGCGTCGAACTGCGCGGCGCGAAGATCATGACCGTCGGCGAGCGCGCCGAGGACGTGTTCTACGTGACAGACGAGGGCGGCGGGCCGCTGGAGGCGCCGCGCCAGCAAGCCCTGGCCGAGTCGCTGACGCGGGCGCTCGACGCGCGCGACGCCGCCGCCTGAACCGGAGCAGCCATGGAAGCCATCCGCCGACTGATCGATGACGCCTTTGCACGGCGCACGGAACTCGCGCCGGGCCGCGCACCGGCAGACCTGCTGGCCGCCCTGGACGACACGCTGGCCCTGCTCGAGGCCGGCACCGTGCGCGTCGCCGAGCCGGCCCCGGACGGATGGCGGGTCAACGAGTGGCTGAAGAAGGCCGTGCTGCTGTGGTTCCGGACCCACGACAGCGCGCTGCTCGAAGCCGGCGTACTGCGCTTCTTCGACAAGCTGCCGTTGCGCCACTCCCAGCACGATGCGGCGCGCTTTGCGGCCGAGGGCGTGCGCGTGGTGCCCGGCGCGATCGTGCGGCGCGGCAGTTACATCGCGCCGAACGCGGTGCTGATGCCCTGCTTCGTCAACGTCGGCGCCTGGATCGGCGCCGGCACGATGGTGGACACCTGGGCCACGGTCGGCTCCTGCGCCCAGATCGGCCGCAACGTGCACCTGTCCGGCGGCGTCGGCATCGGCGGAGTGCTCGAGCCGCTGCAGGCGCAACCGGTCATCATCGAGGACGACTGCTTCATCGGCGCGCGCTCCGAGGTCGTCGAGGGCGTGGTGGTCGAGCGCGGCGCAGTGCTGTCGATGGGAGTGTTCCTCGGCGCCAGCACGCGGATCTTCGACCGCGAGTCCGGCACGATCTCCTATGGTCGTGTCCCGGCCGGCGCGGTCGTCGTGCCCGGCAGTCTGCCGGCGGCGGACGGCAGTCACTCGCTGGCCTGCGCGGTCATCGTCAAGCGCGTCGACGCCCAGACCCGCGCCAAGACCTCGATCAACGAACTGCTGCGGATGTAGCGCAGCACCCCCGTCGCGCGGGCGGCTTCTGGCCGGGATCCCGCGCCGCCCACGCGCGCAACGGCTGCGGCCGGCTACCAGCCCCACTCCGCGCGGGCGAGGCGGGCGTGGCGCCGCGAGCGAGCGCGTAATTTCGGGCGCGCGCGAGCGAGCGGTTGCCGCGACCACCTCGCCCAGCGCGGCGGGGCGCGGGATCCCGGCCAGAAGCCGCCCACGCGTGAGGCGAGAGTGGTCAGCCGAAGCGGCCGGTCAGGTAGTCCTCGGTCAGGCGGTGGCGCGGGTTGGTGAAAATCCGCTCGGTCGGCCCGACCTCGATCAGGTCGCCAAGGTGAAAGTAGGCCGTGCGCTGCGACACGCGCGCGGCCTGCTGCATCGAGTGCGTGACGATGCAGATCGTGAAGTTCTGGCGCAGCTCGTCGATCAGGTCCTCGATGCGCGCGGTCGCGATCGGGTCGAGCGCCGAGCACGGCTCGTCCATCAGGATCACCTCCGGGCTCACCGCGATCGTACGCGCGATACACAACCGCTGCTGCTGGCCGCCCGACAGCGCCGTGCCGGGCTGGTTGAGCCGGTCCTTGACCTCATCCCACAGACCGGCCCGCTGCAGACTGGTCTGCACGATCTCGTCGAGTTCCGCGCGGCCGGCGGCCAGCCCGTGAATGCGCGGGCCGTACGCCACGTTCTCGTAGACCGACTTCGGGAACGGATTCGGCTTCTGGAACACCATGCCAACGCGCGCGCGCAACTGCACGACGTCCTGCTGGCGGTCATAGATGTCCTGGCCGTCGAGCGTGATCGTGCCGGTCACGACGGCGCCCGGAATCGTATCGTTGAGCCGGTTCAGGCAGCGCAGCAGCGTGCTCTTGCCACAGCCCGACGGGCCGATCATCGCGATGACCTCATGGTGGGCGATGTCCAGACTGACGTCGCGGATCGCCGGCTTGTCGCCATAGCGCACGTTGACGCCGCGGCAGCAGATCACCGGGTCCGGCACTGTGATGTCGCCGACCGTCTGGCGCTGCTGCTGTCGTTCCAGATCCATCCGTTCTGCTCCCGACACCGGCGTCACCAGCGCCGCTCGAATTTCTGCCGCAGGATCACCGCCGCCGCGTTCATCAGCAGCAGGAACACCAGCAGCACGATGATCGCGCCGGAGGTGCGTTCGAGAAAGGCCGGCTCCGGGCTGTCCGCCCACAGGAAGACCTGTACCGGCAGCACGGTCGCCGGACTGAGCGCGCCGGCCGGCACGTCGGCGATGAACGCCACCATGCCGATCATCAGGAGCGGCGCCGACTCGCCGAGCGCGCGGGCCATGCCGATGATCGCGCCGGTCAGCATTCCGGGCAGCGCCAGCGGCAGCACATGGTGCGCGACCATCTGCAACGGCGAGGCCCCCATGCCGAGCGCCGCCTCGCGGATCGACGGCGGGACCGCGCGGATCGCCGCGCGGCTGGCGATGATGATCGTCGGCAGGGTCATCAGCGTCAGCACCAGCCCGCCGGCCAGTGGCGCCGAGCGCGGCACGCCGAAGAACTGGATGAACACGGCAAGTCCGAGCAGCCCGAACACGATCGACGGCACCGCCGCGAGGTTGTTGATGTTGACCTCGATCAGGTCAGTCAGCCGGTTGCGCGGCGCGAACTCCTCGAGGTATACGGCTGCCGCGACGCCGATCGGGAAGGACAGCAGCAGCGTGACCAGCAGGGTCAGGAACGAGCCGACCAGCGCGCCGCGGATTCCGGCCTGCTCCGGCTCGCGCGAATCCCCCGCGGTGAAGAACTCGCGATTGAACTGGCGGTGGATTCGTTGCCGCCGGTCGAGTTCGTCGAGCCAGGCGAGCTGCCGGTCGCTGATGATCCGCTCGGCCTCCGGTGCGTGCCGGTCGCTCCGGCCCTTGCGCAATTGGTCCACGTCGTCGGCCGCCAGCAGCGCGATCGCGGCCGTCGTACCGCTGAGACCGGGCTCCGCAGCCACGCGGTCGCGCAGCTCGTAGCCGGCGCCGTCGCTGATCAGGCCGTAGAGCTGGCGCAGGTCCTGCCGGCCCTCGACCTCCGGGAACTGCTGCCGCAGCGCCGCCCGTACCAGCGCGGTGAAATCCCCGGCCCGGACCGCCTCCGGCACGAACTGTATGTCGAGCGTGATGCGCGTCTGCCAGAACACCGAATACCCGGTGCTGACAATCGAGACGAACAGGCCGCCGACCGCGAGCACGCCCGCCAGCACGGCGCCGAGTCCGCAGGCCCGGAAACGCCGCTCGGCCCGGTACCGCCGCCGCAGGCTGCGCCCGACCCGCTCGCGCACGCGTTGCTGACTCGCGGCCACCGTCTGCAGTTCCGGCCTATTCATACTGCTCCCGGTAGCGGCGCACGACCTGCAGCGCGACGATGTTCAAGGCCAGCGTCACCAGGAACAGCACGAGGCCGAGTGCAAACGCGGCCAGGGTCTTCGGGCTGTCGAACTCCTGGTCGCCGACCAGCAGCGTGACGATCTGTACGGTCACGGTGGTCACCGCCTCGAGCGGGTTCGCGGTCAGGTTCGCCGACAGGCCGGCGGCCATCACGACGATCATCGTCTCGCCGACCGCGCGCGAGATCGCCAGCAGCACGCCGCCGACGATGCCGGGCAGTGCCGCGCGCAGCACGACGCGCCGGATCGTCTCCGAACGGGTCGCACCGAGGCCGTAGGAACCATCACGCAGCGACTGCGGCACGGCGGTGATCATGTCGTCGGCCAGCGAAGATACGAACGGGATGATCATGATGCCCATGACCAGGCCGGCAGCCAGCGCGCTCTCGGCCGCCACCTCGAGCCCCAGCCGCTCGCCGGTCAGGCGCAGCAGCGGCGCCACGGTCAGCGCGGCGAAAAACCCGTAGACCACGGTCGGGATGCCGGCCAGCACTTCCAGCACCGGCTTGGCCAGCGTGCGGAACCGGCGGCTCGCGTACTCGGCCAGGTAGATCGCGGCGAACAGCCCGACCGGCACCGCGATCAGCATCGCGATCGCCGAGATCAGCAGCGTGCCGGCGAACAGCGGCACGGCGCCGAACGCGCCGGACGAGCCGACCTGATCGGCGCGGATCGCGAGCTGCGGACTCCACTGCGTGCCGAACACGAACTCGCTGACCGGCACCAGACGGAAGAACTGAATCGACTCCCATAATACCGACAGCACGATGCCGATCGTGGTCAGGATCGCGATCAGGGAACAGCCGAGCAGCACCCGCTCGGCGATGCGCTCGACGTGGTTGCGCGCCGGCAGTCGCGGGGTGATGCGCCGCCACGCCAGCCAGCCACCGGCCAGCGCGACCGCCAGCGTCAGCCCGCTGGCGCCCAGGTGACCGAGCGCATCGAGGCGGCGCCAGCGCTGTGCCGCCGCCGCAACCGCCGGCGTCACGGACTCCGCGGCGACGTTGCCAGCCACCAGGTTGCGGACATCGTTCAGCACCAGCGACAGCTCGCCCGGCGGCAGCGCCCGGGTCCCGGCCGGCATCTCGTCCACGACCAGGGCCGTGAGGATGCGATCGTCGAGCAACTGCCAGCCAGCCACCACGACCAGCGCCGGCAGGCCGCACCAGACGGCAGTCAGCAGACCGTAGTAGGCAGGGAGCGAGTGCAGGTCCCGCCGGCGCCGCGGTCCGCCGACAAGCTGCAACGCGCGCCCGCGCCCGAGCTGGTAGGCGACAGCCGACAGCGCCAGCAGCACCAGAATCAGTGTCGAGGTCTGCATCGGTCTCCCGCGGCTTCTGGGTACCGCACCCCGGAGACCGGGGCGCAGGCATCCGGTAACTTCTACACCGGGCTCATTGCGGAATTGTTACAGGATCGGGCTTGCTGCGCCGCGGTGACATCCGTATAAAGGCCGCCGTTGGCCACGGCCGACCCGCTCTGGAGGTTTCGACACGATGTCGCCGACCCTGGCCCTGACCCGCGAGCTGCTGACCCGCCGCTCGATCAGCCCCGACGACGCCGGTTGCCAGGAGTTGATGATCGCGCGGCTCGAGGCCCTCGGTTTCACGATCGAGCGGCTGCCCTTCGGCAAGGTCGACAATTTCTGGGCGAGCCGGCGCGGTGGCGACGGTCCGGTGGTCTGCCTCGCCGGCCACACCGACGTGGTCCCGCCCGGACTGCTCGAGGAATGGCATACGGACCCGTTCGAGCCGGTGCTGCGCGACGGTCTGCTGTTCGGGCGCGGTGCGGCCGACATGAAGAGCGGGCTGGCGGCGATGATCACGGCGACCGAGGCCTTCATCCGCGAGCGACCTTCGTACGCCGGCACCATCGCCTGGCTGATCACCAGCGACGAGGAGGGTCCGTCGGTCGACGGTACGCGCCGGGTCGCCGAGGTGTTGCGCGAGCGCGCCGAGCGAATTGACTTCTGCGTCCTCGCCGAGCCCTCCAGCCAGCGCACGTTCGGCGACACGGTCCGCATCGGCCGGCGCGGCTCGCTGTCCGGGCGGCTCACCGTGCACGGCATCCAGGGCCATGTCGCCTACCCGCAGCTCGCCGACAACCCGGTGCATCGCCTGGCCCCGGCCCTCGCCGAACTTACCAGCCGCACCTGGGACAACGGCTGCGAGTATTTCCAGCCAACCACATTCCAGGTCAGCAACCTGAGCGCCGGCACGGGCGCGCCCAACGTGATTCCGGGCGAGCTGAAGGCGCGCTTCAACCTGCGCTGGTGCCCGGCACAGACGCTCGAGGGCCTGAAACAGACGGTCACCGGCATCCTCGACCGGCATGGAGTGCCGTACACGCTCGAGTGGTTCGTGTCCGGCCTGCCGTTCTACACGCCGCCCGCGGAACTGTCCGCGGCCGCGGTCGATGCGATCGTGGAGGTCACCGGCCGCGAGCCGGAGCTGTCCACCGGCGGCGGCACCTCGGACGGGCGCTTCATCGCACCGCTCGGCGCACAGGTGGTCGAGATCGGCGTCGTCAACGACACGATCCACAAGGTCAACGAGTGCTGCCGGGTCGAGGACATCGAGCTGCTGCAGCGGACGCTGCTTGGCATGCTGCGGAGGTTGCTGCCGGCATCCTATTGAGCCTTGCATAAATGCCTGACAGTTTCACAATGGCAGTTCAGCCTGTTGCCAGAAGGCGCGGATCAGGCTCGGGCGGCGTTGCATGGAGCACAGCCGATTGCGCGCAGTGGTTTTGAGGTCAGCGAAGGTGCTGGCA
>Ga0194120_10001452_pt1 | contig 43190 bp, 27 predicted proteins | sample TA2MahCa65mmetaG_FD_148642 | JGI IMG/M metagenome (GOLD analysis project Ga0194120, IMG submission 148642) | Freshwater microbial communities from Lake Tanganyika, Tanzania - TA2015019 Mahale Deep Cast 65m | ecosystem: Environmental > Aquatic > Freshwater > Lake | place: Tanzania: Lake...
CATAAGCTTTCTCTACTGCTTTATCAAAAACATATTGCGATGCCTTCCAAATATCAGGGCCTGTTCCATCTCCCTCAATGAATGGGAGAATTGGATTCTCAGGGACATTCAATTTTCCATCTTTTAGTGTGATCTTCTCCCCACCGGCGGGTAATTTAACTTTATCAAGTTTCAACGACATTTATTCCTCTCTAATTTATTTTCGTCTGTGAATTTAAAAAAAAACTGTGAGTTTTCTTACAGAAAAATTAATATAAAATTAGAACAATTGAATAGATGAAAATTTTTTTTATTTCTTATTCCCTTCAGCTTTAATCTCAGACTCAGCCTCAACCCAACAACTGAGTTTCATTTTTAATGGATTTCAATTATATTGCACCCGCTTTTTTGAATATAACTTAGAGAGGATAAGATGGCAAAAGCGACTTCTTTTGCAGAAAAAGCTGCAAAATCGCAAAGAAAAAAAGAAGAATTGATCAGTGTTAAAGTAGTCGAAACTGTTTTTGATCAATCAAAAAAATCATACAAGTTCAATTACAAGTTCTTAAAGGTCAAAGACCTGAGCGAACTTGCAAAAGTATGATTATCTGCCAAGACTCGATGTCTTGATTATTTATTAGATTAAAGGAGTTATAGACTCCTTTTTTTATTTATAACAGCAATGCACCAAGAAACTTTAATCGAAACAATACAGCACTCATTTTTCGATACACTGCCGATGATCCCGGTGCTTTTCATTCTTTACTTTCTTCTTGAATATCTTTGGCACGAACGTGGGATTGATCTCGTTTCATTTACAAAGATTTCAGGAAAATTCGGTCCTCTTGCCGGCACTTTGCTCGGAATTCTGCCTCAATGCGGAATGTCAGTTTTCGTAACATCCCTCTATCTTTCGAAAAGAGTTACTCTGGGGACGCTTGTTGCAACGTATATCGCAACTTCAGATGAAGCTATTCCTGTTCTGATCGCTCACGGTGAAAAGTGGGAGTATCTTCTTTATATAATAGGGATAAAATTCTTAGTGGGATTAATTGCTGGGTATGTGATTGATTCGATCGCCCCAAACAAATTTTATGAAGGTAAGCAAACCATTAAAGTCTCCACAAAAGTCGTTGAAATTAAAACCGAGCTTGAAAAAACTAAGTACGCTGAAATTATCAAGCATAGTCTGCAGCGAACACTGAGAATTTATGCTTGGGTGATTTCGATAACACTTGCAATTGGATTGCTTCTTTTTTACTTAAGATCAGAAAATCTAATACAAGGACTGAATTTGAACCAATGCACGCAAGTTCTAATCGTTGGAATACTTGGCTTAGTTCCGAATTGCGGAATGTCGGTTGCGATCGTTGAAGGATTCCTTCATGCCGGAGTTTCATTTGGTGCAACAATCGCCGGACTAAGTTCAGGCTCGGGATATGGTCCAATCGTATTATTCAAAGATGGTGAAGCCAAGTATGGCGCTCAAGCAATATTGATATGCTTATTTATCTCAATTTTAGTCGGGATTCTTTTCACATTTCTTTCCCCATTTATTCACATCTGACAGACCGCATTATTCTAAAATCTTTAGCATATTAACATATGGGCTGTTCAAATAATTTTAATTTTTGACAATTGAATTTTTAATTATTCATCCCTTCCCCTTGAGTGAAAACATTTCCTATATTTGTAATAAAAACAGGGAAAAAATGCAGACGAAAGATTATATCTCGATAGAAGAACAATATGGGGCTCATAATTATCACCCCCTCAATGTCGTAATCAATAAAGCAAAAGGAGTATGGGTTTATGATGTTGATGGGAAAAAGTATTTAGATTTTCTTGCATCCTATTCAGCAGTAAATCAAGGACATTGTCATCCAAGAATTATAAATGTTATGAAATCGCAGGCTGAAAAAGTGACATTAACCTCACGTGCATTTAGAAACGATCAACTTCCGCGGCTCTGTAAAGAATTGTGTGAACTTACCGGATTTGAAATGATGCTTCCGATGAATTCAGGCGCTGAAGCCGTTGAGACTGCAATCAAAGCTGCTCGTAAATGGGGATATAAAATCAAGAAAATAGAAAACGACAAAGCAGAGATCATTGCCTGCTCAAATAACTTCCATGGAAGAACGACCACAATCGTGAGCTTTTCTACCGAACATCAGTACAGAGATGGATATGGACCATTCACGCCAGGCTTTGTAATTATTCCCTACAACGATATTGATGCGCTTGAGAAAGCGATCACACCGAACACTGCTGCGTTCATCGTTGAGCCGATTCAAGGTGAAGCTGGAATTTTAATTCCTTCAGAAGGATATCTAAAAAAAGCTTATGAAATTTGCAAAAAGAATAATGTGTTGTTCATTGCAGATGAAATTCAATCAGGCCTTGGACGCTCAGGAAAACTTTTTGCCTATGAGTACGATGGAATAAAACCTGACGCTGTAATTATAGGTAAAGCATTATCCGGGGGAGCGTATCCAGTTTCTGCAGTTCTGGCTTCAAAAGATGTGCTTGGGATTTTCAATCCGGGTGATCACGGAAGTACTTTCGGAGGGAATCCGCTCGGCTGTGCGATTGCAAGAGAATCGATAAAAGTATTAGTAGAAGAAAATCTCCCTCAGAGATCTTTTGAGCTTGGTAATTATTTTCTTGAAAAGCTGAATAAGATCCAAAGCGCACACATAAAGGAAATTCGGGGTAAAGGTTTGTTTATCGGGATTGAATTGAAAACAGAAGCCGGCGGTGCAAGAAGATTCTGTGAAGCATTGAAAGAATTAGGACTTCTTTGCAAAGAAACTCACGAGAATGTAATTCGGTTGGCTCCTCCTCTGGTAATTAAAAAAGAAGAAATCGATTGGGCGGTCGAGAGAATTGAAGAAGTATTGAAGTAATTTTGTCGCCACCGACCTTCGGTGGCGATGCAACTCCTGTCACCGAGTGGTCGGTGACAGCAAGTGACATCTTTTTTGCTCAAAAGTTTTTTTTCCGTGAAAATCCTGCCTAATCCGTGTCCGTTAGCTAACGGATCTGTGTTCTATTTTCTAAAAATATTTATAAAGATGTTATCTTTTAGCTATGAGATAGAGTTTCTGGAAAGATGACATCTTTAGGAGGTTTCATTTTTTTTCAAATTTTTTCCCCCAACTTTTTCTCCAAACGACTCTAATGGTGAGATATAGTAATTGCGGGAAGGGAGTAGTTACTTAGTAGTATAAATCATAAGTAAGTATACTCGCATTTTAATTGTGTTTTACACTATTATTTTGCGTTGTATAAAATTATTAACTAATCCGCCAAAAGCGGAATTAAACAGAGGGGGAATATGAAGAGACTTGGAACATCTTTTCTATTGTTTTCTATCTTTTTGATACTGATACTTTTAGCTCAGCAGCTTGTGGCAATGTATCCACCCTTGTGAGTTTTAAATGAAAAGTATTAAAAAAGTAACTATTCAATTTTCAGTAAATAAAATAGGGAGAAATAATGAACAGAAATACCGCACCTAAAACAAAAAACAACACTATAGGAGACTATTTTCTATTTTTTGTTTTAATTCTTGTATCGATCCTTTTTTTCGCTTCTTCAAAAATTTGGAGCTGAGGGTATTGACTTTGAGAAAAAAAATCACCAAAATCAATGCAACTACTCTAAATTATAGTTCTTATGGCGAAGTGATCGTAAATCAATTAAACAAAGTTCAATTAATTAAGTGAACCGACAATGAAAAAAAATTTGAAAGTATTTTATTCCGGAGGGAGAATGGAGTTAAATAAATTTCCATTTTTCATTGGGTTCAAACTATACGTAACAACAACAAAATGGGGGAAATAAATGAGAATTAAAATCTTTATAACTTTAAAGGAGTGTTACTAGTATGAATTATTTAACACTCATTCTTCAATTGCAAATAACTAATTTATTAATAATTAAACAGGGGGAAATATGAAAAGAATAACTATTTCTTTCATCCTTTTTACCTTCTTTGTCCTCCTTATCATTGGAGCACAAGGACTTTTTGCACAAGTACCTTTTGATGGGCAAAGTGGAGTTTCATTAACTACCACTTATACTGTCCCTGCTGGACTAGATCCAGCCCCATTAGTAGATGTTACATCCTATGATATGTATTTGTTAAACCAAGCACGTGATGCAATAATCGGAGGCCCTGTTACTTTTGTGTATTCTAATGGGGGTCCGAATGTATTGCCTCTTGTTGGAGGATTAGCAAATAATACGACCTACAGCTGGGGTGTTTGGACATTAGGGGCGAATCCTTTGGTGCCACCTTTGAATCCGCCACTTTATGGCTATTTTGATTTCACAACTGTAATAGCATCTCCAATATTGACGGCACCTTCAGGTGGTGCTACCGGCGTATCGATTCTTCCAACTGTTACGTGGACTTTTTCTGGAGGGACAACCGGTGTAACATTCCAAATTGAATTAAGTGCTGATGGTGGAACCAATTGGAGCAATGTTATAGATGGTCTCGGCGGAGCTACTACAAGTTATACATTTATCAGCAGTTTAAATTATAATACTGCTTATGTCGTTAGAGTTCATGCGAAAAAAACTGGTGAAGCTAATAAAACTTCTTCCGAAAATAGTTTCACCACAATCCTTGGTCCACCAACTACGACAGCCGCATCGGGAACCAATTTAACCAGTTTTACAGCGAATTGGACAGCCCATGCAAATGGTGGTGCAACTGGTTATAAGTTGGATGTGTCAGCAGTAAGTAATTTTGCTTCGTATGTTGCAGGATATGTAGACCTTGATGTTGGGAACGTTCTATTAAAAGCCGTTACCGGACTAAATGGGAACACGACCTATTATTATCGAGTGAGAGCATACGATGCATCGTATACAAGTTCTAACTCAAATACTACATCAGTTACCACAACAAATACAGGTCCGTCCCTTACAGCCCCGATTAATGGAATAACAGGCGCATCTGTTTTACCAACAATGACTTGGGGAGCTGTTACAGGTGCGGTCTCATATAAATTATATGTTGATGATGCAAGTGATTTCTTAACTCCATTGTATGCTGTAGATCAAGGAACAAACTTGACAAGAACTTTCACAGCATTGATTCCTAACTTTCCGTTGGCAAATGGGACGATGTATTACTGGAAAGTGGCTGCGATCGATAACAACAATAATGAATATGCATCAAGCACATATCATTTTACAATTGCACCGGCATTTACGGTCAGCCAGCATACACCGACAACAGGACAAGCAATTCAGTCAACAACAGTTGATCTTGGTTGGTCTACTGGTCATTCTGCTAATGGACTAACTTTTGTAATTCAATATATGTATGCATCAGCTGCACCAACAGTTGAATCGGATTGGAGTGGTGCAACTTCAACAATCGTAACAGGTAATTCCAACAGTTCATTTACCAAACAGCTTACCGGATTGACACTTGGTAAAACGTATTACTGGAGAGTTCTTATTAGAAGAACATCAAATAGTGAATATGTACATTATCCATCACCGACTACATACAACTATTTTTATACAGAAGGTGGATTGACTGTAACAGTAACCCCGAACTGGCCAACTGGAGGAGTTACCGTGTACACGACTTCACCAAGGTTAGATTGGATACTATCAGGTTATTACTCAGGATTAACTTATGAAATAGATTATGGTCCTGGGGGGGTAGATGGGACAGCTGATGTAACAGGCATTACTGATCTATATTATACATTATCAGGTTTAATACCCGATACAACTTATTACTGGAAAGTAAGAGCTATCTATTCTGGAAACCCAACAGCTTGGAGTGCCGCAGCAACTTTCGTAACATTTGGAAGTGGTGCATTAGAAGTACCAACATGTAATTATCCAAGAGATGGAGAAACTATATATTCGAATACTCCACGTTTGGATTGGGTACTTACAACAAATGGTGATGGATTGACTTATCAGATTTGCTATGTGCTTTCTGCAGCAGATCCCGGAGTTGATGGAAATGGAAGATTGGTGGGTGCGACAAATTATCCGGCTGCCGTAGGTAGTTTTTCAAGTAATAAATACTTAACCTCACCGACGCTTACACCCGGTTCGACGTATTGGTGGCAGGTTAGGTCATATTCTGCAGCGAGAGCAGCACTGGGATTGGCACCATATTCAGCCTGGTCAGCAAGAACATATTTCGTTAATAATGGTCCTGGAACACTGGTAGTTCCAACGCCAAACTATCCAATAGATGGAGTGACAGTGTATTCAACTTCACCAACACTTTATTGGTATTTAAGTCCATACTCCACTGGACTTACTTATGAAATTGATTTTGGTACTTCAGTTGATGGAACACCAGAGTATACAAATATCACAAGTATGAATTATCAGGTAACCGGATTAACTCCAGGCACAACATATCTGTGGAGAGTGAGATCTAAAAATTCATTGGGAAGTACTTCAGCATGGTCTTCAACAGTTTCATTTGTTGTTACAGGTGGAACAACACAAAGTTACGCAGTTGCAAGTTGGCCTACCGGAGGTGCAACTCAATATACAAATACTCCTTACGTTTCCTGGTACTTACAAGGTTCTTCACTTGGTATAACAGGTTATAATGTTAAATACAAAAAAACATCTGCACCTGGAAGTTGGCTTACATATTCACCTGCTTCAAATAATGCTGATGGAGGTCAATTCCTTGGATTGAGCACTTCAACATTCAGTCAACAATTGGGTACGGATTTTGCAAATGGTTTAACGTATGGAGCTACATATTATTGGGCAGTATATCCAAACGGTACAACGACGTTAAATCCGAATGGAATAGGTTGGTTTGTGGTAGTAGGAGGACCTGGTACAACGACGATAGTAAACTCAAATCCATCGAATGGATCGGTGACAAACAACACGACAGTATACTTCAGTTGGTATGTAAATGGTTCATCTCTTGGGATAGTAGATTATGAGTTAGTTTACAGTTATTCTGACGTATTTGACCCGTTGGCAACCTATACAGTATCAAATATAACATCCCAAACAAAGACCATAACCGGATTAACTAACGGTACAACCTGGTTCTGGAAAGTAAGAGGAAGATATGCTGATAACTCATACACGGCATATTCAGATGTATTTGATTTCACAATTCAAGAGGGTTCATCCATTATTGTTCAGCCGTGGATTGGCGGTCCTCATAATGTTGCTATCAGTACTACTTCACCAACATTCTCCTGGAGATTACCAGTACCTCCAGCCTCTGGTTTGAAGTATGAGCTTGAGTATGGAGAGAATCCGAACTTCATTCATGCAGCTAAGGTAGAAAATATCTCGAACCAGTATGCTAATGTTGCCGGACTCAACGCAAATACCAAGTATTACTGGAGAGTAAGATCAAAAGCATTAGATGGAACATATTCTTATTACTCAACAGTCGGCAAGTTTGATGTCAGCATGCCAACCGGCGTAGACGAACCGAAGAACGTTCCGGATGAATTTGCATTAAGACAGAACTATCCAAATCCGTTCAATCCATCGACAAAGATTTCGTTTGATCTGCCGGAAGCAGCAAGAGTAACGATCAAAGTGTATAACACCATTGGTCAGCTTGTTGCAACACTTGCATCAAATGAATTCTTGAATGCTGGAAGCTATGAACGCACATTCGATGCCTCAGGTTTACCGAGCGGTATATACATTTACCAATTGAACTCTGACAAGTTCAATTCTTATAAGAAAATGTTGATGGTCAAATAATGAAGTTATTTAACCAGAAATCCCGCATTTGCGGGAGTATCAATGAAATAAGCAATTAGCTGTTTCTTACATTAAGCGTCCGTCAGGGATTGACGGGCGCTTAGTTTTTTAATTGATATTTTGAAAAATTAAATGATGAAATCATTTAACTCGAAATCTCGCTTCGGCGGGACTGAGGATTTAATTGAATTGAAAAGTTTGGTTGCAGTTTTATTATCTGTTTTATTGTTCGCATTTATCAGCGGATCATTTGGATCAAGTACCAACCCGAACTGCATTCAATCTGAATCCAAAGTAATTAAAGAACTTGGTAAATGTTCAAACCACAAGCTCGGTTCCGGGATTTATCATGAAGAGTTTGGTTCTGAGTTTGTTTTCTCAGTCAGAAAAATAATGAAAGTTTGAATTTAAGAATGGAATTGAAGCAAATAAAAAATAAACTATTAAGGGGGAGTAAAAAATGGTAAGACCAAATGGCACATCAGCCAGGCCAAAATCGAATACAGCAGGAGATGTATTTCTTTTCTTTGTTCTTTTGGCTGTGACTGTATTGTTTTTCGCATCATCACAGCTTTTTGTGTGAAGCGAGAATAGTGTGAAGGAAGAAAATTATTAAGTATAATGTTTCTGGTAAGCCACCGAATGGTCGGTGGCTGCCAATCAATTTATCAGTTAATGTGTGATAAATTTACAACCTATAAAAAGATGACACTAATGAAATAAATATTAAAAACTTTATAGACTCAACTAAAGAAAGGAACATCTATTGAGCGAGTAAAAAATTAGAGGCTTCTGAAATACTTCAATGAGTCATGTTGAGTCCGCTTAAGCGGACGAAACATCTCTGGAAAGAAAAAGTAATTTCTTAGTCCGCTGCGACGGACGTAGAATAACCGTTCTAAGTTTTTCAGAAGCTTATTAAAAAAAATATTTTTTCGGGGGAAATATGAAAAACATTTTAATTTTTTTAGTCTATTTATTTATTATACCTCTTTCTCTGTTTGCACAGAGTCCTACTCCCAATCCAGATATGTGGGTTACAAACGGACCTGTACATGCAATTGCAGTAGATGGAGATTATACTTACATAGGAGGCGAGTTCTCATATGTAGGCCCAAATACTGGCTATGGAGCAAAACTCACTACAACATCTTCCTCACCTAATATGAATTTCCCAAAAGTTAATGGACCTATTTGGATAGCAGTCCCAGATGGTAATGGTGGATGGTACATAGGAGGTGAATTTACAAAAGTTGGTACTTTTGTAAGAAACAAGATAGCACATATTAATTCTGATGGAACAGTAGATGCAGCTTGGAATCCTAATGCAAATGATAGAGTCTCTTCAATCGCTATCAGCAGCAGTGATATTTATGTGGGGGGAAGGTTTACATCAATTGGAGGACAGTCGAGAAACTACCTTGCCAAATTAAACAACACAGATGGTAATGCAGATTTAACATGGAATCCTAATGCAAGTTCTTGGGTCTATACAATCGCTATCAGCGGGAGTGATATTTATGCGGGAGGAACGTTTACAACAATTGGAGGACAAACGATAAATTACATTGCAAAATTAAACAACACCAACGGCAATGCAGATGCAACCTGGAATCCAAATGCAGATAGTTGGGTCTATACAATCGCTATCAGCGGGAGTGATATTTATGCGGGAGGATTGTTTACATCAATCGGGGGACAATCAAGAAACTACATTGCAAAATTAAACAACACAAATGGAAATGCAGATGGAACATGGAATCCTAATGCGGGAAATCAAGTCTATACAATCGCCATCAGCGGCAGTGATATTTATACGGGAGGTACCTTTACAACAATTGGAGGACAAACGAGAAATTACATTGCCAAATTAAACAACACAAATGGAAATGCAGATGCAACCTGGGATCCTGATGCAGGTAGTTCAGTCCGCGCAATCGCAGTTAGCGGTAGTGATATATATTTTGGCGGGCAGTTCACATCAATAGGTGGTAAAACGAGAAACAATGTATTCAGATTAAACAATACAAATGGTAATGTAGATGCAACCTGGAATCCAAATGCAAATGGTGATGTCTATACAATCGCCATCAGCGGCAGTGATACTTATGTGGGGGGAGGGTTTACATCAATCGGCGGACAAGCAAGAAACCGCTTAGCTAAACTTAATAACACCAATGGCAATGCAGATGCAACCTGGAATCCGAATGCAGATGGTAATGTCTATGCAATCGCAATAAGCGGCAGTGATGTTTATGTGGGGGGAGAATTTTGGACAATTGGAGGACAGACGAGAAATATGATTGCAAAATTAAACAACACAAATGGAAATGCAGATGGAACATGGAATCCGAATGCCAATCATTCTGTACGGACAATTGCCATCAGCGGCAGTGATATTTATGTGGGAGGATTGTTTACATCAATCGGGGGACAATCAAGAAACTTCATTGCAAAATTAAACAACACAAATGGAGATGCTGATGCAACATGGAATCCTAATGCAAATCGGGAAGTATTTACAATTGCCATCAGCGGCAGTGATATTTATGTTGGCGGTTATTTCACATCAATTGGCGGACAATCAATAAACCGCTTAGCCAAACTAAACAACACAAATGGAGATGCTGATGCAACATGGAATCCTAATGCAGATTGGGGAGTACTTACAATTGCCATCAGCGGCAGTGATATTTATGTGGGAGGAGGGTTTACATCAATTGGCGGACAATCAAGAAACTACATTGCAAAATTAAACAACACAAATGGAAATGCAGATGGAACATGGAATCCAAATGCAAATGATTGGGTCTGGACAATCGCAATAAGTGGTAGTAATATTTTTGTTGGTGGATATTTTACAGAAATGAATGGCAATTCGCAATCTTATTTTGCTTTATTCGGTAATTTGGGCCTAACACCGCCTTCTGCTCCAACAGCATCTTCGGCTACATTAATTACTGCTTCATCTTTTAATGCAAACTGGAATTCCTCAACTGGTGCAACTGGATACTATTTGGATGTTGCTACTGACAATTTATTTACAACGTTTGTAGCTGGATTAAATAACCTCGACGTTGGAAATGTAACAACAAAATCAGTTACCGGGTTGTCATCCGGAACAACATATTATTACCGTGTGAGAGCATATAATCCTGGTGGAACAAGTGGTAATTCAAATACTATTTCACAAGTTACACTTCCATCGGATCCAGTTGCTACTTCAGCGACTAATATAACAGTAAACAGTTTTTCAGCAAATTGGAATTCCTCAACTGGTGCAACTGGATACTATTTGGATGTTGCTACTGACAATTTATTTACAACGTTTGTAACCGGATTCGATAACCTCGACGTTGGAAATGCAACAACAAAATCAGTTGCCGGGTTGTCATCCGGAACAACATATTATTACCGTGTGAGAGCATATAATTCTGGTGGAACAAGTGGTAATTCAAATACTATTTCACAAGTTACACTTCCATCGGATCCAGTTGCTACTTCAGCGACTAATATCACAGTAAACAGTTTTTCAGCAAATTGGAATTCCTCAACTGGTGCAACTGGATACTATTTAGATGTTGCTACTGACAATTTATTTACAACGTTTGTAACTGGATTCAATAACCTCGACGTTGGAAATGCAACAACAAAATCAGTTACCGGGTTGTCATCCGGAACAACATATTATTACCGTGTGAGAGCATACAATTCTGGTGGAACAAGTGGAAACTCAAATATTATATCATTAATCACACTCACTTCAGCACCCACTTTATCCAGTCCAATTAATGGAACTACCGGCCAATCAGTTTTACCTTCGTTTGATTGGAGCGATGTTACTGGTGCTGCTACTTATAGACTTTATATTGATAACAATGATAATAGTAGTGATGGTGAATTATTTTCTGTACCGCTGATACCCAACTCAGCTTATAGTACTTTTACAAATATTCTAACTATAATTCCTAATGTTCCACTCACAAATTCGACATTGTACTATTGGAGAGTTGCTGGAGTTAATGCGAGTGGTCAAGGGACATCATCATCTTATTATCATTTTACTACCGCACCTGGATTTACGGTAACTCTCAACTCACCATTGAATGGTCAGCAAATTCAATCATCAACAGTGAACTTCCAATGGTCATTGGGTCATGGAAGCAGTGGACTTCGTTTCATAGTTCAGTACAAACATTCTTCAACTGCGCCTACTAATGGAGAAGATGAAGCATTCTGGAGTGGAGCTTCCTTCACACAGCTTTCACCTACAACGAGCTTAAATATAAATAGCAATGCATTATTACTGGGTAAAAACTATTACTGGAGAGTACTGATACAAAGAAATTATTCGCCATATGATTATGTCTATTATCCAGCAGCAAATATTTATAACACTTTCACAACCGAAGGTGGTCTATCAGTTAGTCTCACACCCAATTGGCCAAAAGATTACACAATAGTATATACAAACACACCAAGGTTGGATTGGATAGTAAACGGATATACAAGCGGATTAACCTATCAAGTGCGTTATCAACGCACAGACTTAGCCGGGTGGACAACATCAGCAGATAACTTAACAAACTTGTATTATAACGTACCGAGTAACTTGTATCCAGGTAAAACTTATGAATGGCAAATTCGAGCAAAATATGGTTCGAATTATACAGATTGGAGTTCATCGGCATACTTTGTAGTAAACGGAGTTGGAACGTTAGAAATACCAACAGCGAACTATCCACGGGACGGAGTGACCATATACACAAACACGCCTAGATTAGATTGGGTATTAACAACGAATGGAACGGGATTAACCTATCAGATTTGTTATGTTCAGTCAAATGTGGATCCTGGAGTTGACGTAGATGGGAAATTAAATGGTGCAACAAATTATCCTGCTGCAGTTGGAAGTTTTTCAAGTGATAAGTATTTAACACTCCCTTCATTAACACCGGGTCAAACCTATTGGTGGCAAGTGAGAGCCTATTCTTCAACGATTGCGGATCTTGGTGGAACAGCATACTCAACTTGGTCACCAAGAACGAGTTTTGTGAATAACGGACCTGGAACACTTGTGATTCCGACGCCAAATTATCCAATTGGAGGAGTAACAGTTTACTCAACATCACAAACACTAAATTGGTATTTAAGTCCATATTCAACCGGACTTACATTTGAAATAGATTTTGGTACATCATTGAACGGTACTGTGGATTATACCACAACAAACATGAACTATACAGTTTCCGGATTAACACCAGGAACAACATATTATTGGAGAGTTAGGTCTAAAAACTCTTTGGGAAGTACTTCAGACTGGTCATCAGCAGTTTCATTTGTAGTAACCGGTGGAACCGCACAAAGTTACGCAGTTGCAGGCTGGCCAGTTGGAGGAGTAACTCAATATACAAATACTCCATATGCCTCTTGGTACTTACAGGGCTCAACTCTTGGTATTATAGGTTATAATGTCAAATACAATAAATCATCTTCACCTTCAAACTGGTTATCATTTGATCCAACAGTTACACCAGCAGCTACAAATGATGCAACAGATGGACAATTCCTAAATCTAAACGCTTCAACATTTAGTCAACAACTGGGCGCAGATTTTGCCAATGGATTAACATATGGAGCCACATATTACTGGGCAGTTTATGCAAACGGGACAACTTCTTTTAACCCATTAGGGCAAGGGCACTTCGTAGTTGTTGGAGGACCAGGTTCAACAACAATAGTAAACTCAAATCCGTCAAATGGATCGGTGACAAACAACACGACAGTATACTTCAGTTGGTATGTTAATGGTTCATCACTCGGAATAGTAGATTATGAGTTGGTTTACAGTTATTCAGATGTATTCGATCCGTTGGCAACAACAACAGTAAGTGGAATTACAAGTCAAACAAAGACAATAACCGGATTAACGAATGGCACTACATGGTATTGGAAAGTAAGAGGGAGATATTCAGATAACAGTGTTACTACATATTCAGATATATATCATTTCACAATACAGCAAGGCACTATTCCATCAGTTCAGCCGTTAATTGGTGGACCTCATAATGTTGTAATTAGTACTTCAGCACCTACGTTCTCGTGGGCAATTCCTGTTCCGTCTTCTGCGGGAATGAAATACGAACTCGAGTATGCAAATAATCTGAACTTCAACAACTCGATAAAGATTGAAAATATTTCAAATCAATATGCTGTTGTACATGGATTAAATTCCTATACAAAATATTTCTGGAGAGTAAGGTCGAAGTCAGCAAACGGATCTTATTCGTATTATTCAAAGATTGGTAATTTTAATATAGACAGAGTGACAGAAGTCGCAGAGATGACGGATCTTCCGACTAAGTTTTCATTGAATCAAAATTATCCGAATCCGTTCAATCCATCGACAAAGATTTCGTTTGATCTGCCGGAAGCAGCAAGAGTAACGATCAAAGTGTATAATACACTTGGTCAGCTTGTTGCAACACTAGCATCAAATGAATTCCTAAATGCAGGAAGCTACGAACGTACATTCGATGCCTCGAAATTACCGAGCGGTATGTACATTTACCAATTGAACTCTGATAAGTTCACAGCTTACAAAAAGATGTTGATGGTTAAATGATGAAGTTATTTAACCAGAAATCCCGCATTTGTGGGAGTATTAATGAAATAAGCAATTAGCTGTTTCTTACATTAAGCGTCCGTCAGGGATTGACGGACGCTTAGTTTTTTAATTTACATTTTGGAGGATTCGATCGAATTGAAAAGTTTTGTTATAATTTTGTTATCTGTTTTATTGTCCGCATTAATTACCGGATTATCAAAATCAAATAACAACCTGAACTGCAATCAATATGAATCCAAAGTTATTAAGGAACTTGGTAAATGTTCAAACCACAAGCTCGGTTCCGGGATTTATAGTCAAGAGTTTCGTTCTGAGTTTGTTTTTTCAATCAGAAAGATAATGAAAGTTTGAAATTACACATGGAATTGATGCAAATAAAAAATGGACTAAAAAGGGGGAGTATAAAATGGTAAGACCAAATCAAACTACAGCCAGACCAAAAACGAACACAGCGGGAGATTTTATGTTGTTCTTGCTCTTACTGGTTGTTACAGTTCTGTTTTTCGCATCGTCTCAGCTCTTCGTCTGATGCAAGAATAGTGTGAAGGAAGAAAATTATTAAGTATAATGTTTCTGGTAAGCCACCGAATGGTCGGTGGCTGCCAATCAATCGATTTTACTGATGTTAAAGGTACCATCTCGTTTTATCGGGATGGTATTTTTTGATGTTATTAAGCTGCGGTTCCCGGATAATAAGATCCCCCGAACTGAAAAATGCCCAGCTATTCTTAGTCGGGCATTTTTTTTGTTGAGTCGATGTTGAAAGATTCTATCCCGACAAAAGTCGGGATAGAATCTTTTGAGTTTTACCTGCTGTCACCGACCCTTCGGTGACAGTTTTTTTATGAGCTGCTAAGTGATGTTAACGAGACTAGGTAAGCCGCCGAATGTTCGGCAGCTTGCAATTAACGGCTGGTAGTGTGAAAACCACCGTATTGACGGTGGCTGTCACAACGATACTTTTCGCCACTGAATGGTCAGTGGCGAGCAATTCTGGCCTGGCCTACCTTGTCGTCACCGGCCACTCGGTGACATAGTTTTTATTTCTACTTCAAATGATTTAATTTAGAATAAAACAAATTAAGCGAGATGCCCATAAGAGGACGTTCAAATTTATCGAGTGAAACATACTTCTTCGTGACAACAACAGTTGTTGACTTTCTCGATGTGTTTTCAAACGACAGATGTTGTGATGCTTTAGTAAAAAATATAAAACACTATCAGGAGAAATATAAATTTGAAATACTCGCTTATGTAATCATGCCATCTCACTTTCATTGGATTGTTGAAGTTAATCCGGCATCTGGATCAATTTCAGATATAATGAGAGATATAAAGAAATATTCTGCATGGGACGTAATGGAACTTCTCGAACACGAAAACAGATATGATTTAATAAGTCTATTTGAGAAACATGCTGTAGAGTATAAAGACAGAAAAAGAAAGTTCTGGATGAAGAGGTTTGATGATCAAGTTATTAGAGATTCGAAAATGTTCTGGACCAAACTCAATTATATTCACTTAAATCCTGTCGAATCGGGTTTGGTCGAAAAGCCAGAACTCTATAAATATTCAAGCGCTAGGAATTATAGCAAGGGAGATCATTCTGTTATTAAAGTCAATACTAATAAAGGTGGTATAATTTTGAAATGATCAGCCATTTAAGAACCAGTATATCCAGTCCATCACATGAATAGCCACCGAGTGGTCGGTGGCTGACAAGCAAAAGATGTTACCTTGGTTATGCTGTCACCGACCTTTCTGTGACAACTCATTTATCTGCCACTGAGTGGTCAGTGGCTATCAAGCTGAACTTTTTGATTTACCTGCTGTCACCGACCCCTCGGTGACAGTTTTTCTGATGTGTTGAAAGATTCTATCTTTTTAGGTTCCGAGATACATTTTGAAAGATAGAATCTCTTCGGTTTTTAGGCTTGGCACCAACTTTTCAGTGTCAACTCTTTTATCAGCCACCGAATGTTCAGTGGCTGGCAGAATAAAGGTGTCAAAAAGTTGGGCTTCTCTTTTGAATTTTTAATATATTTTCAAAAAATTTTCAGATAATGCAATCGATTTTAATTTTTATTCTCGGATTTTTTATCGGCGGTGCTGCAGTGCTGATCTTTTTTCTTCTGCGGAAGAAGGATATGAATCAAATGGCTGCATCATTCATCTCTGCTGCGGAAAGTGATAAGGAAAAAGAAAGAGAATTAATAATTGATTATTTAAAAAGCTCTTTCACCAGTCTTTCATTCGAAGCATTAAGCAAAAGCACTGAACAATTTTTGAAACTTGCCAATGAGACTCTTTCAAAACAGCTTCAATCTGGAAATCTAACTTTAAACGAAAAGAAAGAATTAATCGATCAGACTTTGAAGACGATGAAGGATGAGCTCACAAATGTTCAGGATCTGATGAAGACGATAGAAAAAGATAGAGTGCAAAAATTCAGCACACTCGCCGAGCAGATCCAGCAGCAAAGCAGAGTCACAAAAGAACTTTCCGATTCAACGAGTCAATTGAAAAATGCTCTTGCAAGCAGCAAAACTCGGGGGCAGTGGGGAGAAAGAATGGCGGAAGACATATTGCGTCTCAGCGGATTAAAAGAGGGAATAAATTACTTAAAACAAAAAGCTCTGCAGTCAACCAGCACAAGGCCAGATTATACATTTCTTCTCCCGAACGATCTCTCTGTGAATATGGATGTAAAATTTCCGCTGGATAATTATTCCGCTTATTTGAATACTGAAAACGACACTGAGAAGAAGAAATATAAAGAAATTTTTCTCCGCGATATTCGCGCCAGAATAAAAGAAGTCACTTCACGTGATTACATTAATCCTGATGAGAATACTGTTGACTATGTACTCGTCTTCATACCGAATGAGCAGATATATTCATTTGTGATGGAACACGATTCAAATCTCATTGATGAATCGCTGAAGCAGAAAGTTATTCTTTGCTCCCCGATCACACTCTATGCGATTCTTGCAATTATCCGTCAGGCAGTTGATAATTTCAGCTTAGAGAAAAAAGCATCGCTGATAATATCGTTGATGAACACATTTCACAAACAGTGGGAAAAGTTCATTGAGTCGCTCGAAAAAATGGGAAGAAGGATTGACGATGCGAAAAAAGAATATGAATCGTTAATGTCAACACGCCGAAATCAACTTGAAAAACCTTTAGTTCAAATCGATGAACTTAGGCAGGAATCCGGAATCAAAATGGAGTCATTGCTTCTCCCCTCATCCCCGCAGGAAAATGATGAAAAAGAAGATTAAAGAGAATAAAGAGACTTCCATCAAAAAAACATTTTCTCAGAGTTCATCAATTCAAGATGTAAACTCATCAATTATTGATAACTTTCCTGATCCAATTTTAATCGTTGTACGAAATGAAGAAAAGAAAGTCATTCTAAAGTCGTTTAATCCAAAAGCTCAAGATTTATTTGAAATCAATTTATCAGATGCTATAAGTAAAGAGTTAAAAATATTTTGGCCTTATGATTATTGGAAGGAAACTAAAAGTAAAGTACGTAAAGCGGTAAAGAAAAAATCCAGCGAAATTATTGATCCGTTTGTCTTAGAAAAAAGCCAAGAGAAAAAGATATTAAGTATTAAATTCTTTCGATTAGATGATCATACTGCGGGAATTTTACTTCTTGATTCAACCGATCAGCAAAAATCTCAGCAGTCAATCCTGGAAGAAAAAATTAAGTACGAGGAATTCTACAAAAACACGCCGGTAATGATTACGACTCTCGACCAAAATGGAACTATCCTCGATGCAAATGCTCATTGGTATGTAAAAACGAGTTATTCACGAAATCAAATTATTGGGAAAAAGCTTTTTGATTTGTTGACATTTGGTTCAAAGCAAAAGTTCAGCACCGATGGATTCAATGAATTACTAAAAACTGGTCATTTATCTAACTATGAAGTCCAAATCGTTAAAAAGAATAATGAACTTCTCGAAGGTATAATAGATGCACGTGCACTCTTTGATATTCATGGGCAGTTTTTAAAATGTTATATAACAATAAATGATGTCACTGCTCTGAAAGAATTGAGTGAAGAGTATGAAAGCAGCGAGCTGAAGTATTCGCAATTATTTGAATCGGCAATTGAACCTATCGTAATATATTCTTTGGACGAAGGGATAATCGATTGTAACAGCAAAGCCGAAACACTTTTTTCCAAGAGTAAAGATGAAATATTTGGATTGACGCTGAGCGAGTTTTCTTTCTACGGTCAATCCAAAAAGTCGGGTCAGGATGAATATTTAGATAATGCACTTCAAAACGTAGTTGAAAATCAATTTTATTCGTTCATTTGGAAAGTTCACAGTGGAAAACAAATTATCGAGTGTGAAGTCTCTGCTGGATTGATGGAGATTAAAGGGAAAAAAATCATTCTTCTCTTTTTGCGTGATAGAACAGAGCAGCTGCTAGCTGAAAGAAAACTCCAGCTCAACGAAGAAAAGTTCAGAACTATTTGGAACGAATCCGACGATGCCCTTAAATTATCCAACAAATCCGGAAGCATTCTTCTTGTGAATAAAAAAGCTTGTGAGCTTTACGGGTTTAGTGAACAGGATTTCCTTAACCGAAGGAATGCAGAGTTGAGCTCAGATCCGAATTCTTACAAAAAATATTTTCAAGATTTTATAAAATCCAAAAAGGAATATTCTGAATTTGAATATCCTTTTACCGCCTCAAATGGCCAAAGTAAAATCATTGAGGAGAAGAATCTGCTGATAAAGCTTCCTGAATATAAAGATTCGGTCATTCTTTCAATTTCGAGAGATATTACTGAAAAGAAAATGATTCATGAAGAGCTTAAAGATTCTGAATTAAGATACAAAAAGCTGAACGAAACTAAAGATAGATTCTTATCAATTCTCTCTCACGATCTGCGAGCACCGACTGCAAGTATAATTGGAATGGTTAATGCCTTGATAGAACAGCCCACTGCGGATCACAAAGAACTTTCATATTATTTGAACTTAGTTCATTCGTCTGCGAAGCATCAATTAAATTTGATAACGAATTTACTCGATTGGTCAAATATTGAATCCGGCAAAGAGAAATTTTCTCCAACTCAAAGAAATCTTCGTTTTGCAGTTCGTGAAGCAATAAATTCTGTAGGAGGACTGGCGCATCAAAAAGAAATTAAAATTATCAGCGGTGTTGATGACGTAGTAGTTCTGATCGACGGGCATCTTTTTGAGAGATTGTTGATTAATCTTCTTTCCAACTCTATAAAATTCAGTCACGAGAAAAGTAAAATTGAAGTTACCTCACAGCTTAAGCCAAACGGTCTTATTGAATTGTGCGTCACCGACTATGGAATCGGGATACCGAAAGAAATCCAATCAAAATTATTCGACTTCAGAGAAAAAATTTCGAGAAGAGGAACTAAGGGGGAACGCGGAACCGGGCTCGGGCTCTCACTATGCAGGGAGATCGTACAGTTTCACGGCGGTGAGTTAAAAATTGAGAGCCCAATTAAAGCAAGTGGTAAGAAGAAGAAAGCGGATAAATCTTCAGGCGGGACAAAGATTTTCTTTACATTAAAAATCGCTGTGCCGAAAGTTTTCATTTCTGATTCACTCGTAAATAAACAAATTGAAAAAATATTAAAAGGGGAGCTTAGAAATTATAAAATTCAAATCGGTAATGTTTCGAAGGAGCTGAAAAGTATTGAAAGAGAATACTACTCATTGATCATTCTTGACAATAGAAATAATGGGAGTACAGACGAATTAAAAAAGATCAAGAAATGGCATCAGACACTTCAAAATATCTGGATCGTTGATGACTCGATTTCAGCGTCTAACGATTCTGATATTAAATACCTACTACAAAAAGAATTTGCAAAAGAATTGGGGAATGAGCTGCACAAATATTTTTTTGAATTAAAGCAGCAGGCAGCTCTAGTCGAGAAGAAACCTAAATAAACAGATTCCAGAGAATATAATCGAGAATTAAAATTATCGCGGCTGAAAGAACGAATGAGCGAATGGTCGAAAGCCCAACTCCTTCTGCGCCTCCCTCAGTTTTAAAACCAATATGACAACCAATCAGTGAAGTAAACGCCCCGAAAAAAGTTGCTTTAACTAATCCATAAACAAAATCACCGAAAACAAAAAAACTTCTTACGGATTCAAAAAATACATTGAACGAAATTCCAAGGAAGAAGTTTGAAACGAAATAGGCGCCGCAAACTGCAATCAGATCGGCAAAAATTACTAATATCGGCATCATGATTAATGCAGCTAAGTATCTTGGCATAGCTAAATATCGAATTGGATTAATTGACATTGTCTCAAGCGCATCGATTTGTTCTGTGACTTTCATCGTACCAAGCTCTGCAGCAATTGATGCACCGACTCGCCCTGCGATTACAATTCCAGTAAGAACAGGACCTAACTCAGTTATAACCGCACGAACTGTTGCACCTCCGATGAACGAAAGCGGTGCGAGCCCTTTTAATTGGTATGCAGCCTGCCAGGCAGAAACTGCTCCAGTAAAAATCGCAATTATAAATACAAGTGGAAGTGAATCGACGCCGATATGTTCCATTTGTTTAAGGATGAGTTTTCGATCACGAAAAACTCTTGCCATGCTGAAATGAATTTTAAAAAAGAGAGTGCTTATCTCACCGAATTCATTTAAGAATGAGAGAGTCTTTGAGCCGATTTTGTCTAATGCAGTTGTTAACAAGGATTGGTTTCTTTTATTGAAAAACTAAATTAAAAATAATAAAACAATCTAAATAAAATTATGGCTATGGTAAAATCAATCCTTCAGTAATTGAAAAATGGTTTAAGAAAATTACTCTGAGAAATTGAAATTTCGAACTCCTCTTCGATGTTATCTGCTCGATTTACTCAAACTTTTAGTTAAGACAATCCGTTTATGCATAAATTAATCGCTGACCTTTTGGTTCAGGAATCGGAGTACCAAATTCTTTTGCAGTGTCAATCCAAAGACGAATTGCTTCCTTTATGTTCGTCAGGGCTTCATCGTAGGTAGTTCCGTGAGCGCTGCATCCAGGTAGCTCTGGTACTTCGGCGATATAAACTTTATCATTTTTATCCCAGTAAATAATAATTTCATATTTGTACATTATAGTTCCTTCACCAAATTATATTTTAGTAATAATTTCCTAACTTGTCGTACTTGATATCGTTTTGCTTTATCTCCATCGTGCTGTAAGTTTATCATTTCGATGATTCCCTCTTTACGAAAAATATGGTGACTTCATCTAACTCTTTCCTCAAATCCTAAATTCTTCAATAGTCGGGATAATTCATCGAAAGGAATGTTTGAATCTGAACCACCTTGTAATATTTTAAGTATGAGTTTTTCATCTCTATTCATTTAAAATATTTTTAGATATGATTAAAAGTTCTTTATAGTCTTAAACTTTACTACAATGGTAGTTTAAAATGCAACATACGAACAAACAAAAAGTTTCAGTTCAATTAACTGAATCAAGTTCGCGGGCTTTACGATAGTAATCTTCAGCAAACTTAATATTGCCTAATTGTTCATGGCAGTAAGCAAGTCGCCGAAAAGTATCCGATTTGACTTCATCTTTGAGCGATTTCAAATAATACCAGATCGCGGTTGAATGATTGCCCATACTTTCATACGAAAGACCAATGTTGAAATTTGTCGGGGGTTTTTCGTAAACAAAAAAGTTTGGTACGGAATAATTTTTCACTTCTGTTGATTCAAGTATCGGCTTCAAGCTGTTTATCTGTGTCGCGAAATTTATGCTTTCATTCATATAGCTTCTTGATGATATCAAGCCGACTACTTCAACATATTCATTTAATAATGGACTCCCTATCATACCAGGCGAACTCATTCCGGTAAATTGGAAAAATACTTTCCCGGCACCAAAATCTCTTTTTCCGCTTATCATTCCTTCGGAGAATGATCTTTCAAATCCTTTTGGATTTCCTATTGTAAAAATTCTATCGCCAATTTTTACATTATCAGAATTTCCGACTGGAAGGAAAGGCAAATTATTACCATCTACTTTATAGACAATTAGATCACGTCGGCGGTCGATTTTATACAGCGCACTCGGAGCGAATTCTGTATCGTTCACTTTTATTTTAACGTAAGTCCCTCCATTTACGAGCGAATGTGATGTTACAATTTGTCCATCCGCAGTATACGTATAACCGGCACCAATGCGTAGTAAATTGCGGTTTTCATCATATACATTTACGATGGCGACTGCATTTTTCGCTTTTTCAAAAATGTCGTAGCCTGATGGAAATTGTTGTGCATATAAATTTGATGTGATCGAGATCACAAACAAAATAACGAGTATTTTAATTGGCGACTTCATATCGTATGAAACCCATATTGTTAAAATTTCAATAAAATAACGGCAGGAAATTAACTATAAATAAAAGGATTTTCAAGAAATTATATTTTCTTTTGTACTTCTCAGTTTAAGCGGCAAATCCAATTCGGGGGAGGATTTTTTACAAATCCCTTCATTCAAGTCGGAAAAATTTTATCTTTGTAAGGAAATTAACAAAAATTAACTATTTAGGTATTTTTCATGAGCGAATGGAATTGGTCAATAAAAAGCGTCGATAATCTAGAAAGAACGATTGAACGATGTAAAAAGAGAAATATTATTCTACCTACCTTCAATGAATTAAAAGAACCAAACACAATTTCAAAATCAATTCAATCGCAACTCGCAAGGATTGGAATGGATGAAATTCACCCACTCAATCTTTTCAGAATTAATTGGAGAAATGATTCAAAAAGTAGTGAGATCGGAAATATAAATTTTCTTGAGATCCCAAAAGAAATCTCTGGTGTAAAAGCAAGAATAATCGGTTTGGTTGGAAAGTTTTTCCCAACGGGCGCTCACAAAGTGGGAGCAACTTATGGTTGTCTGGCGCCATACTTAGTTACCGGCAGATTCAATCCAGATTACCATAAAGCTGTTTGGCCAAGTACGGGAAATTACTGCCGCGGCGGTGCATTCAACTCCGCTTTGCTCGGAGTTCATGCTGTTGCCATCTTACCAGAAGAAATGAGCAAAGAAAGATTCGAGTGGCTGAAAAAAATCGGCTCGGAAGTTTATGCGACTCCCGGATGTGAAAGCAACGTAAAAGAAATTTATGATAAATGTCACGAACTTGAAGCACAAAGCGATGAATATTTAATTTTCAATCAGTTTGATCAATTCGGTAATGCAATTTGGCATTACGAAATTACCGGTTCAACGATAGAAACTTTGTTTAATCAAATTAAATTAAAAGATCAACGGCTGAGCGGGTACGTCAGCGCAACAGGTTCGGCTGGTACAATTGGTGCAGGAGATTATCTTCGCGAAAAATTTCCCATGATTAAAATCACCGCTTCGGAAGCTTTGCAATGCCCAACACTGTTGATGAACGGTTATGGTGCGCACCGGATTGAAGGAATTGGCGATAAGCACATCCCTTGGATACACAATGTTAAAAATACTGATGTTGTTACTGCGATTGACGATGAGGATCCGTTGCGGGTTTTGAGATTATTCAACGAAGATGACGGGCAGAAATATCTGTCAAGTATAGAAGTCGATGATACACAATTATCGCAGCTTTCTTGGATGGGAATTTCATCAATAAGTAACATGATCTCAGCAATTAAACTTGCTAAGTATTTTGAGTTTAATGAGAATGATGTGATCTTTACTATCTTTACCGATTCGGTAGAAATGTATCGTTCCCGTCTTGAAGAAATGAACCAAGAGTCTGGAAGTTATTCCCTGAAACAGGCAGAGATCGATTGGACGTCTCTCTTAAAGAAGCAAAAAATTGATAATATGAAAGAGCTTACTTACTTTGATAAAAAAGCAATTCATAATTTAAAATATTTCACTTGGGTCGAACAGCAGGGAAAAAATGTGGAAGAACTAAATGCACAGTGGTATGATGATAATTATTGGAATGAAAGGTTTTCTATTGTACCTGAGTGGGATAAGTTGATTGAAGAGTTCAATAATAAAGTTGGATTAGGTAAATGATTAAATGGGACACAGATTTTTATGTCCAAAGGACTCCTTCGGAGATTTATCAGGATTAATCATGACTAAAATCTTAATAAATTATAACAATCTTCATAATCCGTGTTCCTATAATAATTTTTGTCTATAAGAAAATGTCAAAAGCTAAAGACGAAATAAGAATAACAAATGCTTGGCTCTGCCAGATTGAAGATAAATCTGTCAAACCAACTTTTGCAGATGTTACCATCAAAAGCGGAAAAATCAATAAAGTTATTAAAAAAGATTTTGAGAAATTCAATTCGGCTCAAACGCTTTCCGATCCGAACGATTTTAATGCTGCCGGAAGAATAGTTACAATTCCAAATGTAAATTTTCACGATCATTTTTATTCAAGACTAGCAAAAGGATTAAATGTTACCGGTGATACAAGTAACTTTTTTAATATTTTGACAAATCTCTGGTGGAAGCTTGATCTCGCGCTCGATCTTGAAATGGTGAGAGCATCTGCGCAGATGGCTGCATTTGAATCGATAAAAAATGGAGTTACATATATTTTCGATCATCATGCATCTCCAAGTTTTACGATTGGGAGTTTGCAAACGACAGCCGAGGTGCTTAATGATTTCAATTTGCGTGGAGTTCTTTGCTTCGAAACGTCAGATAGAAATGGAAATAAGCTAACTAATCAAGCGATTATTGAAAACGAGTCTTTCTTCTCAAAATTTCAAACTGAAAACATTAAATCACTGTATGGTTTGCACGCATCATTCACACTTGAGAATGATACACTTAAAACTGTTGCTAAATATGTAAATGAATTCAATTGCGGAATTCACATTCACCTCTGTGAAGACAAATCCGATTCAGAATTGAGTTTAGAAAAATTTGGGAAAAATCCTGTCCAACGATTGTTTGAAAATAATCTATTGAATGAAAAAAGTATTTTGGCACACGGAATTCACCTTGAGAATAATGATTACGATATAATATCGAAATTTGGAAGTGCTATTGTTTACAATCCCGATTCAAATTTAAATAACTCAGTAGGACTGCCAAATTATGAATCTGTTCCGAAATCTATTCCAATTCTATGCGGAACCGACGGAATGCATGCCGATCCTGTAAGTTCATACAAAAAACTATTTCTATTGCACCGTCATCAGGGAAATAGTTTCGAGCAAAGCTTTAATTGGATACAAAAGATTTATTTTGATCAGATAGATTTTGTAAAGAAATTTTTTCCGGATTACACTTCATTGCAAGTTAGAGACCGTGCCGACATTGTAATTTGGGATTACGTCCCTCCCGCTCCGATGAGCGAGCAAAACTTCTTCGGCCATTGGGTCTACGGTATTACTGAACGCTCTGTCAATTCAGTAATGCAAAATGGAAAATGGTTAATGAATAATTTACAGCTAACTGGAATTGACCAAAATAAATTAAGCAAAGAAATATTTGTACAAGGGAAGAGACTTGCAGAGAAATTCCAGAGTTTAACATAAATATGTTTTTAATTAACTTCTAATTGAATGAAATCAGATTTTAACATAGTTGGCAAACCAGTAATCCGTCAGGATGCTTATGCCAAAGTAATTGGCGAAGCAAAATTCGCAGACGACTACAAATTCCCCGGAATGTTGTATGGAGTAATGGTTCGAGTCCCGACAACACATGCAAACATTAAATCAATTGATTATTCTGAAATTGAAAAACATTCGGCTATTGTAGCAATTTGCGATTCCAACGACATTCCTGGTGAAAAGATCGCTGGACTTGTAAAAAAAGATCAGCCGGTTTTTTGTTACGAGAAAATTATTACTCCTGTTGATGTTATTGCGATGCTTGTCGGTGAATCTGTTGATGAACTCTATCAGCTTACAAAGAAAGCGAAAGTTAATTACGAAAATCTTCCAATTCTTTCCGACCCATTAAAGGCGATGAATGAAGATGCACCCCTGATTCATCCAGAATTAGGTACGAACTTAATCGTTCATTATCCCCTTAGAAAAGGAAGCGTCGAAAAAGGTTTTGAAGAAAGTGAATTCATTTTAGAAGAGACGTATACAACTCCAAATATTGAACATGCCTATATAGAACCTGAATGCGTAATTGCAATTCCTCTCGAAGGTGATAAAGGAATTCGAATAATTGGAAGCATTCAAAATCCATTTACAACGAGAAAAATTGTTGCCCAGACTATAAATTACCCATTGAATAAAGTCAGGGTCGAGCAAGCAGAATTGGGCGGATCGTTCGGCGGAAAAGATGATACGATGTGTATTCTTTCGGCTCGTGCGGCAGTGGCTGCATTGAAGACAAAAAGACCTGTAAAAATTCGGTACTCGCGTGAAGAATCAATTCTTGAATCATACAAACGTCATCCGTATGTGATGAATTACAAAGTCGGTTACCAACGCGATGGAAAAATCAAAGCGATGAAAATCGATATCATCGCCGATGGTGGAGCTTATGCATCGCTAAGCCCGTTTGTAACTTGGCGAAGCGTTGTTCAGGCAACTGGTCCATACGAAGTTGAAAATGTTTGGACGGATGTTCGTGCAGTGTATACGAACAATCCTTACACCGGAGCTATGCGTGGTTTCGGTTCGCCGCAAATTATTTTTGCACAAGAATCGATTATGGACGAGATCGCAATTAAATTAGGAATGACGCCTGATGAAATTCGCGGGATCAATGGATATCGTGCCGGCTCAGTAACTGCAAGCGGACATAAGCTTGAGAATCATGATGTCAATTTACTCACAGTACTTGGTATCGCAATCGATAAAACAAATTTCAGAGAGAAGTGGATCAATAATATTAATCAGAAAGCGATTGAATTACCCACTCACAGACTTGACAAAAAAGTCACATCCAAGGATTTAATTCTTGGAAAAAATGAATTCGTGCATCCATCAAACCTTTTTAAAAAAGGAATTGGGCTTGCAGTCAGTTTTCGCGGCTGCTCGCTTGGCGCCGAAGGTATCGATGCAGCGGCAGCTTATCTTTCTTTGCAATTAGATGGCTCGGCTTATCTTTTATGCGGACTAGCAGAAAATGGTCAAGGAATGAAAACCGCTTACTCAATAATTGTCTCCGAGGTCCTCGGAATTCCAGTAGACAAAGTTTATTATCTCGAGTATGATACTGCACTTATATCTGACAGCGGACCGACGGTTGCATCTCGTTCGACATTAATGGGTGGAAGTGCTGTAAAAAATGCTGCTGACCTTCTTCGTGAAAGATTTGAAAAGCTTTTGTTTTTAAAATGGAATCTTTCTCCTGGAGAAAAAATAATTTTCAAGGATGATATTGTGTTTCCTGAAAAAAATCCTGAACAAAAAATTTCATTTTCTGAGCTTTGTTCATTGGCTTATAATCAAGCAATTCACATGGCCGCGCTTGGTTGGTATCCGGGTCCTAAAGTCCATTGGGATGAAGAACTCGGACAAGGACCGGCCTATTTTACTTACGTTTATGGATGCCATGTCGCCGAAGTTACGGTAAATCTCGGAACCGGAGAAGTTTATATAGATAAGTTCATCGCAGTGCACGACCCAGGCCATGTAATAAATCTTATCGGAGCCAAAGGACAAGTTTTTGGCGGAGTAACTCAAGGTGCAGGTTACGGATTGTGGGAAGAGTTAGATAAATTTAATGGTAAGATTCGCGATTTGAATTTCGATCAATATATTATCCCGACAAGTAAAGACATTGGTGAGATCGAACCAATCTTTATCGAAGGAAAAGATATTTATGGACCATGGGGAGCTAAGTCGTTGGGCGAGCCAACACTTGAACTAACTGCTGCGGCGATTAATAATGCAATACGAAATGCTATTGGTGTGCGATTCAGAAATCTACCGATAAATCTCGAAGAAGTTTTATTGAAACGAAAACTTCGTCCCGAAGATTTGAAGAGGGGGAGCGCATTATGATTCCGCAGTTGAATTTTGTTAGCGCTAAATCAATACAATCAGCAATCAAATTACTCACATCAGATAAAAATGCAAGATTGATTGCCGGTGGAACGGATGTAATTCCCGGTTTTCAAATCGAGTCGAAACGATTTAATGATATAAAATTTCTCATTGATATCAATTCCATAAAAGAATTAAAAAAGATAAAAAGATTTAATGATAGAATAGAAATCGGTGCTTGCACAAGTTTCAGCGAATTGTTGTTTAATGAAATTATTCAATCCGAATTACCACTACTTGTTAAAGCAGCTTCAACAGTTGGAAGTACACAGATTAGAAATCGAGCGACTTTAGGAGGCAATTTTATTAACAATGCTCCGTGTGCGGATAGTGTTCCTCCTCTTTTAGTTTATAACGCTCAAGTTGAAATTTGTTCAAGCAGAGGCAAAAAGCAAATTCCTTTAGAAAAGTTTTTGATAGAACCCTATAAAACCAAACTAAAAAAAAATGAAATCGTAACGAAGATCATTATCCCTTTGCAGAAAAAAAATATTAAAGGAGATTTTTACAAACTTGGCAGAAGAAGGGCAGTTGCAATCAGCAGGATTTCGCTCGCTGTTTTGGTGGAATTAGAAAATTCAATCATAAAAGATATTAGAATTGCAAGCGGAGCTGTTACTCCAATTGGAGTACGATTTTATGAACTAGAAAAATTGGCTTTGGGTAAGAAAGCTGATTCTGAGTTTCTTAAAAAACTTTCTGCTGAGCTTGGTAGAACCATTTTAAAAGTTACGGGATTAAGGTGGTCTACTCCTTACAAGCTTCCTGTAGTGCAGCAAATGTTTTATAAGCTTTTAGAGAGTGTGTGCCATGAGTAAAACTGTAAAGATGAAAAAAGTTAAGATTAAATTTAATTTGAATGGAAAAGACACTGTTCTTTCCGTAAATCCAAATCGTAGATTGATCGATTTATTGAGAGAAGATTTGAACCTTACCGGAACAAAAGAGGGCTGTGCAATTGGAGAATGTGGAGCTTGCACCGTTATAATAGATGGAAAGACGGCAAACTCCTGTCTTGTTCTTGCCGCACAAATTAATGGTTGTAAGATTACTACGATCGAAGGAATTGCGTCAGATGGCAAGCTGCATCCGCTTCAAGAAAATTTTATGAAGCATGGTGCAATTCAATGTGGATTTTGTACACCTGGCATGGTACTCTCGGCTTATACTTTGCTTGAAGAAGTTACGAACCCAAGTGAAGATGAAATTAAAGAAGCAATTGCCGGAAATCTTTGCCGATGCACTGGGTATAAACAAATTATCGAAGCTGTAAGGCAATCAATTGTTAAAGTTTAAATTTGCCTAGTCAGTAAATTCTTTTATTTGCACGAACTCACCCGAAGATAAATCTCAAAACAACCGATAAGATAATTTAATGTGGTTAATAGTTTTTATAAAAGGTAACCGTGATCATTAATGACTTTGTGCATTACCGATTGGGATTTATCATTAGTATTATACTTATCATCATTTGCAGACATAGTAATCAAATCGACTTTTGTATTACATCTCAACTTAAATGTAAAAACTTCATTTTCTTTAGTTTGTAAGTAAAACCCATCATTTTGACTTTTGTCAAACTCTTCTTCATTCCAAAACAGTGTTAGCTTATCTTTGTACGGTGCGCCTTGGTGAGGGCAAAACGTCTCACAGTTTCCACATTCGTTGCACATTCCGTCGATGTGAAGTATTTGAAATTTATCTTTGAATTCTCCGTTTACAGCGATTGCAATATTTGCTCGATTTGGACAGACTTCAACGCATTTATTACAGACCTGATCGCAGCCAAGACACCTTGAAGACTCACTAGAATAATCGATTGAGTTTTGAAACTCGATTATCCCCTTCCTATTGGATAAATCTTCAGTCCACTTTAGACCGTCGATTTGAACTTTTTGAGATAAATTGAATTGATTGTCAATTCTCTCTTTCGCAAGAATTGATTCGGCTGCTTTCTTTCCATCGGCGATTGATTCGACAACCGTAGATGGTCCTCTGAATGCATCACCGCCGATAAAAACATTCTCAATTAATGTTTCATTTGTCGTATTATTAACAAGAATATTTTTTCTTTCATCTATTTTAATTCCATTTTGAGTTAAGAAATCGTAATCGACTTCTTCTCCAATTGCAGTAATCACCGAATCGATTTCAATTTCTTCAAACTCATTTTCAATTGGAACGACTCTTCTTCTTCCGCTTTTATCAAATTCACCAAGCTGCATTTTCTGACACTTTAAAATCCTTTTGTTGAATTCAACAGGAAGAAGAAGCTTTTTGAAGATCACTCCATCGTCCAGCGCAGCATCAAGTTCTTCTTTATCAGCAGGCATGAATTCTTTTGTGCGCCGGTAAATTATGAAAACCTTTTCAACGCGTTCGCATCGCAGAGCCGCGCGAGCGCCATCCATTGCAGAATTCCCTCCACCGATCACAGCCACAGAATTACCTAGCGAGAGCTTTTCATTTCTATTGAATTTTTGCAGAAAGTCAATGGCACTGAACACATTTTTGTTTTCACCGGATAATTCGAATTTCTTCGATTTACCTGCACCGATTGCAAGATAGATATACTTGAATCCATCATCTTTTAATTTTTTGATTGACATGCTTTCGTCAGATCCGAAAACGAAATTCACTCCGAATTTTTTTACAAGCTCAATATCTTTATCGATTACCTCTTGTGGAATTCGAAATCCGGGTATGGAATGCCGTACAACACCGCCGGCTCTGTTAGTTTTTTCGAAAATCGTAACATCCAATCCGGCTCTTGCGAGAAAATATGCAGCCGATAATCCTGATGGTCCTCCTCCAATAATCGCAGCAGATCCTTTATCCTTCAATCTTTTTATATTTAAATCTTTAAATTTATCATAAGCTTCTTCTGTAGCTTTCTTTTTGAGATCACGTATCAAAAGAGGATCATCATAATCCCAGCGAACACATTTGTACATACATTGATGATCGCAAATATAACCAGTGATGTGCGGCAGAGGATTTTTTTCAATTATGACTTTAAATGCATCATCGTATCTATTCTCTTCAATCAATCTAATATATTTAGAAACGTCCTGATGGATCGGACATGCGAGTTCACATGGTGCGACATAACAATCGAATTTTTCAAGTCTGCTCGATAGTTTTAATGATTTAATTTCTCTTGAATGTTTGTTGTAAATTTTTTCTTGAAGTGATACTTCAGCGAGAGATTTAAGTTTGGATAATTTAATTTTACACGATGGCTCAATCGATGCGTTTGGATCAGTGAAGTTTGAGGCAATTTGATGGAGCCGCTCGTATCCTCCCGGTTTCAATAAGTCAGTTACGAGCGTGATTGGATAAATTCCGGTTTCAAAAATTTGTTGGGAGTTGTGCACTGTTGCTCCACCAGAAAACGAAATATTCAAATCCCCTTTGAACTCTTCCGCAAGTTTATAAGCCAAATTAATCGTTAGCGGGAAAAGGGAACGTCCCGACATATACATTTCGTTTCCAGGAAGTTTATGTAACGAATTATGAACACCGAGGGTATTTGAAAGTTTAACTCCAATTTCCTTTCCGTGAATTTTTGCAAATTGTTTCAGCCGATTCAGCATTGGGATTGCATCATTGAATTGCAGGTCATTCTCAAATGATTTTTCGTTTAGTTTGATATAATCGAAACCGAGTTTGTGCAGAACATCGGTGACAAATTCAAATCCAAGCAATGTCGGATTCAATTTGACATAGGTATGAAGATTCTTTTCTTTGATTAAATATTTTGCTATCGCTTCAATTTCATGAGGAGGGGAGCCATGCATTGTAGAAAGTGTAACTGAGTTTGAAAAATTGGGGGAAATGTTCTCTATGATCTTCTCAATCTCTGAGGCAGAAAACTTTTTAGAAATTAATTCGAAACGAGAAAGACTCTCATTAAGCAGTTTTATATAACTTCTAAAAAGTGTTGAATTGTTTGCATCAATCAAGTAATCAATAAACTTATCCATTCTTTCGGTTTTGATTCCTTCAAGGTCGTAACCTACACTCATGTTGAATATAAATCCGCGTTCAGCTCCGACACTATCGGGACTAGACAATCCAAGTGTTTCTTTCAGCAAATGAATTATAATCCATGACTTTAAATATTCATCAAATGATTTCTCGAGAGAAAGCTCTTGCGACCACTCGACATTGTAGCCTTCATCTTCAACGTCAATGCATGGTTTTTCGATTTCAAGGTTATCGAGTTTCTGAACGGTCTTTAGTTCCATGAATCTGCCGCCGACGAGATATGAGACAATAATATTCTGAGCAAGCTGAGTATGCGGTCCGGCTGCTAGTCCAAAAGGATTATCCAACTTCTCATTGAAGATTTCAATTGAAGCATTTCCTCTGTGTTTGTAAAATTTGACTGCCGGTATTCCAAAAATCTGGTTACTGTTTTTTAATTCTGTAAAAATCCAGTTCAATAATTTCTCGAATGAAATTGTCTGCATTTTCTGAGCCATGAAGTCCTCTATTATCTTGAAGTAATCTCGTCGTTATTGATTAAAATTTTTTCTTAGTAAATTTACACAAAATTTTTATTCGATTACTCAAATTTGTGATCATAAATAGAGGAATAAATGACGTCTGCTAAACAAATTTTAGAAAAAGCACAATCATACCAGGATTACACTGCACAAAATCTTTCGAAGTTAATTCAGATTAAATCGTTAAGCTGTAGAGAAAAAGATGTTATTAACGAAATAAAACGAATGATGGAAAAAGCTAATTTTGATGAGGTGAAGATAGATGCGCTCGGAAATGTGATTGGAAGAATTGGAAATGGAAAAAAGATCATTGCGATTGATGGACACGTTGACACTGTCGATACAGGCAATCTCGAAAATTGGGAACTTGAACCTTTTTCAGGAAAAATTGATTCTGAATTTGTCCATGGACGAGGGACGGTCGATCAAAAAGGTGGAATTGCATCCTTCATCACTGCGGGAAAAATTCTGAAAGAACTTGGATTGCAAAATGATGTGACGGTTTACATCGTAGGATCTGTAATTGAGGAAGACTGCGATGGACTTTGCTGGAAATATATCATTGAAGAAGAAAAATTAAAACCAAATTGCGTAATCATTACCGAACCGACGAATATGAATATCTATCGCGGACAGCGGGGACGAATGGAAATGACAGTATCTTTCTACGGGATTTCTTCTCACGGCTCCGCACCCGAAAGAGGAAAGAACGCAATCTACATGGCTTCACGAGCAGCACTTGAGATCGAAAAGCTTAATGAAAATTTAAAGAACGATAGTTTTTTAGGGAAAGGTTCAGTAACGATTTCGGAAATTGTTTCAGACAGTCCTTCTCTCTGTGCTGTCGCTGATTTCGCAAAAATTCATCTCGATAGAAGATTGACTGCCGGAGAAGATATTGATTTAGCTGTTAGTCAAATCCAGCAGATCGTAAAAAATGAAAATGCAAAAGTTGAAGTGCTTGAGTATAAAGAAAAATCTTTCACCGGACTTGAATATGGAATGAAAAAATATTATCCGACTTGGGTTGTCGACGAAAATCATTCGGTGATTAAAACTGGTGAAAAAGTTTTTCAAGAATTATTCAACGCCAAACCGTTAATCGACAAATGGACTTTCTCGACAAATGGAGTAGTAATAAATGGAATTCACAAGATTCCAATTATCGGATTCGGACCTGGCAACGAAGTTCTTGCACATGCGCCAAATGAAAAAGTCCCGATTGAGCATTTAGTCAAGGCGAGTGCGTTTTATGCTGCGTATTGTATCGCTTATTAGTTTTTGGATTTGATCAATTATTTAACCGATTTCCCAGACATTTTTGTATATTGGCAATGAATAAAAATTCGATATTCATACATTACTAATGAACAAAAATGCAGAATAATTTGCTCGAAAGAGTCGCAATTGATCAGCTTGAAAACTTCAAATCAAAAGATCCAGGAGTTGAAAGAGATGTTGATTTCGAAAGGGCGCTGAAATCCAAGCAAATTTTGATAATCACAGGAATACGTCGCTGCGGCAAATCAACGCTTCTTAGACAACTATCAGAAAAGCTTCATTCATTCTACTATCTCAATTTTGATGATGAAAGATTATTGAAATTTACAATCGATGACTTTGACAATTTGCTTATTCTTTGGAAGAAGTTATACAAATCCAAGACTATAATTCTTGATGAAATTCAAAATGTGAAGAATTGGGAAAGATTTGTTAGAAGAGTTTATGATGAAGGCTATAAGATCATATTAACAGGTTCTAATGCAAAATTATTAAGCGGTGAACTATCAACTCATCTGACCGGCCGGCATATTAAATTAGAATTGTATCCTTTTTCCTTTAAGGAGTATCTCAATTACAAAAAATTTGACGCTGCTATTTGGAAATCGTCTGATCAGTTGGCAAAACTACTAAAATTGACAGATGAATATGTCGAGTACGGCGGTTTCCCCGAGTACGTTATTTTTCAAGACGAAGATTACTTGAAAAGAATTTACGAGGACATTCTTTACAAGGATTTGATAGTCCGCTTTAAAATTCGTGAAGTGAAAAGTTTTCGTGAACTTGCGAATTTTCTATTCACAAACTTTACATCTGAGATCAGTTATAATGCATTGCAGCGAGCGTTAAATTTTAAGAGTGTAGCGTCGGTAAAGAACTATATAAGTTATCTGCAGGAAAGCTATTTGGTGTATGAATTATTTAAGTATGATTATTCTTTAAAGAAGCAGCTTATTTATAACAAAAAGATTTATTCCGTTGACAATGGATTGCGAAATCAAGTCGCCTTCCGTTTTAGCGGAGATTCCGGCAAGCTTCTCGAAAATGTTGTTTTTCTTCAGTTGAAAAGAGATTGTTCCGAAGTTTACTATTATAAAAATAAAAAGGAATGTGATTTTCTTATCAAGGAGAAGAATAAAATTACAAAGGCAATTCAAGTTACGGATGTTTTAACAGAAGCAAATAAAGAACGAGAATTAAACGGATTGTTGTCTGCCATGGAGTCTTTTAATCTAAAGAAAGGATCAGTAATAACTCGTAACCAAGAAGAAAAATTAAGACTTCAAGGAAAAGAAATTCGGATAATTCCGATTTATAAATGGCTGATTGGAGAGCAAGAGGAATGACTCTCAAGTTAATGCAAATGCGTTTTATGCATTGTTCTGCCAGATTATATAATTTTTATTCATTAACTTCATATATGCCAGTTGTATTAAATATAAAGGATGTAAATTTTTTTTCTTCTCAAATTAAGGGGTCCCTCGTGAACCGCTGCATATTCACGTACGAAAAGGAGAATCAATTGCCAAATGTTGGCTTGAGCCGGAAATTAAATTGTCTGACTCATTTGGCTTCAATTCTTCCGAACTAAAAGAAATATTTAATGTTGTCTTTGAGAACAAGGAATTAATAGAAAGGAAATGGTATGAATACTTCGGTGAATAATTCTTTAGCGAAAAAAGTTCCCTTTGACAATGAAAACATGGTTGTTGAATTGGCGGATGGGAGAACTTTGATCGTTCCCCTTGCATATTTTCCGCGCTTGTTAAAAGCAGATGAGTATAAAAGAAATAATTATACCATTAGTGGAGGTGGAATAGGTTTGCATTGGGATGAACTAGACGAAGACATTAGCGTCGAAAACTTATTGTTCGGAATTGGTGATAATACAGTACAGAATCCTGAAAAATCTCATGCTGCTTAAGTAGGAAGATTTATTAGGTATCGAGCCAATGCATCCAGTGTTGAACATTTAGTCTAAGCAAGCGCGTTTTATCTGATGTACTGTGAAGTATTTTCATAGAATTGTCAGGAATAGTCATGAAGAAAATTTACATATTAGCAATTCATAAAAATCGATTTTTTATACATCAGTAATGAATGAAACTTCAATAATTAAATTAAAAACTATTATGGCTTATTCATTTTTAAACTTCGCTGAGGAAATTCTTGCAAAAGCAGATAAACCGCTTACTTATCAAGAAATCTGGGAAATTGGAATTTCCAGTAATTTAATTAATAAATTATCAATAACAGGCAAGACACCTTGGCAGACTTTAGGTGCAAGGTTATATGTAGATACCAAAGAAAATCCAGAATCGAAGTTTATTAAGGTTGGAAAAAATCCTGTCAGATTTTTTCTGGCTTCAAGAAGTTCCGAAATTTCCCCCTCCTTAATTTCTAAAATAGAAATTGAACAGAGAAAAGAGAAAAAGGAAAATGATTATTATGACGAGCGTGATTTGCATCCACTATTATCTTACTTCGCATATTCAAATCCCGCCTTTAACCGAGGACGAAATATTTTTACTAAAACAATTTTTCATGAAAAATCAAAGAGAAGTGGATACAGTGAATGGCTATATCCAGATTTGGTAGGATTTTATCTTCCCCTTGAAGAATGGAATGAAAATCTGATTGAATTTAACAGATTATCTGATAATAACGCTCTGAAACTCTTCTCCTTTGAATTAAAAAAGGGTATTAATAAAAGTAATTATAGAGAAAATTATTTTCAGGCTGTTTCTAATTCTTCCTGGGCACATGAGGGATATTTAGTCGCTATAGAGATAACTCAAGATGATGATTTACTAGCTGAGTTGGAAAGACTCGCCATGTCATTCGGTATTGGAATAATCCATTTGGATCTGAAAGACATTGACTCCTCCAAAGTATTATTTACTGCCAAACAAAAACCATATCTTGATTGGGAAACAATGAACAAGCTTTGTGAGCAAAATAAAGATTTTGATAAATTCATTAAAGATGTAAAGATTGATTTCAATTCCAAAGTAATTCATAAATCAGAATATGATCCGATAATCTCCTACCCTGAAGATTATATCAAAAAAACATTTTTAAAAAAAAGAATAAGTAAACATTCGGAGAAAAGATGAATTCAGACTTTAAAGGGAAACATTTTATAACAGAAGACAATTGGACGAAGGAAGAACTCGATATAGTTTTTGAAACATCGTTCGACTTAAAGAAAAAATTTTATAACGAAGAACCCCACCTCCATCTGCCACACAAAACTTTGTTCATGATATTTTTTGAACAATCGACACGCACACGCAATTCGATGGAAGCGGGAATGACTCAGCTTGGCGGACATGCTCACGATCTGACTCCAGATAAAATGCAAATCACTCACGGCGAAGTTGCGAAAGACACCGCAATAATTCTTTCCCGCATGGGACATGGGATCGCCTGCAGAAATTGTTTTTATGGAATCGGAAATAAATACTTAAATGAAATGGCAGAATATTCGAAAAAACCAATCATGTCATTACAGGACGATGTCTATCATCCATTTCAAGGACTTGCAGATTTGATGACAATCTTCGAGCATTTCGGTAGAAATACCAAAGGATTGAAAGTAACTGTCTCATGGGCATACGCAGACACACACAGCAAACCTCTTTCTGTACCGCAGACGCAAATATTACTTTTCCCTCGATATGGAATTGATGTCACCGTTGCACATCCAAAGGAATTTCCATTGAGTAAATATATAATCGACAAAGCAAAAAAGAATGCCGAAGCTGGTGGCGGAAGTTTACAATTCACAAATGACATGGACGAAGCTTTTGAAGGAGCTCAGATTGTTGTTCCGAAAAACTGGGGTGGATTCGGCTTCTATGATGTCGATCATTATTTGAACAATGAAGATGAATGTAAAAAAGAAATGAGGTCAAATCTCGAAAAATATAAATCTTGGATCTGCGACGATAAAAAAATCAAACTTGCGGATAAAGGTGTGAAGTTGATGCATGCTCTCCCTGCCGATAGAAATAACGAAGTAACGGATGAAATACTCGACAACCCTGACATATCAATCGTATTCGACGAGGCAGAAAACCGCTTGCATACTGGCAAAGCAATTATGGCATTAACGATGTGAGATTTAATTATAAATATCATGAAAAATCATAATCAATCTCCGAAGGAGTCCTTCGGACATAAAAATCTGTGTCCCATTAAAAATTTGTGATGAGTAAATATTCTTACAAATGCTTTGACTGTTCTTCTCAATTTACATCTGAAAAAATTGAGACAGAGCGAATTTATCTTTGTCCCAATTGCGGTAAGGCAGAAAAAAATCAACCGCTCAGAGGCGTCCTGCTTGTTGAATATGATTATGAAAATTTGAAGCGAAAACTTAACAGAGAGAAATTCTTAAAAATCTCCTGCGGAAAGTTTTGGCTTTATCCTGATCTTTGGCCAATAAATTTTCTTGAAAAAACTATTCCAAAATCATCGCTAGATAAAATTACATTAACCAATGAACCTCTTCTTGAATATGAAATTGGTGGAAAAAAATTTTTTGTTTTTGATGATACTCGCAATCCAACTTTATCATATAAAGATAGAGCCACAACTCTTGTAATATGTAAAGCTCTCGAATTAGGAATTTCAGAGATTGCTGCAGCTTCAACTGGCAATGCCGGTTCATCGCTTGCAGGAATTTGTACACGGCTCGGACTCAAATCCCACATTTTTGTTCCAGAGAAAATTCCATCTGCAAAGAGAATTCAAATTCAATCTTTCGGAGCAAATCTTTATTTAGTGCAGGGGGATTACGATCAAGCATTCGATTTATGTCTTGAGATCAGTAAGAAGAAAAATTGGTACAACAGAAATACTGCATATAATCCACTGACGATAGAGGGGAAAAAATCCGCAGCATTTGATATTTTCATTTCAATGAAAGGAAAAATTCCGGACAAAATTTTTGTCCCCGTTGGAGATGGAGTGATTATTTCAGGATTGTTCAAAGGATTTTCTGATTTGCTCAGATTAGGATGGATTGATAAGCTGCCTCAACTAATAGCAGTTCAGGCGGAAGGAAGCAGTGCAGTTGTTCGTTATATTGATGCCGGTAAGTTTGAATACAAATCTGCTTCGACAATTGCAGACAGCATTCACGCTGGAGCTCCGAGAAATCTTTTTATGGCTGCTAATTCAGTCATGGTGAGCAACGGCACCGCAGTTTCGGTTACCGATGAAGAAATTCTTTCTGCTCAAAAATCTATTGCGCAGAGTTTCGGAATTCTTGCCGAACCATCATCTGCCGCATCCTTTGCCGGATACAAAAAGTTATTTCAGGATGGAAAAATTTCAGAAAAAGAAGATGTATTACTTATGATTACAGGAAATGGACTGAAAGACTCCGCGTCACTTTCTACTTGGAACGATGAGCCCAAATCAAAATCCAATGATGAGTGGAAAAAATTTTTATTAAATGAGTGAGCCAAGTTTAAAAATAGGTGGATTGCTTGCCTGTGCAGGTAAATCCGAAAGAATGGGAAGCCCAAAACCGCTTTTGATGTACAGGGGATTGCCGTTTTGTGTACTGATACTTGCTAAGATGAATTTGATCTGTGATAAAATTATTATCGTTCTCGGCCACAAAGCGGATGAAATGAAGAAAGCGCTCGAAGAATATTTAACCGACATTAATAAATTGAAACGAGAACTTCGTGACACTTCGCTCATCGATCATATTTTTGAAATGAATCATAAAATCGAAATCATTGTCAATGAAAACTATGAAGCAGGGATGTTTTCTTCCTTGCAAAAAGGAATTGAAAAATTGACTGACTCAGATTGGGCACTTTACCATTTTACAGATCAGCCAACGCTGCCAATTTCGTTTTACACTAACTTAGTCGAACAGCTCGATAATAATTTCGATTGGATACAGCCAAGATTTAATACACAAAATGGGCATCCAATTTTTTTGAACCATAGAATGTATCAAAATATCATTTTCAGCCCACGCAGTTCGGACTTGAGAAAGCTAACTTCTTATAAAAATTGCAAAAAGAAATATTGGGACGCTCCATATCCGCAGGTTTTAGATGACATCGATTCACCGAAAGACTTTTTCTCAATTTAAGATTGAATGCTCAAATGCAAATAGAAAAATATATTTATGAACTGAAGCAGCAAAATCGACCGTTCGTAATTGCGACTGTTGTTAAACAGGAAGGTTCTGTTCCAGGAAAAGTTGGATTTAAAATAGTCGTTCAATCAGAAAAAGAATTTTATGGAACTGTTGGCGGTGGAGCAATCGAAGTGGAAGCGATACAAGAGTCACTTGAAAGACTGAAATCCGGAGCAAGCGGAACAAGAGAATATCTGCTTTCGAAAAATGCTTCCGAGAATAGTAATTCTGTTAAAACTCTTCCCATGAATTGCAGCGGCAGAGTTTGGATCTATTATGAAGTACACGGCTCTCTATCAACACTGTATCTATTTGGCGGCGGACACGTTGGAAACGCTTTACTATATTATTTGAAACCGCTCAGCTATTATACAATTTTAATCGACAACCGCCCTGAATTCGCGAACAAGGAAAAAAATCCAAATGCTCACGAAATTCATTTGTCCGATTACTTAGAGTATGCTTCAAAATTTCAACCGAAAGAAAATTCATTTGCTGTAATTATGACCCACGGGCACAATTTCGACTACTTGATTCTTCAAAAACTTTTTGAGAGAAAATTGAAATTTAATTACATCGGGGTGATCGCATCTAAAACCAAAGCTGCTGCATTGAGAAAAGACCTGAAGAAAGAATTTGGTGAAGCTATTGATCTCAGTATGTTACATTCACCGATTGGTCTAGATATCGGCGGTACAACTGCATCAGAAATTGCACTATGCATTGCAGCTGAAATGCAATCGATCAAATACGGGGAAAGTCAGAAATCGCCTTACCTTAAAAACAAAATCCCTTCGTAGGGCAAAAAGTAAAAATTCAGCTTTAATATGATCAATCCCTGTTTGGACAATGCCTTTTAAACGGATTTTTCGAGTTCTTCAATTCCGTCAGTTTTTAATTGATTTATCATTTAGAATCTTTGTATAATTATATAAATGACTAGCAGAAAAATCATCTCAATTTTTATTAAGTGGTTTAATTTATGAGGAATACATGAGCGAGCAATTAAAACAAGAAAACAGGTTTTCAAATGATGAATTTCAGGAATTAATTTACTAAAATGTTCAAGAGGTACACACAAAGCAGTTATCAACAATAACAATAATCATTAGTATAGTTGGGGGATTGTTTATTTTGATTTCCGTGATTCTTGGAATTTTCTCCTATCAATCAAGTTCAGAAATCTTAGATGCGAAGAAAGTAATGCAAGAAAAATTAGATTTAGCGATTCAAAAATTTCAAGAAAACATTAATAATACAATCGATAGGATTGATCGAAAAGTTGATAAAGCCGTCTCCGATACTGAGAATAAAACAGATAAGACATTGAAGGGAGCAAAAGAAGATATTGAAAAGCTTACTGGGATGTCATTGAAGAAACCCGAACTAAAGTTATTATTTGAAAATAAGGATTTGAATGGGCTTGCAGTAGATTTTATTTATAAAGGTGATGTTAAGCGTGGGAGTTATGAATCAACAGTCCCGGAATTTATTTTATGGAACAAAGGCTTGCGGTTAGTAACTCAGCCGACAATTTATTTGTATATAGAAAATACATCGACTTCTAACTATGGACAATCTCCTGGCTATCCTTTTGGTGATTGGAAAAGTACTAAGAGTGATCTTGAAGGGTTCGATGAAAAATTCGTTTTTCATTATAGAACAGAACAAATTCCGTTGAATTTACATGCCGACGAAAGATGGATGATTCATTTTCCTAATTTGGTTTTTCGTGGTTACCCGTTAAAAATTAAGTGTAAATTTGTTATCCATTTTGGAGAAGAATCATCTCTTATTTCAGATTTTGTGATTAACCTAAAATATTTAAATTAATTATTCCCGTAATAACCATATTTGAACTTTCAGATGGTTAAAATTTATACTGTGATGTAATTTGTACTACACAAATGTACTACATTGGGAAATAAAAAAGCGATAGGTATTTTTTCTATCGCTGTAACTTATTGTAATAAAAGACTTTGTTTAGTGCACCCTGGGGGACTCGAACCCTCGACCCACTGATTAAGAGTCAGTTGCTCTACCAACTGAGCTAAGGGTGCAATGCAATTTAAGAATTCATTAAAATTTTTCCAACCAATTGAGAAATTAAAAATTGTCAATTCTCCATTATCAATTACAATTATACATTCTTCTGAGAAAAGTTTATTTTAAAATTAAAAATGCTGATGAATCTTATTATAGTAGCTGGACATTCAGTTTACGTTGGGAAAAATTTTGATAATGTGTTCGATGACTCGAATTGGTTTCTTTATCCTTTTCAAAAAGGTGAACCAAGACTGTATATAGAACACATTAAAGTCGGTTGTGAACTTGCCAAAGCGGATGAGAATTCATTTTTAATTTTTACTGGCGGTCAGTCGCGAAAAGAAGCTTGGTTTAGAAGTGAATCTCAGACTTATTGGGAAGTCGCAGAACTTCTTGTATATCTTAACAAAGAACTAAAACATCGCTCAACAACTGAAGAATTTTCTCGTGACTCATTTGAAAATCTTCTTTTTCCAATTTGTCGATTTAGAGAGTATTTAGGTTATTATCCCAAGCGGATTACACTAGTAACTTTTTCGTTCAAAGAAAAAAGATTTCATCTTCATCGTGAAGCGATGCGAATGCCAAACGAAATGGTAACGTTTGTTGGTGTGAACAATCCGGAAGACTTTCGATTAGCAGAATTGGGTGAAGAAAATGCGATCGAGCAAATGAAAGATGATCCTTATTGCTGTCATGACGAGTTACTAAAAAAAAGAAATCTTAGAAACGTTTGGAAGCGTCAGAATGGTTACTCAATCAGCTGTCCAGAAATTAAAGAACTGCTTGAATACACTGGTAGCGAAA
>Ga0194120_10001453_pt1 | contig 43156 bp, 32 predicted proteins | sample TA2MahCa65mmetaG_FD_148642 | JGI IMG/M metagenome (GOLD analysis project Ga0194120, IMG submission 148642) | Freshwater microbial communities from Lake Tanganyika, Tanzania - TA2015019 Mahale Deep Cast 65m | ecosystem: Environmental > Aquatic > Freshwater > Lake | place: Tanzania: Lake...
CGGCGCAACCCGAAGGGCGGCAGTTCTTTTTCGCCAGACTTCGTTGCTTGCTCCTTACAGATCCACTTCGGGATATGCTCGTCGCTCGCGCCTCGTCTGGCCGAAAAATCCCTTGCCGCGAACGTGAGCGTATTTATGAAATGGACCCCTAAGGGTCTGTGCAAAAATAACTTCCAGTTTTGCCGGTTTGTCGGATTGAGTTCCGCTATTCGCGTCGCGGAAGGCAGCCGCCAAACATGGAATGGACCGATTGGAAGGGGAAGTTTGCTTCCCGACCGAACCAAAACCCCGAGTGCTGAGGGCGCTATTGATCCTTGGTTGGCGCCCGCTGCTCGGGCGAGGAGCCCCACTGCCAAGAGCCGTGCTCAATGGCCTGTGAGTTCGCCCCTAGTCCCTGTGACCCGCCGATGCGATCTTTGTCCGGCACCCCCGTGCCGAACCCTGCTTCCGAGATCGCCCGGTTTTGCCCCGCCCGCTCCTCGCCCTGAGCTTCGTGCAGTCCTTCCAGTTCCACGAATACCGGCCGACTCACCATGCTCCCATGATGTGGGGCGAATCAGTTGCCTTCTATGGGGCGCTAACCCGATTTCAAGCGGGGTGAATATCTCCAAGTGGATGAGGTTTTCCCTGATGGTTTCGTGTCCGCGCGTTGCTTGCATCTGCAGACGACTCGTGGAGATGGCTGTCCGCGCTCCTTCGGTTACGGTTTCGCTGCGCTGGGGCATATCGCAGATTTGGAATCTGCGGCACGCAGGTCAATCCGCTGCGGCCGGGTGAGTTTGTCGCGCAGCCGACTACAAGTCGGCGATACGGCAGATTGAAAATCTGCGCTACGCACACCGGCAACTTGTGGATGCACCGGTCCGCGCTCAACCCGTCTTTTTTGACTTGCCGGTGTTTCGCGCGCCATCCCTTTTTCGAAACGTCGTCGTGTCCTTGGCTCCCGCTCCACTCTCGCCCAGCGATTCCGCATGGTGGGATAGATTCCTGGTTAAAGTGCGGACTTCAATTTTTTGGCGGGCGCTGGCTTCCGCTGGGCCGGGGTCCGCTCTCCGAGGGTTGACGTCGCTCCGCCCCAGGGCGAGCGTTGGGCGCAGCCCTTGAACTGGAGCTTCCGTGTTGGAAATTTTTTGGGTTCAGCCGCTAAAGAACGGCGCGACCTCTCCGCATAGAAGTGAACGATAGATTTGTTTGCGCAATTCCTGCAACGTGACCTTCCCCAGCCGGAGCAGCTTGCCATGCAATATGGCATAGGCGTGAAAGAGCGTGAAGGCGATGATTTTGATCCAGAGCAGGACTTGGAGAGAGACCGGGTGATGGTGAGCGCAATGGGTCAGCCGCCAGGCCTGGGTCAGTTCGTTTGAAAGCATTGTTTTCAATTTTCCAACGCAGGTGGCCCCAATCCCGGATGACCGAGCCGGCGTAACCATCCAGGTCGCCGGCCACGATCCAGATCCAGTTCTGTTCTTTTTCCTTGAGGACCCATTGGTCGCCGATGCGCTCGCGTTGCTTCCAGCTTTCCCGCACGCGCACCACGCGCACCGGCTCCGTGTACGTCTCGGTGAAGGTCATCTGACGCAGGTCCCAAATCTCCACTTGGCGTCCGTCGCGCTCGACGGTTTCGTCCGGGGACCGGCCGTTGGTCAGAGCCAGGGCCTCCTGGTAAATGTCGTAGCGGTCCTGCTTCAGGACGGCGATCACCGGCCAGCCCATCTCCACCACCGCCTTGAGAAACGGTCCGTTGGTGTACCAGGCGTCCACCAACACGACATCGAAAAAGCGCGGACCGTGGCTTTCCCGCAGGCGCGCCAGCAGGCGCAAAGCCGCCGCACACTCTTCTTCACCCTGGCGCATCGGTTCCACATCCAAAATCACACTCAGCTTGGGACCGCTCAACTGGGCATACACCTGTTTGTGATAATACTGAATGTGTTGGACCGGCTGCCCCTGGGCATCTTTGCTCGTGATCTGGCGCGTTAAACAATCTTCGCAACAACGATGATCGCTGCAGAATTGCTCGTTGGCATCCAGACTGATGACCAGCAATCCGTTGACTTTGTTTTCTGCAAAGGCTTTCCCGCGTTTGAGCTTGCGATTGATCCAAGCGGCTCCCCGCCGCAATTTGCCGGGATCCATCCGCTCGCTCACATAATCCAGGGCGTCGTCACTGATGCGCTCTGGATACCCCACCCATTGCTGCCACTGCGGCAGTTGGGTTTCCGCTTGAAGCTGGAGCAGGCTGGGGATTTGGGCCACCTCGCCCAGCAGCAGAGTTAAGGAAATGGCGCGCCCCGGAATTTCCGGGTGGAGCCGGGAATCGGTGAAGGCTCCGGCCAGGAAATTGAGATGGAACATCTTTTGGGCATAGCGCACGAAGCGCGGCAATTCGCCGAAATCGGTTTTAGGATTCAGGCAGAAGCCTTTCCCCGCGCCGGAGCAGTTCGGCGTTGATCTGGGATAACTCCTCCAAGCCTTCCCAGAGTTGCTGGTAAGCGGTGACCCCGTGCTGGGCGGACCCTTGTTGGGCGGGTGTTTTGAGCAGAAACTTCAGGACATGGCCTTGAGCCAAACCGGAAGCCAGGTAGTAAAAGGGGCCGTGTTTTTGGCCTTGGGCGCACACGCAGTTGGATTTGCCACACGTGGTGAACCGTTGGACATAAGAAGCGCGCAGGAAATCGGCGGGCACGTCCAGGCCGCGCCAAAGCGCGGCTTTGCGCTGGCGCAGCGCCAGCGTGGAGGTGCGGCGGAAATTGAATATCTTAGCCATTTACTAGGCGAAGATAGCCGCGCCGAACCGTTTTGGCAAGAAAAAGAGAATACTCCGAGGCGACCCGCCCACGCTTGCAGGAGAGAGGAACGGCAGTTAGCATTGCGTCATGAACGCGACGGACATTTCACAGGCCCTCAGCCAGCGGCCATTCAAGCCTTTTCGCCTGACCTTGAGCAGCGGCCGCGAAATCCCCGTCCTGAATCATGATGCGATCTTGTTCAATGAGCCAAGAACCACGCTGCTGGTGGTCGAGGGAGAACGATTCCACGTCGTGGACCTCGAACACATCGTCGCGTTGACCTTTGGCGGCCGGCCCACGGCGGAACAATTGGCGAGTTGAAGAGCGTTCTTGAGGTCCATTCGCAGCAAGCCTTCTCAGTAATTATAACAACGGTGGAGCGACGCTCCTGTGGAGCTTTGCTTCGATGGCATTGGCTCGGCAGGAGCCCCCGCCCACCTTGACTGGAACGCTCTGGCTTTTCCTCTTCACGGCGCGTGAACGCGCGAGAGAGAAAACGCGCCCAGCGTGATGCCGCTAAAACTGTACGTCCCGGCGAATTGATGGGTGGTGGAATTCAACGTGCCTGCAATCAGGATCAGACTCGGCGCGGTGGTCCCAGGAATCGTGTACGAGACAACCGCCGAGAAAGCGTTGGAGGCGTCGATTTTTCCGAACGTGCCGCCGGAGATAATCGGCGAGGACAAGAAAGTAAAAGCCGTGCCGTCGTCCGCGAGAATGAAACTGGCATCGCCGGAGAGAAGCCCGCTAAAAACGCCTGCGTAATAGCCCGCGTTGTCTTGTTGGAGTCCGCTCGTGGACTTCAGCGCCCCGCTGAAAGTCCCGGTCGAGGCGTTCGTGCCTACAAGTGTCCCGCTCACGGTATCCGTCAGGAACGTGCCGCTGATTGACGCGCCCGGCGCGAGACGATTGGAAAAACTGCCGTCCATCGCGACCCACACGTTGGTCAGGAACACGCTTTGGGTTTGCCCCGGATTGTACGCCAGAATCACCCCGAGCCGATTGGAAGTCACGAGTCCGGCGAACCCGCCGTTGGTTTGTCCGGGGAACGTGCCCATGTAGATGCCGCGTGGCGGACCCGCCGACGCCGCGAACGTCAGCGTCGCAACGGCGCTGGTCACCGCGCCCGCGCGATTGGAGACCAACACGGCATAATCGCCGGCCGCCGTCAGAGCGAGATTGGTCAGTTCCAGCAAAGCCGAGTTTTGGCCAGGCAAGTTGGTATTGCTTCGGCGCCATTGATACGCGATAGGCGCGGTGCCGGCAGCCGCGACCGTGAAAGCCGCCTTGCCGCCCAGTGCGGCGCTCTGGCCCTGCGGTTGCGTGACAATATTCGGCGCCGGGAAGCGCAGCCGATAGAACGCGGACCCGGCGCTGGTGGAATCGCTGACGCTGGTTGCAGTGGTGGCCGCACCAAAATCCTGCCAAAGACCCAAAGCCACGTTCGTGGACTTTTGTGGCTGCACGAGATCCAGCCCGCTCGCCCACGAAACGGCCACTTGCTGATTGGCAGGCTTAATCGAGAGGGAGACAGTTTGGGCGAGCGCATTGCTAAGAAAACACAAGGTCAGGATGCCAAGCGAGCCCGCGACCAAGTATGACTGAAGACCGGCTGCGCGGCAACTCAGCCCTACCAGGTTCAACGCGAAGCTTCCTTGGTCTGATGACCATGCTCACCCGCCATGAACCCGGCAGGGCGAGTCCGTCCCGACGAGCCGATCGACGTGCCGGGAACAGGTCCGACTCGGCTCGTTGGGGACAGGCTCGCCCTACCATCAGGTTGATGGGAAGCAATCTCGCCACGCTTAGTCGTGCCATTCGGGGAATCCGCGCTTCCACACCAATCTCGGCAGGCGTTTTCGTCATAAGGAATTCATCGATTCAATAATTCGCAATTCCTTGTTGGCTTGAGATTTCTCATGCGGTCATATCAACCGATCAAGATTCGTTGATTTTTAATTTGAATTCCCCGGCCATGCCGCGTAAGTTCGCTCCGTTTTTGGCCCCGCGGCCGGAAACGGAGTTGAGATTAGGGCCGACAACTGAACTGCATTCAGTGGATCGAAACGAACAACTGGAACGTCTCGTCAGCGAGCGCATCGTCGTCATCGATGGCGCGATGGGCACGACGATTCAGGAGCGGAAGCTCTCGGAGTCCGACTATCGAGGGCAACACTTCAGGAACCCGGCCAAAGACCTGAAGGGTTGCCACGACGTCTTGAACCTCACCCAGCCTCGTGTGGTTGAGGAAATCCATCGGCAATACCTCGAAGCGGGCGCGGATATCATCGAGACCAACACGTTCAATTCGCAGGCCATTTCCCTGGCGGATTATCATCTGGAGGCCCAGGCCTACGACCTCGCGCGAGCCGGGGCGGAATGCGCGCGCCGCGCCGCCGACAACGTCATGCGCGAACCACGCGGACGCGTCTGCTGGGTCGCGGGCGCCATCGGTCCCACGACCAAGACGGCTTCAATCTCGACCGATGTCAATAATCCCGGTGCGCGCGGGACGAACTACGACGAATTGGCCGCCGCTTACTATGACCAGGCGCGCGGCTTGATTGACGGCGGCGCGGACCTGCTGCTGGTCGAGACGATCTTCGACACGCTGAACGCAAAGGCGGCGTTCTTCGGGATTCTGAAGCTGTTCGAGGAACGGGGAATTGAGCCCTTTCCATTCGGCGGGCAGGGACGGCCAAGCCAACTCGCCGATCACGCGATGCCGGGCGTCTTAACCCAATCGCCAATCGCCAATCGCCAATCCGCAATCCCCTTGATGGCTTCGGTGACTTTCATTCAAGCGGGCAGCAACCGGGGCGTCACCGGCCAGACCGTGGAGGCATTTTGGACATCGGTGTCGCACGTGCCGCTTTTCAGCATCGGCATGAATTGTGCCCTTGGCCCCAAAGAGATGAGGCCGCTCATCGAGGAACTGGCGCGCATCGCGCCGATTTACACCAGCGCGCACCCGAACGCCGGGCTGCCCAATCCGCTTTTGCCCACCGGGTTTCCAGAGACGCCTGAAACGTTGTCGCCCCAGTTGCGCGAATGGGCTGAGAACGGCTGGCTCAACTTTGTCGGCGGCTGTTGCGGAACAACGCCGGCGCACATCCGCGCTCTCGCCGAAGCGGTTCGCGGGATTCGCCCGCGCACTCCCGCGCCAGCGGAACACTGTCTGCGCTTGAGCGGTCTCGACGCGCTGACGATTCCGGGAAATTCGGCTGCCCGGCGTCGCGCGGGCTTCCAGCCTGCGCAGTCAGTTTCCGGCTCCCAGGCAGGGTTGGCGAAGACGATGAGCAAAATCGAACAGGAGAAACCAGAGGCAACAGAGGCCCAAACTCCGTTCTCTCCGTTGCCTCATGCTAACAGAAGTGACCGGGTACTCGGTGAGTGCATTACTCAATCCCCGAGGGGCGAACAAACATCCGGGGCAGGCGAGATGCCTGCCCTACCTTCGAACGTTTCCATTAATTTCATCAACATTGGCGAGCGCACCAACGTCGCGGGCTCGCCGAAGTTCGCCCAGTTGGTCAAGGCCGGCGACTTCGAGGCCGCGCTCAGCATTGCCCGCCAGCAAGTCGAGAACGGCGCGCAGATCATCGACGTTTGCATGGATGAAGGCATGATCGACGGCGCCGCCGCGATGACGCATTTCTTGAATTTGATTTCCGGAGAGCCGGACATCGCGCGCGTGCCCATCATGATCGACTCCTCCAAATGGTCCGTGATCGAAGCCGGCCTGAAATGCGTCCAGGGCAAAGGCATCGTCAACTCGATCAGCCTTAAGGAGGGCGAAGCGAAGTTCGTCGAGCAAGCCAAGCTCGTCCGGCGCTACGGTGCGGCGGTGGTGGTGATGGCGTTTGACGAAAAGGGCCAGGCCGATTCGTTGCCGCGCCGGACGGAAGTTTGCGCGCGCGCTTACAAAATTCTCACGGAGCAAGTCGGTTTTCCGCCGGAGGACATCATTTTCGATCCGAACATTCTCACGGTCGGCACGGGCATGGAGGAGCACGCGAATTACGCCGTCGATTTCATTGAGGCGACGCGTTGGATCAAACAGAATCTGCCGTTCGCCAAAGTCAGCGGCGGCGTGAGCAACATTTCCTTCAGCTTCCGCGGCAACAACACGGTCCGGGAAGCGATGCACTCCGCCTTTCTCTATCACGCGGTCAAGGCCGGGCTCGACATGGGCATCGTCAATGCGGGCCAGCTTGCCGTGTACGACGAAGTCCCGAAGGACTTGCTGGAATTGGTCGAGGACGTCTTGCTCAACCGGCGGCCGGACGCGACCGAACGCCTCATCAAATTCGCCGAATCGGTCAAGCAGAAGGACAAAACCGAAGCCGTCGAGGACGCCTGGCGGCAAGGGTCCGTTGAAGAGCGGCTCGCGCACGCGCTCGTCAAAGGCATCGTGGATTTCATCGAAGCGGACGTGGAGGAAGCTCGCCAGAAATACGGCAAACCTCTCGCCGTCATCGAAGGCCCGCTCATGGATGGGATGAACGTGGTGGGCGATCTGTTCGGGGTCGGCAAGATGTTCTTGCCGCAAGTCGTGAAGTCCGCCCGGGTCATGAAGAAGGCCGTCGCGTATTTGCAGCCTTTCATGGAAGCGGAGAAAGCGCGCACGGGAGCGAAACACCAGGGCAAAATCCTGCTCGCCACCGTGAAGGGTGACGTCCACGACATCGGCAAGAACATTGTCGGCGTCGTGCTCCGTTGCAACAACTACGAGGTTCTTGATCTGGGCGTGATGGCGCCGTGCGAAAAGATTCTTCGGACGGCCATTGAGGAAAAAGTCGATCTCGTCGGCCTGAGCGGCTTGATCACGCCGTCCCTGGATGAAATGGTGCACGTGGCCAGCGAGATGGACCGGCAGGGATTCAAGTTGCCGCTCCTGATCGGCGGGGCCACGACCAGCAAAGCGCACACGGCGGTGAAAATCGCTCCGGCGTATCGGCAGCCCGTCATTCACGTTTTGGACGCCTCCCGCGCCGTGCCCGTGGCCGGTTCCCTCCTGAGCCTTGACCAGCGTCCGAAGTTCGCCGAATCCGTCCGGCTGGAATACGAGAAAGTCCGAGCGCAGCACGGCGCTCAACAAGCAAAACTGCTCTCCCTCGAAGAAGCGCGCGCGCGCGCGCCGCAGTTGGATTGGTTGAACTATCAACCGGCCAGGCCGGAGTTCATTGGAACCGTTACGCTGGGTTCGGATCTGAAATCGCCAGTCGCCGATCGCCGATCGCCCATCGCGCTCGCCTCCACCTGCAAATCCCAAATCTCAAATCTCAACTTTGAAATCTCTCTTGCCGATCTTGTTCCATTCATCGACTGGTCCCCGTTCTTCCACACGTGGGAACTGCGCGGGCGTTACCCGGCCATACTAAATCATCCCAGGCACGGCGAAGAAGCGCGCAAACTTTTCGCGGAGGCGCAGGCGTTGCTGGAGAAGATCGTTTCCGAACGATGGCTGAGCGCGCGCGGCGTTTATGGCTTTTTCCCGGCCAGCCGCGTCGGCGACGACGTCGAGCTTTACCGGGACGAATCGCGAAACCAGATTCTCACGACGTTCCACTTCCTGCGCCAGCAGATCGAGAAGCCCGACCGGCAGCCAAGCTATTGCCTGGCCAACTTTGTCGCTCCAAAAAATCCGCAATCGATAGATTTCCTCGGTGCGTTCGCGGTCAGCGCCGGCTTCGGCGTGGAGGAACTGGTGAAGCAGTTCAAAGCCGAGCACGACGACTACAACGCCATCATGACTGAGGCCCTGGCGGATCGACTGGCGGAGGCGTTTGCCGAGTATCTCCACGCGCGAGTCCGCAAGCAATGGGGCTATGGGCGAGACGAGAACCTTACGACCGAACAGCTCATCGAGGAGCAGTATCGCGGAATTCGTCCGGCGGCAGGCTATCCGGCGTGTCCGGACCACACGGAGAAACGGCTGCTGTGGGAATTGCTCGACGTCGAGCGGCGCGCCGGCATCAAGCTGACCGAAAGCTGCGCCATGTGGCCGGCCAGCAGCGTGAGCGGGCTCTATTTCTCGCATCCGGACTCAAAGTATTTCGCCGTGGGCAAACTCGGACGCGACCAGTTGCTCGATTATCACCGGCGGAAGGGAATGAGTTTGCAGGAAGTGGAGAAGTGGCTGGGGCCTTACTTGAATTATGATCCGGCCAGAAGCGCGCCGGCCAGCGCGGATTCCGTCGGATGCGCTTGCGGAACGCGGCACAGCTAAAAGTATCTCTGCCTTGCGCTCTGTCCACGAAATAGTTTCATGAAACCGGAGGTTGACGGAGGTTGACGATTGGAAGAGGAAAGGCTGCAAGCGCCGCGGCCTCTGCGTGGCCCAGTTACCCCGATGAGCCGTGATTGGAAGCAGACGGACCGCCGCGCTTGAAGCCCCCGTGCTCTTTACCACGGAGTTCGCGGATTTCACGGATGTAGAAGCGGCGGATTCGTGCAAATCCGTGCCCCCAATCCCAGAGACCGTTGGGAACGTTGCGCCGGGCGTTGTGTTTACAGAGGCCACGAATGGGGTGCTTGCGGTTATCGAGGACCTTGGTGTAGGAATGGCGTTGCTTGACTGGCTTTGCGATAGATTGCAGCGCGTCTCTTAAGGCAAAAGTGTCACAAATACTGTCACAAAGTCATTTCGGATTCCTGAACTACACGTAAGTAATTGCAGGTGCGAGAACGCCGGTGTGGCGAAATGGCAGACGCACAGGACTTAAAATCCTGGGACCGTAAAAAGTCGTGCGGGTTCAAGTCCCGCCACCGGCACCATACGCGTGGTCAGTGATCAGTAGTCAGTTCAGGAGAGAATCGCCTCGACGACGCGCGCGTCCGTGACTCCTGTCAATCGATCCTTGAGGCCGTTGCGCTCGAAGAAGAGCTCCTCGTGGTTCATCCCCAGCAGATGGAGGATCGTCGCGTGCCAGTCAGGGACGCTCACGCGGTTCTCCACCGCGGCCAGGCCCAACTCGTCCGTCGCACCGAACACTGTTCCGCCTTTGATCCCCGCACCCGCCATCCACGTCGTGAAGGCGTTCTTGTTGTGATCGCGCCCGGCGTTCTGCTCGCTCTTGTCATCGGGTAATTGCGCGATCGGCAGGCGGCCAAACTCGCCGCCCCACAGCACCAGAGTGCTCTCCAATAGCCCGCGCTGTTTCAAATCCCGCAACAAGGCCGCGACCGGCTGGTCCGTCCGTTCGGAAGCGGACTTCAGCCCAGCCGCAATCCCGGTGTGATGGTCCCAGATCTGGCCGTTGATAAAAATTTGCACGAATCGGACGCCGCGCTCGACCAACCGCCGCGCGATCAAACAGCGACGGCCATAGGAATCGGTCGGTTGCCGGCCGACTCCGTAGAGCTGCAACGTGCCGGAGCTTTCCTTGGAGAGATCCAGCGCCTCGTCGGCGGCCAACTGCATTCGCGCCGCCAGTTCGTAACTGGCGATGCGGGCCGCGAGTCTCGGTTGGAAGGGCCGCGCGCTTTCGTGGGTTCGGTCCAGCCGCGCCAAGAAATCGCGCGCGAATTGCGAGACCGCAGGCGCGTCTTGCTTGGCCGGATGCAAATTCAGAATCGGCGCTCCGGTCGGCCGGAAGGGTGTTCCCTGGAAAATCGGTGGCAAAAAACCGGCGTTCCAATTCTCCACCCCGTTCACGGGCAATCCCGCCGGATCGGCCAACACCACATAGGCGGGAAGGTTCTGATTCTCAGTGCCCAATCCATAAATCACCCAGGAACCCAGGCACGGATACCCCGCACGCATTTGGCCGCTGTGGATCAGATACAAGGCCGGCTCGTGGGTGATGTTGGTCGTGAACATCGAGCGAATCACAGCCAGATTATCGGCCTGCTTCGCCAGGTGCGGGAGCAGTTCGCTCAGCCACATCCCGGATTTGCCGTGCTGCGCGAACTTAAACGGGCTGCGCAAAATCGAACCTGCCGCGTTCACGTTCTCCACCTCGCCCGCGATCTTGTCGAAGTAGGATTCTCCATGATGCTTGTCGAGCATCGGCTTGGGGTCGAACAGATCAACTTGGCTCGGGCCGCCGTTCATGAAGAGCTGAATGACCGCTTTGGCTTTCGCGGCGAAATGCGGCGCGCGCGGCTTGAGATCATAGGTGGGTCCGACGCCGGGCATCGGCTCGCGCGGCTCCGCGGCGAACGCGGCGAAGCGCGCTCCAAACTCATTCCGGAACAAATAGGCGAGCGCGGTTCCACATAAGCCGCCGGTCATGCGTTCAAACCAGCCGCGGCGGGTGAGTGAGCAATCGTCTCTGGAGTTGCTTGAGTCCATAGGCATTTAGTCGATGTGGAGAAACTCAGCCGCATTCATCAGCGTGTGACAAAAAATCGCCAATGCTTGTTGTTCGGGCGGTCGCTCGGTATCGCTGGCCAACGATGAACCGGCGTTCTCGCGCTTCCTTTGATCCTGGTCAACCGCCAAAAGGCGCCGCACAAACTCGACGCCCGCCTCGCGCTCGGCCAGCGACGGTCGCCTGGAATACGCGATCAGGTAGGCCCGCTCGATCTGCCGCGCCAATTCCGGTCCTGCCTCGCGAACGACACGGTCGGCAAAGCGCATCGCCAAATCGCGCACCACACTCTCATTCAGCAAGTGCAGCGATTGCGACGCGACGATCGATTCGCTGCGTTCGAGGCAGTTGGGATTCATCAGGGGCAGATCGAACACTTCCAGCACCGTCGGGATATCCTTGCGGAGTTGCTGCCCGTAAATGCTCCGGCGCCAGCCGTCGGCCGTTTTGCCGGGAACAACCACTCCGTCACCGCGCGAGTGGACAGGAACCGGAGGCCCAAAACCAGCTTCACCCAGGCAACCCGCGACAAAGACCAGGCTATCCCAGACGGCCTCGGCTTCGAGACGCCGCAGAGGCATGCGCGAAAGCAATGTGTTTTCCGGGTCGCCCGCGAGTTGCCTGCGGGAAATCACGGAGCTCTGTCGATACGCGCGCGAGGTGAGGATTAACCGGTGCAAGGGTTTCATGCGCCAACCCAGGCGCACGAATTCGTTGGCCAACCAGTCGAGCAATTCCGGATGCGTCGGGGGCGAGCCGGTCTTGCCGAAGTTGCCCGCGCTTTTGACGAGTCCTTGCCCGAAGTGTTGCTGCCAGATGCGATTCGCCATCACTCGACTCGTCAGCGGATGCTGTGGATTCGCCAGCCAACGGGCCAAGGCCAACCGGCGTCCAGTTTTCTTAGCGCCCGGCCAGGGCGTCTGGATCTCGAACGGCGTTCGCCCATCGGTCAACACGGCTGGCACGCCCGCTTTCACCAACGCTCCGGCGCGATCCGGCTCCCCGCGGCGATACAGGTACGTGGGCGACGGTTCGCCTCGATCCCAGAGCGCGGCGAGGCGCGGCTCCGGCGATTTCTTGCTCGCCAATGCGGCGAGTTGATCGACGCGCTTCTTGAAATCCGGATCGAACTTCTTCAGCTCGTTCTGATCGGGCGTGAGCTTTTTCTCGTAGCGCTCGGCCAATTGAGTTTGAGCCGGCGTGCGGTCCGCAACCGGTGTCTCCAGCATCTTCTCAACTTCCTGGCGGAGCGGCGCTGCGAGTTCGGCCAATTGCGCGGCGCGGAACTTTCTTCTCACTCGGTTTTCCTCGTCACGCAGATCGGAGGTTTGGGCGTCGATCTCGCGCTGGATTTTTTCGTTGTGTTCGCGCCAGGCTTTTCGTTCCTCCGGCAGGACAAACGGGAGCGAACGTTCGCCCAGCTTTCCGATGTTCACCGCGCCGCCGAAGGCCCGCTGATCCGGCTTGAGCCAGTCGTATTCGTCGTACGCGCCTTTGAAGAGATCGATCAAGCGATAGTAATCGCGCTGCGGGATCGGATCGAACTTGTGATCGTGGCAGCGCGCGCATTTCAGCGTCAATCCGAGCACACCGGAACCGAACACGTCCATGGCGTCGGAAATAACCTCCAGCCGGTCCGGCACAAAGCCGGTGATGTTCGCCCAGGTCGGGTCAGGCCCCATGCGCAAAAATCCGGTCGCGACCAAATTGTCGTAGAGCTCCTGAGTCAGGACCGGCGCGCCTTCGTAATCGGCCAGTTCATCCCCGGCGATTTGTTCGAGCAGGAAACGGTCGTATGGTTTGTCCGCGTTAAAAGATTGGATGACGTAATCGCGGTAGCGGTAAGCGAAACGCCTCGGCAAATGTTGTTCGCGCCGGCCTTCCACATCCGAGTAGCCGGCCACGTCCAGCCAGTGACGTCCCCAGCGCTCGCCGTAGCGCGGCGACGCAAGCAAGCGGTCGATCAGCTTTTCGTAGGCGGCGGGATCGGTGTCGGAAAGAAACGTTTGCGTCTCCTCCGGCGTGGGCGGCAATCCGGTCAAATCGTAATAGACGCGCCGCAGCAAAACGCTCTTTGCGGCTTCGGCGGCGAAGCTCAGGCCTTCGGCTTCGAGCTTGCTCAAGACGAAAGAGTCGATCGGATTGCGAACCAGCTCGGGCTGACGCACGGGCGGTTGGACGACTGGCTTCACTGGACGGAACGACCAGAACTGGCGATCGGCGTCACGGACCAACGGGTCCTCCGGCGTGCCGGCGCGGTCGGGTTCATCGGGCGCTTCGCGCGCTCCGGACGCGATCCATTCCATCAGTCGCGCCAGGTCGGACGGCGGGACAGGTTTCACGTTGGCTTCCACCAGGCGTTTGCCGGGAGGACATTCGCCCGATTGGATGCGCTGGATGACGCGGCTTGCGCTCGGATCGTTCGGAACGATCGCGGGACCGGAGTTGCCTCCTTGAAGCATGGACGCCTTCGTGCGCAGGTCCAGGTTCCCTTCGCGCTGGCGCGTTCCGTGACAGGGCGAACAATGCCTCAGCAAGATCGGGACAATGTCGTGTTGGGTCAGGGCGGACGTGCGCTTGCCGGAAGGGCCGGTTTGTTCGACGGCCTGTGTTCGATTCTCCGCGAATAAGTTGAGCAGCCCACACATGAACCCAATCAACACGGACACCAAAGCCCGGATTCTTCCGCGCATCTGCAGGCTGCCGCCCCCAATCCCAAGGGGATTGCGCCCTGCAGCCCAGGGTTGCGAGGAACGAGCTACCCTAGCTACCCTGGGCTTTGAGGCAGAATCCCCCTGGGATTCTAGAGCGGAGAATTGCCTATGAGGAGCAGAGCGGACTGCCACACCGCAAGAGGCAGGCGCCTGAATTGAGAAGGCATCATTCGTGGTCCGCCCTGAATTCGCGGGGAATAAATCGAAGTTCATGACCACAGCGCGCTTGATTTCTCAGCCCAGCTTAACGGCCGACGCACCCTTCGGCAAAGGGAAGCAGACGATGACGGACTTGCCGTCACGGCACCAGGCGCCGGAAACGAGCTTCAAAGGCCCGCTCACTTCTCGCAACGGCTTCAGCCCTCCGTCCACGTGCAGCGCAGGCACAAGGTTTTCAGCAGCGTTGAAGCGCACCGTGAAATCCGGACACGCAAACGGCGCGCGCAACTGAATGGCGCCGCCGATGCGCTCCACGCGCGTCAATTCCTTCGCCGCCCAGTACCGCGCGACTTCGCTGAGTTTCATCCACAAGAGATTGTCGAAGCGGGCGTGCAAACGGCGCACGACTTCTTGAAAGACTTTGAAGCCGAGCTCCTGGCCGTTCCAATAAATGCCCGTCCAATGCGCGAGCATCAGAGCCGGTTCGCCACGCTGAATGACTTCGACCATCCGGCCGCGCTGAAGATCCTCCGTGATGAATCGATCCGTCCCTGCGGGAGGCGTGCAATCCCAGCCACCTGTCCAGTCGCCGGTGCATCCGAGCACGTGCACGACGCAACGCGGGTCGCTCGTCTCCAGGCCGCTCGCGTATTCGACGCGGGGCGCGACGCTTTGCTCGCCGCGATCGAACAAGTCGCGGAAGTAATGCGGAATCGCCGCGCCGAACACGTCGCGCACGGATTGCAGCGTGGCCTGGGCGAGTTGCGGACGGGCGCGAGTTCCAAAGCCGCCCGGCGTCGTGATGCCTTCGCATGGCAAACCGACGTTTTTCAGAATGCGCAACGCGTAAGCCATGTAGTCCGCAATTTCGTCCACGGAGCGCCCCGTGGTCCACTCCCAGTTCTCCATGAATTTGGGCGAAGGATCGGGATACGGATGGCCGGTCTTGGTGTCGATGACGCGCGTGTGCGTGACCATTTCGGGGTGAATGTCCCAGTTCGGCATCATGAGCGTGCGCACCAATTCCAGGCTGGCCTGCAATTCCTGATGCGACCATTCCGGCAAAAGACGATCGAGCCGTCCGACACAGGCCGGATACGGGACGATGCTGTATTTGCCCTTCACGCCGTGCTCGGCGCACCATTCGCCGAACTTGCGGACGAACGCGTCGGGAATCTCCGCCGGCCATTCGCGCCAGTTCTTTTTGTAGGTGGGATTGGCGCCGGCAAACGTGAGGTCGAACTGCGACATGGAAAAGCGGTTCAAGTTCACCAGACACGTCGAATCATCAATGATCAGTCCGACCGGGACGCGGGCGCGCGAGTTCAGCACGGTGATTCCATCTGCGCGAGGCGGGCGCTGTCCAACCGATTGAGCAACGAGAGGCACGGACTGGGCCATTGCCGTCAAAACGCCGAGCGAACGAGCCGTGGTGCCGAGAAACTGGCGTCGGGTGTGTGGCTTCATGCGTTTGACTATAGGCGATTTGCCTGATGGTTGCATTGGCAATTTGCGGTCTTGGCAACCTGCGGACGCAAGACGTTTCATTGCATGCAGTCTCGTCCTACACTAGGCTGCATTAGCTGTGAAAACCTCGGAAGGTTCGGACGCTGGCCCGGGAAGCTGGTCCTGGCTCAAAGGGTGGAAAGCGCGCCTGTTCGGGCGGAGCGACGGGCCCGACAGTTCAGGCGCCTCCGGTCAGCCCGATGTCTCCGCCGCGGCGGCGGCGGGTTCTGCGCTGACGGCAGGATTAAGCCCGGAAGAGCGGCACGTGCTGCTGGACCTGGCCAGGAGATCCCTGCAAGCCGCGGTCAAAGACGAGGTTCTTCCGCAAATCGAGCCTCCCGGCGCCTCCGCCAAATTGCTTGAACCCACCGGATGCTTTGTCACGTTGCGCAACAAGGGCAAACTGCGCGGATGTCTGGGACAGATCTTCCCGCGGTCCGCGCTTTACAAAGCCGTCATGCACAACGCGCGGTCAGCCGCCAGGAGCGACCCGCGCTTCGCGCACGTGGAGCTCGACGAGCTGGAGCAGATCGAAATCGAGATCAGCATTCTCGCCGAACCGCAGCCGTTGAGTTTCCACTCCCCGGAGGAGTTGCTGGACCAGCTCCATCCTCTGGCCGACGGGGTGGTGCTGCAGATCGGCGATCGAACGGCGACCTTTCTCCCGCAGGTGTGGGCAAACATCCCGGATCGAGTCACCTTCATGAATTCGCTCGCGAGAAAAGCAGACTGCGACGAGGACGCCTGGCGCAGACCCGGCGTGAGCGTCTCTGTCTATCGGGCGGAATCATTTAAGGAAGATTAGGAATCCGATTTCCTCCGGGTTGGTTTAACCGCGCTGACGCGCTTTCTGGTCAAGAATTCCGAGACCTGCCGCTCGGCCTCCTCCCGTTGTTCGCGCGACAATTTCCCGAGTACGACTTCTTGTGTTTTCTTGGCGCCTTCATTGCCATGGGCGGCCGCCAGACTTACCCATTTGAACGCCTCGAGGTAGTCCTGCCGCACGCCGCGCCCCAGCGCGTAGAGCATGCCGACGTTCGCTTGCGCCTGCGTGTGGCCTTGCTCCGCGGCTTTGAGAAACCACCTGAGCGCTTCCGCGTAATCTTGCGGCGCCGTGCGCCCGAAATAATAATCCTCGCCGGTATCGTATTGGGCGGAGGCGCTGCCTTGTTCGGCCTGGCGCAGACTTTCGTGAAAGCTCGCCGTTTCGTAATTCTCAACCGTCTGCTTCACCTGCGCCGCAACCGTCTGCGCCTTCTGAATCCCGGCGCGAATCGATTTGGCCGAGCCCACCAGCGAAACGAGACGAGCAAGAAAATGCATGACCCGACCAATGTAGAGAACCCAGCGGACAAAGACAACGGCGTTGCACGCCGGGCCGCACTTGCTAGAGTGCTTCCATGCAAACCCTGCAGGAAAGGACAAACCCATGAAAAGAACAGTTAGCCTCTGGCTGGTGATTGGATCGCTTGGCCTGGTTTTGGCGACGGCGTCGTACGCCGCGGAAACCGCCGACAAGAAACCGACTCCAGTCGCGCCCGCGAAGGAAAAAAAGCCCAACAGTTCTCATTTCGGGGAAAGTTGAGCGCGTTGGACAGAGCCGCGATGACGATTGCGGTGGAAGGCAAGAGCAAGCCCCGGATCATCCATATCACCTCCCACACGCGAACCGCCAAGGCGGGTAAGCCCGCGACTTTGAAATGATGCGGTGATCGGCGAGGAGGTGGCGGGCCAAGTCATTAAGAATGCGGCAGGGGAAGAGGAAGCTGTTTTGTTGCGCCTTGGGGAAAAACCCTCGGCCAAGCCCGGCGAGAAGAAAGCCAAAAAGCCGGAGGGTGAAAAGAAACCGTGAGGGCGACCTGTGCCTTGCCTGGCTAACTCCACCGCGCGCTAAAACAGGGTTCCGGGAATTCAGGGACGAACGGAAGGCCGTGGAATGCGTCCCTACGCTTCGTTGCGGCTCGGCCGCGATGGGCTTACTGATCAGACCGTGGGATAGAATACACTTTGCCAGGAGGGATTTTGGCCAGCGACGAAGCGGCTGGCCAAAAGACCCCTGGCCCTGCGGGTTGCGCCGCATTTGGGATCTGGCTTCGTTGCTCCTCAGTCGAAGATCCACCAGGGATATTCTCCTTCGTCGCGCCTCGCCGGAGCCCAAATGCGACGCAACAAAGTGTATTTTATCCCACGGTCTGATCAGTAGGAAGGAGGACGCAGCGCCTTCTCGAGCAACGCCAGTTCGTGAGAGGCGATGGCCGCGCCAAAGGAATCGCCCAGGGCATTCAGCAGTCCAACCAGTCTCCTTCGTACCGCGAGATCCCAGGGCTGACGTTCCAGGGCTTCTTGATAGGCCGCGCACGCCAGCGCTGTCTGGCCGATTTGCTCCAGCGCTCGCCCCAGCCCTGCATAGGCATATTCCAGTTCACGGCGTGCCGCGATCGCACGCGCGTACAAGTCTTTGGCCTCCTCCGCTCGACCGAGACCGAGCAAGGCGTCGCCCAGCCGCCGGGCGCATTGCCAGCGCAGCAAAACCGTCAATTCGTAGGACAGCCGCACGGGATCGGACGCGCAGGTTGAGACGAGCCTCTCCCACTCGACCCTGAAAATATTGAAATCCGTTTTGTTCTCCTGGGAGGAATCCACGAAGAAGCAACAGCCTTCCCGAAAAACCATCTGCTCCGGATTGGAAGAGAGTAAGTCGAGGGCTCTGCGGAGCGCCTCCACGCCGGTTTCGCGCAGGCCGAATTCGAGTCGAGCAAAGCCAAGATTCGCCCAGCCCAACAAATGACCGGGGCAAAGCTCGACCAGTTTCAGCCAGTGGCGCTCGGCATAGGCGTTGAAGACGCGCGTTCGCTCCGCTGAATCCGGGATTTTCGCGGCGGCGATGGCTTCGGCCACGGCCACCGCATTCCAATGCTCCGGCTCGGTCGGGTCGGCTTTGACCGCCTTGACGAGTTCGTCGTGTCCCAGATGAACTTTTGGGCCGGCGCACGCGAGCCAACGTCCGTAAAGATAGAATCGCTCCGCCTCTTTGAGATGCGGCCAACGCCGCGGGCGCCCGCGAAGTTTGCCCCAATCCAACGATTCTAGATGAGTGACCAAGCTCGCCACGTGCGCTTTGAATGTCTCCGATTGAATGCGCCTCCAGCCTGCTTCGGCGATTCGCGCGCGCAACGGTTCATTCTCGAGGTAATGATGCAGGAGTTCCTCGATGTTGTCCTCCCGATACAACACGCACTCGCGGCCCTCGATCAAAAAATCGCGGACCTCCAGGTTGCTCGCTTCCATGAAAAGCAGCGCGCCGCATGCGGGCGTTTCGTAGCCGCGCAAATTCATTTCGCGGCGCACGGAGTAATTCACCACGATCCGACTTTGCCTCAGCAGTTCCGCGTACTCGTTTCCCCAAATGCCGGTGCGGATGGCGACGCGATACCGGTCGCCCAGCTTTCCGATTCGAGCCAGAATTTGCGCGCGCGCGCGATGGATGTCGTGATTATGATTGCCTACAAAGGCTATGTCGCAGAGGTGCGTGCGATCGGGCACGCGGTAAAAAACCTCCGGATAAAGGCCGTATCCAGGCCAGTAGCTCGCGTGGGAGATCCCGATCGAGCGCAGTCGCTCCAGTCCGAGTTTGTCCGTGACGAGGTAATCACAGCGGTCGAGCGCCTCGCGGAACGCGCTGAAGTAAAGGCTCCAATCGTTCAGAATCGCGACCAGCGGCGCCGGACAATCGTGATGGATCGGCCAGGGGTTCGAGTCCGGATATCGCCACACCACTGCGTCCGGGTAGAAGCCTCCCGGCAAGCGCTGGAAGATGTCATTCCAGGTCTCCCCAATCTGATACGGCAGACCGCTTTCGCCGAACTCGACGACTTGGTGCGGCGGATCGATGGGAGCATAAATCGGCAGAGGTCCCCAAAGAAGTTTCACTGGCGCTACCGACTACCGGCGAGCCGGGGCAATGTCAACGCCGCGCTCCATTCGAATTTCGGATTTCAAATTCACCCCGGCTGATTTTAGAGTCCTCGCGATCTATGTCCGTTCGCCATCCGCCTTCCGCCCTTCTGACCGATCTGTATCAACTGACCATGGCGTATGCCTATTGGAAATCGGGCACGCACACGAAGGAAGCAGTCTTTCATCTGTTCTTCCGGAAGAATCCCTTCCAGTCCGGGTTCAGCATCAACTGCGGATTGCAGGACGTGGTCGATTACCTGAGGGCTTTCCGCTTCGACCGGAGCGACCTGGATTATCTGGCCGGTTTGTCCGGGAGCGATGGGAAGCCCTTGTTCGATGCCGGTTTTCTGCAGTACCTGAACGAGCTTCGCCTGAGCGTGGACCTGGATGGGATTCCCGAAGGCACGATCGTTTTTCCGAACGAGCCGCTCTTGCGGATTCAGGGGCCGATCATCGAAGGCCAGCTTCTGGAAACTGCGTTGCTGAACATCGTCAACTTCCAAACCTTGATCGCCACGAAAGCCGCGCGCATCTGTGTCGCCACCAAAGGCGATCCGGTGCTGGAGTTCGGACTGCGCCGCGCCCAGGGCATCGATGGCGCGCTCGCGGCGAGCCGCGCGGCTTACATCGGCGGCTGTGCGGCGACGTCGAACGTGTTGGCCGGAAGACTTTTCGGCATCCCGGTCCGGGGGACGCACGCGCACAGTTGGGTGATGTCCTTCGACGACGAGTTGGAAGCGTTTCAAGCGTATGCGCGGGCCATGCCGAACAACTGCATCTTTCTCGTGGACACCTACGACACGCTGGCCGGCGTGCGAAAGGCAATTGAGGCCGGCCAGTGGTTGCGCAGTGAAGGCCACGAAATGATCGGCATCCGGCTCGATTCGGGCGACCTGGCGTATCTGAGTATCGAAGCGAGAAGCATGCTCGATGAGGCGGGCTTCCCGAAGGCGGCGATTGTCGCGAGCAACGATCTGGACGAGCAAACCATCGTCAGCTTGCGTGATCAAGGCGCGGCCATCAACGTCTGGGGCGTCGGCACGCGGCTCGTGACTGGTTACGATCAACCGGCCATGGGCGGCGTCTATAAACTCGCCGCCATCCGTCAACCCGGCGGTTCATGGAAGTACAAAGTCAAATTGTCCGAGCAAGCCGTCAAAGTATCCAATCCAGGCATCCAGCAAGTGCGCCGATTTCAGCAAGACGGCGAATTCCTGGGCGACGTGATTTATGATGTTGAGCTGGGCCTGAGTGACGGCTCCGTGATCATCGATCCGTTGGACGCGACGCGGCGCAAGCGAATTCCGTCCAGCGCGACCGCGCACGACCTGCTCGTGCCAATCTTTAGGAAGGGGAAGGAAGTGTGCGAGCTGCCGCCGATTCAGGCAGTCCGCGAACGAGCGCAACAGCAACTCGCGGGCTTCCACTCCGGAATCAAGCGCTTCCTGAATCCGCACGAGTATCCCGTGGGCCTCGAACCGCGCTTGCTGGATTTGCGGACCAGGTTGATTCTCGAAGCCCGCGGCCATACTGACCAGACCGTGGGATAGGATGTAGTCTGTTGCTGGCGGTTCCCAGTAAATCATGAAAACGCTCATTCTCGTGGACATCCAAAACGATTTTGTTCCAGGCGGCGCCTTGCCTGTGCCGGAGGGCGCCGCCATCGTGCCGCTGGTGAATCGCCTCCAGGAGCACTTCGATCTGATCGTCGCCACTCAAGACTGGCACCCGCCTGATCACGGGAGCTTCGCCGCCAATCATCCCGGACGGAAACCCGGCGAGGTCGTTGACTTGCACGGTCTGCCTCAAATCCTGTGGCCAGTCCATTGCGTGCAGAACACGCGCGGCGCGGAGTTCGTTCCGGGATTGAATGCGGGCCGCGCAGCCAAAATATTCGTCAAGGGCACGGACCCTCGAATCGACAGTTACAGCGGTTTTTTTGACAATGGCCATCGCAAAGCCACGGGGCTGGGTGATTATTTGAAGCAACGCGGCGCCAGCGAAGCTTATGTCGCCGGCCTGGCCACAGACTACTGTGTGAAATTCACCGCGCTCGACGCTCAACAACTTGGTTTCAAGACTTCCTTGATCGAAGACGCCTGCCGTGGGGTGAATCTCAAACCAGAGGATGTCGCCCGCGCCGTTGCGGCAATGAAACAGGCGGGGGTGAGAATCGTAAACAGCCGCCACATTTTGAATCCTTGAGGACAATGTCCGTTGGGGAGCGCACGCGCCTCGCGTGCCGTGGTCGGCGCCCTCGCCGACCACACTCACGCGTCCGCTGTAAGCCTTCGCCTCTTGGCGGTCGTGCACGCCAGTTCAGACCGGCGAGGCGCCGGTCGGATCACGCGAGGCGCGTGTGCTCCGCACCATTCGAATGCACATATGGATATGCTTACTGATCGCGTCACTCTGTTCGAAGGAAAACACTTGCGCCTGGTGCGCGTGGGCCGCTGGGAATACGCGGAGCGAACCAAGGCCAACGGCGCGGTCATGATCCTGGCCGTCACGACGGACGACAAATTGATTTTGATCGAACAATTCCGATTGCCCCTGGGCAAACCGGTGATCGAGTTGCCGGCCGGCCTCGCCGGGGACATTCTCGGCCAGGAAACCGAAGCCATGGCGACGGCGGCGCAGCGCGAGTTGCGGGAGGAAACCGGCTACGAGGCTCGCGAGTTTGTCCATCTTGTGACCGGGCCGCCTTCCTCTGGCCTGTCCTCCGAGGTGGTGTCGCTGTATCGCGCGCTCGACGTGTCGCGCCCGGCGGCGGTGACGAACACGAGGACATCCAGGTCCACGAAATCCCGCTGGCCGACGTTGATGAATGGCTGGCTCGGAAAACCCGCGAAGGAGCGCTCATTGATCCGAAAGTCTATGCCGGACTCTATTTCGCCAGGAAGACACAGTAAGGGTGGGGTGGTTGCACCGTGCATCGCCATTACCCGCTTGCCACGTTTCCATTGCCGGGCATACTCCCGTGCACGTTTCGCGCGATTCGCGCTTTATTCTTACGTTGAAGGACGCCCCGATTATGAAAACTGAGATTATCGATCAACTCTGCATCAACACCATCCGGACCTTGTCCATGGACGCGGTTCAGAAAGCCAATTCCGGCCATCCGGGCACGCCCATGGCGTTGGCGCCGGTCGTGTACTGTCTCTGGCAAGATTTCCTGCGCTTCGATCCTAACGACCCGATCTGGCCGAACCGCGATCGCTTCGTCCTCTCCGTCGGCCACGCCTCCATGCTGGTCTACTCGATCCTGCACCTGTGCGAGGTCAAATCCGTGAACGCGAAGTACGAGACGCTGGGCGAACCTGCCGTCACGCTCGACGACATCAAAAACTTCCGGCAACTCGACAGCAAATGTCCGGGCCACCCCGAATATCGGTGGACTTCCGGCATTGAAACCACCACGGGACCGCTCGGCCAGGGCGTCGCCAACAGCGTAGGTCTGGCCATTGCCGCCCAGTGGCAGGCGAAATATTTCAACCGTCCGGGCTTCGAGATGTTCAACTACGACATCTATGCCCTGTGCGGCGACGGGTGCATGATGGAAGGCGTTTCCAGCGAAGCGGCTTCCCTGGCCGGGCACTTGAAGCTCTCCAACCTCTGCTGGATTTACGACAACAACAAAATCACGATCGAAGGCCACACCGAATGGGCTTTCTCGGAAGACGTGGCCACGCGCTTCCTGGGCTATGGTTGGAACGTCCTCCGCGTCGGCGATGCCAACGACCTGGAGATGCTCGCTCGCGCCCTGAAAAGCTTCAAGAACACCAAAGACCGGCCCACGCTCATCATCGTCGATAGCCACATCGCTTACGGCGCGCCCAACAAACAAGACACGCATGCGGCGCACGGCGAGCCGCTCGGCGAGGAAGAAATCCGTCTGACCAAGAAGAACTATGGCTGGCCCGAAGACGCGAAGTTTTTGGTGCCGGACGCGGTGCGGGCGCATTTCCGGAATGGGATGATCGTGCGCGGTTTCGAGCTTCGTAAGGCGTGGATGGCGCAGTTTAAGAACTATCGAGCGGAGCACCCGCAACTGGCGGATCACCTCTACAAGATGCAGCATCGCCAGCTCCCGGATGGCTGGGACAAGGATTTGCCCGTCTTTCCGCCGGATGCAAAGGGCATCGCCACTCGGGATTCCTCCGGCAAAGTGCTGAATGCCCTGGCGAAGCATGTTCCCTGGCTGCTCGGCGGCTCGGCGGATCTCGCTCCTTCCACCAAAACGCGCCTTACGTTCGACGGCGCAGGAGATTTCACTTCAGAGAATTACCAGGGCCGCAATTTTCACTTTGGCGTGCGCGAGCACTCCATGTCCTCGATCCTGAACGGCCTGGCGCTTTCCAAGGTCCGGGCTTATGGCTCCGGCTTTCTGATTTTCAGCGATTACGCGCGGCCGGCGATTCGGCTGGCGGCGTTGATGGAGATCCCGGTTCTCTTTATTTTCACGCACGACTCCATTGGTGTGGGCGAGGACGGTCCGACGCATCAGCCAATCGAGCAACTGGCTTCGCTGCGCGCGATCCCCGGTCTGATTACCTTGCGCCCGGCCGACGCGAACGAAGTGACCGAAGCCTGGCGGTTCCTCGCCAAACTGCGGCACGAACCCGTGGCGCTGATTCTGAGTCGGCAGGCGCTGCCCACAGTGGACCGCGTCAAATACGGCGCGGCTTCCGGCCTGGAGAAGGGGGCTTATGTCCTGGCGGACGCGCCGAACGGCAAACCGGACGTCTTGTTGCTCGCGAGCGGCAGCGAAGTATCGCTGTGCGTCCAGGCTCACGATCTGCTCGCCAAGGAAGGAATTCAGTCGCGCGTCGTCAGCATGCCGTCATGGGAACTGTTCGAACATCAGACCCAGGAATACCGCGACAGCGTGATCCCGCCGAGCGTCGTCGCGCGCGTCTCCGTCGAGCAAGCTTCGACTTTTGGCTGGGAGCGTTACGTCGGTCGCCGCGGGCACATGATCGGCATGAAGACTTTCGGGGCTTCGGCTCCGTTGAAGGAATTGCAGAAGAAATTCGGCTTCACCGCCGAAAACGTCGTCGCCGCAGCCAAAGCCCAGATCGCCAAAGCGAAATAGGATCAGTCGCGGAAAAGTAATATCAGGCCCAGCGATCCCGCGGCTTTGTTTCGGGGCTGTGGAATTGATCTGACCCTCGTTTCCCCTCACCCGGCCCTCTCCCTTGGAGAGAGGGAGAATCGATGCCTAGTGTTTGGCAGGCAGGAGGCTTTGGATTGTCCCAGGATGACAACAGCGCCTCCCTCTCCTTGGGGAGAGGGCCAGGTGAGGGGAACAGCGACGTCGTGCCACCATCGGGCCAGTTCTGTGCCTGGAGTTTACGCTAGACCGCCAGCCAGCGCTCAAGTTCTGCCATCACCAACTTGACCGGAAGTTCATTCAAGCGGCCGCCGTTCTGAACAATTCTCACGCGTTCCCCGCGAGGGATCCAGACTGCCGGGTTGGTGTGCGCCCATAAAACCAGAGTCGGCACACCCAGCGCGGCCGCGAGGTGCGAGATGCCGGAGTCGTGGCCGACAAAGGCGTGGCAATCGCGTAATCGGAACGCGAGATCAACCAGCGGCAGGTTCTGCGCGACCTCGAATCGTCCGCCTGGCAAGCCCGCCGACAAACGAGTCAAACGATCGCCCTCGGCCTCGCCGCCCACGAGCCAGAAGTGGACGTCAGGCAAAGCGGCCAGCCTTGAGATGAACTCCGCCCATTTTTCTTCCGGCCAATTCTTGCGTTCGCTGCCGCTGCCCGGATGCAGAGCAAGAACGCGGGGCCCGGGCCCAGCGCAAGTTTGAAGCGCGTGCCGTGGCCGGGTGGAATCCTGGACTGCGTTGAGTTGCAGATTCGGAACCGAGTGCGGATTGAAGATTCCCAGCCTTTCGAGCGGTTGCAGAAAAATCTCCGTCGCGTGCGCGTTTGAAGTTTCGCTCGGACGATGCGGACCAACGATGAATTGGGCGGACGAGCACTTCGCCACATTCACACGAAAGATCGCGTCCGGATCGAACAGGTAAGAGACGATCAAGCTGAAGCCGGCGAAGTAATCGGCCAACTCCCGATCCAACGGCGTGTGCGGGGCAAAAAAACCGGCCAGAGGCCGGGCTTCGATGGAGCGAACCTTGTCCGCCAGGCCGGTGGCGAGCGCCAGTTGGACGATATGCGGATAGCCAAGAACCTCCAGTGGAGCCAACGGAAAGTGTCGCCGCAAGGCGGCCAGGACCGGCATGGTCAGGATGAAATCGCCGATGGCTCCGCCGCGAATGATCAGGATTTTGCCGAGCGCTTCCATACGATCCGATTCGTCCACGCCGTCATGCGCGAAAAACCCGGCAAAAGCAAGGGCAAGGACTTCCCGGCACCGCTTTCAAGATGGAGCGCGGGCAACCTGCCCGCGAGAAGTTTGGTTCTCAGAAACGCGCGGGCACGGCTGCCCGCGCTCCCTGCGACTTTGAGGCATTACGCTCGTTCCGTTGTGGCGTTCGCCGCGTTGGGTTTTGCTCGCGGGCATTGCCAAGCGACGGGGCTCATATCAGAATGACGCCGTGAACCAATCATCTCCCGGGATCGCGCTTCTTTGTATCGCGTTGGCGATCCACGCCACTGAATCAGCTTACCCTCAGGCGCCCAACGCGGGCAGCGCCGACCGTCCACTGCCTCCGGAACAATCCCTGGCCTCCTTTCGCCTCGAACCCGGCCTTGCGGTTGAACTTGTCGCCGCCGAACCGATCGTCGTCGATCCCGTCGCGCTTTGCTTCGATGAGAAGGGCCGAATGTTCGTCGCGGAGAATCGCGGGTATCCGACCGGGCCGGGGGATGGCTACGCCCCGGCCGGCACGATCGCTTTGCTCGAAGACGCGAACGGGGACGGTCGTTTCGAGAAGCGGACGACTTTCGCTTCCGGTCTGACTTTTCCAAATGGCGTGCTGCCCTGGAAAGGCGGCCTGTTCGTCACGTGCGCGCCCGACGTGCTCTATTTGAAGGACACGGACGGCGATGGCCGCGCGGACGAGCGGCGCGTGGTGTTCAAGGGATTTGCCACCAACCAGAGCACGCAACTGCGCGTATGCTATCCGACTTTGGGACCGGACAATTGGATTTACCTCAGCACCGGGTTGAGCGGCGGGAAGGTCACGTCGCCCATTTACACGAATCACCCGCCGGTCGATGTCGAGCGCAACGATTTCCGGTTCCGGCCAGACACGGATCAATTCGAGGCCGCGGACGGCAAAGGGCAGTTCGGGATGACGTTCGACGACTTCGGCCACCGCTTCACGTGCATGAACCGCGTCCACATTCAGCATGTCGTGCTGCCGTCGCGCTATCTAAAACTCAATCCGAACCTGGCGTTTTCGGAGACCATGCAGAACGTGCCGGAAGCCATGATCAACGATCTGCTGAAAGGGGAGAACCGCGCCGCGCGCATTTATCCGATCAGCGCCAACATCACCACCGCCGATTCGCACGCAGGGACATTTACGGCGGCGTGCGGCGTTTTGATTTATCGCGGGACGGCGTTGCCAGAGGAATATCGAGGCCAACCCTTCGCGTGCGATCCCACCGGCAACCTGGTGCACTGGGACAAGCTCATTCCCGCGGGAGCGACGTTCGCCGCCCGGCGCGCGCGGAATGACATCGAGTTCCTCGCGTCCACGGACAATTGGTTTCGTCCGGTCTTCCTCGCGAACGGTCCGGACGGCGCGCTTTACATTTGCGACATGTACCGGAAGACCATCGAACATCCGGAGTATTTGCCGGATGAAATCCGGAAGAAGACCGACTTCGACAGCGGCAAAGGGATGGGGAGGATTTATCGTGTGGCGGGGGCGAAGCGGCCCGGCGCCGGAGGGAGAGTTGTCAGTGGTCAGTTGTCAGTGGTCGGTAAGAATCGGAACATGGATTTCGGAAAAGCCGACGTGGAAGAGCTTTGCGCGATGTTGAGTCATCCGAGCGGGTGGCAGCGCGACGCGGCGCAGCGGTTGCTCATCGAACGGCAGGACCGCAGCGCTGTGCCGATCCTCGAGTCCATTGTGGCCGGCCGCCGCACGCCGATTCTTGGCTCGCCTGCGGGCCGGTTTCACGCGCTGCGCACGATCGAAGGGCTCGGCTCGGTCCACGACCTGACTCTTGAGTGTGCCCTGAGCGATCCGTTGCCCGGCGTGCGTGAGGCCGCGCTTCAAATCGTCGAGCCCCGTCTTCGCGGGGGACCGGACGCCTCGAAGTGGTTGGAACGTGTCGCGGCCATGGCGCCGGATCCGGATCCCCGCGTGCGTTTTCAATGTGCGCTGAGTTTGGGGGAAGCCGAGCTGAGTTTGGACCGACAAATGACCAATCGGTCCCTGCGTTTCAAGGAAAAGGCGGCGCTCATTGAAGCCCTGGCTTCCCTGGCGCTTCAGGACGCACGCGATCGATGGGCGCGCGCGGCCCTGCTCACTTCGGCGCACCGGTATGGCCAGGATTTGCTGGATGCTCTGATTCGTGAACCCCTTCCAAGCGTGGGAAATCTGCCAGAGTTCTTCGCCGAATTGGGCCGAACGCTGGCAGTTGATCTTCCTGGCTTCGGCCCTGGCGGGATGCTCGAAACGACCCAAATCGGCTTTGACAGCCGGGCCGGATTTCTCGCGGGCTGCGCGGACGGTTTGCGAAATCGCGCGCCAGTGAGAGGGAGCTTTACCCCCTTGGAGCTTTGGCTCAGCGGAACGTCGGATGGAAAGTACGGAGAGCTGCTCAGGAATCTATTCGAGGAAGCCCAATCCATCCTCGCCAGGACATCCGAGCCGGCTGGCCGCCGCCTGCGCGCCATCGCCCTCCTGGCGCATGCCGACGCGAAGCAAGCCAGCGCTGCTCTCTTGCCGCTCCTGGAGTCGCAGCAACCGTCCGAAGTTCAAACCGCCGCCGTCCGCGCCCTGGTTCAACCGCACCATTCCGGAGCCGCCGCGGAATTGCTCGCTTCGTCGCGGTGGCGAAGTTTCACGCCGGCGGTTCGGAGCGCCGTATTGTCCGCGCTGTTGACGCGCCAGGAATTCTTGCCGGACGTGCTGGCGGCGATCGAGGCGGAGTTGCTGTCCCCTTCGGTTCTGAACAACGCCCAGCGCAATCGGTTTCTGAATCACAAAGATCCGGCCTTCCGAAAGCGCGCGGAGGCGGTCTTCAAATCCGCGCAGAGCGGGGATCGCATGAAGGCCTTTGAAGAAAACAAATCCGTTTTGAGCCTGAGGGCCAACGCGCGAAACGGAAGCGCTGTTTTCAAGCAACATTGCGCGTCGTGCCATCGCCTGGACCGCGAGGGAATTCCCGTCGGGCCCGATCTCTTCGGCATCCGCAATCAGCCCAAGGAAGCGATCCTGCTCCACGTGCTCGTGCCCGATTACGAGATCGTGCCCGGGTTCGCCGGTTACGTGGTGGAGACGAAAGATGGCCGCATCCTCTCCGGATTGATTCTCTCCGAAACGCCGACGAGCATCACATTGCGTCAAGCGCAGGGCATCGAGGAAAACATCCTGCGCGGGCAAATCGCCGGCCTCGCCGCGAGCAATTCATCACTGATGCCGGCTGGTTTGGAGAAGGCGATGTCGCGCCAGGATCTGGCCGATTTGATCGCCTATCTGAAAGGCGAGTGAGGCTAGTGCGCGTTTGAAAATGCCTTTTGGGTGGGAACAAGCCACTGGCCTGTTGCGGCAGGCTACCCGCCTGCCGGAATGTTCGGCGGCAAGTTGCCGCCGAACACGGGCTGGTAGCCCGTTCCACCCATTTTCAAAACAGGCTGTTATTAGCCCGAACCCCCAGCTTCCTCTTTGAGCTTCTTGAGATCCTCCGCCAGGAATTGGGCGACGTCCTTGAACTTGGGGACATTTTCCGGGTTCACGGCCATAAGCAGTTGATGCGCTTCCAGGCACGTCCGGGTGATTTCTTCCTTGCTGGCCGGAACATGCGTCGGCGCTGACGGTTCGAGTGCTGCTTCCGCGGGATTGGCGCCGCGCAGCATCGCGAAGAGGTGGGCGACGCCGAGATTCTCCAGCAATTCGGCGACGCGCTGATTGGGGTTGAGCAGTTGCAGGCACGTCGCGCTGCCTTCGGGCGGCGTGCCCGCGGAGTGGAGAACCGCGCCCACCAGCACGCCGAGAAACGTGCTGTCCATCGTCGCGCACTCGCCCAGGTCGAGGACGAAATTCCTGAAACCATTCCCCTGCAGCTTGGCCAGCAGAATCTTGAAATGGACGCTCAACGCGACATTGGCGCGCCCGATCACCTTCACGAACCCCACTTCGTTGGCCACGGCGACCAGCAGGTTGGAGGGTGATGGATTCATGGTTTGCCGTCAAGAGGGAGCCGCCGTGGGCGTTGCGGGGCGCTTGACGATCTGAACCAGCGCTTCCTGCAACACCAACGCTTCGTCCAGGCCGCTCAGCACGAGCCGTTGGTTGCAGCGCAGCAGCAGTTCCATGGCGCGGACCAATTCTGCCGCGGTGTAATTGCGGGCGTGATCCAGCGCCTTGAACAACACATAAGGGTTCATGGCCAGAGGATTGAACTTTTTCTCCTCGGGCAGCGTGGCTGCCGGCACTCGCTCCAATTGCGCCTTGAAACGCGTATAGTCCGATTCGGCCTTGAGCCACCCTTCCCGCAGCATTTCTTTGAGGAAAAGCATGACGCGAACTTTGGAGATCAAGCCGTAAAGCAAACCGATTTCCGATTTCTGGCTGTCCGTTCTCATACTCCAGAGTTCCTCGTCCAACACCCGGAGCACGCGCGCTAAATCACGGGCGCCCAGCGCGTCTCCCAGCGCAAACGCGCGGCTCTGTTTGTTCCGGGACACGATGGCTTCGACATCTTCCACGCTGACAACGGGACGGTCGCTGGCATAAAGCGCGGCTTTTTCCGTTTCGCTATTCAACTGGCGCGCGTTGGGTCCCACCAGCACCACCAGGCGCGAAACGGCTTCGGGGGAAATCTGCTTCTTCAAAGTTCGCATCTGCCGGCGCACCAGATTTTCGGCTTCCGTGGCCCAGTTTCGGTCTTCGACGGTCCAGGCGGCGAAGGCCTCGACGGTGGCGATCTTTTCGAGTGTTTTGTAGAACGTCTTGCGTTTATCGATCTTGCCCGCGGAGATCAACAGCCGGACGCCGTTCCAGGAAAAAGTTTTCAACTCCTGGGCCAGGGCGCTCAACGATTCCGTTACGGCCTGCGCGCTGGCGGCTCGCTCGTCCCCCAGGAAATTGCAGTTTTGGAACCAGACGACTTTGCCGCGGCCGAAGAAGGGGAGGGTTTGCAGCGCTTCGCGGAGTTTCGCCAGTGCGTTCAGGGCTTCGCCGCTGTTCGAGACGCTGGCGTCGATGATTTCATGGTCGAGCCCCGGACAGTTGGCGCACCACTGCTGGTAGAGGGCGCGGGCGCGCTGTTTGACGGAGAATTCATCTTCGCCCCAGACGAGGGCGACGGGCGGGTCCGGGCTAGCGGCGTCCGAAGGCATCACTCAAGCCATTTCGCCTCCGTTTTCGTTGATCCGTTCGAGGATTTCGGACATGTCTTCGACTTGCTCGAAAAGCGGGGCGGCGACGTAAATCGGCCGTTTTTGGGCCGCGGCAATAGCCAGGCAATCGCTGGGCCGGGCATCGATTTCCACGATTTTGCGGCCCAGTTCATTTTGCTGCTGGAGGATCAAGCGGGCGTAGTAAGTGGAGTTCTTCAACTCGGTGATGACGACGCGTTCGACCGTGATGTTGAAGCCTTTCAAAATGTTCGTGATGAGATCGTGCGTCAGCGGCCGCTCCTTCGGGGTGTCGCGCAAGAACATGCCAATGATCGCTCCCATGTTGTGCTCGACCTGGATCACGAAAACCTTCTGCTCGTTTCCGACGAAGATGGCGCACCCGCTGTTGGCGGGCAGAATCCCTCGGATCGCGATAGGCACAACGTCTCTGTTCATGGTCACAGCATAGGACCTGGAAGCGAAAAGACAAGTCCCTGTGTAGGGCCCGATGGTCGCATGCAAAACAACACAGGAAATTCTGCCAGCTCGAACGCGTCTCGCATGTAGTCCCGGCTTTAGCCGGTTTCACACGCGGACCGCCGACAGGCGGAACTACATACAGTTCAAAAGGAGAAATTGCTGGAGGAAATAACATTTGCCACGCGAGAGACTCCCCGCCAAAGATGCGTCTTGTGCCGTCGCGCGAGAAAATCATTCCCATTGAAAAACTACCTGCCTGGCGCGCGGCGATTCGCTCCGCGGGGAAAAAACTGGTCGTGACCAACGGTTGCTTCGACCTCCTTCACGTCGGCCATGTAACCTACCTGGAAACGGCGCGGCATCACGGCGACCTGCTCTTGGTGGGACTGAACAGCGACGCGGCAGTGCGCGCGCTCAAGGGACCGGAACGCCCCGTCAATGCGGAGCAAGACCGCGCCGCCGTGCTTGCGGCTCTGGCTGCGGTCGATGCCGTGTGCATCTTCCACGAGGTCCGCGCCACGGAATTTCTCACACTCGCGGCGCCGGACGTCTATGCCAAAGGCGGCGATTATGCTTTGGAAACATTGAATCCCGACGAACGAACCGTCGTGGAGAACGGAGGCGGCCGGATCGTAATCATTCCGCTCGTCCCGGGAAAATCGACGACGGCCCTTCTGGAAAAAGTCTCACGCGGCTAATTGGCAAGGGCGTCTGGAGAATCGTCTTAATCGCACCCCCTCAAAGGCGCGCGCCTTGCATTCACTGCGGGCCTTCGGCACTCTTTGGCGCATGCGAAATCCCACCTTCGCCTCGTCTAGGTTCCGTTCCCCAGCCTCCTCCCTGGCGCTAATTGCGGGTTGCTTCCTCCCTGAGCTGGCTTTCGCCGCCACCGCTGCCAGAACGGACTACTCTCAGGCCATTGTCTCTTTGGAATCCGCGATCGCGGATGAATTGACTCAGGACTCTATTAGCGGCGTCTCGGTAGCGCTCGTGGACGATCAGCGCATCGTGTACGCGAGAGGATTCGGGTTCGCCGACAAATCGCGCCGCATTCCCTCCAGCGCGGACACGGTGTATCGCGCCGGTTCCATCTCCAAACTGTTCACGGCGCTGGCCGCGATGCAGCTTGCGGAGCAGGGCCGGCTCAATATTGATCAGCCGGTCACGAATTACGATCCGGGGTTTCGCATCGTCGTTCCGTTCGACGACGCAAAACCAATCACGTTGCGCCAATTGATGTGCCATCGCTCCGGCTTGATCCGGGAGGTGCCGGTCGGCAGTTACTTCGACTCCTCCGAACCCGGCGCAGAGAAGACGGTTGCGAGCCTGGCGTCCTGTGTCCTGGTTTATCCGCCCGGGACCAAGACGAAATACTCGAACAGCGGTGTCACGGTCGTTGGCCACATTGTGGAAAAGGTCGCGCGCATACCTTTCGAGGCTTATCAGCAGAAGCATATTCTCGAACCGCTGGGGATGAACCACTCCGGCTGGCGGCTTGATGCGCAACTCAGATTCAAGCTGGCGACCGGTTACCTGCCCGTCGCCGACGGCAAGGGCGGCTTCGATGAAATTCGCGCGCCGCAATTCGAGTTTGGGATTCTGCCTGCCGGGAATCTCTACACGACCTGCGAGGATCTTGGACGTTTCTTGATGTGCCTTTTCGCCGAGGGACGCATCGGTGGTCGAGCTGTGATCAAACCGGAGACCCTGGCGCAGATGTTCACGCCGCAGTTGGCGAAAACCACCAACGGCTTCGGGCTGGGTTTCAGCGTCGGGAATTTCCGCCAGCACAAGACCGTGAGCCACATGGGCGCCGTCTATGGCTTCACTTCCGCCCTCACGGCGATCCCGCATCACAAAGTCGGGGTGGTGGTTTTGTGCAACGATGACATCGTCGTCGGTCCGGTGCGCAAACTTAACAACACCGCGCTGGGGCTGATGCTCGAAGCCAAGATCGGCGAAACAATGCCGGCACCCGCATCCCCTCTGAAGCTGCCGGCAGCCGAGCTGAATGCCTTCACCGGCGATTACGAATCGGAAAGTTTCTGGGCGAAAATCGAAATGTCCGGTTCAGCTCTGCAAGCGAACATCTCGAATCAGCGGATGGTGTTGACCGCGACGGAACCGCTCCGGTTCGAGGGCCATGGCCGCCTGGCGCATCAGTCCCCGTTTGTTTTTCAAAAGGACGCCGCGGGCCGCGCCGAAAGTTTCACCGCGCTCGGGCAAAGTTTTCGGCGCGTCGATTCGAAAGCGACCCAAGAGATTCCCGGCGCTTGGAGGAAGTATCTGGGCAGCTACGGACCGAGTTTCATCCCGCTGATTATCTCCGCCCGGCACGGCCACCTCTACGCCATGACCGAAAACGAATTTGATTATCGCCTCACGCCGCTCAACCCCACTGTCTTCAAGATGCCTCCGGGCCTCTACCTCGACGAGCAGCTCGTCTTTCAACTCGACGCGATGAGCCGCGTCCACAGCGCCGTCCTCGCCAACATGCCGCTCCGCCGGCGCGGAAGCCGGTAAGTAAACTTTGAACCGGACGGTGTTGGACATTCGCTTCCCCTCCCACGTCTCCATGGCGCCATTGATCGCTCCCGAAAACGCCTGGCCGCTCTGGGCGGTCATGATCGTCGGCGTGGCCATCTGCATTTATCTGGAGCAAACCCGCAAATGGGCCGCCAAAACCAGCGGACCAATCCTGGCGTTGATCGGCGGCATGCTGCTGTCGAACGGGAAGATCCTGCCCATCGCGGCGCCGTCTTATGATCTCGTCGAGGATTATCTGGTGCCGGTGGCGATTCCGTTGCTGCTCTTTCGCGCCAACCTCGTCAAGATCGTCCGCGAAACGGGGTCCATGTTCCTTTGCTTCCACGTCGCGAGCCTCGGCACGGTTCTCGGCGCATTCCTTGCGGCTTTGCTGTTTCGCGGTTCCTTTCCGCGTGTCCCCGAGGTCACAGGCGTGATGACGGGGAGCTACATCGGCGGGGGAGTGAATTTCGTCGCCATCAAAAACAGCTACAACGTCAGCGCCGATCTGACGAATCCTCTGCTGGTAGCCGACAACTTTATCATGGCGGGGATGTTCGCGGTTCTGTTCGTGATCTCCGCCAGCCGGTTCTTTCTCTCGCGCTTTGCACACCCGCACACGCACGACAGCAACAGCGATCGCGTCCAGGAACTGGCCGCGCGCTACTGGCAACGCAAGGAGATCGCCTTGCTGGACATCGCCAAAGCGCTGGCCATCGCGTTCGCGGTCGCGGCGGTGTCGATGCTTCTGACTCGCGCGATCAAGTCCCGGATCGAATCCAAGATTATCCAGTCCATCTTCGGAAATCCCTACGTGCTGGTCACGTTCTTCATCGTCGTCGTGACGACGGTCTTTCATCGGTCCATGGAACGGATTCAGGGTTCGGAAGAACTGGGCATGTATCTGCTCTACCTTTTTTTCTTCGTCATCGGGCTGCGCGCGGACCTCTGGCAAGTCGTGCTGAACGTGCCGGTCCTCTTCGGGTTTTGCACGGTCATCGCCGTGACCAACCTGCTCGTGACGCTTGCCGTAGGAAAGCTCCTTCGCTTGAATCTGGAAGAATTGCTCCTGAGCGTAAACGCCACACTTGGCGGCGCCCCCTCGGCGGCGGCGATGGCGATTTCCAAAGGCTGGTCGAATCTGGTGTTGCCCGGACTGCTCGCCGGCATCTGGGGCTATGTGATTGGCACGTTCGTCGGCATCGTGATCGCCGAGGCGCTTCTCCGGATGCTCTGACGTGCGCACCTTTCGATGGCGAGTCCGCCAGCAAAGGTTCCCATGGCCTGGTTTTGGAACGAAGGCGAACTTGTGGTGTCAAAGCGCTCTGACAGGAATGATTTTTGCCCGGGAGCAATTTGCGATCGGGCGAGCCATATTCCCCGCGAGCTTCAAAAACCGATGAATGCCTGGACGCCCCTGGAGGTTTTGAGCGTTGCGGATGAACCGAATCTCGTGCGCCGGCTCGAAGTGGAATTGCCCGTCGGAGTTGCGGGGAGTCTGTTTCTTCGGGTCCAGCACCCGTGAGGTGCAATCACTCAGTACCGGCTCATGCGGATGCCGAAAAAGGCGACACGAGCGGCGCCCAGCAAAGCGGTCTTGTCGTTGATGATCACGTGCACGGGCACGGCCTTCAACAGCGCGGTCATTCGCCCCTTGGACCAGAATGACTCCAGAAACGCCGGCTCTTTCAAGGTGGGAAGGATTTTCGGCGCAATGCCGCCGCCGATGAAGATGCCGCCGGTGGCGAGCACTTTGAGGGCGAGATTGCCAGCCTCGGCGCCGTAAATGGAAACGAAAATGTTGTGGGCCAGTTCGCAGATGGGCGCCCGGTGTTCCAAAGCGGCTTTCGTGATGACCGCGCCCGCGTCGTGCTGCTGCATTTCTTCGCGCAGCCAGGCGGGTTCCTCCGCGCGCTTGGTCTCGGCCAGAAACCGGTAGATGTTGATCAAACCCGGCCCCGAGAGCACGCGCTCGTAACTGACGTGCCCAAGCTTCTTGATGAGATAAGACAAGAGATCAACTTCGATCTCGTTGCGCGGCGCGAAATCGACGTGCCCGCCTTCCGACGCGAACGGCTGATAGTATTCGCCAACCCAGTGCAGGCCGGCTTCGCCGAGGCCGGTGCCGGCAGAAATCAGACCGGCATTTCCGTTGGCGTCGGGTTCGCCCGCGTTGAGCAAAACCAAATCTTCCTTCGCCAGCACGGAAATGCCATGGGCGTTCGCTTCGAGATCATTGATCAACTCGACGCGGTGCAAGCCGAGGACTTCGCCCAGCTTCTTCGAATCGGCGATCCACGGGAGGTTGGGCGTCTCGCAAAGGCCGTCTTTGATCGGCCCGGCGATGCCGATGCAAGCGGCGGTGATGGGGAGCGAGTTTTTGGTCAAGAATTCCTCGACGATGTCTTCAAGCCGCGGATATTGACGGCTTGGAAAGATTTGAATGCTGACCAATTTGGGGCGGTTGCGCACCAGTTCGAAGAGGCCCAGCCGCGTGTTCGTTCCTCCAATGTCGCCTGCCAGAATCATGCGCGCATCCTCCACGAAAATTGTCTTTGCGCAAGCACTTGTTGGGCAGCGCTACGGGAAGGAATGTTCGGTTGAATAAAGGCCTGCGCGTCAGCATCCTTACTTTATCAGCTATGAATACTCCTTTAACACACCCCACTTCTCGTCGTGAATTTCTGAAAACTACCGGCAAACTGGCCACCGCTTCAGCCTTGGCTGGCGTTGCGCTTCCTCATGTCCACGCCGCCGAGGACAACACCATTCAACTGGCCCTGATCGGCTGCGGCGGGCGCGGTTCGGGCGCAGCCGAAAATGCGCTCAAGACTTCCAAGCAAGGCCCGATCAAGCTGGTCGCCATGGCGGATGTGTTCGAGGCCAGGCTGAACAGCAGTTTCAACAATCTGAACAAGAAATACTCCAGCCAGATGGATGTGCCTGAGGAACGGAAATTCATCGGGCTCGATGCGTTCGAGAAAGCGATGGATTCGCTCAAACCGAATGACGTGGCGATCTTCGCTACGCCCCCGGCGTTCCGTTGGGTGCATTTCACTTACGCGGTCAAGAAAGGCCTCAACGTCTTCATGGAAAAACCGGTCACAGTCGATGGCCCCACGTCACGCCGCATGTTCAAGTTGGGCGAAGAATCCATGGCGAAGAACATGAAGGTCGGCGTCGGCCTGATGATCCGCCATTGCAAGGGCCGCCAGGAATTGTGGCAGCGGATTCAGGATGGCCAGATCGGGGACATCATTGCGATGCGCGCTTATCGCATGTCCGGTGCATCGGCTTTGGCTCGAAAGAACAATGGGCCGCTCAGCGAGTTGTATTATCAAATCCAGAGGTTCCACGCATTTCTGTGGGCCAGCGGCGGGGCGTTCAGCGATTATTACATCCACCAGATCGACGAATGTTCCTGGATGAAGAACGCCTGGCCGGTGAAGGCGCACGCGCTCGGTGGCCGGCATTATCGCGGCGAGTCCTTGGATCAGAATCTCGACAGTTATGCCGTCGAATACACGTATCCCGACGGAACAAAGTTGTTCTATGACGGGCGAAACATGAGCGGGTGCAAGGCCGAGTTCGCGAGTTACGTGCATGGGAGCAAAGGATCCGCGATTGTTTCGACGAACAGCCACACGCCCGGACGCGTCCGCATCTTCAAAGATCAGAATGCGAACGCGCGAGACTACACCAGCGAGAACGTCGCCTGGGCTTTCTCGCGGCCACCGGCGCCGGAGCCGAGTCCCTACGATCTCGAATGGGAAGACCTGGTGGATGCGATCCGGAACAACCGGCCCTACAACGAGGTCAAACGCGGCGTGGAAGCCAGCCTGGTCACCAGCATGGGCCGGATGGCAGCGCACACAGGGCAAGAGGTCACTTACGAAGAGATCCTCAACTCCGAACACGAGTTCGCGCCGGATGCGGATAAACTGACGAAGGATTCTCCCGCGCCCGTGCAATTGGGCGCAGACGGGAAGTATCCTGTTCCCAAACCGGGCATTAAGAGGAACCGAGAATACTAGAGGATTAGGATTTGGAGATTTGCACGGCCCGCGACGCAACTCCGCCGCTACGCCCGCATTCGGGAGTGACGACGTTCGGTGGCAGTGTCCAGATGCGCCCAAGGGGCAAGGCGAAGCGATTGCTTTCTTCCAGCGTGAGTGCTTCAATCTGAAAGTCCTCGGCCACTTGAGCCGGAGGCAACATGTTTCTGGGCGAGGTTTGCAGCGTATGTCACGTTTCCTCTCGGCAACCACAATCCTCGGGCCTTGCCTTCTGGCGTCCGCGCTGGCCGGCGGGGTGGCGACATCGCAAACGGCGGATCGCGAAGCGCCGGCGCACAACGTGGACGGCTCCGTTGTCCAGGACTGGCTCGTCCTGGGACCCTTTCCCTCCCAAGGCATGGAAACCGACTTCCTCGCGAGCCTCGGAGGCGAAGCGAACCTCCGGCCCAAGGAAGGCGAGTCCGTCACGACCGCCGATGGGAGGCGGCTGTCCTGGACTCGACTGCGATCGAAGAGCGCCTGGGTCAATCTGGGGCAGATCTTCGGCATTCAGAATCGGTCTGTCGCCTATGCTTATTGCCAACTGGAGAGCGACCAATCCAGGGAGACCACTTTTCGGTTTCTGAACAACTCCCCGGCTTCCATCTGGTTGGACGGAACCAAACTTACACCAACGCCAACAGACGCGCCGGCACGCTTCGGTGTTCCTCCCGTTTTGCCAATCAAACTCCGCGAAGGCCGAAACTCCTGTCTGGTCAAACTCAAGAATGAGGCGGTGGATTGGCAATTCCTCTTTCAACCTCTGCCAGGAGAGCAAGCCACGGTGGAATTCAAAGTCACTGATCCCGATGAGAAGGCCGTGGCGGACGCTCTGATCCAGTTTTACGAGCAGGGCGAGGTGATGTGGCGCGTGACCACCGACGCCTCCGGCCAGGCGGAGGCCTGTCGTTATCCATTGGCCAAGTCCCTGACGTCCTTCTCAGCTGCTGCGCTTTTGGCGCTTCCTGGCAGCGTCTCCGCCATTTCCCGCAGACGCGAAGCACGACTGGAACCTCGGCGCGAATGAGGGTGTGCGGGTAAGTGCCCCGCCGGAATGGGCAACCCATGAAGGGTGAACTTCTCTTACTGGATGGTGCGACCGGCACGGAATTGAACCGGCACGGAGTGGACACCGGCTTGCCGTTGTGGTCGGCGAATGCGCTCACCACTGACACCGGGTTGAATACGTTGCGCCAGATACATCTGGACTACCTGAACGCGGGCGCGGACATCCTCACCGCCAACACCTTTCGCACCCATCGCCGGGTGCTGGCGGGCAAAGGACACGACGCGCGCGAATTGACCCTGCGCGCGGTGGCGACCGCCCAAGAGGCGGTCGCCGAATTTGGCCAACCTGCACGAGTGGCCGGCTCGGTGGCTCCACTGGAAGATTGTTATCGCCCCGACCTGGTGCCGCCCGATGACGAATGCCGCGCCGAGCACTCCGAGCGCATCCAGCATCTCGTGGATGCGGGCGTTGACCTGCTGTTGATCGAGACGATGAATTCAATCCGGGAAGCCGTCATCGCGGCCAAACTGGCGACAGCCACCGGCCTGCCTGCCTGGGTTAGTTTTGTGTGCGGCCGCGAAGGCCGAATCCTGTCGGGCGAATCCGTGGCAATTGCCGCGGAAATGTTGATGCCGCTGGGCGTGAATGCCCTGGGCGTAAACTGCGGTCCGGCTCACACTCTGGCCAAACCACTGGCCGAGTTGCAGGCTGTCTGCGGCCCCGATTTTCCGCTCATTGCCTATGGCAACATTGGCTACGCCGACGAGAAGGACGGCTGGATCAACACGGACGCCGTAAACCCGGATGGTTACTTGCGATGTGCTCAAACCTGGCCGGCGCAGATTGTGGGCGGCTGTTGCGGCACCAGGCCGGAGCATATTCGCAAGCTAAGAGATTGTAGAAGCCTGGGCGAAGCGGTGGCAGAATTCCGACAACTCAATAGGCCTGATTTATGACGACTCGTCTCTTCACGCTCTACTGCTCCACCCACACCCTGCGTTCGCAGACGGAGAGCTTCGTCCCGCGCGTCTATGCGCCGGGCCGATACACCGTCAAAGAGGGCCAGAACAAACCGGATATGGTCGTGGCCTAGGGCCTCAAGGTGTCGTAACATTGCAACCTGACTCCAGAACGCTGTTCAGCCCCAATTTATGAAACGCAGAACCTTCCTGAAAACTGTCGCCGGTGTCGCGGCCGGCCTGGCACCCGTGCCCTTCGCCATCGCCAAGCCCGGCAAGTCCGCGAATGGCAAACTCAATATTGCCTTCATCGGCTCCGGCGGGTGGATCGCGCAGCAGCCGTACCAGCAGGGTTGCTCGCAGGAGAACCTGGTCGCCTTCTGCGACGTGGACCGTGCGCAGTGCGCGGAGAACATGAAGAACTGGCGCGCCAACCAGCCGTTCTTCGACGACTTCCGCGTGATGCTCGACAAGATGCACCGGGAGATTGACGCGGTGGTGGTTTCGACGCCGGACCACACGCACTTCGCCGCCACGCAGATGGCGATGGAGCGCGGGATTCACGTGTACACGCAGAAGCCGCTGGCGCATAACATCTGGCAGTGCCGCACGCTGGCCCGCTCGAAGGAGCGCTACAAAGTCATCACGCAGATGGGCAATCAGGGCCACGCCGACGAGGGCATCCGCAACTCGGTCGAGGCGGTGCGCGCCGGAGTGATTGGTGAAGTCTCTCAGGTGTTCTGCCGCAACAGCGGGCCGCAGATGGGCGGAGAGCACTTCGGCAATCCCGCCACGATGCCGCCGCCTTCCTCGCCGGTGCCGGACGGACTGGCGTGGGACCTCTGGCTTGGGCCGGCGGCGCAGCGGGATTTTTGTCGCGATTATCTGCCGCTGAAGTGGCGCGCGTTTTACGACTTCGGTTGCGGGATGCTCGGCGACTTCGGCTGCCACACGCTGGACACGCCGGTGTGGGCGCTCGATCTCGATCCGCCCACGGCGGTCGAGTGTTTGCGGCGCGAGAAATCGCTGGAGGGCGTGATTCCCAGCGCGAGCCATGTCCGATTTCACTTTCCCGCCAAGGGTGCGCGCGGGCCGGTGAGGCTCGATTGGTTCGACGGACCGCAGGATTGGAAGAAGGTTGGGCGCATTGATGCTTTTGGCGCGGAGGACGCCTCCCACCTCGATCGCGCCTGCTGGTTGGTCGGCACCAAGGGCCTGCTCGGCTGCGGCACGCACGCCGGGGCACCGCTCATTCTGCCCGATGACGTCCGCGAGGCGTGGAAGAAGAGTCCGCCGCCGAAGACGATTCCGCGCGTGTCGGGCGGGCCGTTTCGCGAGTGGTTGCGGGCCATCAAAGGCGAGGGGCCGGAGCCGGGATCGAATTTCAAAGTCTCGGCGAATCTCACCGAGATCATTTTGCTGGGCGTGCTGGCACAGCGATTCAACACGCGTATCGAGTGGAACGCGAAGGCCGGGCGCATCACCAACCGCCCGGAGCTGAACGCCTTCGTCAAGGAACCCGCTCGCGAAGGCTGGCGCTTCGGCGAAACGCTTTGACGCCGGGAACAAAAGACAACTCATGCCACACCTGATACCAACTGCTGATGTTGTTCGGTGGCATCGTCTGCGCTCCTTTTTCATGAACCGGACAACCGACAGAAAGGCAGGGGCGGAAAAAGGGACATTTTTTCCTGCCCTCTTCTTTCTGTCAGCCAGCATGGATTCCAGGGTGCAAAGCGCGAACAGTCTCGGGGTGAGGAAGAACGCCACATTTAATTTCACCGATGAACAACAAGAGTTGGTCTGAATCTCAAACCATTATCCCATGAAAACATCATTCGCCTACTGCCTTAGCTGCGTCTTGAGCGTCATCACCTTCGCGGCGGCGGCCGCTGAACCGCGCGTTCCCAACAAGGTGTGGACCGATCCCGCGACCGCATCGCGTGAAGACACGGACTTCACCATCCAGGGCGAGTACGCCGGTGACGGGATGGGAATGCAGGTGGTCGCGCTCGGCGCGGGCAAGTTCGACGGCTACCTGCTCGAAGGCGGCCTGCCCGGCGCCGGCTGGGAGCCGGGAAAAGCGCGGCGCGTTCTCAAGGGTGGCCGGGAGGCGGACACCGTCGCCTTGAAGGACGAGGTCGGGAAATTCACCGCCGCAATCGCGAACGGCCGGCTTGTCTTGAGCGAGACGGGCGGCACGAAGAAGGAACTGAAACGCACCGAGCGTAGCAGTCCGACATTGGGCGCGAAGCCACCACAAGACGCGGTGGTGCTCTTCGACGGATCGAATGCGGACGAATGGGAGAAGGGCAAAGTGGACAACGGCCTTTTGCAGGCGACGGACTGCACGAGCAAGCGGCGCTTCACGGATTACACGCTGCATCTCGAATTCCGCGCGCCCTACATGCCCGCCGCGCGCGGCCAGGGTCGCGGCAACAGCGGCGTGTATCACAGCGGCCGCTGGGAGACGCAGATCCTCGACTCGTTCGGCCTCGAAGGCCGCGACAATGAATGCGGCGGCATCTACTCCGTCTCCAAGCCGCGCCTGAACATGTGCCTGCCGCCGCTCGCCTGGCAGACCTACGACGTCGAGTTCATCGCGGCGAAATTCGATGAGGCCGGCAAACGCACCGCCTGGCCGCGCATCACCGTCAAACTCAACGGCGTGGTGGTCCACGAGAACCTCGAACTCCCGAAGGACTTCACCACCGCCGCCCCGTTCTCGCGTCCGCTCACGGCACCTGACGGGCCGGTGTTCCTGCAAAACCACGGGAACCCCGTCGTCTTCCGCAACATCTGGATCAAGCCGGGCCAATAATTTGCAGGACCAATTCCCAATGAAGACTCGCACCATGATCAACAAATCCCTCGCACTTGTCTGCGCCGCGTGCTTCGGCCTCGGCTTCGCTTCGTCCGCGCTCGGCGCGAGCGGCGGCAAAACGCTGACCATGCCGGATTTCACTAAAGGCGATGCCATTCCCGCGGATGCCAAGCACGACTGGAACCTCAGCCCCACCGGGGCGCGCGGCTGGATGTTTTGCGACAAGATGGTGACCTCCGATGCGCGGCAGGTGAAGATCACCACCGTGGACAAAGGCTCGCCGGCGGACGGCGTGCTGGCGGTGGGCGACGTGTTGCTCGGCGCGGGTGGAAGGGCGTTTTCATTCGACCCGCGCACGGAGTTGGGAC